>Ga0187892_10006738_pt1 | contig 16853 bp, 13 predicted proteins | sample MA1701073metaG_FD_139345 | JGI IMG/M metagenome (GOLD analysis project Ga0187892, IMG submission 139345) | Bio-ooze microbial communities from a basaltic lava cave in the Kipuka Kanohina Cave System on the Island of Hawaii, USA - MA170107-3 metaG ... | reverse complement strand
GGCGCGCCGGGCGCACGCGGGTGTCGTTGAGGACCAGGAGGTCGGGGGCGCGGAGAACGCTCCCGATCTCGCGGAAGCCCATGTGCCGGCGCGCCCCCGTGGCGCGGTCGAGGACCAGGAGGCGGGAGCCGTCCCGCTCCGGAGCGGGCTCCTGGGCGATGCGCTCCGGGGGGAGCGGGTAGTCGAAGAGCGAAAGATCCAAGCGTCTGTCCGTATACGTCGGCCTGCGAACCCCGAAGGAAGACCGGCTGGGGACCCGACTTGACGATGGTCCGGTCGGTACTATAATCCCCGGTCCCTTTTACACCCCACCAGGTTAGGTGTCCTGTCCGCTAGGCGGTTCGCCGCATCGAGAGACTCGGGATCATCCAAGGATGGACTCCATACTTCTGGTCTTCTACTTCACGGTCCTCGGGATCCTCGGGATCTACGGGGCCCACCGCTACGAGCTCCTCTATCTCTTCCGCCGGCACCGGAGCGAGAGCCCGCTCCCGGTCTCGCGGTTCGAGGAGCTTCCGGCGGTGACCGTGCAGCTCCCGATCTTCAACGAGTACTACGTGGTCGAGCGTCTGATCGACGCGGTCTGCCGGCTGGACTACCCGCGCGACCGGCTGCAGATCCAGGTGCTGGATGATTCGACCGACGAGACCCAGGACCGGGCCCGGCGGAAGGTCGAGGAGTACCGGAGCCAGGGGATCCAGATCGAGTACCTCCACCGCGACGAGCGCGAGGGTTTCAAGGCGGGCGCGCTCCGGCACGGCCTGGCGCGCGCGCGGGGCGAGTTCATCGCGATCTTCGACGCGGACTTCGTGCCGGACCGGCGGCTCTTGTTCGAGACCATCCACTACTTCACGGACCCCGGGATCGGGCTCATCCAGACCCGGTGGGGGCACCTGAACCGCGACTACTCGCTGCTCACCCGGGTGCAGTCGATGTTCCTGGACGGCCACTTCGTGATCGAGCACACGGCGCGGAACCGCTCCGGACGCTTCTTCAACTTCAACGGCACCGCGGGCGTCTGGCGCCGGAGCTGCATCGAGGACGCGGGGGGCTGGCACCACGACACGCTCACCGAGGACCTGGACCTCTCCTACCGGGCCCAGCTCCGCGGCTGGAAGTTCCTCTTCCTGTGCGACGTGGTATCGCCCGCCGAGCTGCCGGTGGAGATGAACGCCTACAAGAACCAGCAGTACCGCTGGACCAAGGGCGCGGCCCAGACGCTGAAGAAGGTGATCCCGCAGGTCTGGAAGAGCGCGGCGCCGCTGAAGGTGAAGCTCGAGGCGACCTTCCACCTCGGGAGCAACTTCGCCTATCCGCTGATGGTGCTGATGTCGATCCTGATGCTGCCGACGCTCCAGATCCGGCTGGGGCTGACCTCGACGATCTGGGCGCTGCTCTTCGACCTGTCGCTCTTCTGGGCGGCGACGATCTCGATCTGCTTCTTCTACGTGCAGGCGCAGCGGCACGTGAACCTGGATTGGCGCACCCGCCTCAAGTACCTCCCGTTCGTGCTCGCGACCGGGATCGGGCTCTCGGTGAGCAACACCCGCGCGGTCCTGGAAGGGCTCCTGGGCTTCGAGTCGCCCTTCGAGCGGACGCCGAAGTACGCGGTCTCGTCGTCGCGCCAGGACCTTCGCAAGCGCCGCTATGCCGGCCGCAAGACGCTCGTGATCTGGGCGGAGCTCGTGCTCGCGGCCTACTCCACGGCCACGCTGCTCGTCGCTCTCTCGCACGAGCTCTACGTGACCGCCTTCTTCCTCCTCTTCTTCGTGGTCGGGTTCTCCTACGTGGGAGGCGCCTCGCTGATCGAGCGCTGGAACTCGCGCCCGCCCGTGATCCCCGAGCCCGCGCGCGGCTGAGCCCGTGCAGCCGCTCCTGCGGCTGCACGAAGTCGTGCGTCCTGCGCCCCATCTGGTGCGTCGCCCTTGCGGGCGCCGGTTTCCGTGCGGCCGGTCGCACGGATTGAACCCTTGCGTGGAGTCGTGGTTCGGTCGGACGGCGGAACCGCCGTCCCGAACGGCCTGGGCCTTGCGAGACGGAGGTCGGCGCAGTCTTCTGCGCCTTCGCTCTTTCCTTGATTTGCGGGGTCAGAGACGAGGACCGACGTGATCCCCCCCATCCCGTTTTGACCCCCGCAAACCAGAAAACGGGGCTCGCCGTGTGGCGAGCCCTGCGTTTTGTACGAAAAGGGGTCGACTCTTTCCGCCGCGGAAAAGGGTCCTGACCCCTTTTCGGGGCGCCGCGAAGCCGGAGAATGCTCGCCCATGCGCATCCTCCGTTCCCTTCTGCTGCTCGCGCTCTTCGGTTCCGTCCCCGCGGCCGCCGCGCCCTCGCGGCTCGTGGTGTTGGTGGTGATCGACCAGTTCCCTCACGCCTACCTCGACCGCTGGGGCTCCAGCTTCGGACCCGGAGGCTTCCGCCGGTTCCTGGACGGCGGCGTCGTCTACGCGCAGGCCTGGCATCCGCACTTCGTGACCGAGACCGGCCCCGGTCACGCGGTGCTCCTCACGGGCGCGGCCTCGGCGCGGAACGGGATCGTGGCCAACGAGTGGCTCGACCGGACCGCGGGGAAGATGGTCTATTGCGTCGGGGACGCGGCGGTCGCGGCCGTGGGCGCGGAGGCGCAAGGCGCGTCGCCGGGGCGCCTCCTCGTCCCCACGGTGGGGGACGAGCTGCTCCGCTGGCGCCCGCCGGCGAAGGTCGTCACGGCCTCGATGAAGGACCGCGCGGCGGTCCTGTTGGGGGGGCAGCGGCCGACGGGCGCCTGGTGCTTCAGCCCGCAGACCGGCGGCTTCTTCACGTGGGCGTGCTACCGGGTCGATCTGCCGCCCTGGGTGAGCGCGTGGAACGCCGCCTCGCCCGCGTCCACCTGGTGCGGGAAGTCGTGGGAGCTTTCCCGTCCGGCCGGGGAATACGACGGAGCGCACGGGGACGACGCGCCCTACGAGACCTACAAGCTGCTCGGCCCGACGTTCCCGCATCTGATCCCGGCCGCGGCCGAGGGGTGCCGGACGGCGCTGCGCGCGACCCCGTTCGCGAACGACCTGCTGCTCGACTTCGCGCGCGCGGCGGTCGAGGGAGAGAAGCTCGGAACGGACGAAGTCCCGGACCTCCTGGCGATCAGCCTGAGCGCGAACGACTACGTGGGGCACTACTACGGGCCGGACTCCTGGGAGGTGCAGGACATCACGCTCCGGACCGACCAGGCGCTCGCCGGCTTCTTCGCGTGGCTGGACCGGAAGGTCGGCGTCGGACGATTCCACCTGGTGTTGACCTCCGACCACGGCGTCGGGCCGTCGGTGGAGGCGAGCAAGCTGCGCGGAATCGAGGCTGCGCGCGTGGACGCGGCCGCGCTGCTCGAGGCGGCGAAGCAGGCGCTGACCGACCGCTTCGGCGATCCGGGACGTTCGTGGCTCGAGGCCGGCGGCGAGAGCCGGAAGACCCCGGGCTGGGCCGGGCCGTGGCTCTACCTGAGCCGCGAGGCGCTCCGCGCGGCGAAGGTCTCCGAGGCCGAGGCGGAGGACGTCGTCGTCGAGACGGTGCGGCGCGTGCCCGGCGTGGCGGCGGCCTGGCCGCGGCGCGTGCTCGTGGCGGGTGGGGACCCGAGCGACCCGCGCTCGGTGGCGGCGGCGCGCTCGTTCCATCCGGAGCGGAGCGGGGACGTGACGGTGTTGCTCCGGCCCTATCACGTGTACGGCAACCTCGTGGCGACGCACGGCCTCCCGTACGCCTACGACGCCCACGTGGCGCTCGCGTTCGCGGGCCCGGGCGTGCCGGCGCGCCGCGTGTCCCGCCGCGTCACGCTCACCGCGCTGGCGGCGACGGTGGCGGAGCTGCTCGGCGTGGAGACGCCGGCGGGCGCGGAAGAAGGGCCGCTGGTGGAAGTGACGGGGGGGTGACCGCGCGCCGGCGCGGATGGAGGAGGCATGGCCCGGAAGAGGCTCCCGGACGAAGACCGGACGAAGCTCCAGCCCAAGCTCCGGATGATCGCGAACGGGAGCGACGACGTGAACGTCATCAGGGCCGAGCGGTGCGCGGCCGTCGCGGTGGAGAGCGCGCGGCTCCTGAAGCGGGTGAAACCGCAGCGGGACGAGGAGGCCGTCCCCCGGGCCCGGGGCCGGCTCCCCGGCTCCGTCCGCCGCGGCAGGCTGAAGCGGCCGTCGCACGGCGTGCGCGCGGGAGTCTTCATCCAGACCTCCGGCGCCGCCCAGGGGCCGCCCGTTCCCGGCGCCATCCCGCGGGGCCAGGACCTGTTCACGGCCTCGGTGCGGATCTCGCAGCTCCCCGGCATCGCGAAGCGGCCCGACGTCCGCTACGTGGAGATGGCCGAGCAGCTCTCGGTGCCGCGCGTGGTGGTCGCGGGCGCGCGGGCGGAGCCGCCGGTCGCTTCGCCGCGGAGGTTCGGGCGCCCCGGCTCCCATCGCGGCGGGAAGGGGGTCGTGATCGGAATCGTGGATGTCGAGGGTTTCGACTTCGCCCATCCGGACTTCCTCGGCCGGGCCGGGCGCAGCACGAGGTTCGCCGCCATCTGGGACCAGGGGGGCTCGATCCGGCCGCACCCGGAGTCGGAGGACGGCCGCTTCGACTACGGCTCGGAGCTCCGGAAGGAGCACCTCGAGCGCGCGCTCCGCGCGGGTCCGCGCGTGGGCGTCCTTCTACGACTCGCGCCGGATCGTGGACGCGGTGGACTGGCTCCTTCGCTTCGCGGGCGGGCGGCCGATCTCGATCAACGTGTCGCTCGGGACCAACGGGCACGCGCATGACGCGAGCAGCGCGGCGAGCCGCTGGATCGACGCGGCGCTGTCGGTGCCGGGTCGCAGCGTCTGCGTGGCCGCGGGGAACGCGGGCCAGGAGGTCGCGGAGTTCGAAGGGGACCTCGGCTACACGATGGGGCGCATCCACACGAGCGGCCGCCTCCCCGCGCGCGGGCTCGAGCGCGACCTCGAGTGGGTCGTGGTCGGCAACGGGATCGCGGACCTCTCCGAGAACGAGCTCGAGCTCTGGTACAGCCCGCAGGACCGCTTCGCGGTCTCGGTGCTGCCGCCCGGGGAGGAGCGCTGGATCGGGCCGGTGGAGCCGCGCTCGTTCATCGAGAACCGCCAGCTCCGCGACGGCTCCTTCCTCAGCATCTACAACGAGCTCTACCAGGCCGCGAACGGGAACAACTACATCGCGGTCTACCTGACCCCGCTCTTCTCGCGCCGCGGCGTGGTGGGGGTGCCCGCCGGCGAGTGGCTGGTGCGTCTGCACGGGCGCGAGGTGCGCGACGGACGCTTCCACGGCTGGATCGAGCGCGACGACGCGCAGCCGGTGGGGCGGCGGGGCGCGCAGGAGCTCTGGAGCTTCCCGTCCTTCTTCTCGAAGGCCACGAACGTGGACGACTCGTCGGTCAGCTCGCTGGCCTGCGGGCATCACGTGATCTCGGTGGCGAACCTGGACCAGGCCCGCCGGCGGATCGCGATCACCAGCAGCCAGGGGCCCACGCGCGACGGCCGCTTCAAGCCCGACGTCGCGGCGCCCGGCACCGGGATCGTCGCGGCGAACGGCTTCGCGCGCGAGGAGGAGCCCTGGGTCTCGATGTCGGGGACCAGCATGGCGAGCCCGATGGTGACGGGCGTGATCGGGCTCATGCTGGCCGTTCAGCCGAGGCTCACGGCGGCGCAGATCGAGGGGATCATCCAGAGCACGGCGCAGCCGCTCCCCGGAGCCGGCTACTCCTGGGTCAACGACGCGGGCTTCGGCGTGCTCGACCCGGAGGCGTGCCTGAGGGAGGCGGCGCGGGTGAACCGCCGGGAGGACACGACGCGATGAAGCTCAAGCTGCTTCCGTCCGACTCCGGCGACTGTCTGCTGCTGACGGGCGCCGAAGGGCGGCACGTCCTGGTGGACGGCGGAGAGCGGAGCGCCTACCAGCGGCACGTGGCGGCGGTGCTGGGGAGGCTGCGCAAGAAGGGTGAGCGCCTCGACGTGGTCTACGTCTCGCACATCGACTCCGACCACATCGCGGGCGTGCTGCAGATGATGGACGACCTGGTCGCCTGGCGCGTCCGCGACTTCCACGCGAACGGAGGGGGCGGCGGGAACGTCTCCGACCCGGAAGTGCCGCGGCCGCCCGAGGTCGGGCAGATCTGGCACAACGCCTTTCACGAGCAGGTCGGAAAGAACGCGGGTCCGATCGGTCAGACGCTGGCCGCGCGGGCGACGATCTTCGAGGGCGATCCCCGGAAGGTCTTCCAGGATCTCGCGGCCTCGAGCCGGCGGCTCGCGAACAGCCAGACGGAGGCGATCCGGCTCGCGCGTCGTGTGGGGGCGAAGCAGCTCGGCATCCCGGTCAATCCTCCGTCGCAGCACCGGCTCCTGTTCGCACGGGAAGGCGGCCAGGGCTCGATCGCGGTGGGGGGGATGCGGCTCCGGGTGCTGGGGCCCTTCGAGCGTGACCTGGAGAAACTGCGGAAGGAGTGGAACGACTGGCTGCGGACGCACCAGGCCCAGCTCGACGACCTGCAGGCGAAGGCGCGGGCGGACGAGGAGCGGCTGGGGAACGCCGTGGAGCGCGTCATCCGTCCCAGGCTGGGTCAGGCGGAGGCGCTTGCGCGCGGGCTGAAGCTGGTGGACGGGCTGGGGCGGCGGTCGGAGGTGACGACGCCGAACCTGGCGTCGCTGATGCTGCTCGTGGAGGAGGCGGGTCGGACGATCCTGCTCACGGGCGACGGGCACTGGGAGGACATCCTGAAGGGGCTCCGGCAGGTCGGGAAGCTGGGCGCGCAGGGCGGGGTGCACGTGAACGTGCTGAAGGTCCAACACCACGGCTCGGAGCACAACATCAAGGACGAGTTCGTGAAGGCGGTGACCGCGGACCACTACGTGTTCTGCGGCAACGGCGCGAACGAGAACCCGGACCCGCGGGTGGTGGACCTGATCGCGCGCTCGCGGCAGGCGGGGTCCCCGGTGGTGGGCTCGACCCCCGAGGCGACGACGAGACCCTTCAAGTTCTGGTTCAACAGCAGCGAGTCGGCATCGGTGGCCGCGCCGGCGCACATGAGGGCGGTCGAGCAGCAGGTGCGGGCGCTCGCGCAGGCGAGCGGCGGGCGGATGCGTTTCTCGTTCCAGAAGACGAAGCCGCAGGTGCTGACGGTCTGACGGGAGGGGTCCGGGGGGACGGGAAGGAGCGGGTACCGTCTGTGGGTGGCGGAGCAGGGAGAAGCGTTGCAGTGAAATTGGGGTGAGAAAAAATGGGGTCATTCCTCATTTTTCCGCGGCGGAAAAATGAGGAATGACCCCATTTTTTCTCACGCGGCGCGCCTCGGCCCGGATGCCCCGCGAGCCCGGCGCAGCCGGGCTCGCCACGTCCTGCCTCGGCTTCGGCCGATCCGTCGCCGCGTACTCGGACGCGGGGCCACCTCTCCCCCTCTTTCATCGGAGCCCTTCTTCTTTTCCTCCTCCTCCCCACCCACGCGAACGCGAAGCCCTGAAGACCCCGATTTCGGTCTCGAGTGGCACGGTGACCGAGATGATCAGACCGGTCGAGGGGAACTGGGCATCATCAGATGCCGCCGACCGCGGGTTGGTCCTCGGAGGGAATAGGCCGGAGGGTCGGAGGGTCGAAAGGCAGGTCCCATGCAACGCGCGCTATCCGCTCTCGTGTGCTGCGCGACCCTGCTGCCGGCGTGCCGCTCGACGCCGCCCGTTGCGGCGAAAATGGGGTCATTCCTCATTTCCGCCGCGGAAATGAGGAATGACCCCATTTTCGGCGGCTCCTTCCCGTCCGACCAATCGTGCGGCCCGGCGAGCGAGATCGTCCTCCTCGACCATGGCCGGGCCGGGCAGGTCGCGGGTCTGGTGGAGGTATTGGCCGCCGATCGGGTGACCGGATCCGTGCGGCTGACCGCTGTGACGACGGACGCGATCATGGTCCAGGCCTGGGGGAACGACGTGACCATCCTCCGCCGCCTGATCCGCCGGTTCGACCGGCCCGGGGGTGGGCCATCGGTCCAGGAGTACCTGATGGACCAACCAGAGGCCTCGCGGTTCCTGCGCGACTACTCCGTGTTCGTCCCGTTCCGGGAGCTCGGGGAGTACCGCAACCGCTACACGTTGGTCACGACACTGGTCCCCCTGGAGCATCGCGACAAGGCGCTTGCCGCGTACTCGTGCAAGGGCCTCGGGGACCCCGGGCCCGTCGGGCGGGCGGTGCGGGCGCTCCCGGAAATCCCGGAGCTCGGCGCCTTCGTCTTCACAGACTTCGGCGCGATCGTCTGGAAGCTTGCCACGCTGGCCCGAGCCCAGGATGATTGACGGGCGGGGTCCCACGTGGGACGGATCCCGGGAGCTATGGGGGGGCGATCGTCACTTTGAGGACGTTCGAAAGGGCGCCTGGCAGATCCGGGACGGGGCGGAGGGTGATCAGCGCCAAGTAGAACCGCAGGCCGACCAATCCTGCGTCAGCGGGAAGATCCAGGTGCGCCAGGCCCCGACCCAGGGGATCCAGGTTCCCCTGGAAGCCCCGGAACGGGCCGGTCGAGAGCAGGGAAAAGAACAGGAGGGGATCGGGGTTCAAGGGGATCACCCGAGCGCCCCATCCGATCCCCGGGACGGATCCCAGGGCTGCTCCGAGCACGTAGGGCCGGCCACCATCCCTGAGTGAGTACATACAGATGCAGGTCGAGAGTCGTGCCCGGTCGAGGCATGCTCGGAGTGGACAGCGATGCGGCCTCCGGATCGTGGACGAAGATGTCTTCCATGGAATTCAGGTCGTTTGCGACCAGGTTGGAGGCCGTGCTCGAGAACCCCACGAGGCGTCCATCCGCCGAGATGGAGATCCGCTCGCCGCCAATGCAGGGGCCACACGTCCCGCTGCGGGCGTTCCCCTGTTCACCGGTCGAGGACACGCTGGCTCGCTCGGGTCCCCGCCGCAGGTCGTACACGAAGATGTCCCGGACCCCATTGGAATCACCGGAAACGATATCGGGAGCATCGCTCTCGAAGGCCACCACGGTCCCGTCCGCGGACAGCACCGGTCCCCGCCCGCCCTGCGTCTGTCGCTCGGTCGCCGTGACGGTGATGCGGAGCAGGCTGCCGGTCAGCCGGTCCCGAAGGAAGATGTCCTCCCGGTCGTTGGTGTCTCCCGGGACGAGGTTCGTGGCCACGCTCGTGAAGGCGGTCATGCGCCCGTCCTTGGAGATCGTGGCCAGCCAGCTCTGCGAGTTGCCCTGCACCCCGCCCCATCCGAGACTCACGAGCGTGGTCGTCCCCGCCTGGCGGTCTCTCTCGAAGGCGTCCCAGTGGTTGTTGGTGTCGTTCGGGACCAGGTTGTCCGATCCGCTGTCGAAGACCACGTACCGGCCGTCCCCGGAAATCGCCGGGTGCTCGGCCTCTCCGACCTGTTGCGCGCCGTTCCAGGCGATGCTGACCCGCTCCGTGGTGCCGGTCATCCGGTCGTGGACGAAGATGTCCGGGCGGCCATTGGTGTCCAGGGGGACCAGGTTGGTGGCCCTGCTCCAGAAGGCGATCCAGCGACCGTTCTCCGAGATCGACGCATAGGTGCTGGTCCCGTCCCCTTCCCTCCCATCGGAGCTCACGCTCACGCGCGAGATGGCTCCGGTGCCCAGATCGAGGACGAACACGTCCATCTGGCCGTTCGTGTCTCCCGGGACGAGGTTCGAGGCGGTGCTGACGAAGGCCAGGAAGCGTCCATCCGAGGTGAAGCGCGGCCACCCGCTGGCGCCATTCGCCTGTTCCCCGGAGGGGAGGACGCTGAGCCGACGCGTCTGGCCCGTGCTCCGGTCGTGGAGGAAGACGTCGGAGTTGCCATTTGTGTCATTGGGAACGAGGTTGTCGGCGTCGCTGCTGAACGCCACCCAGCATCCATTCCGCGCAAACGTCATCTCGCGGCTGGTGGAATTGCCCTCGACTCCCGCGGACGAGACGCTGACGCGCGTCGTCCGGCCGGTCTCGCAGAGTTGCGCCTCGGCTGCCTCGATCGCCAGCAGGACGATCCCCAGACCGATGAGTCGATGCATGGTCGCTGCTCCTGGTTCCGGTCGCCGCCTCCGGTCCAGGACCCTTGTCGCGACGGGCTCGAAGCGTTGCAGGGTGGCCCTCAGAACTTCACCTTCCGCATCACGGCCCTCGGCAGCGCGCGGATCACGCACATCACCCACCGCCATGCCGCCGGGGCGTAGACCTCCGGCGTCCCCCGGTCGATCGCGGCCAGCACCCGGCGCGCCACCGGCTCGGGCTCGCCCGCGAACGGCGGCGGCTTCAGGCCCTGCGTCATCCCCGTCTTCACGAACCCCGGCTTCACGCAGACCGTCCTGAGCCCCCGCTCCCGATACCGGTGGTCCAGCCCCTCGAGGTAGCGCGAGAGCCCCGCCTTCGTCGCGCCGTAGATCACCACCGGCTTCCGCCCCCGCTCGCCCGCCACCGAGCTGAACACGCACAGCGTCCCGCCGCCGCGCCGGAGCAGCCGCCGCCGCGCCTCCTCGCAGAAGAGCACCGTGTTCGTGAAGTTCACCGCCAGGAGCCGCGCGGCCAGCGCCGCGTCCTCCTCCAGCTTCTCCTGCGAGTCGTAGAGGCCCGCCGTCACGATCACCGCGTCCAGGCCCGAGAGCGCCGCCTCGGCCGCGTCCAGCGCCGCGCCGAAGCCCTCCGGCCGGAGCAGGTCGCACGCCGCCGTGCCCACCCGCGCCCGCCCGCTCCCCGCCCGCGCCTCCAGGTCGCGCGCGCTCCGCTCCAGGTCCGCCGCGTCGCGGCCCAGCAGCACGACCTGGTCGCCCCGCTCCGCCATCAGCCGCGCCAGCGCGCGCCCCATCCCCTTCGTCGCGCCCAGGATCACTGCCTTCATGGTGAGTCTCCGAACAGACGGACCGACTGGCGGCTGCGGAGCCGCAGGTCCGGGTCGAACCGGCGCCGCAGCCGGAGCCACTCGGTGAGCCGCGGCTCCATCGCCCGGAAGTGCTCCGGCCGCGTGAACGCGTCCTTGGCCAGGTACACGCGCCCGCCCTCCGCGATCACCCGCTCGTTCAGCGCGTCCACGAGCGCCTGGGTCCCCGGCCGCACCGCGAGGTCGAGCGCGATCGAGATGCCCGGCTTCGGGAACGAGAGCAGCCCCGCCCCCTCCGCGCCGCAGTCCTTGATCACGCAGAGGAACGAAGCGCCGCCGCGGGAGGTCAGGAGCTCGAGGAACCGCCGTGCGGCCCCGCGCCCGCTCGCCTCAGGCAGCACGCACTGGTACTGCGTGAACCCGCGCGGACCGTACATCCGGTTCCACTCGAGGATCGCGTCCAGCGGGTAGAAGAACGGCTCGTAGGGCACGATCCCGCGCCGCCGCCGCTGCCAGTGCTTCCAGTAATAGAGGAAGTTGAACGCGCGCACGGTCGCGGGACCGAGCACCCACCCGGGGAGCACGAACGGGAGCGTGACCGGCCGCTTCGCCCGCGGCGGCGCGCGCGGCGCCTCCGCCGGCTCGGCCCAGCGCCCCCGCATCAGGATGCCGCGCCCGAGATGCCGCCCGCGCGACAGGCAGTCGATCCAGCCGACCGTGAAGGGCCACTTCGGCCCCGCCTCCTTCAGCCCCTCGATGAACGCGTCGAGGTCCGGGATGCGGTCGCTCTCGCACCAGAGCCAGGACGACGCGACGCGGTGCATCTGGAACTCCACCTCGAGGAGATGCCCGGTGAGGCCCATCCCCCCGATCGTCGCACGGAAGAGGTCGGGCCCGCTCAGCGGCGTCTCCTCGACGATCCGGCCGTCGGCCAGCCGCATCCGCAGCGCCCGCACGTGCGCGCCGAAGCAGCCGTCGCGGTGGTGGTTCTTGCCGTGGACGTCGGCCGCCACCATCCCGCCCACGGTGACGTACTGCGTGCCCGGAGTGACCGGCGTGAACCAGCCGCGCGGCAGGAAGAGGCGGTTCAGCTCGCGGAGCGAGAGGCCCGCCTCGCACCGCAGCACGCCCGTCCGCTCGTCGAACGCGATCAGCCGGTCGGCCAGCGGGGAGGCGGCGGCGACCGGCCGGCTCGCGGGCGGGAGCGAGGAGTCTCCGTAGGAGCGGCCGAGCCCGCGCGTGAGCACCGCGCCCTCCGTGATGCGCTCGAGGTCCTCCGAGCGGATCTCGCGGCCGGGCGCGGGAAGGCGGCCCCAGCCCCAGAGCAGGGGTTCGGATGATTTCACGGCGTGAGGGTGTCGCGTTATAGCAGCCGCGGCCGGCCGCGAGAACCGCGTCGATACCTCTTCATCGCGCGATCCGGTAACATTTCTCGAACCCTTCACATGGAATGCTCAGATGACGGTCATGGCTCCCGCCGTCCGCGCCCCCCGGCGCAACATCGCCCGCCTGCTCCAGAAGCAGGCGGCGCGCTTCGAGGAGCTGGCCGATCCCGTCGTCGAACGGCTCGAGGAGCAGTCGATCCATGACCTCCGCGTGCTCACCCGGCGGATGCGCACCGCGGTCTGGATCGGCCGCCAACTCTCGCCTCCGGAACGACTCGAGGAGCTCCGGCGCGCGCTCCGGACCGTGGGCCGCGCGCTGGGCGGCCGCCGCTCGCTGGACGTGACCGTGGACCTTGCGCTGATCTACGGGCTCGACGCGCGCCCTCTGGTCATCCCCCGCGCGCGGGCCGGAGCCCAGGTGCGCCGCGCGCTCCACCCGGGCCGCCGCGAGCACCTCGCGCAGCTCCTGCTGCGCGCGGCGGCCGACGTGCAGCAGGGCGAGGACGACCGGCTGCGCCAGGGCCTCCGCGGCCGCGCGCGGAAGCTCCGGCGCACCTGGAGGACGGACGTCAGGACCCCCGAGGACCTCCATGCGCTCCGCATCGAGGCCAAGAAGGTCCGGTACCTGCTCGACACGCTCGGGCGGAAGGGCGACTTCCTGAAGCCGCTCCAGGAGCACCTCGGTCGCGGGCACGACCTCCAGGTGCTGCAGGAGCTGCTCGGGCCCGACCCGGGCGCATCCCGGGACGAGGCCCAGGAATGGGCCCGGGCGCGACAGGCGATGGGGACGGCGGTCCGCCGCGCGGTTCGGCGGCTCACGGGAGGGCGGAAGCGAATGGTCGTCCAGACGAAGGTATGAAGCTCGGCGTCCTCGACATCGGCACGAATTCGATCCACGTGGTGATCGCGGAGATCGGCCGCGACCTGGGCTTCGAGGTCGTCGCCCGCGGCAAGGACATGACCCGGCTCGGCGACGGCACGCTGGTCTCGGGCGTGATCGCGCACGAGAAGCTCGAGCGCGGCATCACCGTGGTCCGGCAGCTCGCCGGCCTGGCCCGCAGCCGCGGCGTCGCCAAGATCATCGGCGTGGCCACGGCGGCCGTGCGCGAGGCGGCCAACGGCGGCGAGTTCCTGGACCGCGTGCAGAAGGAGGCCGGGGTCCGCGTCCGCACCGTGACGGGTCTCGAGGAGGGGCGCCTGATCCACCTCGCGGTCCGCCACTTCGTGGATCTCCGCCGCCCGGCGCTGATCATCGACCTGGGCGGCGGGTCTGTGGAGATCATGGTCGGGACCGACAAGGAGCTGCAGTTCGCGCGCAGCCTGAAGCTCGGCGTGGCGCGCCTCCGCGGGACCTTCCTGACCGAGGCGCCCGTCTCCAAGGGCGACCACGAGCACCTCCACCGCCACCTCCGCGAGGCGCTCGCGCCGACGCTCGCCGAGCTGAAGAAGTTCCCGTTCACGCAGATCATCGGGACCTCGGGCACGCTGCTGAACCTCGGCTCGATCGTGAGCGAGCGCCGCGAGGGACGCACGCTGACGACGCCGCTCGGCTTCCGCGTCCTCCACGAGGACCTCAAGGCGGTCCACAAGGACCTGGCCCGGTGCGACGTGGAGGAGCTGGGTTCCATCAAGGGGATCGATCCCGAGCGGAAGGACCTGCTGCTCCCGGGCGCCTGCGTGATGCTCGAGGTGCTCGACGCCTTCTCCGTGGACGGGTTCGTGCTCTGCGAGCAGGCGATCCGCGAGGGGCTGATCCTCGACTACATGGAGCGGAACGCGAAGAAGCTCGCGCTCGAGGCCGAGGTCCCGAACGTCCGGCTCCGCGCCGTGATCCAGCTCATGAACCGGTGCGAGGTGGACGAGAAGCACGCGCGCCAGACCGCGAAGCTGGCGCTCCAGCTCTTCGACCAGCTCCAGCTCCCGAAGGAGGACCTGCTCCCGTCCGCGCGCGAGCTGCTCGAGTATGGGGCGTTGCTCCACGACGTCGGCTACCACGTGAGCTACAACGACCACCACAGGCACGGGTGGTACCTGATCAAGAACTCGGAGCTCGCGGGCTACTCGCCGGAGGAGGTGGACGTGCTGGCGGGGATCGCCCGGTACCACCGGAAGCGCGGCCCGAAGAAGAAGGACGCCGCGCTCCGCGGGCTCTCGGGGACCGCGCGGCGGACGATCGAGCTCCTGGCCGCGCTGGTGCGGGTCGCCGACGCGCTGGACCGGAGCCGCTTCGGCGTGGTGGAGGGGCTCAAGGTCGGCACAGGCGGGCGGGCGATCACGATCCGGATCGCCTCGCGCGAGGACCCGGGCATGGAGCTGTGGTCGGCTCGCCAGAAGGCGGCGCTCCTCGAGAAGCTGCTGGACCGGGCGGTGGTCTTCGAGCCGGCGCGTCGCGGGGCCGAGTCGGGCCGCGAGGCGGCCAACGGGACCCGCGTCGAGGCCGTGCGGAGCTGACGTGGGGCTCTTCACTCCGCTCGAATACCCGGGCCGCCTGATCGTGGTCGAGGGGATCGACGGCTCCGGGAAGAGCACGCAGATCCAGCTCCTCCAGAAGTTCCTGCTGAGCCAGGGCTATCCGGTGGTCTTCACCGAGTGGAACTCGTCCGAGCTGGTGAAGAAGACCACCAAGCGGGCGAAGAGGAAGCAGACGCTGACGCCGACGACCTTCTCGCTGCTGCACGCGACCGATTTCGCGCACCGCTTCCACCACCAGGTGCTGCCGCCGCTCAAGGCGGGGATGCTGGTGCTGGCGGACCGCTACATCTTCACGGCCTACGCGCGCGACGGCGTGCGCGGCGTGGACCCGCAGTGGGTCCGGAACCTCTACCGCTTCTCGGTGGAACCCGACGTGGCCTTCTACTTCCGGGTCCCGATCGAGGTGGGCATGCAGCGCATCCTCTCGGGCCGGCCGAAGCTCAAGTACTACGAGGCCGGGATGGACCTGAACCTCTCCCCGGACGTGCGCGAGTCCTTCCGCATCTTCCAGACGCGCATCCTCGAGAAGTACGACGCGATGACCGAGGAGGTGGGGTTCACGGTGATCGACGCGACGCTGCCGGTGAACGAGCAGCAGCGGCTCGTCCGGGAGCGGACGCTGCTCGCGCTCCAGGGCTACGCGGGCCGCCGGCACATCGTGCACGTGCCCCGCATCTATCCGGAGGAGGAGCCGTGAGCGAGCGACGCTACTTCGGGTGCGGGCTCCCCTACGTGCCGGCCGAGACGCTCTCCGGGAAACTGGTGGTGATCGAGGGGACCGATGGGGTCGGGCGCTCGACCCAGATGGGGCTGCTCCAGCGGTGGATCGAGCTCCAGGGGTTCCCGGTGGTGACGACGGGGTGGAGCCGCTCGAACCTCGTGGCGTCGTCGATCGACGCGGCGAAGAGCGGGAACATGCTGAGCCACCTCACGTACTCGCTGCTCTACGCGACGGACTTCGCGGACCGGCTCGAGAACGTGGTGATCCCGGCGCTCCGGGCCGGGTTCGTGGTGCTGGCCGATCGCTACATCTACACGGCGATCGCGCGGAGCGAGGCGCGCGGCCTCGACCGGAGCTGGCTGACGAGCCTGTTCGGGATCGCGCTCGTGCCCGACCTCGTGGTCTACCTGCGCATCGACGTGGAGCACCTGATCCCGCGCGTGATCGAGGCCGGAGGCCTGAACTACTGGGAGAGCGGCATGGACATGCACCTCGACCACGACCTGTTCGAGAGCTTCCGGAAGTACCAGACGCTGCTGGTCGGGGCCTTCGACTCGATGGCGTCGGAGTACGACTTCGTCACCGTGAACGCGAACGACACGGTGGACGCGATCCAGGCCCGCCTCCGCGAGAAGATCGCGCCGATCCTGGTGCGGTAGGCCCGTCGCCGCCTCGGCTCGCCCGAGGGGACTTTCTCGGATAGAATCCGCCCAGCCCGATTGGGACTACGGGCTACCGGACAGACCCTGGCTCATCGCCCGAAGGTGATCCACGAACACCAGAGCCGATCCTGCCGACGTCCCGGCCACCTGTGCGCTGGAACGAGACCTTGCCCGACGTCGGGGGCGGTTCCGGGCTCCGTCCGGTGACTCTGGCAGGGGGGTGCCCACAGCCGCTCCTCACGCCGCCGGACGCGCGTCGCGATCACCCGACTCCCCTGAGACAGACATGAGAAGGAGATCGACCATGAAGGTCGTCCCCGCCGTCCCCCAGCGGTCCCTGGTCCTGTTGCTCATCCCGTTCGCGGCGGTCGTCGCCCAGGCCCAGGTGAACTGGACCAAGGCGCGCGTGCTCGAAGGCCGGGCGGAACACGCGCTCGCCTACGACGCCGCCCGCGGCCGGGTCGTGCTCTTCGGCGGCTTCAGCAGCACCTTCTACTCCGACACCTGGGAGTGGGACGGCAGCGCCTGGACGCTGCGCTCCCCGGCCAACAGCCCTCCCGCGCGCCGCGGGCATGGAATGGCGTACGACGCCGCGCGAGGCCGCGTCATCCTCTTCGGCGGTCTGAACGCCTCCATGTACTTCAACGACACCTGGGAATGGAACGGCACCGACTGGACCCTGCGGACCACGGCGAACACCCCCGCGCCCCGGGAAGGCTTCGCGATGGCCTGGGATTCCGGCCGCAGCCGCGTCGTCCTCTTCGGCGGCGCCGACGCGGGCAGCAATTTCCT
>Ga0187892_10006737_pt1 | contig 16855 bp, 13 predicted proteins | sample MA1701073metaG_FD_139345 | JGI IMG/M metagenome (GOLD analysis project Ga0187892, IMG submission 139345) | Bio-ooze microbial communities from a basaltic lava cave in the Kipuka Kanohina Cave System on the Island of Hawaii, USA - MA170107-3 metaG ... | reverse complement strand
TGAAGACCTGGAAGCCGCCGCTGTCGGTCAGGATGGGGCCGTCCCACCCCATGAACCGGTGGAGGCCGCCGAGGCGGGCGATCCGGTCGGCGCCGGGCCGGAGCGCCAGGTGGTAGGTGTTGGCGAGGAGGACCTGGATGCCGGCGGCGCGCAGCTCGTGGGGTTCGAGCGCCTTGACCGCCCCCTTGGTCCCGCAGGGCATGAAGGCCGGCGTTTCGAACGGCCCGTGGGACGTTTCGATCGTTCCCGCGCGCGCCCGCCCGTCGCGATGGGCGATCGTGAACCTCATTCGGAAATCACCACGGAGACACGGAGTCCACAGAGAGGAGCTTTCAAAGAGCCTCTTCTCCGTGGGCTCTGTGTCTCCGTGGTGAAACTCATTCGCCGACGACCTGCACGATGATCTCGCGCGTCCGGGGTCTCGTATCGAAGTCGACCAGGACGATCTGCTGCCAGGTTCCCAGGAGGAGCTTGCCGTCCCGGAAGGGAACCGTCAGCGATGGCCCGACCAGCGAGGCCCGCACGTGGGCGCTGCCGTTGTCGTCGCCCGCCGTTTCGAAATGGTGGTAGACCTTCTTCTCGGGGGCCAGCCGCTCGAACGCTTCCTTGATGTCCCGGAGCAGTCCGGGCTCGTATTCGATCGTCGTAATCCCGGCCGTTGAGCCGGGGACGAAGACCGTGACGGTGCCGCCCCCGCCGACGACCCGCGCCACGTCCGGCGTGAGGTCGATCACGTCCGTGTGGCCTCGCGTCTCGACGCGAAAGGTGTGGGTGCGGATCACGGCGCGATTGTAGCCGAAGGGGCGAGGCGAGTGAAGGAGCCGGATGGACGACGGCGGCGCCGTCCGGCGTCTATACTACTGAAGTGATGCCTAGGCTCGTCCGGGCGCTGGTTCTCCTGCTCTCGGGGTCCGCCCTCGCCCAGGACACCGAAAAGGCGCTGCGCACCATCAAGGCGGCCGACATCCAGAAGCACCAGGTCTTCCTCTCCTCCGACAAGCTGCAGGGCCGCGAGGCCGGGAGCGAGGGAGGCCACCAGGCGGCGCTCTACATCGCCGAGCAGGTCAAGAAGTGGGGTTTGAAGCCGGGCGGCATGGGCGACAGCTATTTCCAACCGTTCGGCGGCGGCGAACCCCGGAAACCCGACGACAAGGGGTCCAAGAACATCATCGCCGTCTGGCCGGGGACGGACGCCAAGCTCAAGGACGAGTACGTGGTCGTGGCCGCGCACTACGACCACGTCGGGTTGGGGTTCAAAGGGTCCAACGCGGGGGCCGGCGGGAAGCCCGGCGAGATCCACAACGGGGCCGACGACAACGCGAGCGGGACCTCGACGCTGCTGGACATCGCCGAGGCGGTCGGCCAGGCGAAGCTCAAGCGCACGGTCGTCTGCATCTGGTTCGACGCGGAGGAAGGCGGCCTCGTCGGCTCGCGGCACTGGACGGCGAACCCGACGCTCGACCTGGCCAAATGCTTCGCGATGATCAACTGCGACATGATCGGCCGGAACGAGATGACCAAGATCTTCTGCGGCGTCGCCAAGGACGCCAAGGGGGACCCCACGTTCCCCAAGTGGGTCGCCCTCGTCAAGGAGATCGAGAAGCAGTACCGCCTGTCGTTCGACTGGTCGGGGTTCGACTCCTACATCAAGCAGAGCGACCACTGGCCGTTCATGGAGAAGGGCGTTCCGTCCATCTTCTTCACCGCCGGCCTCCACGCCGACTACCACACCGACCGCGACGACATCGAGAAGATCAATTTCGCCAAGGAGGAGCTGATCGGCCGGTTCGTCTTCGCGCTCCTCGCCAAAGTCGCCAACACGGCGACCGCTATCAAGTAAGGAAGTGTTTAGAAAACAGCGTCGCCGTTTTCTTAACACTTTGCGCGGAAAGTAGCCTGCTTGACCTATCCCCCCCACCGCACTATCATGCCTGCGATCCGGCCGTGATCCCGGGGTAGCTCAACGGTTAGAGCGGCGGTTTCATAAGCCGTAGGTTGCCGGTTCGAATCCGGCCTCCGGGACCACCCTTAGGGGAGACGCCATGCGAGCCATGCCTTTGGCCTTCCTGCTCGGATGTACGCTGGAGCTCGTACCCGCTCAGGAACCTTCCGGGAGCGGGATCGACCCCCAGACCGGCTGGGTCGTCCACCAGGCGACCCTTCCTATGGCCAACGCCGCGTACCGGTGGATGCACCTCATGCAGGAGGCGAGCGGGCGCTCCGTCGACCGCATCGGCGCGCGACCCACGATCATCTCGCGCGAGATGCACATCGCCATGACCGCGATGTACGACGCGTGGGCCGCCTACGACGAGAAAGCCGTGGGCACCCGGTTGGGCGGCAAGCTCCGCCGCCCACCGGCCGAACGGACGCTTGCCAACAAGGAGAAGGCCATCGCCTACGCCGTCTACCGCGCGCTCCGCTACGTCTACCCGGAGGACGCCTCGTGGATCGACCAGCAGATGCGCGCCGACGGGCACGACCCGAACGACGCGACGACGAACCTCGCCACGCCGCAGGGGGTCGGCAACGTCGCTGCCGCCGCCCTCATCGAGTACCGGCGAAGCGACGGCGCCAACCAGCACGGCGACGAGGTCGGCTCGAACGGGAAGCCGTATTCCGACTACACCTTCTACGAGCCTCGCAACCCGATCGACAAGATCGTCGACCCCGACCGCTGGCAGCAGCTCCCGTTCGATGACGGGAAGGGCGGCAGGTTCTACCCGAACTTCCTCACGCCCCACTGGTACCGCGTGAAGTCCTTCGCCCTCGAGCGGAGCGACCAGTTCCGGCCGGGGCCGTTCCCCAAGGTGGGCTCCGAGCTGCTCAAGAAGGACGTCGAAGAGGTCCTCCGGTACAACGCCTACCTCTCTCCCGAGGACAAGTCCGTCGTCGAGTTCATGCGCGACGGCCCGCGCTCGACCGGCCAGTCCGGCCACTGGCTGCGCTTCGCCGCCGACGTCTCCCGCCGCGACCGGCACGCGCTGGACCAGGACGTCAAGCTCTTCTTCGCGATCGCCAACGTGGTCTTCGACGCCTTCATCTCCTGCTGGGAGACGAAGCGGTACTACGACAGCTCACGGCCCTGGACGCTCATCCGGTACCTCTACAAAGGCCAGAAGATCACCGGATACCTGGGACCCTGCAAAGGGTTCGGGACGATTCCCGCCGAGGAGTGGCACCCGTACTCGCCCTCCACGTTCGTCACCCCGCCGTTCCCGGGGTACACATCAGGCCACGCCACGGCGAGCGGCGCCGCCGCCCGCATGCTGGAGCTTTTCACCGGAAGCGACCGCTTCGAGTGCGTGGGGATCCGCACCGCGGGCGAGCTCACCGAGCTGGGCTGCACGGTCGGGCAGATGCAGGCCCGGGAAGGGCTGATCGATCCGCGGATCAATGACAACCGTTTGGTGCGGCTGAAGCTCCCGACCTTCTCGGCGACGGCTGAGATGGCCGCCGTCTCGCGCGCGATGGGCGGCTACCACATCCCGACCGACAACCACGTCGGGCTGGAGGTCGGCCGCAATCTCGCCTCCTACAGCTGGCCCAAGTACCAGGCGTATTTCAACGGCACGGCGCCCGCGCCGAAGGAGTAGCGATCCTTCGCCCGAACCTGTTCGCGGGGTAGAATATTCAAAGTCCGACGCGGCTTGATTCATGCCCGTTCTGCACGCGCCCGAAAGGATATCCGTCCTGCGCCAAGCGGCTCTTTGCGCCGGACTTGCCGCCGTCTACTTCGTAGGCGGGTTCCTGGGGCTCAAGCTCGCCTTCGAGCATCCGAGCGCCACGCCGGTGTGGCCCCCTACCGGTCTGGCGCTCGCGGCCGTCCTGCTTCTCGGGTATCGAATGTGGCCGGGGATCCTCGTCGGCGCGCTCTGTGTCAATCTCACGACCCCTGGGACCGTCGGGTCCGCCGCGGGCATAGCGGTCGGGAACACCCTGGAGGCGCTCGTGGGCGCCTTTCTCGTGCGCCGATTCGCCCGAGGCGAAAAGGCGTTTGACACGCCCTCCACCGTGTTCAAGTACGCCTTCTTCGCCGCCCTCGTCGCTACGGCCGTCAGCGCCACCGTCGGCGTGGCCAGCATTTCCGTGGACGAGCCTCGGAAGTGGGTCCGGTACGGGTCGATCTGGCTTACCTGGTGGCTCGGAGACCTGGGCGGGGCCCTCCTGCTGGCTCCCGTCATCGTTCTCTGGAGCAGCCGCCGCCGTGACCCTTGGGATCGCAGGGGGGTCCTCGAGGCGGCCATTGTTTTCCTGAGCCTCGTTCTGACCGGGGCCGTGCTTTTCCTAGGATGGATTCCCCTCTCGAGCCGGAACTACCCGATTGCCTTCCTGTGCCTACCGGTCCTGGGCTGGGTCGCCTTCCGATTCGGCCCGCGCGAAACCGCGACCTCGTCCCTCCTCCTGGCCGCCATCGCCACGTGGGGGACCTTGCGCGGCCACGGCCCGTTCGGCGGCAGGCCCGCGGCCGAGTCGCTGGTGCTCCTCCAGGCGTTCATGGGCGTTCTGACGGTGATGGCGCTCGTCCTGGCGGCGGCCGTCCGGGACCGCCGAAAGGCCGAGGATGAACTTCGGGAACGGCATGATCAACTTCAGAGAATGGCCCTGGCCCTCCAGGAGAGCAGAGAGCGCATCCGGCTCATCGTGGAAAGCGCGCTGGATGCCACGATCACCATGGATTCGCAAGGGCTCATCACCGGGTGGAACGCTCAGGCTCAAAAGACGTTCGGTTGGTTTCCGCTGGAGGCGATCGGGCGCACGCTTGCGGAAACCATCATCCCCGAACGGATGAGGGAGGCCCACCGGCGCGGGTTGAAGCGCTTCTTGGAGACCGGCGAAGGTCCCGCGCTCAACAAGCGCCTCGAATTCGACGCGATCCACCGCGACGGGCACGAGTTCCCCGTGGAGCTGTCGATCACCACCTTCCGGGTGCGCGGGGAGGTCCAGTTCGCCGGATTCGTCCGCGATATCACGGAGCGGCGCCGGGCCGAGCGGGAGATCCGGGACCTCAACAAGGATCTCGAGCGGCGGGTCGCCGAGCGGACGTCCGAACTTCGAGAGGCGTTGAAGGAGCTTGAAGCATTCTCCTACACCATCGCCCATGACCTCCGCGCTCCCTTGCGCGCGATGGGCGGTTTCAGCCAGGCCCTCCTCGAAGACCATGCCCCGCGCCTCGACGAGAACGGCAGGGATTACCTGGCCAGGATCGCCGATTCGGCCAAGCGCATGGACCGGCTGATCCTGGAGCTTCTCGATTACAGCCGCATGATGCGCGCGGACGTCCATGTCGAGCCGGTGGATCTCGAGGAAGTCGCGCTCAAGGTCATCGCCCAGCTGTCGGACGAGATCGGAGCGCGCGGGGCCAAGATCGCCGTCGACCGTCCCCTCCCGCGCGTCCTGGGGAACGCGGTGACCCTGGACCAGGTCCTGTCCAACCTTCTCTCCAACGCCCTCAAGTTTGTCGCTCGCGGAGTGGCGCCCCGCGTGCGGGTCCGCGCGGAATCCCGCGGGGACCGGGTGCGCCTGTGGATCGAGGACAACGGGATCGGGATCGGTCCCGAACACCACGACAGAATCTTCGGCGTGTTCCAGCGGCTCCATACGGCGGCCGAGTATCCCGGCAGCGGGATCGGCCTGGCGATCGTCCGGAAGGCGGTGGAGAGGATGGGAGGCAAAGCCGGCCTTGAGTCCGAGCTCGGGAAGGGAAGCAAGTTCTGGATCGAGCTCCGTCACGCGGAGGCACATGACGCAAGCGAACTTCATCGTCCTCTTGGTCGAGAATGACGAAAACGATATCGTCTTGATCACGCGGGCCTTCGAAAAGGCCAGCCTGCCGAATACGCTCCGTACGGTTCGGTCCTGCGAGCAAGCGATCGGCTACTTTTCCGGAGAGGGACACTTCGCCGATCGGGCCCGGCACCCTCTGCCCGTCCTTGTCCTTCTCGACCTGAAGCTGGCGGGCCGGTCGGGGTTCGACGTTCTCCACTGGATGAGGAATCACCCGGAGTTCAAGCGGGTCCCGGCCGTGGTTCTGTCGTCTTCCAGGGAGAGCGGCGACGTCAATCGCGCGTACGAACTCGGCGCCACGTCGTACATGGTGAAACCCGTGGCCTTTGATGAGCTTCAGGCCATGGTACAGGCGATCGGCACCTACTGGCTCCTCTTCAACCGCTACCCGGACGCGCCGGAAGTATGACGAAATCGTGCGACTATTTCGTCATAGCCTGGTTTCCTAGCGCCGGGTCGGGTCGTGAAAGAAGCAGTCCGGCCCCAGCGGGACCAGTTTCCCCTCTTCCTCCCTCAGGCATGAAAGGATGATGGTCGCGACCCCGTACTCTTCGAGGTACTCCAGCCGGAATTCGTGAAGGCCCTCCTCGAGATCAAGGGCGACGGAGTCCACGCACAGGGAACGCCCGGACCACTGCGAGATCACCTCCGTTCCGCCGACGGATACTCTCACGCCGTCGTCGCAGACGGTCTCGATGACGTAACGCCCCGTCTTCGGGACGCGCAGGAAGCCGGTCCATCGCGCCGAGAAGTGGTCCCACGGCCCGCCCGGACACGCGCCTTCCTGCCAGTCGAAGAAGATTTCGGCGTCGACCTGCCGGAGGACAAGGTGTTCGAAGGCCTCCCCTTTGAAGTATTCGCCCATCAGCCCCGACTTCAGGACCGCGGAGTCTGCGGACGCGGGCCTGGCGGCAACGCCGGTTTTCGGGGAAGGCACGGCCGTCCGCTGGACGGAGACCCGGGAGACGTAAAGATCGGCGTCGTGACCGGTAATCTGAAAGTCGCTCCCGCCGGGCAATCGGTTCGCGAAACGAGGGTTCGTGACGGGGAACTTCGTCATCTTCCAGGCGTTGGCCCCCGTGAACCAGACCGTGCCGGCCCATTTGCGGGCGCCCCGCTGGGCAAATCGCGGGTCCGTCGAGTCGTAGGCGAAGCGGAGGTGCCCGCCTGAGGGACCGTCGAAATAGTGGACCCGCACCTCCGCGGAGACGGTCGCTGCCGCCCACGTATCCTCGAGGTCCAGGTGAAGGCTGCCGGTCCGGGGGAGTTTCACGCAGCGGGTTCCTTCGTAGGAGATCGATTCGTACCGCACGCCTTCCGGGATGGCCCGCCGGAGTCGCGCCCCCGGGGCGGGGTCGGCGGGCGTGATCTCGACCCCGGTTTCATCGCTCAGGGTCTTCGGCGCCGGCGCGAGAAAAATCCACCCGGCCACTCCCAGAAGGACCGCCAGAACGGCGGCGGCCCATGCGAGCCTGATCTTCGAGGCCCTGGCGACGGCGACCTTCTGGCCGGTCAGCCACCGGTTGAGGTCCTCCGCGAGGGCCCGCGCCGTCGGGTAACGGTCGCGCGGCTTCCGGGCCAGCGCCTTGAGGCAGACCTGCTCGATCGTTCGATCGATGGTCAAAGGCGCCCCTTTCGGGACGACCGACGAAGGAGGACGGAGCGGGGCCTCCAGCGCTTTGGTCAGGGTTTCGACCGCGCTCCGGCCCTCGAACGGACGGTGGCCGGTGAGTATTTCGTAGAGCATGACGCCCAGGGAGTAGACGTCCGCTCGCCGATCGACCTCCTTGCTCCCGTAGACCTGTTCGGGACTGATATAGCCGGGGGTCCCCATGACCACGTCGGAGGAGGAGGTACGAGCTTTGCTTTGCAGACCTTTGGCCGTGCCGAAATCGCCGATGTGGGGTTCGTTCTTGGCGTCGACGAGGATATTCGTGGGTTTCAGGTCTCGGTGAAGCACGCCGTGCTCGTGGGCGTGATCGACGGCGAGGGCCACGTCCTTGAGGAGCGCAACCTGGCGCAGGAGGTTCGTCCCCATCTTCTGCCAGACGGGCATGGCGTAGCCTTGAATGAGCTCCATCGCGATGAAGCGTTTCCCTTCGAGAACGCCCGCTTCGTAGACCGTGACGAGGTGGGGGTGCTTGGGGATGCTGGCGGCCAGCATCGCCTCTCTCACGAAGCGCTCTTCCTGCTCGGCCGCTCCCGGGAGGTCCGGGTTCACGTCCAACCGCATGAGCTTGAGGGCGACGTTTCGTCCCAGGCTGGTGTCCAACGCCTCGTACACGATCCCCCAGCTTCCGCGGCCGATTTCCTTCAGGAGCGCATACTTACCGAGCCGGGGGACCTCCGAGTCGGCCGAATCGTCGGCGGGCGGCGCCGCGGTCTTGAGTTCGTCGAGCAGATTCCGGAGTTCTTCCTCCTTCACATACCCTTTGCTCAGGAGAAAAAGAGATAAGGCCTGGGGAGCGCGGCCCTTCTCGGCGTCCTTGGAGCGCTGGGCGAGGATGTCACGGAGCTTCTCGGGGGTAATGTATCCCCGGCGGAGGGCGAGGTTGATCAGCTGGATCCCTCCGATGTCGTTGTCGTTTTCGGGCTCGGAATCCAAGCGTCCTCCTGTCGGGGCTTAATGGCCATTATACTCCGGCAGCTTTTTCTCCAAAGGAACGGCGGAATTCTTCGTAGGCAAGGCTGTACTAAGACTGAGGTGGAGGACCGATGAAGACCGCGTTGGCGTTGATGGCGATCCTCGCGGCGGGTCAGGACGGGGACCCGCTGCAAGCTCAGATCGACGCGCTCAAGGTCGCGAAGGCCCCGTGGCGGGACATTCCGTGGAAGACCTGCCTTCTCGAAGGGCTCCGCGAATCGGCCGAGAAGCAAAAGCCGGTCATCCTCTGGGTCTTCATCGACCGCCCCGTCGATGACAAGCGCTGCTGAGTGTTCGCGGGCGCCGCCCGTGGGGCGGTGTTCTCGAACCCCGAGGTCGTGCGTCGCGTGAACGCCGACTTCGTCCCCGTGGCGCTCAAAGCCTTCCAGGTCAACAGCCGGCCCCCGGGCGAGGAAGGCCGCCTCTACCAGGAGATCGGGCGTTCCAAGCCCGCCCCCCAGGGGATCTGCGTCGCCAATTCCGCGGGCAAGGTTCTCGCCTGGGCCCTCATGTTCGACGACGACGCGAGCGTCGTCGGGTTTCTCGACTACGCGCTCAAGCGCTTCGCGACCCATCCCAAAACGGCCGTCGCCACCGAACGGTTCATGAAGTACCCGAGCCAGAAGATGTCCGCGGTCGAGGACGACGGGCAGGCCGGCGGCGTCCCGGAGAGTCACGCCAAAGGCGAGCGGTGCCTGGGCGACGCCGGTTTCCCCGAAGGGACCCTGCTGGGGCGCGCTTACGGCCGGGCGTTCAAGGACGGAAAACCGGTCGGCGACGCGACGCAACAGGAGCACTATGTCGAAGACCGCTTTGAGGTGTCGGTCGAGGCGCAGGAGGCGCTGGCCAAGGCGTCGGGCGGAGACGGCCGCTTCGCGCTGCCGGAGGGCCTGACGCGGGCGCTCGTGGCCACGGCCCACCTGGGCATGCTCGACGTCAACCCGCTCGGCGCCCCGGGAGGGAAGAACGACCGCCGGAAGTGGGAATTCTGGGGTCGCAAGGACGGCGCGCGCCTCCGCTTCGAAGGGACCTCGGACGTAGCCGGCGGCAGCGGCGAGAGCCGCGGGGGGCAGAACTCGGACGGAAGATACTGGACGCATGAGGTGACCCTGACATGGAAGGGCGCGCTGGAAATGAAAGGCAATCGCATCGAGCGCCTGCGAGCCGTGGCTGAGGGCCGAGAGAAGCTCACGTGGGGCAACGACCGGATGAGCCGTCCCGGGCAGAGCGAAGTCGCCCAGCTCCCGGCCGGCCGTCCGATGCAGCTCGACTGCGACGTGCGGTACGGCTTCGAAGGGCGGCCGGCGGCCGGACACGAGATCGGCGCCGGGCCGGATCCTACTCCTCAGGACGCACCGGGTGATCTCCCGGCCAAGGTGCAGAAGTTCCACGCCGCCGTCCAGCGCGCGCAGAAGGAGGGGCGCGACCTGTCTGCGGTTGGGAAGATTATGGAGGGGTTCGAAGGGCTTCTCAAGGAAGGCAAGCACAAGGAAGCGGGCGACCGGATCGACCAGGCCCTCAAGGCCCTGGGCGACGACGCGGCGCCTGCCCCCCAAGGCACGCCGGACTCCCTCCATGCCAAAATGCAGAAGCTCCAGGAGGCGCTTCAGGCCCGGCAGGAGAAGCAGAAGGCGATCGAGACCGAGCTTCAGAAGCTGCCGCCCCTCGTCCAGCAGGAGGATTTCGCGGCGGCGGAGAAGCAGATCGACAAGATCCTGGAGCTGCTCAAGAAGCCCTGATGAAATTGACGGTCTTTTTTATCAGGGGCTGTTGAGCAGACGGAGGGCGCGATCCAGCAGGGCTTCCGCCTCCGCGTGCCTGCCTTCGCGCATGAGGGGCTCGAACTGTTCCATCAGTTTTCCCACCGGCGAGGCGTCCCGCCCCTCGCGCTGCCGGGCCTCGACGCCGCGCTGGACGGCCTGGATTTTACGGTGAATTCCCTCCGGGATCGTCGCCGCCCGGTTCATCAGCTCCATCGCTTCCGGGAGCTTGCCTTCGCGAACAAGCCGCTCGGCGTCGTCGGCGATCCGGCGCAGCGCAGAGGGGTCGCGCCCCTCCTGCCGCCACACCTCGGCCACCTGCCGCAGGTCCCGCAGCTTTTGCTCAAGAGCGATCACGGCGAGGGCGTGGTCGAGGATCGAAGCCGCTTCCTGGAGTTGACCTCGGGCCATGCGTTGGTCCGCCAGGAGCAGCGCCGTGTCGAGGGAGGAAGCGTCCCGGCCCTCCCTCTCCCGCTGCCGGGAAGCGTCCTCGACGCTCTCCCGCTTCTGAAGGAGGAGGCGGCGGGCCACCTCCGAATCCGCGCTCCGGCCTGAAAGCGCCCAGAAGACGACCGCGCTCGCCGCCGCCGCCGCGACCGCCGCGCTCAGGGCCCGGTGGCGCCGCACCCAGCGGAGCGCGCGCTCGGCGGCGCCAGCACGGCGCGCCTCGACCGGCTCGCCGTCCAGGTGTCGACGGAGATCCTCGGCGAATTCCCGGGCCGTCCGGTATCGCCGCTCCGGCCGTTTCTCGAGGGCCTTGAGGCAGATCGTTTCCACGTCCCTCGGCACGCGCGGGTCGCGTTTCCTCGGCGGCACGGGCTCGTCGTTCGCCACCCGGCCGTGGATCTCGACGAGGCTCTGCCCGGCGTGCGGCGGCCGGCCCGTCAGCGACTCGTAGAGGACGGCGCCCAGCGCGTAGACGTCCGTCCAGGGGCCGACCCGATTCGCCTCGCCCCGTACCTGCTCCGGCGCCATGTAGAGGGGCGTCCCGACGGCGGTCCCCGGGGCGGTCAGCGCCGCCGCCGGCTCCGCCGCGCGGGCCAGGCCGAAGTCCGCCACCTTGGGCTCTCCCGAGGCCGTCACGAGGATGTTGGCCGGCTTGAGGTCGCGGTGGACGAGGCCCTTGTCGTGCGCCGCGGCCACCCCGCGGGCCGCCTTCTCGATCAGCGCGAGGAGGGTCGCGGGCGGCAGCGACCGCTCGCGGAGGAACTCGCTCAGGGGACGGCCCTCCACCAGCTCCATGACGAGATACGGCCGGCCGTCGTGTTCGCCCGCGTCGTGGACGGCGACGAGGTTGGGGTGGGAGAGCAGGGCCGCCGACCGGGCCTCCTGCACGAAACGGTCGCGGCCTTCTTCGCTGGCCGCCAGACTTTCGCGGAGCACCTTGAGCGCCACGGGGCGGCCCAGCGTGCGATCCTCGGCGCGGTAGACCACGGCCATCGCGCCTTCCCCCAGCCGCGCGCCCACCGAGTACCGGGGCAGATTCGGGGGGCCGGACCCGTCCGAGACCATCCGGCTTACGATCCGCAAGGCGCCGTGCAGGAACCGGTCGTCCGCCACCGCCATGCGTCAGGCCCCGAAAAGGGAGCGGAGCTCGTCGTCGACCTCGCGGGGGGACCCGACGGTGCCCCCGACCTTGCCTACGAGAATGCGGCGCAGTTCCCGGCGCGCCTCCGAAAGATAGTTGGTCACGTCGGCCTCCGAGAGCCCGAACTTCTGGCCGATCGAACGGTACGAGACGCCGTCCGCCTCCAGGCAGTACTCCTTGAAAACCCCGAAGACCTGCGGGCGGCCGCGCGTCGCGAGCGTCCGTTCGAGCTCGGCGAGCGCTTCGAGGAGGGTCGTCTCGGCCCACGACCGGTGGAAGGCCTGTTCGGGAGTGGCCGCCTCGGCCGGCTCGCTTTCGCCGAGAAGGTCGATCGGGACGGCCACCAGCCCCCCGCCGCGCTTGCGCGCGCCGCGGTATTTGTCGCGGTCGCGGACGAAGTTCTTGAGCGAGGCGAGGAGGAACGTCCGGAAGGTCCCGCGGGCGGGGTCGGCCCGGGCGACCCAGTCGGGCTGAAAGACCACCGCGAAAAAATCCTGGGTGAGGTCCTTGGCCTCTTCGTTTTCCTTTCGAAGGGCCACGCGGATGAACTTGTAGACGGGCCGCCAGTAGGCCGCCGCCAGGCGCTCCAGGAGCCCGCGGCGCGCTTCGGGGGTTTCCTCCCGCGACCGCAGGATCTCGGTCCAGCAGGTCCGCGCGAACGCGGTCCGGCCGGCTCCGATGGAAGTGTCCTGCCCGGGCATCTGCCTAAGTATATGTTGCAGGGCGCGGCCCAAGGGTACGGAACACACAGAGGATCGGAGGGACATGCCATGTCGAAGCTTCTGACGGCGACGGTTCTGGCGGCCGTGCTCGGGTCGGCGCAAGAGGACCTTGACAAGCTGAGCCAGAAACTGGGCAGCGCCTGGACGGAGATCGGGGGGGATACGTACAAGGGCCTCACGGTCTCGAAGTGGCAGAACGACTCGCTCAACCGGGAGGAAGTCTGGTGGGCGTCGGAGGCGGAGGAGTCCTTTCTCCTCGTGCGCGACGACGTCTTCGTGCTGGCGCAGGCGGGCGACGATGGAGACTGGTTCACCCTTCCGAAGACGGTCATCATCTTCCGCGCCGGCGCGTGGCACCGGGTGGAACGCGAGGGCGAGAAGGTCCCGTTCCGCGACCTGGTGGGGCACTGGAAGCTTGCAGAGACGGAAGGGACCGAAGCCCGCGACGCTTGCGGCTACGGCAGCCACGGGAAGCACGTCAAGGGCCCCAAGGTCGACGCCGACTCGCGCAGCCTGGCGTTCGACGGCAAGGGTGCGCATGTGAACGTCGGCGCCGCGCCGATCTTGTCGCTTTCGGACGGGTTTACGCTGGCGGCATGGGTCCGCCCCTCGGGAGCGGGCGGCGAGGCCGGCGGGATCATCGCGAGCAAGGAAGGCGAGTACGAATTGGGCCGGTCGCCGGACGGCAAGATTCAGTTCGCGATGGCCAACGAGACGCCGGGGTGGAACTGGACGGAGACGGAGGCCGCGCTGCCCGTCGACAAGTGGACCCACGTCGCGTGGAGCTATTCGGCGAAGGAGAAGATCACGCGCGTGTACGCCAACGGCAAGGAAGTGTTCAAGACGGCGGCGGAAGGGAAGATCGGCGACGAGTATCCCGACCAGAACGAGTTCTGGATCGGGGGGCGGCAGAAGGAGGGGGGCGCGGAGTTTTTCGAAGGGCGGATCGCCGACGTGCGGCTCTACGACAGCGCCCTCAAGGCCGAAGAAGTGGCGGCGATCCATTCCGCGACGGCCCGTTAGATGCGAGCGGTTGCGGCTCTCATTTTGATCGTGGCCGGGGGTTGTCAGTCGCCCCCGGCCCCGGCGGGCGCGAATGAAGGGGCGGCGCGGCGCGGAACGGAATGGCTGCTCGCCCGGGTCGGCAAGGGCCTGCCTCCGCTGCCGGCGGAATGGGCCCATTGGGAAGGCGACCTCACCTACAATTGGGGCGGCAATCAGACGTACACCGAGATCGTCCTCTACACGCTCCTTCGGGCCGGCGTCCCTCGCGAATCCCCCGAGATCCAGCGGCTGCTCTCCGCCGCAAGGCAGGCGTTTCCGAACCGGGTCTTCGGGGTGGCCTTGCGCGCCTTGGCCCTGAGGGCGTACGGCGGGCACGAGGTCCGCAGGGACCTCTTTCTCTGCGCGCAGTACCTCGTCGACAACCAGGACCCGAACGGCGGGTGGGACATGGGGATCGAGATTCCCACGGTCGAGATTCCGGAATCTCTCGCCGCGCCGCGGGTCGCCGTCAAGCGCAGGCCGGGCGCCCGCGGCCAGAACCCGCCGGCCTTCGGGGTCATCTACACGCATTGGGCCATCCTGGGGCTGGCAGCCTGCCGGGCGACGGGTATCGACGCGCCGGAAGAGTGCTTCTCGCGGGCGGAGAAGTACCTCGCGGCGCGGCAGAATCAAGACGGCGGGTGGGGGTACGACGAGAAGCTCAAACCGCAGTCGTACGGCACGATGACGGCGGGGTCGGCGGGGGCGCTCGCCGTCTGCCTGCGGGCCTCGAGCCGGCCGGTCGCCGGCGACGAGCGGATCCGCCGCGCCTCGGAATGGCTCGCGAAGAACATGAAGGTCGACGACCGGGCGAGCAAAGTGCTCCATCACTTTCAGTACTACTGGATTCATGCGCTTGAGATGGCGGGCTCCCTCGTTGGCGTCGAACGCTTCGGGAGCCGCGCGTGGTACGACGAAGGCGCGGCGTGGCTGGTCGAGCAGCAGAACGCCGACGGCTCCTGGGGCGACGGCTTGGACATCTACACGGGCAAGAAGTTCGAGAGGATCCTCGACACCTGCTTTGCGCTCCTCTTCCTGCGCCGCGCGACGCGGCACGCCCCATAAAACAAACCGTTTGGTTTGTGGGTGCGATTCCCTGACAGGAAACGGCTCCCCGGGTCAGACTATTTCAGTGAAGACCCCGGACATGGAAGGCCAGAAAGCCCTCATGAAGGAGGCGTTCAAGTACAGGAACGCCCTCGTCAGCTACGGGTACTTCTTCCTGCGGGATTGGGCGCTGGCGGAGGACGTCGTGCAGGATGCCCTCCTGACGCTGTTCGACAAGGCGGAGGACCGCCCGGAATGCGGGGTTTATCCCTGGATGCGGAAGGTCGTCTTCAACAAGGTCCACGAGGTCCTGCGCTCGAGGCGGAAGGAAATCCTCGTCGAAGACCATGAGCTCCGCGAGCTGGTGGCGCGGGCGGCCGACCGCCACTTCCAGGAGACGCCCGGCCCCGGCAAGTTGTTCGAGGCCTACGAGGCCTGCATGGCGGGTCTTGATCGGCGCTCGACGGACGTCCTGATCCGCTACTACAGCGATCGGCAATCGACCGAAAGCATCGCGGGCTGGCTGAAGTGCAGCCTGAACACGGTGTGGCTTTCCCTTTCGAGGATTCGGAAGAGACTGCGCGAGTGCGTGAGCCGTCGGCTGAAAGAGGCGGAGGCCGCAGGATGAGCGCCGAGGATCTGTTCGAGAAATACTTTCAGAACGCCCTCTCTCCCTCCGAGGTCGAGGAGTTGAAGACTCGACTCAGGGAAAGTCCCGAGGCGGAACGGGAGTTCGCCCGGTACGCGGAGGAGCGCGGGATCCTGGTTCACCATTCGCGTAGAAGGAAGGAAGAGGACACGCTGCGTCTGGCCACGACGCGAGAGCCCGCGCACTCCCGTCTTCCGGCCGCAGTTCTGGTCGCCGCCTCCGTTCTCGTCGGCATCGGCATCACCCTGGCGGTTCGGCCGGGACAGGTGCCGAGTCCCACTCCCGAGGTTGCTCCGGGGGCAAGCCCTCCGCCGCCCCAGAAGGCCTTTGCTCGGGAGTTTTCCGAACCCGGCGAAGCTCAGATCAAGATCCGGGAACGCGTGGAGCCCGCGGAGCGGAAACCGTCCGACGAACCGGGCGAGCGTCGCGCGCCGGTAGATCCGGAGAAGCCACCGGTCGTCACTGCACAGGTCGAGAAGGCGCCGAAACCCCAGGAGGAGAAACCTGCGGAATCCGCGGAGAAGAACGAGCCCGCGCCCCGGCCGCCACCGGGAGTCAAGGAGACCCTCCCGGCCGTCGCCCAGCTCGCGGAAATCCTGGGAGAGGTTTACGTAATTTCCCGCGGCGAAAGAAGAAGGGTCGAAGGAAAGACGCCTCTCGCAAGGGGCGATTCGGTGGAGACCGTCGGTGGCTGGAGCGCGGCGACGGTCCAATTCAAGGATTCAACGTCGCTTCTTCTCTGGAACGACACGACCGTTCGCGACCTGGCCGATGTTTCGGCTGTTCCCGCGGGAAAGGAGCGGGGGGGAAAGGGCCTTTTCCTTGCCCGGGGGACGCTGTGGGCGGAAGTAGTGAGGCAGCCCGCGGGTCAACCTTTGGTCCTTTCGACGTCTCACGGGGAGGCCAGGGTCCTGGGGACCCTGTTCAAGGTGGTCGTCGACCCGGAGGGCAAGGCAAAGGGAATGCTCCTGGAGGTGGATGAGGGGAAGGTCGAATTGAAGCGGGGGGGAAGGAGCGCCGTCGTCCCGGGCGGCCAATACGCGGTCGCCGCGGAGGGCATGGACCTGGTGGCCAGGCCGATGCAGCAAGACACCAGGAAGAGCAAGCCTCCCCAGCAGCCCCTGCCTCCCGCGGTTCAAAGGGCGGTCGACGAAGCCGTCAAGAAAGGCGCCGAATGGCTCAAGGAGGCCTCCCGGGGGTACCTCAAGGATCTGGTCGAGCACCATGGCGGCAAGGGAGAGGAGCTTCTTCTGCTTACGTTCGTCCATGCCGGCGTGCCCGTGACCGATCCCCACTTCGACACCCTTTTCAAGTCGATGATGGGAAGGGACCTTCAGCATACGTACAACGTGTCGCTCCAGGCCATGATCCTGGAGGCCATGAACCCCGTGAAGTACCGGTGGCGACTGGAGCAGTGCGCTCAGTTCCTCGCGGACAATCAGTGCAAGAACGGGGACTGGAGTTACGGGAAGCCGTCTCCCTCCGCCCGGTCGATGCCGACGGGCGACGCCAAGCCAGAGATCGCCGCGAGGCTCACTCCCGCCCAGCGGGAGAAACTTCTCAAGAAGCTCACGATCCGGAAGGCGCGCGAGGGTCCGGACCAGGGCGACCCTT
>Ga0187892_10006736_pt1 | contig 16856 bp, 16 predicted proteins | sample MA1701073metaG_FD_139345 | JGI IMG/M metagenome (GOLD analysis project Ga0187892, IMG submission 139345) | Bio-ooze microbial communities from a basaltic lava cave in the Kipuka Kanohina Cave System on the Island of Hawaii, USA - MA170107-3 metaG ... | reverse complement strand
CGGCTCTTCGTCACCGCGCTGTTCGACGAGTCCGCGCGCTACTACGATCGGGTGGAGGCGTTCCTGGCGCTGGGCTCGGGGCAATACTACCGGCGCTGGACCCTCGAACGCGCCGGGCTGCGTCGCGGCATGACGGTGCTGGACGTCGCCACCGGCACCGGACAGGTGGCGCGCGAGGCGGCGCGCATCGTCCATCCTTCCGGGGTGGTGATCGGCGTCGATCCGAGTCGCGGCATGCTCGAGGAAGCGAGGAAGTCGGCGACCGGGCCACTCGTGCAGGGCATTGGCGAGGCGTTGCCCTTCGCGGCCGAGCGCTTCGACTTCGTCAGCATGGGCTTCGCGCTGCGTCACGTGTCCGATCTCGAGGCCGCGTTCGCCGAATACCGGCGCGTGCTCAAGCCGGGCGGTCGCGTGCTCCTGCTGGAGATCACCCGGCCGCAATCGGGGCTCGGCCGGTGGCTGGCCCGGATCTACCTCCAGAGAGTCCTGCCGCTGCTCGTGCGGATCACCACCGGGAGCGGCAAACCCGCCCGGCTGCTCCATTACTACTGGGACACGATCGACGAGTGCGTGCCTCCCGCGACGATCCTGGATGTGCTGCAGGCGAGCGGGTTCGAGCGCGTGGAGCGACGGACGTGGGGCGGGATCATGAGCGAGTACCTCGCCGCCAGACCGGCGAGCTGAACAGCCTCACCCGCAACAGTGCTCCGTAGATGGGCCAGTCAAGCAGAGGGCCGGGACTTGAGGGCAGCAAGGCCTGAGACGCAAGATCCCGCGGGCGTCGAGCCTGCTCGGCGCCCGCGGGATCTAGGTCGACGTCAAAGCTCAACGCGCGGAATAGATCGTGATGTCGTTGGCCGCGCGGGGCTGAAGGTTACTCTCAGTCGCAGGTCCACGCTCTGAAACGCCGGAACTGCCGTCCGTGAACCCGCGATTCCCGAATATGGTTCCGCACTCATTGTTGGTCTTGTAGGCGCCGTAGCCTGCGCCGGTTGCTACTCCGACCAGGCCGCCGATCAAGGCGCCCTTGCCCGCACCCGACCCGCCGTCGGCAATGGCGCCGCCGGCGGCGCCGAGGCCCGCGCCGACGAGCGCACCGATGGCCCCGGGTTTGGCGATTCGCCAGGCGCGATCACTGCCCGTGGCGCATTCCGAGGACGTGGAGGCCACCGGAACTGCCCGAGGCGTGTTCACGGTGGCTCGGTCTACCGCAGGCACTACTCGAGCGGCCACGCCCGCGGGGGCGCGGCGGACTGGGGTCGTGGCGTAGGTCGCGGTCATAGGCGCGGCATGCGCCGAGGGACGGAGTATGTAAGCGGTCGTGACACCCGTAAGGAGCGAAGTGCCCGTTACGACAGCAATGCCAGCCGTGACAATTTTACCAAGTGGAGTCATGGTCAATGTTCCTCCTCTCGCCGGGTATGACGAGCAGGGCCAGTAGCGTATTCCCGACGCTTTCCCGGCTGGAGGTGCGTCCGCAGCGAATTCGCATCTCAACTGGGCGACGTTGTGGGTATTGCAGTGGCTTCGCAGCGCTGACCCGGCCGGTCCCTTTGCCGGTTGCCCGGTTGACGGCGGCGGTATGCCGGCATAGCATGCCGCTCAGCCGGACCGGCTCTCGCGTCCCGCGAGATGGCTGGTAATTTGCGCTGTGCATCGGACTTCTGAGCGGCCAGCGTCCGAGTCTGGCCGCTCATGTCACGGCGGCGGGGCCCATGAATGAAGCGATCGCCGCCGGAGGATGTTGAAGTTGCCTACGGTCTTGAGTGTGTCCCGCAGCCGTTCCCGGGGAGCGCTGGTGTTGTGGGCGTTCGCCATCGTGGCTGCACTGCTCGCCGCGCGCTACTTCGATGCGCCCGCCTTGCTGCGGACCGGGCTCGAGGCCATCGGGCGGCTTGGCGCCTGGGGCCCGGTGCTGTTCGTCCTGCTCTACGTCGCGGCCACGGTGCTCTTTCTGCCGGGATCGATCCTGACCCTGGGCGCTGGCGTTGTGTTCGGCCTGGCCCGCGGCGTGGTCATCGTGTCCATCAGCGCGACCCTCGGGGCCACCGCCGCATTCCTGGTGGGTCGCTACGTGGCGCGCGACTGGGTGGCCAGCAAGATCGAGGGCAATCCCAAGTTCAAGGCCATCGACGAGGCGGTGGCCCGCGAGGGCTGGAAGATCGTGGGCCTCACCCGCCTCTCGCCGGTCTTCCCCTTCAACCTGCTCAACTACGCGTTCGGCCTCACCCGGGTGTCGTTCTCGCACTACGTGATTGCGTCGTGGATCGGGATGATGCCGGGCACCGTGATGTATGTCTATCTCGGCTCGGTCGCCGGAACCCTGGCCGGCGCCGGTGGCGGCAGGAGCCGCTCGCCGGCCGAATGGGCACTCTACGCGGTCGGGCTGGCCGCCACCATCGCCGTCACCGTCTACGTGACGCGACTGGCGCGGCAGGCCCTCGCCCGGCGCGCTCAGCCCGGATGAGCGCATGGCGGTGAGCGGCGAGCGCTCTGAACCGATCCTCGTCGAGCCCTGGGATCGCTACAATCAGGCGCTCGTGGCGAACGTGCACCCCGAGGGCTGGCACAATCCGGAGCCGGCGGGGCGGTACAACCTCGTGGTGATCGGTGCGGGGACGGCGGGGCTAGTGACCGCGGCGGGCGCGGCCGGACTCGGGGCGCGCGTCGCCCTCATCGAGCGTGAGCTGATGGGAGGTGACTGCCTCAACGTCGGCTGCGTGCCGTCGAAGGGATTGATCCGCGCGGCGCGCGCCGTCGCCGACGTGAACGGGGCAGGGGAATACGGGGTTCGCGTGCCGCCCGGTGTCACCGTGGATTTCGCGGCGGTCATGGAGCGCATGCGCCGACTCCGCACTGAGCTCAGTCGGATCGACGCGGCCGCGCGCTTCCGGGGTCTCGGAGTGGACGTGTTCTTCGGCGCCGCCCGCTTCGCGGCGCCCGATGCCGTCGAGGTCGCGGGGCGCACACTTCGCTTCCGCCGTGCGGTGATCGCCACTGGCGCCCGCGCGGCGGCGCCGCCCATCCCGGGACTCGCCGAGGCCGGGTATCTCACGAACGAGACCGTGTTCACGCTGACCGAGCTGCCGCGCCGGCTCGCCGTGATCGGCGCGGGCCCGATCGGCTGCGAGCTGGCCCAGGCGTTCGCCCAGTTCGGCGCCGAGGTGTCGCTGCTCCAAGGTGAGGGCCAGATCCTCACGCGTGAGGATCGTGACGCCGCGGAGCGCGTCGAGCGGGCGATGATCCGCGACGGCGTCCGCTTACGGCTGGGCGCGAAGATCGAGCGTGTGGAGCGGAGCGGTGCCGACCGGATCATCTCCTTCACGCAGGGTGGCGCTGCCGAGCGGGTCGCCGTGGACCAGATCCTGGTCGGCGTGGGGCGCACGCCCAACGTGGAAGGTCTTGACCTCGAGCGGGTCGGGGTGGCCTATGACCCGCGGCTCGGCGTGACTGTCGACGACCGACTGCGGACCACCAACTCGCGGATCTATGCCGCCGGCGACGTCGTACCCGGGCACAAGTTCACGCACAACTCGGACTTCCAGGCGCGGATCGTGATCCAGAACGCGCTCTTCTTCGGTCGCGCGCGGGCGAGCGCCCTCACCATGCCGTGGTGCACGTACACGGATCCCGAGATCGCTCACGTCGGGCTCTACGAGCGGGACGCCGCCCCGCGGGGGATCGCGGTGCGGACGTTCGTCCAGGAGTTCAAGGACGTGGATCGCGCGGTGCTCGACGGCGACACCCTGGGCTTCGTCAAGGTGCACGTGCGGGCGGGCACAGACAAGATCCTCGGCGCCACCGTCGTGGCGCGGCACGCCGGCGAGATGCTGCCGGAGCTGACCATGGCCATCGCCCACGGCATCGGGCTCGGCCGGATCGCGAACGTCATCCACAGCTATCCCACGCAGGCCGAGGCCATCCGCAAGCTCGGCGACGCCTACAACCGCACCCGGCTCACCCCGCTGGTCAAGCGCCTGTTCGGTGCCTGGCTGGCATTCAGCCGACGGTGAGGCCTAGGAGTGCCACATGTCCACGACGTCGACGCGCCTCTTCCTCGGCTTCCTCGCCGGGGCCCTCTCGCACCTGATCTTCCAGGGCGGGCTCGGCAGTATTCTCTACGCCGCGCATCTGGTGCCGGCCCTGTCCTGGAGCCTCATGCCGGTGCCGCCCCTCGGAGTGCCGAAGAGCTTTTCGCTCGCGTTCTGGGCCGGACTCTGGGGACTGGTCTACGCCGTGCTCGAGCCGCGGCTCACGGCCCGTTTCGGATGGTGGGTGGGCGGGCTCGTCTTCGGCCTCGCCCCCCTGGTCGTGTACTGGTTCGTCGTACTGCCGCTGAAGGGTCTCGGCGTTGGCGGCGGCTTCCACCTCGGGATGGTGCCGATCGAGATCGCCTTTCACGCGGTGTTCGGCATCGGCACCGCGATCATCTTCCGGTCCGGCCTCGTCCTCGCCCGACGGGGTGTCACGCCTTGAGGTAAGTACGCCGGATTGGTCCACGAACTGTCTACTGTGGCGGGAAGGCTAGTTCCGATTCCTCCGCTGATCACGAGCGCCGAAGAGGAGATTCGGATGAAGACGACTCGAATCATGGCCATCGCGGTGCTCGTCGCCACAATTGGTCTAGCGCTCCACGTGGCGCAGGCGCAGCAAGTGGGAGCACGACGCATCGACCTTCAGCGGCACGACCTGAGCGTGACCGGACGCGAAGTCGTCCAGACGATCGTCGAGCTCGCGCCGGGAACGACGGCCCCCAGGCACACCCATCCGGGGGAAGAGATCATCTATGTCCTCGAGGGCACGTGGGAGTACACGGTGGAGGGCAAGCCGCCCACGATCGTCAGGGCCGGCGAGGTCCTGTTCATCCCGGCCGGAGCGATCCACTCGGCGAGGAATGTCGGCCCCGGCCGCGCAGTGGAGCTCGCCACGTACATCGTCGAAAAGGGGAAGCCGCTCCTCACCGTGGTCAAGTGAGCGGTACGAAAGGGTGGCGTGTGAACACGAACGGGCAAGGCACGGCCTTGTCCGTCCCTGCCGGATCCCTCCCAATGGTAGAGGTACGAGGACCAGGCCTACCGGGCGAGCTCGCCGAGAAGGATGAGGGCCGCGAAGCCCGCCGCGGCGAGAACGCCGGAATAACGGGGCCCGTTGTGGAAGGCCTCCGGGATCATGGTTTCCGCCGTCATGGCGATGAGCGCCCCGCCTCCGTATGCCTTGAGGATCGCCGTCGCGTGAGGGCCAACGTCGCTCAGGAGGTGGAACGCAAGAGCCGTGATCGCGGTCGTGACGAGCGCGGTACCGCTCCATAGGAGGAGCACGTAAGCCGACGAGCGGGACGCGGCACGCATACCGGCCGTCCCGGAAAGCGCCTCCGGCACGTTCGCGAGCGAGAGCGCGATGACCAGCGCAAGGTCGGGTCCCCCGGCCCTCAGGGTGACGCCGAGGACGAGCGCCTCCGGCACCGCGTCAAGCGCGGTGCCGAGCGCAACCGAGGTACCGCTGCCCGGCGCCTCAGCTTCCGACGGCTGCCGCTGGCATTCGCCGCAGCGCTTGCGGTCCTTGGCGGTCGCGAGAGCTGCGTTCGCGATGCTGAACGTCGCGGCACCGGCAACGATCCCGGCTACCGTGGATACCGCGCCGGCCAGCATGAGCGCCTCGGAGGCGACCTTGAACGAGGCAGCTGAAAGGAGCACGCCTGCCCCGAGCGACATGAGAGCGGCGATGGCCCGGTGCCGGAGGTGCGTTGTCAGGCCGAGAACTGTCCCGACGAGCGCGCCGGACGCCGGCGCCAACCCCCAGCAGAAGGCCCACACGGCACCGACGATGCCTTCGGGCATTGCACGCTCCTCTTGTTCGAGGATCTGCAGTCACGCCTGGTGCGAATCGCCAGTTTCCCGTGGGGCTCAAGTGAGCTGCCCGGCCTCCTCACATCGTCAACGGAGCGATCGGAACGCCTCGCGCACCTCGGCCGCGAAGAGGTGAGGCTGCTCCCACGCTGCGAAGTGGCCGCCCTTGTCGACCTTGTTGTAATAGATCAGTTTCGGATACGCCCGCTCGGTCCAGCTCCTCGGGGCCTCGTATTGCTCGCCGGGGAAGACGGTCACCGCCACCGGTATCGAGACGCCCTTGGCGTTGAAAAAGCCACCTTTGTATTCCCAATAGAGACGAGACGCAGAGACCCCGGTGTTCGTGAGCCAGTAGAGCGTGATGTTGTCGAGGATCTCGTCCCGTGTCAACTCGCCGGTGGCGCTCGTGGTCCGGCTGAGGGCCGAGGCGACCGCCGCCGCCGGCTGGCCATCAGCGTCATTGTGGTCGAGAAGCCAGGCGGCGAGGCCGACCGGTGAATCCGCGATGCCGTACAGGGTTTGCGGACGCGACGCCATCAACCTGGCGTAGTCGACTTGCTTGAAGGTTCTCTCCAGCTGCCTGTAGGCGAGCTGTTCCTCACCGGAGAGCCCCGATGGTGCGGGGCCGCCGGCCAGGAGGGCCTTGTCGACGTCCGCGGGAACGGTGGCGGGCATATTGGTGTGGATGGCGAGCAATCCCGCGGGCGCCTGCAAGCCCATCTGGTCGACGACAAACGCCCCCCAATCGCCGCCCTGGGCGACGTAGCGCGGGTAGCCGAGGCGTTGCATCAGCTCCGCCCAGGCTCGGCCCATGCGCTCGGGACCCCACCCGGGGCTCGTCGGCTTGCCCGAGAATCCGTACCCGGGCATCGACGGGATGACCACGTGGAACGCGTCGGATGCGCTCCCGCCATATGCGGTGGGATTGGTCAGCGGATCGATGATCTTCAGCTGTTCGATGATCGAGCCGGGCCATCCGTGGGTGACAATGAGCGGCAATGCGTTGGCGTGCTTCGAGCGCGCGTGGATGAAGTGAATGTCTAGCCCATCGATGGTCGTCACGAACTGCGGTACCGCGTTCGAGCGCCACCTTCTCCGCGTCGCTGAAGAGCGGGCTCTTCGCGTAGTCGTTGATCGTCTCGAGCTTTTCCGTCGAGAGGCCGAGCCGGCTGCCCACGGCAGCGTTGGCATCCTGTCAGAACTCGCAGCCGTTCCACCAGGCGACGCGGCGGTTGAGCAGCGCCCTCAGGGTACCGGGCACGCGCTTGGTGTGTTGCTGGAGGGTGGTCCACATCTTCTGCGCGGCGCGGAAATACTCCGGGTTCCGGGCATAGAAGAGGTACGGGTAGAGCGGCGTGCCCCGGAGCTTGCGTTGTTCCTCGAGAGTGCTCCGCAGGTCGTCCGGGAGCGAGTCGACGTCGACCGGCGGGATGCGCGTTTTCCCCTCCAGCATGGCTATCTCCTCCACATCCGGCTATTCGGGGCCTGGGCTAAGAGTCATGCCCGCGATCTTACCGCTGAAACGGCCGGACGCGCCGATCGACACTTCGGCGGTGATCGAAGCGTCCGGAGTCGCCGAAGTGGCGCCTTGAGGCCCCGCCGCACCCGGTGGTAGATTGCGCCCATGAATACCGGGCCATTGATGGCCGAGATCGCCGGGCTCGTCGGAGAGCCGGCCCGAGCGACCATGCTCTCGGCGCTTCTCGAAGGTCGCGCGCTCACCGCGACCGAGCTGGCCTATGCGGCGCGGGTCACGCCTCAGACCGCCAGCGCGCATCTGGCGAAGCTCGCCGCGGCGGGGCTGGTTGCGCCGACACGGGATGGTCGGTACCGCTATTTCCGCCTCAAGTCGCCGCGAGTCGCCGAGATGCTCGACGGGATCATGACCGTTGCGATCGAGAACCGTCCACGATACCGTCCCCTCTCCCGTCGAGCCCGCGAGCTCAGCGGGGCCCGAATCTGCAACGACCACCTCGCGGGGCGTCTCAGCGTCGATCTCACCGATTCGTTGATCACGCATGAATACATCGCGGTCGGCGACGAGGCGGCGGAGATCACGCTGGCGGGGACCCGATTTCTCACCGAGTTCGGCGTCGACCTCTCCGCGTCGGGTTCAGGCCGCCGGCGCTATTGCCGACTGTGCATCGACTGGACCGAGCGACGGCCACACATCGCGGGCGCGGTGGGAGCCGCCCTCACCAAGCGGTGTTTCAATCTCGGCTGGACCGAGAGGAAGAAACACAGCAGCGCGGTGATCGTCACCGCGTCGGGGAAGCGCGGGTTCCTGGGGACGTTCGGTATCGGCGTGCCCGAGGAGGCCGGGAGCGGGATGAGAGGTCAGGAATGAGAGACCATCGCGCCGGCATCCGAGCCGGCGCAGGGCCGGGTTACGGAGCCGGCAGGTACGCGGAGAGCGCAACCTCGGTCTGCTCGAGCCGGCGCGCGAGCTCACGGATTCCGCTCGTCATGAGCTCGAGGAGCGCGCGCTCCGCGCTGTCGTCGTTCAGCTGCCCCAGGCGCTGATCCATAGCCCCGGCGGTCTCATCGACGATCGCGGCGTCGCGCGCGAAGAACGGCAGGGTCGTGGCGACGACGGTCGGCGGGCGCGGTCCCTCCCGTTCCTCCGGCATGGATCCATGGTTGCCCCGTCTTATTTTTTGGGCAAGCCCCGGCCCACCTACCCCTGCTAGACTGCCGACCCATATGAAGCGGCTCCCGCTCGCCGCTCTCGCCATCTGGCTGCTCGCCGCGCCGCTCCCCGCGGCCGGCGATGCCCAGGAAGCCTGGGCCGCGCTCGTCAGTGGCGGTCATATCGCGCTGATCCGCCACGGCAACGCGCCGCCCGGCTACGGGGGCGACCCGCCCGGGTTCAAGATCGACGACTGCGCGACCCAGCGAAACCTGGATGAGAAAGGCCGGGCGCAAGCCCGGGCGCTCGGCGAGGCCTTCCGTCGACACGGCGTGCGCCCGGAGAAGATCCTCTCCTCACCCTGGTGCCGGTGCCTGGAGACGGCGCGGCTGATGGGGCTGGGGCCGGTCGACGGCACGCTGGCCGTGGCCGCGTCCGACCGGAGCCCGGAGCGGCTCGCCGCGATGAGGCAGCTACTGGCCGACTGGGGCGGGCCGGGGACGCTCGTGGTGGTGACGCACGCGCTGACGGTTCACGGGCTGGTCGGGATCCTGCCGGAGCAGGCCGAGACCGTGGTGGTCCGGCCGAAGCTGGGCCAGGCGCCGGGCGGCGCGGTGGTGGGCCGGATCCCCGTCCCGCAGTGACCCGGCGCGGCGCCGGTCAGCGCGCTTCGCGACGCGCGCGCGCCTGATCCAGGTCCGGCACGTTGCCGGATGAGGCGGCGAGGAGCGGCGACTTCGTGACCGCGAGCGCCGCGGCGGCGGCCTCGTTCTCGGTGATCTTCGCCATCACCGCCTCGCGGGCGCGGTCGAAGTACTCGCGGTTGCTGGCCACGAACTCGCGGGACTTGCGCAGGCCGGCCACGTAGCCGTTGATCTCCGGCACCACGTAGCGGGCCACCATGTCCCAGCTCCGCATGGTGTTCTCCGGGTTGGCCCAGTCGTGGACGAAGCCGACGACGGTGCCGAAGCCGCCGGAGATGTCGAGGACGGACTTGATCCGCTGCACGAGATCGTCCGGGGTGCCGATGGTGGCGACCGCGCCGGGGACGAACGCGGTCTTCTCCACCGCTTCGTCCGGGGTCGCGTAGGTCCGCGCGCCGGGCCGCTGCAGGGTCGCGGTGATGTACTCGTTGTGGTGGCGGAACAGGCCGTCGCGGGCCTCGGCGATGGCCTTCTCGCGGGTCTCCGCGATGTGCCAGCTCAGCAGCACGCGCCAGTTCTTGCGATCGACGGTCTGGCCGTGCTGGGCGGCCGCGGTCTCCGCGAAGCTCCACTGGGTCGGCAGGGCGTTCAGCCCTTCCTCCGAGAGGGACCCGATCGAGATGATGCCGATCCCGTGCTTTCCGGCCAGCGTCATGCCCGAGGGGCTGATCTGGGAGGCGACCGCGCAGGGCATCTCCTCTTGCAGCGGCAGCAGCTGCAGGGCCGCGTCCTGGAGCGTGAACCAGTCGGATTTGTAGGTGACGCGCTCGCCGCGGAACAGGCGGCGGATGACGCCGATCGCCTCGTCCTGGCGGTCGCGGAGGAGCATGGGATCGATCGCGAGGGTGTGCGCGTCGGAGGCCAGGGCTCCGGGACCCGAGCCGAAGATCGCCCGTCCGCCCGTCATGTAGTCGAGCTGCACCATCCGCTGCGCCACGTTGAACGGGTGGTGATACGGAAGGGAGATCACGCCGGTCGCGAGCTTGATGCGCTTCGAGCGTTCGGCCGCCGCGGCGAGGAACATCTCGGGAGAGGCGATCATCTCCCAGCCGCTGGAATGGTGCTCCCCGCACCAGAACTCCTCGTACCCGAGCTTGTCCAGATGCTCCACGAGGTCGAGATCGCGGCGGAACTGCAGCATCGGGTGCTCACCGATCGGATGGTGGGGGGCGATGAAGGCGCCGAAGTTCAGACGTGGCATGCACGGATCTCCTGGTTGGTCATGGTGGGCGACCCCCCAACGTTACCACCCATATCGTCGTCGGGTCGCGTTTCCGAGGGCGGTGTGCTATTCAGCACCCTTGATGACCGCCCGCGACCTCGGGACCCGGGACCGGCTGGACGCGGCCTTCGCCCGCGAGGAGCGGCGGGGCCTGATGGTGGCGGCCGCCGCGCGCTCGGCCGCGATCGTCTTCATCCTGGGGTGGCTCGCGGTGGCGAGCCCCGAGCGAGGCCTGGCGCACGCCTGGGTCCTCGGTTCCGCCGCGTTCTTCCTCGTGACCGGGCTCGCGCAGCTCTGGCTCTATTTCCGCGGCCGGGCCCTGCGGCTGGCCGCCTACCTGTTGATCCTCGTGGACTCGCTGGCCCTGGCCGCGGCCCTCCTGCTGCCAAACCCCTACGGCGACCCGGAGGTGCCGCTGGCGCTCCCGCTGCGGTATGCCACGTTCATGTACTTCTTCGTCTTGCTCATGCAGGCCGCGTTCTCGTTCCGGCCCCGGCTGCTCCTTTGGACCGGATTCTGCGGGGCGGGCGCGTGGACCGGCGGCTTTCTCTGGATCTGGACCCGGCCCGAGACCGTCACCGACCCGCCCACCGGGGCCAGCCGCGCCGCGATGCGCGCCGCCTACTTCGACCCGAACTACGTCTCGATGCTCAAGTACCAGAACGAGATCATCGTGTTCCTGCTGGTGAGCGCGGGCCTGGCCCTCCTGGTCCGGCGCTCGCGCAGCCTGGTGGCGGAGCGGGCCGACGCCGAGCGCGCCCGCGGGAACCTCGCCCGCTACTTCTCGCCCAAGGTGGTGGACACGCTGGCCGAGCGGGACGAGCCGCTGGGCCGCGTGCGCCGGCAGGCGGTGGGCGTGCTCTTCGCCGACCTGGTGGGCTTCACGACCATGGCCGAGGAGATGACGCCGGAGGAAGTCATGGCGCTGTTGCGGGACTTCCACGGCCGCATGGAAGAGGAAGTGTTCCGCCACGGCGGCTGCCTCGAGAAGTTCATCGGCGACGCGCTGCTGGCCACGTTCGGCGTCCCCGACACCGGTCCCCGTGACGCGACCGACGCCCTGGCCTGCGCTCGCGGCATGCTGACGGCCCTCACGGCCTGGAACCGCGAGCGGGAGGCGGCCGGGGTGCGGCCTCTGCAGATGGGGCTGGGCCTGCACTACGGCCCGGTGGTGGCGGGCGACATCGGCAGCCGCCGCAGCATGGCCTTCGCGACGGTCGGCGACACCACCAATGTCACGAGCCGGCTGCAGGCCCTCACGCGCGAGCTCCGGGTCAGCATCGTGGCCAGCGCCGCACTGGTGGGCGCCGTCGAGCGCGAGGCCGCTGATCCCGGCCTCCTGCACGGGCTGACCGCGAGGGGAGCCAGCGTGCTGCGCGGGCGCGACACGCCGATCGAGCTCTGGGCGGAATAGAGAGTCTCTCGCCACGCCGCGCCCGATCCTCGATGCCCGATCCGGGCATCGTGCCCGAGCCGCCTTGATCGGGTGCGCCGCAACCCCCTGATTCTCCGGGAGCCGGTTCTGGCATTACTGATGCCTTGGGGAATCCGGCCGCGCCGGTTCTCGGGAGAGTCGGTGCGGCGGAGGCCGTCAATGGGGACGGCCATGGTCCGGGATGAGAATCCCGGTTCGTCCCGTGTTCTCCGAGGAGGCCGCTCATGAATCGCCGCGCGTTCATCCGCACCCTGGCGGGCGGTCTGCTCACCGCGCCGCTCGCCGCCGGGGCGCAGGCGCAGCAGCTCGAGAAGCCATATCGCATCGGCATGCTCGAGCGGACGTCGACGGCGGTGAATGCCGCCAACGTGGCCGCCTTTCGGCAGGGGCTGCGGGAGCGCGGCTACGTCGAGGGCGAGCGGTTCGTCATCGAGTACCGATCGGCCGAGGGCCGCGACGAGCAGTTCCCGATCCTGGCCGCCGAGCTGGTTCAGATGAAGGTGAGCCTGATCCTGACCAGAGGCACCCCGGCGGCTCTCGCGGCGAAGAACGCCACCGCGACGATCCCGGTGGTCTTCACCGGGGTCGGCGATCCGGTGGGACAGGGCATCGTCGCCAGCCTGGCCCGGCCGGGACGGAACGTCACGGGACTGAGCGCCGCGGTGACCGAGATCTTCCCGAAGCGGGTCCAGCTGATCTGCGAGCTGGTTCCGAAGGCGGCGCGGCTCGCGGCGCTCTTCAACCTGAGCAATCCGGCCCTCCCATCCCAGTGGAGAGAGGTCGAGCAGGCCGCCCGATCCCTGGGCGTGGAGCCTCATCTTCTCGACGTGCGGAAGGTCGAGGACCTCGCGCCCGCGTTCGATGCCGCCCTCCGGCAGCGGGCCGACGCGCTCATCGTGGGGCTCGACACGCTGACCCAGGCGAATCAACAGCTCATCGTCGACCTGGCGGCCCGGCGCCGCCTGCCCGCGATCTACGCGTCTCTCGAGTTTGCCGGGGGCCTGGCCGTCTACGGAGTGAACTACCCGGAGATGTACCGCCAGGCGGCCAGCTTCGCGCACAAGATCTTCAAGGGGGCGAAGCCGGCGGATCTCCCCGTCGAGGAGCCCACGAAGGTGGAGCTCGTCATCAACCTCCGGACCGCCAGGGCCATCGGCCTGACCATCCCGCAGTCGGTCCTGTTCCGGGCCGACCACGTGATCGAGTAGATCGAGCCCGGCTAGGCCCGCCCCTGGTTCGGGTTGATCAGATACTTCTCGCCGGTGGCCTGCTTGCCATAGACCGCGATCTCCTCGAGCCGCAGGGCCCCGGCGAGCGAGACTTCCTTCGTGTACGTGCTCGCGAACGTGGTCTTGATCTCGGCCGCGACCCGCTCCCGCAGCTTCTGGGCGGCCTCGAAGCCGATCTTCTGCAGGAACGGGGTGAGCAGCCAGCCGCCGATCCCCCAGGCCATGCCGAAGGCGCGGGTGAACTGGGTCGGCCCGCGGTCGAGGCCCCCGTAGATGTAGACCTGCTTGTGGGTGGTGGATCCGTAGCGGCTGTATTCCTTCGCGGTCCGGTTCGCCGCGATCTCCATCGCGGTGAGGATCTGCCCGGCCAGGGTTCCGCCCCCGATGGCATCGAAGGCCACCGTGGCCCCGGTGGCGGCGAGCGCCTCGGTCAGGTCGTCCATGAAGGTGGGCGAGCTCGAGTTGCACACGTAGGTGGCGCCGATCTTCTTCAGGACGCTCGCGTGCTCGTCCTTCCGCACGATGTTCACCAGGCCGACATTGTCCTTGAGGCAGATCTTGTTGAGCATCTGCCCGAGATTGGAAGCGGCCGCGGTGTGCACGAGCGCCTTGTGACCCTCCGCGCGCATGGTCGCGACCATGCCGAGCGCGGTGAGGGGATTGACGAAGCAGGAGGCGCCGTCGGCGGGGGTGGTCCCCGGCGGCAAGACCAGGCATTGCACCGCCTTGATGCAGCGGTACTGCGAATACATGGCGCCTCCCAGGATGGCGACGGTCTTGCCGATCAGCGCTTGCGCGGCCGGAGACGCTCCCGCCTGGACGACCACCCCGGCCCCTTCGTTGCCGACGGGCAGGGACTGCTCCAGGCGTCCCGCCATCGCCTTCATCACCGCGGGGGAGATGTTCGCGGTCACCACCGGCTGATCCACCGGGCCGGACGTCTTGGCCGTGCTCATGTCCGCCCCGCCGAAGAGCAGTCCCTGGTCGGAAGGGTTGATGGGGGAGGCGTCGATACGGACGATCACCTCCTCCGGTTTCGGCTCAGGGGTGGCAACGCTGACGAGCGACAGCTCGAGGATGCCGTCCTTCTTCACCGTGGAACGAAGCTGAAGTCCCGCGCTCGTGGCGGCGTTGGCCATGTGTCGTCTCCGATTTCGTGATGCGGCGGGCTAATCCCAGAACTTCATCAGGCCCGAGATCAGATTGCCTCGAATGACGAGGTCGGAGACCTCGAGCCGGTTCAGGGCTTCGCGCCGCCGCTCCTCGATCCCGGTGCACTCGACGCGCCGCCGGGTGTTGACCGCGTAACACGTGCCGGCCGCCACGCCGACCCGGTGGGCGTACCAGGTCATCCCGTCGGTGAAGCTGCCGTCCCGGAACACGACGAGAGAGCCGTGTCCATCGGTCAGGTCCCGGCCCAGCATGACGCCCGACTCGTCCCGGACCCCCAGGAGGGCGAGGACGGTCGGGGCGATGTCCAGATGACCGCCGAAAGCGGTCCTCACGCCCGCGTGCGCGCCTTTGGGTAACCGGATCAGCAGCGGGAGCCGCTTCCGGGCGTGCAAGGTCTGATACTCGTCCGCGGTCGAGAAGCCGAGGAGCTGAGCGAGCTCGGGAGGGTCGCCGAGAAAGCCGTGGTGATCGCCGTAGATGACCACCACCGAGGTGTCGAGGAGCCCGGACGCGCGCAGGCGGTCGATGAGCACGCCGAACGCGCGGTCGAAGTAGCGCACCGACTGGAGGTAGTCGCCCAGCAGGGTTCCTTCCCGCGCGCCCAGCGCGAGCTCCCGATGCTGCGGGGGCAGCCGGTAGGGATGGTGGTTCGACGCGGTGAGCATGAACGCCATGAAGGGCCCGGGCTGCGCCTTCAAGATCGGCACGGTCTGCGCGAAGAACTCGTGGTCGGCGAGCCAGGGCCCGATGAGCTCGGTCATCCGGTAGCTGTCATCGAAGAAGGACCGCTGGAAGCCGAGGCCGGCGTGCATCACCCGCATGTTCCAGAAGTCGGCCTGGGCCGCGCAGGCCGACACCGTCTTGTACCCGTGCTCGGCGAGGATGCGCGGGAGGCCCCGGTACTGATTGTCGCGAAAATGATTGGAGAGCACGCCGACCGCGAGCGGGTGCAGCGACTGCAAGGTGGCGAACTCGGCGTCCGAGGTGGTGCCGAGGTGCGTCTGGTCGTAGAAATTGACGAAGTGCAGGCTCTCCCGGGCAAAGGCGGACAGGCGTGGCATGACCGGCTGGCCGTCGATTTTCATGTCCAGCGGGAAGGCCTGCAGCGACTCGGCGTTGATCACGATCAGATTCTTGCCGCGGGCCTTGCCGAAGAGGGGCGAGCGCTTCTCGGTGTTGCGCGAGTGAGCGGCCAGGAATCCGGCGACCCGCTGGCGCTCGGGCTCCCCGATCGTCGGCCGTTCCGCCACCAGGCGCAGCGCCAGGTCGCCCAGGTGGTAGGGCAGGATGCCGATCGCGGCCGCGACCTCGATGCGCGGACTCGAGTATCCCAGCAGGCCCGGCCCATGCCGCCAGGCCATCCGCGCGGTCGGGACCGCGAGGACCAGACCGAGCCCGAGCAGGGCCACGCCGAGCTTGAGCCGGAAGGCGCGGTGGGGCGGCATGCCCCGGCCCGCCCGCTGGTACCAGGACAGGGCCAGCAGCCCGACGAGGACGTCCAGGTAGAACAGCGCGTTCCAGGTGGACAGCGACTCGACGACGCGGGGGAGCACCGCCACCACCATGGGCGCCATGACCACGTCCGAGAGGGAGACCACGTCCGCGTAGTAACGGACGTGCACGAGATCCGTCAGCCCGAGCGAGGTGAGGAGCGCGTCCAGCACGAGCAGGGCGAGCAGGCGCGGGAAGCGCGGGAGCAGCAGCAGCGGGGCCGCGATGATGAGCAGGCTGGCCAGCGTGGCGCCCAGCACCTCGGGATGACGCAGGATGGCGCCCACGACGTGAAGGGCCGGCCGCATCCACTGCATGATGGTCTCTTCGGGCGCCCACCACTCGCTGGGCAGCAGCGCGCTGAAGTAGACGAGCTTGGCCCAGAGCAAGACCATGATCGCGGCCAGGGGGCCGCCCTCCACCAGCCACCGGTCCAGGGCCGGGGTCGGAGCCGGTCTCGAGCGGGCCGGCGAGGGGGGTGACGGCATCGCCCGAAGGTGCCCGTGGGGGCGGCTGGTGTCAAGCATCAATGTCATAACTGCCGGGCCGTCCAGAGCGCTCCCGGCCCCCCTTGACAAGCCCCGGATTCGGGCTAAGGCTCGTGCCCGAGCCCGGGAAGCTATGGCCGCTCGACCCTCAACCCTTCCTCCGGAAGGAGGTCCGCCATGCCCCACTACCTCAGCGACGAGGAGCTCACCCGAACGGCGCCGGCCGAGGTCGCATCATTCGCCTCCCCCGTCCCCACCCAGATCGTGTCCAATGGCGAGTTCAACCCGCTGCCCCAGACGCAGGACCAGCAGCGGGTGGAGGCGCGCATCAAGGAGCTGGCCGACGACCTCGGTCCCCGCCACGGGATGAGCCGGCGTCAGTTCCTGGCCTCGAGCGCCGGGATGGCCGCCGCCTTCCTCGCCATGAACGAGGTCTTCGGCCCGGTCTTCGACGTCAGCCCGGCCGAGGCCCAGACCCCGGGCGCGGCGAATCAGCGGGCGGGCGCGCTCTCCAAACAGTTCATCATCGACGCCCAGACCCACTTCGTGCGCGACGACTTCAACCAGGCGGGCCTGCTCGACCTCGCCAAGTACGCCAAGCAGAACTGGAACCCCGCCCTGTGGGGTGAGAACACGCTG
>Ga0187892_10006735_pt1 | contig 16858 bp, 13 predicted proteins | sample MA1701073metaG_FD_139345 | JGI IMG/M metagenome (GOLD analysis project Ga0187892, IMG submission 139345) | Bio-ooze microbial communities from a basaltic lava cave in the Kipuka Kanohina Cave System on the Island of Hawaii, USA - MA170107-3 metaG ... | reverse complement strand
GGCGCCGTCAAGGCAAAAGGACACGGCGCGAAACCGCAGCCCTCCGCAGACTGCGGGCGGGGCATTCGCGCCCTACCACCACGCGGTATCGCTCTGCATGGCTCCAGTATCACGATGCGCCCAGGCGGAGGGGAGTTGAGGTGGCATGGGGGAAAAACCGAACGCGACGGCACCTCAACATTCCTCCGTCTGCTCAGCAACTCACGGCGGAACTCATTGCAAATCAGACTCTTCCTTGAACGGGCGCGACCCGCACTTCAAGATAATTTTGGAAACCAGAAGGCGTCCCGTCTCGTCGTGACGCGAGTAACGCCACCAATCATGCGAACGATCGGGTGACAGTGTCGGGGATTCGGAAACCTCCACACTTGGACTTCGCTCGAACCCGCAAAATGAGTGAACGGTTTCCTTCTTCAAACTTCTACATTGGGCGCACGAAAAAAAATAGCGTCGTGGCTTTGTAGGGAAGCAGAGACACAAGCAATCCCGCTCCTGCTGCCGCACCCAAGACTCACTTTATTTTTGCTCGCTGTCACGGACGACAATTAGAATTCATCCCAAAACCTTGGGCACGCGAGCCTCTGGCTTGCGCATCGCTTGGATTCCACTGGGACAGCGCAAACGGGACGCTCGCGCTACCACACGAAAAGGAGGTTTGGGGATGAGTTCCAGACTTTTTGGGCGGCGCGGGATTCGAGGAGGTTTTTGAGGTTGGCGAGGTCGTGGTTCATTTGCGCTGCGAGGAGTGGTTCGGCGTCGAATTCGCGTTTGGCGAAGTATTGGTGTGGGAAAGTGAGGGTGTAGGTGATTTTGGTGAGGAAGGGTCCGAGGTTTTCGAGTTCGAAGGCGCCTGCGGGGTCGGCGCCGTTGAGGCTTGCCCAGGCGATGCGTTGGCGGGGGCGAAGTTGGAGGATGCGGGATTCCCAGAGGCGGGGTGTGTCGCGAAGTGTGGCGCGCCAGTGGAGGCGGTCTTTGTGGTGTTGGAGTTCGGTGAGCCAGGTCATGAAGAGCGGGTATTCGTGAAATTGGGTGAGTTGGTGGAACACCTTTTCGAGGGGGGCTTCGACTTGGGTGGAGCGTTTGACGAGTATCATGGCGGTCTCCTTTCGGGTTCAGGCAAGGGCGGGGAGGCCGCCCCAGATGCTTTCGCCGCCTGTCCAGACGGGCTTTGCGACGGCGCGGGATTCCATGAGGTCTTTGAACCGAGCGAGGTCTTCGGTGACTTGTTCGGAGAGGATGTCCCAAGCGTCTTCCGCTTGCGGCGCAAAGTATTCGTGAGGGAACGCCACGGCGTAATAGACGCGTGTGAGGCTTGGTCCGCGTGATTTGACGAGAACGGCTCCCGCGTTGGGGGCGCCGATGAGGCTAACCCAGCGCAGGCGCAGGTCGCGTGTTTGCTCGATGACGCGGGATTCCCAAATCCGTTCGTTGTTGGCGAGGTTGCCGCGCCAGTAGAGGAAATTCTGCTCTTGCTCGACTTCCTTGACCCACGGCATGAAGAGGGGAAATTCGGGAAACTTGGTCCATTGGTTGTATATCATTGGGAGAGGGGCTTCGACATCTATGGATTGTTCTATGGTTATCATGGCAGGCTCCTTTCGCTGAGAAGCTGATATAAGGCGGCGCGCTTCACCATCGGGTGGACTACTTGTTTGGGGATGGGAAAAGTCGGTATCCCCGAAGTGGGAAGTTGGCGCGCAATTTTGTTGTGGCGCGAAGGAGGGGCGCGGGCGGTTAGCGTTTTAGTTTCGCGAGCAGCATTTTGATTTGCTGGAGTTTGGATTTGGCGGTGGTGGCGGTGAGGCAACTGACAAGGGTGCGGTTGATGAAAAGGTCGGCGAAGGCGCTGCCGAAGGAGCCGAGTCCGACGATGCCGAGGGAGATGGAGGAGGATTTCATTGGGGAGGAGAGATTGGACAGAATTAACAGAATTATTTTGGGGACAGGATTGACAGGATTAACAAGATTTTCCGAAAAAGGATTCTGTGTCCTTCTATTTATGTTCAACCCACGGCTGCCATGTCGTTGAGGAGAACAGAATCGCGTCGCCGAAGAGGAAGCCTGTGTAGTATTGCGGGTCGAAGGGAATCATTCCGCCGAGCATTTTCTTGCCGTCGGGTCGCGGGTTCATGCCCGTCATCAACGCCAACATTGCGTCGCGTTGGGCGAATTGTTCCAGTAGCCGTTGCAACCGTTTGTCATCGCGCATGGCGATGGTGGTGGCGACGCCGAGACCCGATGCGGAAAAGCCGATGCCCATAAAGATTGGGCCAGAATCAATGTCTTCGTACTTCCCCTTCCCATTCGGCCACTCCGCGAAGCCAGCGGCGAGTCCCAAATCGAGCCAATACGATTTGATGTAATTCTTGTAGAGCGTCTCCGCATAGGAGCGGTTGAGGTTCGCGAGCAGCGGCAGGCGCATGGAGATGTCACAGCCGCGCGGCAACTCTTTCGCTTCGCCCGTTTCGGCATTGATGCGCGAGTGCGGCAGACCGAGTTCCTTGTCTGTCGCGTTTTTCTGCACCCAATCGAGATGTTTGCGAATGATTTCATCGGAGCGGTGTTTGCCCGTGAACTGGTCGTAGAGTTTTAGCGAGACGAGACACGGGATTGTGTCAACGAGCCACGAAAGACTGGGGAGTGAATTGATGGGGCTGCCGTTGGCTTCAACGAGTGCTTTATGCAGCAAATCGGAGATGTGCCGATGCAGCGCGTCAAAACGGTCGTCGCCGCCGATGAGACGGTAGGCAGCCGAGCGCGAGGTTGAGTTGACCGAGATAGACGGCGTTGTTTTCGTAGGTCTTCAGATTCTTCAAATCGCCGTGCAACGGTTTCATCTTCGCGACCACGGCGGGGATTGCCAAGTTGAGGAGCTTCGCCATTTGCTTTTGTGAGTGCTCTTTGTGAGACGGATTTTTGACCGCGTCGTTGGCATACGCAAAAGCAGGAAAGAGATACGGAAACAAATCGCCTTCGGGAAACATCGGGCATTCGGCTTGGACACGCTGCGCGAATGCCCGTGTATCTTCGAGATAACCGTCAAACTGTTTGAGCAAGCGCTGCTGAATTTCTGCGAGAGTTTTGTCCGTTTGGGGGTGCGGCGGCGGAGTGTCTTGCGCTGTGCACACGCCCACCGAGAGCAAAATGATTATTGACCGACCAATCAGACGCATAGTGCCTACTTTATTTCGATGGTCTGCTTGTCCGCAACGAGTGTAGCAGTTTTTTGATTTGTTGCAATTTCCCCTTCGCGTTGGTGGCGGTGAGGCGGGGGAATTTGCCCTTTTCCTGGAAGTAGATGCCGCGGGTTTGGAGTTTGAGTTTGTCGGCTTCGGTTTCGAGGGAGTCGATGCCTGCGAGGGCGGCGGTGATGCGGAGGGCGGAGACTTCGAGGAGGAGGTTGACGGGAGGCGGGGGTGCGCCGAAGCGGTCGCGGAGTTCGTGGCGGAGTTTTTGGATTTCTTGTTCGCTGATGGCTTGGGCGAGTTTGCGGTAGATTTCGATGCGGAGCGGGGTTTCTTCTATATAATTATAGGGGATGTAGCAGGGGGTGAGGTCGCGGAGGTTGTCGAGTTCGAGCCAGGTGCGCTTGCGCGCGGGGGAATGGGTTGATGGGGTGATGGGTTGATGGGAGGAAGATTTTTTAGCCACTAATTCACACGAATCTTCACTAATGGTTTTCGGATTCTGCATTCGTGTTTCATTCGTGTGTATTCGTGGCTTTTCCTGCCGCTCGACTGCCAAATCTAGAAAGTCCAGGCGCATTTCTACATGGGGGAGGCGTTTGATGGGTTGGCCTTTTAGGCGGGCGACGGTTTCGCGGAGGAGTTGGCAGTAGAGGTCGAAGCCGATGGCGGTGATGTGGCCGCTTTGTTCGGCGCCGAGGAGGTTGCCTGCGCCGCGGATTTCGAGGTCGCGCATGGCGATGCGGAAGCCGCTGCCGAGGGAACTGTATTGGCGGATGGCGGCGATGCGTTTGCGGGCGGTTTCGATGAGTTGCATGTGGCGCGGGAGGAGGATGTAGGCGTATGCCTGATGTTTGTAGCGCCCCACCCTGCCGCGCAGTTGGTAGAGGTCGGCGAGGCCGAAGCGGTCGGCGCGATCAATGATGATGGTGTTGGCGTTGGGGATGTCGAGGCCGCTTTCGATGATGGTGGTGCAGACGAGGACGTCCACTTCGCCGTCCACGAAGCGGCGCATGACATCTTCGAGGTCGTCGGAGTCCATTTGTCCGTGGCCGATGGCGATGCGGATGCGCGAGGAGGAGGAAGAATGGGGTGATGGGTTGATGGGTTGATGGGCGGAAGATTTTTTAGCCACTAGTGCACACGAATCGGCACTAATATTTTTCGGATTCTGCATTCGTGTTTCATTCGTGCTTATTTGTGGCTTAGCTCCGTCGTTTAGCAATGCGTCCAATCTCATTGCTACGGCTTCGATGGTTTGGACTCGGTTGTGGAGGTAGAAGACTTGACCGCCGCGACTCAGTTCTCTGCGGATGGCGTCCACGACGGTTTTTTCTTCGTATTGGGCGACGATGGTTTTGACGGGGAGTCGGTCTTGGGGCGGGGTTTGGATTTGGCTCATGTCGCGCGCGCCCGTCAGAGCGAGATACAAAGTGCGCGGAATCGGCGTGGCGGTCATGGTGAGGACGTCCACTGGCTTGGGGAGCACCCCGAAAGCTTTCGGGGTTGAGACGGACGCCTCGTCCGTCGTATTCGGATTCCCAGAGAATTCCCGCGAGGCGCGGGAATTGGCACGCGGGGGCGCGTGCGCTCCCCAGTGTGTGCCCGTGCGCAAACCTTTCAGTTTTTCTTTGTGGAGGACGCCGAAGCGTTGTTCTTCGTCGATGATGACGAGGCCGAGGTCTTTGAAGTGGATGTCGTTGCTGAGGAGTCGGTGCGTGCCGATGACGATGTCCACCGCGCCTTCGGCGAGGCGTTTGGCGACGACGGTTTGTTCGGCGCGGGTGCGGAAGCGGGAGAGCATTTCGACGACGACGGGGTAGCCCGCCATGCGGTCGCGGAAGGTGTTCCAATGTTGTTCGGCGAGGACGGTGGTGGGGACGAGGACGGCGACTTGTTTGTTGTCCATCACGGCTTTGAACGCGGCGCGGATGGCGATTTCGGTTTTGCCGTAACCGACATCGCCGCAGACGAGACGGTCCATGGGGCGGCGGGATTCGAGGTCGTGTTTGGTTTCGTTGATGGCGGTGAGTTGGTCGGGCGTTTCTTCGTAGATGAAGGACGCTTCGAAGTCGCGCTGCCACGAGGTGTCGGGCGGGAAGGCGTGACCTTCCTGTGTTTCGCGGGCGGCTTGGATTTCGAGCATCTCGGCGGCGAGGTCGAGGACGGCGCGTTCGGCGTCGGCTTTTTGGCGCGACCAGCGTTTGCCGCCGAGGGCGCTGAGTTCGGGGAGGTGCTTGCCCGCGCCGATGTATTTGCTGACGAGGTGCGCCTGATCAATGGGGACATAGAGTTTGGCTTCGTCGGCGTATTCGATGGCGAGGACTTCCTGTTTTTGTTTGGCGACTTCGATGTTTTTGAGGCCGCGATAACGCCCGATGCCGTGTTGGATGTGGACGACGAAATCGCCTTCCTCGAGCTCGGTGAAGTCGGCGATGGCGACGGAAGAGGCGCGGGCTTTTTCGAGACGCGTGCGGCGGGGGCGGTATTGGCGGGAGCGGGAGAAGATTTCGGTGTCGGTGATGACGGCGAGTTTGGCGTCGTCCCAGACGAAGCCGTGGTTGAGCGAGCCGAGGACGGCGTGAATGGGGGAATGGGGGGATGGGGGAATGGGAGATGAGGAAGTGATGGAGCGATGGAGCGATGGAATGATGTCAGATTTTGGATTGTAGAAACCTGCCGCGGCAGTTTGGATTTCCGATTTTGGATTTTCTTCGGATTTCGGATTTCGGATTTCGGATTTTTCAGTGAGAAGTTGGCTCAATCCGAATTCAGCTAACAATTCACGAAAGCGGGTGAGTTCTCCTTCGGTGGGGCAGAATGCGAAGACTTGGTAGCCGCGTTCGCACCAGCGTTTGATTTGGGAGAAGAATTCCTTGCGCGCTTGCATGGCGAGTTCGGGCGAAGGCGGGCGTGCGAAGATGCGGCAGTGCGCATCGAGGGAATTGATTTCCAGGGTTGCTGAACATTTCTGTTTGTCGCCCTGAGCGGAGCGAAGGGTCTCCTCCGAAGCGGACAGAGATTCTTCTCCCGCAACTGCGGGATCAGAATGACAGGACTCTTGAACTGAGCGACTTTCAGCAAACTCGTTAGCTTCACTAAGAGCCGCTAACAAAACTCCGAACGGAACGCTCACGCGTTCCGCTCCGAAGCGGATGGGAGCGGAATCGGCCACGATTCCGTCGGTTTTGATAGGCACACTAAGTTTGATTGTAGAAAAAGTTTTAGTGGATTGGATTTTTGCGAGAGTTTCTTCCCATGAAATATAGAACGCGTCATTTTCAGGAACGCGCTGCGCGTAATCCACGGCGGCCTTCTGCAAATCTTCTGGTTCGTCGAAAATGATGAGCGTGTTGAGCGAGAGGAAATCGAGAAGCGAGCCGAGTGGAGTGTTTGTTTTCCTGAGCAATCCGATTTCGCCAACAGGGATTAGCGTTGCGCTTTCCATCTTTTCATTCGATTGCTGCGTGAGCGGATCGAATGAGCGGAGCGATTCAATTTGGTCGCCGCAGAATTCGATGCGGAGCGGCGAAGCGGCGTCAGGCGACCACACATCCACAATGCCGCCACGCTGCGAGATTTGTCCTTTGGCGCTCACACGATACTCGGCGTCATAGCCAAACGATTCGAGACGAGTAATCAATTGCTGCGGGTCGAGTTGTTCGCCGACTCGCAAGGCGATGAGGTGGTTTTGGAGCGATTCGCGCGACCATGTTTTTTGCAGGAGGGATTGGAGGGTGGTGGTGATGAGCGGAGGAATGGGGGAATGGGGGAATGGGGGAATGGGAGAATCTGATGCATTCACAGGCGGGACGCCTGTGCCACCATCGCTGCGTGAGGGCACGCGGCCTACAGTTAAGAGCGCGCACAAAGTTTTCATCCGCTCGGTGGCGATGTCGAGCGGCGGGAGAATGTCTTCGTGCGGGAACGTTTCGGGATTTGGGAACGAGAGGAGGCGCGGCGGGGTGTCTGCGAGGCGAGAGAAAGTTTCGAGTTCGTCGAGTAATTGCTCGTGGCGTTTGAGGTTTTCCGTGACGACGAGAATCGGGCGCGAGGTTTGTCGTGAGAGCAGCGAGATGAGAAAGGATTTGGCGAAATCGGCGACGCCGTTGAGATGCAGGCACACGCCACCCGTCAACTCCCGCAAAACGGGGGGTATGGCGGGAGCCGCTGCGGCTTGTTCGAATAGTCGCGGCTCAGGCACTGTCTATGTCGGCGGCAGCATAGCGCAAGGCGGCGCGGATGGCGAACGCTCAATCCGAGTTTCGGCTTGAATGACGCCGCGCATGGGCGTAAACGGTGTGCATGAAAACGATTCTTGTCCGAACGCTCCTCGTGATTCTCGTCCTGGTGGTCATCGCGTTTCTCGCGCGCAGTTTCATTGCAGAAAAGGCGGTCGAGGTCGGCGCGGAGAAAATGACGGGCTTCCCGCTCGAAGTCGGCAACATGAGCGTGGGAATGGCGCTGAACAATGTGACGGCGCAGGACATCAAGCTGAAAAATTCCAGCGAGTTCGGCGATTCGGTGTTTGTGGACATGCCTGAGTTGAAGCTCGACTATCATCTGCTTTCGATGGCTGGCTCCGAGCCGCACGTGAAGGAAATGTTCCTCCACATCAATGAGATGGTTGTCGTCAAGAACGCGCAGGGGCAGACCAACGTGATGAAACTCAAGGGAGTCGTTGCGTCAGGCGACAGCGAATCGAAATATCGGGTGGACACCTTGCGCATCAAGGTCGGCAAGGTCGTCTATCGCACCTACAAGGCGGACGGGACATTCACGGACAGGAATTATGCCGCCGACCTCGACGTGACTTACAAGGACATCACCGACTCGGCGCAGGTCACCAAGCTGGTTTTGATCGCGGTGATGAGCAAGGTGAAGTTGCCCGATATCGGTCTCAACATGGCGGACTTGAAAAATGGACTCGGCAATGTGACGAACGTCGCGGGAAAACTGCTCAAGGACGGCGGCGATGTTCTTTATGACGTTGGCAAAGGCGCGTTCGACGCTGGCAAGGGCGCCGTGGACAACATCAAACGTCTGTTGCCTGGGGGCGGGACGAAGGATTGACGAAAACAAAAATGCCCGTCCCCTTTCGAGGACGGGCATTTCAACAACAACTCGTCCGCGCCTCAGCGGTGATTCCATTCGCGGCGCAATTCCTCGCGAATCTCGCTCATGATCTGGCGCAACCGCGCGCGTTCTTCCTGGGTCAATTCGCCGTCGGAACCGAAACGCCGCTCCAGTCGCGCGAGCAACTCGCGCTTGTGCAGGAGATGCGCCGCCTCGCGCCATTGCCAGTGACCGTGGCGCAAATTGAAGAACATCTGGTGCCAGCGCGCGATTTCCGCGTAGTCCACTTCGGGCGGAGTGGTTTCACCTGGCGACCGCTGCCGCCAGCCGCGCGCCCACGGCATCCGCTCCTCGTCGTGTTTCTCGCGGTAAATGTCGCGGCTCGCCTCGTTCAGTTGCTGGTGCAACTGTTTGCGCTCGTCCAGCGTGAGGTTGCCGTCGGACTTCATCTCGCGCTCGTCCTGACGGATGTCCTTCTGTTGGGTCAGCAGCATCTTCGTCTCCTCGGGCGTGAGTTGTCCTGAACGGACTCCCTGAAAGATGCGGTGCGCCTGGTTGTGCTGGCGCGCGTCAATGCCAGGGCTGCGCGTGCCGAGTTGCCCAGGGCTGGACGGGTTGAAGTTCGGGCGCGTTTCGCTGTCGTGATTTTGTTCGCGGACGTTTTTGCCCGCGTCGTTGAGTTGCCCGTGAAGCTGTTTGCGTTCGTCGGGCGTCACGTTGCCGTCGGATTTCATCCCGCGCTCGACTTGTCGGATTTCCCGCTGTTGCTCGCCAAGCCCGCGCAACTCGTCGCGCGTGACTTGCCCCGACCGAACGCCGTCGCCCACGCGTCCTGCCTGAAAGTTTTGGCGTCGGTCCACGCCTGGAGTTTGCGCGCCGCCGCGTTGCTGCGGCGCGGGTCTGGGTTGCGCGCCCCTGCCGTCGGCGGCAAACGTCGCGGCGCCCACCGCGAAAGTGGTGAGCGCGATTGATGTGGCGATGAGTTTTGTTTTCATTGGGAACCTCACAATTCCATGTCCTGCGCTGGTGGTGGAGACGAACGGTTGGGAAATCTGGTTACACGAAACTGCGCCGCGTCACGGCGCGGGCGGCACGGGCAACACGTCGGCGGCGCGCTGCGGCTTCGCGCGCAGCGTCTCTTGCGCCTTGATTTCAGTCAAGTCTGTTTCAGCGGACGGCTCGTTCCGCCGTTTTGCCAACAACACGATTGCCGTGAGCGCGACGGTGATGACCACGACGAGCGCAAGCGTCGCCTTCAACGGAAATCCGCGAGTTGTTTCGACGGTTTCGGGCAGCGCAGGCAGTGGCGGCGGCTTCGGTTTTTCCTGCTGCAATTGCAGTTTTCGGTCTTGTTGCGGCTTTGGCGGCGGCGCGCTCGGCGCCGAAGTTGTCGGAGAAGCCTGCTCAGTAACCCGCCGTTTTGTCGGCGGTTGTGGTCGGGGACTTTCGGGACGCGGCGTGGTGCGAGCGCCCGAAGGCATCGCGGGCTTGCGCGGGGTTGGCGGGGCGGCGGGCGCGGAAGGAACGGATTTCGCGGGCTGCCATTTGCCGAGTTGATCGAGCATTGGGGCGGCGTTCAGCCCGAGGTATTCCGCATACATCCGCAGGAAACTTTTGGCGTAAGTGGGCGCGATGAGTTTGTCGAACTGGTCGGACTCCATCCGTTCGAGGTATTCGATCTTGATGCGCGTGGCGTGGGAGACATCGGGGATGGAGACGCCCTTTTTTTCGCGCGCGTCCCGAAGAGTTTGTCCAATGCTCGCCATGAGTGACAAATGTTAGCAGACAACGGATGCGGCGCGGAGAAAATTGTTCGCGCGTCCTGAAAACTGGCAGTCGGCGTCAGTCCTGATTTTCATTCTCTGGGTCGTCATCCGTCGCGACCGCTGGCACTCCCGCGTCGAGGTCCACGAGAATTTCGCGGGGTTCGCTGCCTGAGCCAGGGCCGACGATGCCGCGTTCCTCGAGCAAATCCATGATGCGCGCGGCGCGGGTGTAGCCGATGCGCAGGCGGCGTTGGAGCATCGAGACCGACGCGCGTTTGGTCTGGCGGATGACTTCGATGGATTTCTCGATGAGCTCCTCGTCCTCCTCGGAGACCTCTTCGGTTTCGCCGTCGCCGTCGCCCTTGCTGCTGAGTTTGTTGACGATTTCGGAGACGAACTGCTGCTTGCCCTGAGCGGCGCAGAAATCCACGACGCGCTTGATTTCGTCGTCCACGACCAGCACGCCTTGCGCGCGAATCAATTTCGACGTGCCTGGCGGCATGTAAAGCATGTCGCCGCGTCCGAGCAGTTTGTCGGCGCCCATCGCGTCGAGAATCGTGCGCGAATCCACTTTCGCCGCGACTTGGAACGCGATGCGCGCGGGGATGTTGTTTTTCACGACGCCCGTGATGACGTCCACGCTGGGGCGCTGCGTGGCGACGATGACGTGGATGCCAGCGGCGCGTCCCATTTGCGTGATGCGCGCGATGGCGGTCTCCACGTCGGCGGGCGCGACGAGCATGAGGTCGGCAAGTTCGTCAATGATGAGGACGATGGACGGGAACTTGTGGGGAATCGGCGGTTCGGCGTCGCGCGGGACGGAAATTTCGGGTTCGTCGTTTTCGACCTTGGCGCGTTCCGCGTTGGGTTCGTCGAGCGGCAATTCTGGTTCAGGCTCGATGAGCGGTTTTTGGGGGCGCGCGTTGAAGGCGCGGATGTCGCGGACGCCGACTTTTGCGAAGGTCTGGTAGCGCCGCTCCATTTCGTTGACCGCCCAGCGCAACGCGAAGATGACTTTTTTCGGGTCGGTCACGACAGGCACCGCGAGATGCGGCAGCGAGGAATAGACCTGCAACTCGACAATCTTCGGATCAATCATGATGAAGCGCAGGTCTTCAGGCGAATGACGGAAGAGCATGCTCGTGACGAGTGAGTTGATGCAGACGGATTTGCCCGAACCCGTCGAGCCTGCGATGAGCAGGTGCGGCATTTCGGCGAGGTCGCCGATGATCGGTTCGCCGTAAACGTCGCGACCGAGCGCGAGCGGGAGGCGCCCCTTGGCGCTGTGCCACGCTTCGGACTCGAACATTTCGCGCGAATACACGGTGAGACTCGCGGAGTTGGGGACTTCGATGCCGACGGTGCCTTTGCCAGGGACGGGCGCGACGATGTTGACGCTGCCCGCCTTCATTGCGGCGGCGATGTTGGTTTGAAGACTGATGATGCGCTCGATTTTGACGCCAGGCGCGGGATACACCTCGAAGCGCGTGATCGTCGGTCCGCGCGTCACGTCGCCCATCTGCACGGGGATGTCGAAATCGGCGAGCGTCGCGCACAGCACCTCGGCGTTGCGCATCAACTCTTCCCTCGTGACGGTCGGGCGGTTCGTGGGCGGTGTGTTGAGCAAATCGGGCGTCGGCAATTGGTAACCGCTGAACGTCGCCGAAAGCGCAGGGTCGGGAGTTTTTTGCGCGGGCTTTTTCTTCGGCAACATTTTCGACGCGAGCGACGGTTTCGGCGGCGGCAACGGCGCGGAGACATCGGTGAACTTCGGCGCGGGCACTTTCGGCAAGGGTTGCGCTGCTTCGTCCTCCTCGTCGGACGGTTCGTCCTCGTCGTCCTTTGCCTTCGGTTTCTTCGGCGCTTTTGCGGGCGCGCCCGTGGTGTCCTTGATTTGCGGCGGCGGCAATTTGGCGAAGTGCTCTTTCGTCGCGGTTTCCTCCTCATCTTCCACCGCGGCAACCTCCGCGCCGTCGGAAACCGCAAGCTTGCGTTTGCCAGGAAATTCCTCCTGCTGCGGCTTGCGGCGGTTGCCGCTTTCCTTCGCGCCGCGCCAGTCTTGATACGCCTCGGCGAACCGCGAGACGACGACCATAAACCCGTCGCTCGGACGCAGGTTGACGACCACGACCATTCCAATTGCGTAAAGCACACCGAACAAAATTGCCGTCCCCGCGCGTCCGAGGAGCGGCATGAGCAATGAATTGACGAGCATGTGCCCCGTCATCCCGCCAAGCGCGTAAAGGCTGAGACCCTCCTTCACTTTGTGAAACAGCCACGGCTGCACCTCGAACAGGCAACTGATCGCAATCAGCAGCAGCGCGCCCCAGACGATTTTCCACGTACTGCACAATTGCGGGTTCACCCACAACGCCACGCCCCACAACATCAGCAGCAGCGGCGCGACCCAAGCCGCCAATCCCAGCGCCGCGTAGATTGCCGCCGCGACGAACGCGCCGAACGGCCCGATGTAGTTGGACGTCTCGCGTCCGCCCGCTGCCCAGCCGACTTGTTGCGGCGCAAACGAGAATAACGACAGAAAAATCAGGATGGCGGCGCCGATCAACACGATCGCGCCCACCTCCTGCGCAATGCTCAGTTTGTCTTTTCTCCCCATCCCCCCTTGAATCCTTGACGGCGGGAGTGTATGACGGGCACGCTCAGAGTGCAAGAGCAGAAAACGACTTTCCCCAATGCTTTATCCGCTGAAATTTCGCCCGATGTTCAAGGAGCGCATCTGGGGCGGACGCGAACTGGAACGGCTCTTTCGCAAACCGCTTCCGCCCGCGCAAAAAATCGGGGAATCCTGGGAACTCGCCGACCGCGACGACAACAACAGCGTCATCGCCAACGGACGTTACGCGGGAAAAACGTTCCGTTGGCTGCTCGAACATCACGCGCGGGAAATTCTTGGCAAAACTCCAACGCCTCAAAATTCCAGCGCTCCATTTTACTCGCCCACTCCCCCACCGACTTCTCAGGTTTCAGGTTTCAGCCCTCCGCCCTTTCCACTTCTGGTCAAATGGCTCGATGCCCGCGACCTGCTTTCCGTTCAAGTCCATCCGCCCGCGTCCATCGCCACACAACTCGGCGGCGAACCGAAAACCGAGATGTGGTGGATCGCCGACGCCGCGCCCGATGCCGTAATTTATTTCGGACTCAAGCGCGGCGTGACGCGCGAAACTTTTTCAGCCGCAATCCAGAATGGCAGCGTTGCTGACCTTCTGCATAAAGTTCCTGCCAAACGCGGCGATGTTTTCTTCATCCCCTCGGGTCGAATCCACGCCCTTGGCGCAGGAATCGTCCTCCTCGAAATCCAGCAAAACTCCGACACCACCTACCGCGTCTTTGACTGGAATCGCAAAGATAAATCAGGCAAACCCCGCGACCTTCACATCGAACAAGCGCTGCAGTGCATAGACTTCACCGATTACGAGCCGACCAAATCCGCCCTCAATCCTCAGTCCTCAGTCCTCGTCACTTGCGAACTCTTCACCGCCCGCCATTTTTCCCTCTCCGAAACGCGCGCCGACCGCTGCGACGGCACGACTTTCCAAATCCTCTGCCAACTCAGCGGCTCCTCCCTCATCGCCAGCCGCACCACCCCGCCGCACGAGCGTTTCGAGGAAACCCTGGTTACGGGAGAAATCGCCCTGCTGCCTGCCGCGCTCAGCAATTTCCGCATCGAACCGCTCAACAAACCGTGCGAACTGATGAAAGCAACGGCGTAACCCAAGCGGCTCGTTTTTCTTTGTCTCCCCTCTCCCAATCTGCTTCTATTCCCGCGCACCGAATGAAACGACTGCACTTCCAACAATCCGATTTTGCGGAAAAAATCCGTGAGCTGGCTGCCAGCGGCGCGCCGAATCCTGAAATCGAGGCGCGCACCGCTGACATCATCGCTGCCGTCCGCGACCGACGCGACGCGGCGCTCGTGGAACTCACCGCTCGGTTCGATGGCTGGCAACCCGCTTCCCCGTCGGATTTCCGCGTTTCCGAAAAAGAATTTCGCGAAGCCAACGCCGCCGTCGCGCCATCCTTCAAAAAAGCTGCGCGGCTCGCCCACAAAAACATCACCGCGTTCGCCAAACGTTGCCTGAAGAAAGATTTCTCGACGAAAAACGCGCAAGGCGGACGCGTCGGCGAAAAATACGACCCGCTCCAACGCGTCGGCATCTATGTCCCTGGCGGCACAGCCCCGCTCGCGTCCACCGTGTTGATGACCGTCACGCTCGCCCGCGCCGCGGGTTGTCCGCAAATCGTCGTCTGCACGCCCGCAAGAAAAAAAACAATAACTGGTGGCACGGGCGTCCCTGCCCGTGGCTCTCAGAGTCTTTCAATAGATTCACAGGCAGGGACGCCTGTGCCACCAACTCAATCCATCATCGCCCCCGAAATTCTCTGCGCCGCCCAACTCGCGGGCGCGACGGAAATTTACAAACTCGGCGGCGCGCAAGCCGTCGCCGTGATGGCGCTCGGCACGCCGACTATCCCGCGCGTCGCGAAAATTTTCGGCCCTGGCAACGCCTATGTCGTCGCCGCCAAACGCCAGCTTTTCGGGCGCGTCGGCGTGGATTTGTTGCCAGGTCCCAGCGAGTTGCTCGTCATCGCCGACAAAACCGCCAACCCATCGTTCATCGCCGCCGACCTGCTCGCGCAAGCCGAGCACGGCAGCGGCATGGAGCGTGTCTGGCTCGTCACCGATTCTGAGATAATCGCCAACGCCGTCGAAACAGAACTGGACAAGATTGGTGGCACAGGCGTCCCGTCTGTGGATTCAGGTGTAGCTGCGCTTCTGCGAAGCGCAGATAAAAAGGATTCGGCGCTTCACAGAAGCGCCGCTACACCATCGCGGATTCAATACATCCAGAAATCCCTCGCCAACGCCGCCATCATCGTCACCAAAGATTTGCGGCAAGCCGCCGACATCGCGAACGACTTCGCGCCCGAACATTTGGAATTGATGGTCGCCAAACCCAAACAACTTCTCCCGCGCCTCAAAACCGCAGGCGCAATCTTCGTGGGAAGTTATACGCCCACGGTGCTCGGCGATTACATCGCAGGCACAAGCCATGTGTTGCCCACGGGCGGCGCAGGAAAATTTTGCAGCGGCCTGACCGTTGACCAATTCCTCCGTAAGACCAGCGTCGTGGAATACAACGCCGCCGCGCTGAGGAAATCGTTGGCAGCGGTGCGAGAACTGGCGAGCGCCGAAGGTTTGGAAGCACACCGCAAATCCGCAGAAATCAGATTTGAAGCCACGAATCCACACGAATGAAACACAAATAATTCCGAATGGTAGGGCGCGACCGCTGGGCGCGCCGCAATGATTGAAGAAATTTCGGACAGCCCAGCGGTCCGTCCCGACCACGAAAAACATTCGTGCCGATTCGTGTCCATTAGTGGCTAGAAAATAAAATGTCCTATCTTCGACCCAATATAGAAAAAATGCACGGCTATGTCCCTGGGGAACAGCCCCGCAGCAGCGGGGTGGCGGGCTTGATCAAGCTCAACACCAACGAAAACCCCTACCCGCCTTCGCCGCGCGTGCTCAAAGCCATCCGCGCCACGGCGGCGGATTCGCTGCGGCTGTATCCCGACCCGTCGTGCGCGGCGTTGTGCGAAAAAATCGGAGCGCGTTACGGCGTTGACCCCGCGTGCGTCCTCGTCGGCAACGGCAGCGACGAGATTTTGTCGCTCGCGATGCGCGCGTTCGTCGGCGAAGGACAAACGCTCGCGTATTTCAAACCGAGCTATTCGTTGTATCCCGTGCTCGCGGACATTCAGGGAACGAAGAAACTCGAATTGCCGCTCGATGAAAAATTCCAGCCCGAAGCGCACGCGAATCTGCTGCACAAAGTCCGTGACGCGCGGCTGCTCTTCATCACGCAGCCCAACGCGCCGAGCGGCGTTTGGATTCCCCGCGTCGTCATCCAACGGCTCGCCGAGGAAATGCAAGGTAGCGCAAGCTTCCAGCTTGCGAATCGTCATGGGCAAGCTGGAAGCTTACCCCACCATTCAGGCGGCGTTGTGTTCATTGACGAAGCGTATGTGGATTTTTGCTCGGAGAATTGTTTGGATTTTGCGGAAGGTTTTCGGGGAGCGCACGCGCCCACGCGTGTCGATTCCCGCGCCTCGCGGGAATCCTCCGCCCAAAATAAATCCAAACGAGCAACGGACGGGGCGTCCGTTACAGCACGCGAGGCGCGTGCGCTCCCCAGAACTTCATATCCGAATGTCCTCGTCGCGCGCACTTTCTCGAAATCGTTTTCGCTCGCGGGTATGCGCGTTGGCTGGGTCGTCGGTGCGCGGCCGCTCATCGAAGGTCTCGACAAGGTGAAGGATTCCTACAATGTGAATCGCATCAGCCAAGCCGCCGCCATCGCCGCGCTCGACGATTGGGAATATTTCGAGATGACCCGCCGCAAAGTCATCGCCACGCGCGAACGGCTCAAGAACGCGCTGGAGCAACTCGGTTTCTTTGTCTATCCTTCGCAGACGAATTTCCTGCTCGTGCGTCCGCCGCGCATCGCCGCGCAAAAATATTTTCAGCAACTGCGCGAGCGCAAAATCCTCGTGCGCTGGTGGGACAAAGAGCGCGTGAAAGATTTCGTCCGCATCAGCATCGGCACGGATGAGCAGATGGATATTTTGTTGAAGGAGACGAAGGAGATTTTGAGGAAGAGTTGAGCCGCTAATGGGCGCTGATCAGAAATTCCCCAAATTGGAGGGACGCGCTCTGTCGCGTCTCCCGCTTCGCGGGACGGTCACGACGGAGCGTGACCCTCCAACTCGCTCTGCGTCAATCTTCTGAATCAAAATGGGGAAGTT
>Ga0187892_10006734_pt1 | contig 16858 bp, 16 predicted proteins | sample MA1701073metaG_FD_139345 | JGI IMG/M metagenome (GOLD analysis project Ga0187892, IMG submission 139345) | Bio-ooze microbial communities from a basaltic lava cave in the Kipuka Kanohina Cave System on the Island of Hawaii, USA - MA170107-3 metaG ... | reverse complement strand
TCCACGTCGCCCCGCTCACTTCTGTGGCCGATTACTTGGTCATCGGGTCGGCGGAATCGGATAGACAAACTCGAGCCATCGCTGACTATGTCGACGGCATGCTTTCCCGGACAGGCGAACGGCCCTTGAGTATCGAAGGCCTGACTTCCGGACAGTGGGTGCTGCTCGACTTCGGCGATGTCGTGGCCCATGTTTTTCGACAGGATGCTCGATCACACTATGCCCTCGAGCGACTCTGGAGCGACGCGAAGCCGGTCAAGATTCCCGACCACACGCGTGCTCCGACTGTCGTTCACAAGAAACGGGTCATCGTACCGAAGGTCACCGCGCGAAAGCTGGGTTAGAGCATGTTCAGACTGCTGATCACAATCTTTCTCGTCAGCGCCGGCGTCTTCCTCTATAGCTATTTCCGAGAACTCAATCCAGGCAATGTTACAGTCCGCACCAGCTCGGCGGTCGAATTTGAAATCAGCCCAGTCACACTCGTCTTGATTTCCATGGCCGTCGGAGCGGTCATCGTGACCTTTTTCGTCGGCCTGCAACAGACTGCCCACGTCATCCTCAACTGGCGCAGCAATAGACTGGTGCGTCGCAAAGAAAAGGTGGACGCGCTGCACCGCGACGGGACCCATGCCTTCATGTCGAAACGCACCGTGGAGGCCGTCACCCTCTTTGAGAAAGCCCTGGCCATCGACCCCAATCGCGTCGATTCTCTTCTCTGGCTGGGGAACATCTATCGGTCCGAGCAGAATTTAGCCGAAGCGATCCGGCTGCACCAGCATGCCCATCGGGTGGAAGATCGGAACATCGAAGTCTTGCTGGAATTGGGCAAAGATCTCGAAGGAGCCAAGCGGTTTGAAGAAGCGCTCCAGGCGTTACAGAAAATTTCGAAGCTCGAGCCCGATAATTTGACGGCCCTGATCCGGAGGCGCGACCTCAACATCCGCCTGGAAAAATGGAGCGAGGCACTGGAGATCCAGCACCGCTTGCTTAAAGCCAACCTGCCTGAGCCGGAAAAGCAGGTTGAAGCGGCGTTACTCGTCGGCTGCATGTACGAAGTGGGCAGACAGCTCTTAGAGCGCGGGCACCCTGACAAGGCCAGGCGATACTTCCGTGGCGCGATCAAGAAGGATCGCAGCTTCCTTCCAGCATATATCGGGCTCGGCGAAATTCTGATTCATGAAGGCAAGACGAAGGACGCTGTCGAAATTTTGAAGAAAGTCTACACCAGGGCCAGAAGTATTATCATCCTCCATCGCCTGGAGGAACTTTTCCTGGATCAGGGCGAGCCCAGTGAAATCATCCGTATCTATCAAGAAGCCCTGCAGCAGGATCCGCAAAACCCCGTCCTGCAATTTTATCTGGGCAAGCTCTACTATCGACTCGAGATGGTGGACGAAGCATTCGATGTCCTCTCGATGATCGAAGGACCGCAAGACCATCTGCTGGATTACCATAAGATCATGGCCAATCTCTTCTTGCGCAAGCAACACTTCGAGCAGGCCATCGTCGAACTCAAGAAGGCGCTCAATTTCAAGAAGCGCGTCGTCGTCCCCTACATCTGCACCCAGTGCCAGCAGGAATCGCTCGAATGGTCCGGTCGCTGCCGTCGCTGTGCACGCTGGAATACCCTCACCGCACTCCCCTGGCTCGAAGCCGGCCAGACAGCAACGAGCGAAGACGGAGGCTCTCCCTCCGCGCGAGCGGTGCCCTATCAGGGCATTGCATCTCCTTTCGAAACCGTGTAGGTTCCCGCCGAGCATTTATTGATTTCTCGATTGGTGATTTGTAAAGTGCTGTTCCGCACTTCGCCAGATCGCCAACTCGCCAAATTTTCTCATTTGAGGTTCCCATGAACCATATGAGTCTGGCATCGAAAGCCCTTAACGACGAAGTGCTCACGAGACCGGAATCGCATGGCGTGCTCACCACACCGGATGGGGAACTCCTCGGGCTGCTCCATGCCGCCTTTCAAGTCAGGTCAAGATACTTCGGCCGCACGGTTCGCCTTCAGATGCTGCAGAACGCCAAGAGCGGTGCCTGCCAGGAAGATTGCCACTACTGTTCACAATCCGCCGTCTCAACCGCGTCCATTGAACGCTACAACTTGCTGCCACAAGAAGAAATGATCGAAGGTGCGCGCCGGGCTGCCACCTCGAAAGCCCAGCGCTACTGCATCGTCATCAGCGGCAGGAGTCCGTTGGATCGGGAAATCGATGAGATCGCGGATGCCGTGCGGTCGATCAAGCGGGAGATTCCCATTCAGATCTGTTGTTCACTAGGCCTCATGAATGAAACTCAGGCCAAGCGGCTGAAAGCCGCCGGGGTGGATCGGGTGAATCACAATCTGAACACCAGCGAGGCCTTTCACGCCTCGATCTGCACTACCCACACCTTCCAGGATCGTCTGGCGACCATCAAAAACGTCCGGGCCGCAGGATTGGAAATCTGTTCCGGTGGGATCGTAGGGATGGGTGAAAAGGACGACGATCTCATCGACCTGGCGATGGCCCTGCGTGACGTCAAACCGGACTCGATTCCGCTGAACACGCTCCATCCAGTGGTCGGCACGCCGCTGGAGAATTGTGATCAGCTGACACCGCAACGTTGCTTGAAGGTGCTCTGTCTCTTCCGTTTCCTTCACCCCCGCACCGAAATCCGCATCGCCGGTGGCCGTGAACACAACCTCCGCAGCCTTCAGCCATTGGCGCTCTATCCAGCCGATTCCCTGTTCGTGAACGGCTACCTGACGACTCCGGGCGCACCGGCTCCTGAAGTCTGGGGAATGATTGAGGACCTTGGCTTCAAGATCGAAGTGGATTACCAAATGGCTGCTGAAAAAGGCCCTGAGCTTCGTTCTCAGTCGCTCGAATCCCTCAACGTACAGCCCTAAGTACGCCTCAGGGTCCTCGCCTCCTTGCGGCCTTGCTGAGCGCCTTTTTGAGCAGCCACAAATCAGCCGGTGGCAGGTGATGACCGAGCCGCTCCAGCCGCCACCGTGCCTGAACTCGAAAATCATATGGCGTATGGCTTCTGGCGGATGCCACAAGCAGTCGGGATAGTCTTTGTCCGTGCTTTAGGCCGTTAGCCAAAAGACAATCGTGTTACGACGACGGGATTGGTTGAATGATCCGGAACCGGACTTCATCGACATTGGTATAGGCGGATACCCGTTCTCCCACGAATAGCCCACAGCGGTAGAGGCCAGGTTTCCATCCTGTTTTCGGCGGGATTAACATGAAATAACCGGACTGATCATTCATGGACGTCATGACTTGGTCCTGTGTTGCCGAGTGCTGGTCGTCCGTCATCTCGAATGTTTCCAGCACACATCGTGCGGTGAGACGCACTGCGTCAAATGACGCCGATACTAGTCCGAACACCAGGTAGATTTCTGGCTGTGTGGTGAGAAAGGTGTCCCCCGGGTTCAGCGGAACAAAGTCGTGGGCCCCGGTTGGGAAATCATCACGCACGACTTTGCTCGCTGCAATGACAAATCGAAACCAACTGAAATCTGCGTCTCTGCCTATGAGCGCCGCGCCCGTGTCCAAGAACTTCTGAGGCTTCACCCGCTCGACCGCTTTCGCATACAGTTCTTCTTCTGAAAGCTCAGGGGAGGAAACCGCATGCCCGGAACCGTTGCGAGCCTTCGCTTCCTCAGCCTGTAGTTCCGCCAGCCCCATTACATGCGGCCGAACCTTGTCCAGCCACCGGGCTATTTTCTCTTTCGATAACACACGCATTCCGGCTGGCAGTGCAAGATTCTTGGTCCTCTCTTCAAAATCCACGGCCGCGTCATAGAGGACCTGAAAGTGAACGAATGCGTCCTCCCATCGCTCCAACTCCACCAGACATTGGCCCATTCGGTACGTCGTATCCGCGTAGTCCTCTTCGCTTGGATCGAGGTTTGATATGCTGCCGAACACCGTGATGGCTTCCTCGCACCGGCCCAGCTCCATCAGGGTCAGCCCCAAGTGATGGGTGGCGACGGAATCCCTCGGGTTCAGGGTCAGCATCTTTCGATAGATCGGTTCGGCCTCTTGATACCGGCCTGCCACAAACAGTTTCCATGCATCAGCGCGAATGGCGGCCCATTCTTTCAGTCGGGACGCCGTCGTGTCTGGCGTGAGGACAGGACTAAAGCGACGGCCTCGTTCCATGGATTCATAGAGTTGTGAAAGCTGATTTTTGGCGGGGAGTTCGACCGGAGAACCTGGTGATGCCTTTTGCAGGACGTACCGCAGGTCAGCGTCCGCACCTTGATAATCCAGGACGTCAAAACGGGCCCGAGCCAATGCCAATCGCCAGCCGAGTAAATCCGGCGCGAGTTCTACGGCTTTCTTGTAGGATTCCAGCGACTCCTCCAGGCGATCAAGTTTCCGGAGTTCTTGCGCCAGGCGCAAATGAATCAAGGGATTCTTGGCATCGAACTGGGCAATGCGGCGTAACTCGGCGATCGCTTCTTCTTCCTGTCCAGACCGAATCAAGACACTCCACTTGGCCCAACGGACGTCCAGAGCAGCAGGCTTCTTCGCAAGGATCATCTCATAGGCCTGCACCGCCTCTTGGGGGCCTCGAAATGTGGTGAGAATATCGCCGCGCAATTTGTGCAGCGCGAGCGCGTGCGGATAATCGTGAATCCCACGGTCAAGGATATCGAGCGCAGGGATGATCCCACCGCTCTCCCAGACTGTTCTGGCATGTTCGGCGACTTGCTCCTCCGACTCTACCAGTGAATCATCCGCGAACGTGGCGGAACTCATCACCACGGTCGGCACAAGAGGCATGCTGAGAAGGAGAGCGATGAAGCCAGATCTCAGCCGGCCAGGAGTGTCTTGCTTGTGAGATGCCAGTTCTCGGTCCATGAGACTATGGAGCCTTTTTTTGACTGAGGGTCACTATACCAAGAAGCCACGCAATGATGAAGTGAACCTCCAGCCTAGGCCCTGCCCCGTGAGAGGCGACAACAGAGCGAAGGATTCGAGGAACTAGCCGATGGCGTATGGCCGGTGATAAGCGATTAGGCGTATCTTGGTTCGTGCTATAGTTCATAAGCCATCAGCCAGAGGCTCCGACCTTCGTCATGTTCGACGTCATCCTCTATCAGCCGGAAATTCCCCCGAACACCGGCAATATCATACGCCTCTGCGCCAATACTGGTGCCATGCTGCACCTCGTGAAGCCGCTGGGCTTTTCTCTCGAAGATAAGCAGCTGGTGCGTGCTGGATTGGACTATCACGAATTCGCTACTCTCACCATCCACGACAGCTGGACCGAATGCGTGCAACGCTTCAATGATCGCCGCCTGTTTACTGTCTCGACCAAAGGCACCCAACGGTATGACCTGATTATGTATGCAATAGGCGATGCGTTTCTTTTTGGACCGGAAAGCCGTGGATTGCCGGCTGAGGTTCTGAGGGTTGTTGTCGAGCAGCGGCGGATCCGCTTGCCCATGATGCCTAACAGCAGGAGCCTCAATCTCTCGAATACCGTGGCAGTGGTGATCTACGAGGCCTGGCGGCAGGTTGGATTTAGGGACAGCCTGTAGCAATGTTCATTCAGCGTGGAAGCCGGTATTCTGGTTCCTAACAAGTAGGGTTTGAATTGAGGGGTCACAAATGGCGTCCGCACTCTCCCATGTAATCGTTGCCATTGCGTTAGGTAAGGCCTCACAACACAGCGTGATGACATGGCGCGTTTTACTGTTAGGTGTTTTGTGTTCCATCGTGCCAGACCTGGATGTCATCGGGTTTCACTTTGGCATTCAATATGGGGATCTGTGGGGGCATCGTGGCCTGACCCATTCGTTCTTCTTTGCCGGTTTGTTGAGTGCTGTACTGGTGGGCCTGTGTTTCAGACGGCAGTCAAACGCAGTGATGGCAGGGATATTTTTCTATCTCTTTCTCTGCACAGCTTCGCACGGAGTACTTGACGCCATGACCGATGGAGGTCTAGGCGTGGCGTTTTTCTCCCCGTTCGATACAAGCCGGTATTTCTTCACTATTCGCCCAGTCGCCGTGTCTCCAATCGGGATCGGCGGATTTTTCAGCGATTACGGCATACAAGTTCTTGTCAGCGAGGCGCGGTGGATCTGGTTGCCGACCGGGATTGCATTCGTGGTTCTTCGTACCCTTCAACGGCTGTGGGCAGGTCAGTCTGCAGTGGAACGGTCACGAGCAGAGTGAAAAGGCGTCAGAACGTCCTGCCATTGCAATCATCCTCCACCCGCCGAATCAGCCACCACCTAGGTCCGCCTCGACTTGAACTAAGAACAGACTCATGCCCATTTCCGACTGCTTCTAATCGATAATTTCCACTTTCTTCCCCGAGGCTTTGGCCCGTTTCAGACAGGCCGCATCGTTGACTGAGCACCGAAATACATCCAACTCCACTTCATCCACGATCTCTACTTTCTTGCCAAGCTGTTTCGCCTGTTTCATGCATCCTGTGTCAGCCATTGCACATTTCATTGTGTCCGAGCTGTCGGGTCGGCGAGCTGAAGCTTCGACTGTCTCGACTTTCTTGCCGGCTTCGTTCGCACGTTTGATGCAGTCCAGATCGGTCGCCACGCATTTCACGGTTTCTTCTGACTTATCAATGGCCTTGTCGATCGACTGGTCGATCCGCTGGTTTACGCGGTCCTGAGCCTTACTTGTGGCACTTTCTGTCGTTCTATCAATCAGCCGGTCCAACAATCCCTGCGACCACACATCAGAAACATCGATCAGAGGTGCCGTTATCAGCATGCCTACCAGTAAACGCCACATGGGACCTCCTTGTTTTTTCCAGAATCTTGCTGTGAATTGCCGCGCGTGGGGGGCTTTTTCGTCCATCGCATTTCACACGCTGTTCACTCAGAATCCCAGCTCCTTTTCCAGATCCTCCTGGCCTTTCTTGAACTGCTTCTTTTCCGCCGCGTCTTTCTTCTTGGTGAGCGCTTCCAATTCCGCATCACGCTTCTTCAGAACTTCTTGCTCCTTCTGGTTGGCCAATTCCTCCTTTTCCTCTGCGAGCGAAGTGGCTTGCGCGGTCTTGATCGCGCTATCCGGCACCGTTATCCACGCCAATCGGTAGCCGGGCTTCCTGAGGGCCTGCTCTTGATAGAGCACGACGTAGCGGGTGGGATAGCTCCGCTGGCCGATCTGCCGCTCTTCCAACACATAAACGGTCGGTGAGCCGAAGAGATTCGCCTGGTACGAATCGAGGTACGTTCTGCTGCCGAGCCGGGCCCCCACGGACTGGATCTTCTCCATGTACTCCGTATAGGCCTGGACATTCGTCGGATCGGGTGGCTTCACGTTTTCCATCTTCTTCCCCGCCGCCTCTTGAGCCTGATTGAGCGCCTCTTGTTCGTCTTGGAGCTGGTAGCGGTACTTTTCTTGGAATTCTTCAAGTTTGAAAGGGCCTTTCTTGGCCTTGCCCTTAAAGAATGAAGCGGGGTCGCTCTTGCCTTTGGCGACGTAGGACAAACGGCCGACTGCCGCGTCACTGGAATCAAACAAATAGGTACTGTCCGGCGCGACCGGCATCGAGTATTTACCGGCGTCTGCGGGCGTCTCCGGCGTGCGTCCCGCTCGCACCGGGATGGTGCGTTCTTTCAATAAACCCAGAGCGTTCCCCTTCCCGCGGGAGATCATCTGCGAGACGGCCTGCCGCACATCCGGAACCGGATCGTTGGTCAGGGGTATGATCGCGTCCACGTCTTGATCCTGAGGCCCGATCATGCCGATCGCGTCAGCTGTGGTTATTCGCAGTTCGACTTCCTCGCTCTTGAACATCCCGATGATATCCCGCAGGTAGGCTCGGTCTGCCGTGGAGCCGAGTGTTAGTAAACTCTCCTTAAGAATGTTGATGGCATCTTTCCTGGTTTCGTCACATGTCGCGTCTTTGGCGGCCGTCCCTCGGCAGTTCGCGAAATACTTCTTCACCGTTTCCTTCCGAGGTGAGGATGCATCCCCGGCCGGCGCCGCTGAGACGAGACCCTGGAAACCGGCAAGCCAGAGCGCGAGCAGAGCAATCGCCGCTACCGCCCAATCGATTCCACCTTGCTTCATTGAACGTCCTCCTGGCCAGTGCTCGTCTATTTCGTCAACCCATCCACCGCCGATTTCACAATGTCAACCGCTTCAGCGATCTTCCTACGCTGCTCCTTAATGCTCTCCCTGTAGCGGTTTACGTCCCTAAAGCTTACATCCTCCGGGCACTCGGTCCTGAGCCTGCTCACTTCCTCATTCGAAGGGTCTTCGGCCTGTTTGAGCATTTTCTCCATGGCCTTTCGACACTTGTCCCCCTGAGCCTCCGCGCCGGCTGAAAGCCAGATCATACCCGCCAACAGCACGACGCCGCAGGCGACCAACCGTACAATGTTCATATGCCCCCCTATACCCTCCGGGTGTGATGCAGTATAACCACATCCGTGAATGACAAGCTCAATCTCCCGGCGCCAGTACTTATTCTGTTCACGGTCACGGTGGCCTTCTATTGCACGGCCTTCAACGGCGACTTCCATTACGACGACTCATTGACCATTCTAGAGAATCCACATGTGGACCGCTTCGACACATTCATCGGCCATCTTGATCACATGGTCCGGCCGGTATTGTATGCCACATTTCTGATCGATCGGTCACTCTTTGGACTGAACCCCGTCGGATACCACCTTCTCAATCTCATGCTGCACTTGGGATCCGGTCTCCTCCTCTACCGAATTCTCACAAACGCCGTGCCGGACAAGGCCGCATCCATTCCCTTCTGGGCCGCGCTACTCTTCCTCAATCACCCTATCGCCACTGAAGCGGTGACCTACATCTCCGGACGGGCTTCAGGCCTGATGGCATTCTTCTACCTTCTCGCGTTCTTTTTGTACCTCAGGGCCTCGGAGCAGAGGGATGCCGGAACTGACCGCCGGCTCATCTCAGTCGCGGTCGTCTCTTTCCTGTTGTCGCTCGGTTCAAAGGAAACGGCGATGACGTTCCCGTTTGTCTTGCTCCTCTGGGATGTATTCATACGCCAGCTCCGAGGCGCTTCCCTTCGAACTGCGATCCTCTCCCGCCATCTCCCGTTCTGGATCGTGCTCATCCTCACCGCCGGATGGGCCTGGGGCCATCCTCGCTATTTTGCACTCGCCCAGTTTAGTCTGGATATCCGTCCCTTCTGGGAAAATGCATTGAGCGAGCTACATGCCATGACCTATGGAGCGTCGCTGCTTGTCTGCCCCTGGAAGCAGAACTTTGATCACGATCTTCCAGTGTTCCAGTCGATCACGCAGTGGCCGCTTCCTCTTGACCTATTGGCGTGGGGCGCATTGATCGTCGCGGCCATTCGATGGCGGCGCGATCCGCTCATCACATTCGGTCTCGCATGGTACGTGCTCCAATGGATTCCCATGATACTCATCCCGCGCGTCGATCTGTTGAGCGAGCGCAATCTGTATCTGCCGTCGATTGGACTATTGTTGGCCCTCGTTGTGCTGGGGGCTTTCATCATTGAATGGCTGGCGCCGATCTTCCAACGACATCGGCTCATCCGGTTCGTCTCGGCAGGTCTGGCGGCAGCGTTGGTCGCCGTACTCTGCCTCTTCACTTACCAACGGAACCTGCTCTACCAGGACCGGCTCCTGCTCTGGTCCGACGCAGTCAGAAAATCTCCGAACAAGGCCAGGCCGCATAACAACCTGGGCTACGCCTATTCCCTGCACGGCGACTGGGACCGGGCTATCGAGGAGTTCCGGACGGCCGCTCAGTTGGACCTCGATTACGTCCTCGCCCAAGAAAACCTTCGTGACGCCTACCTGCACCGCGTGGGCCGCCAGTAGCTATCACGCTGCTTCCGCCTTAGCCACTCGATCCCTGCAGGACCTCGTGGCCATAGCGCAGGAGCCGTGAGGCCTGCTCCCACTGATCCGTGAGATTCAGTCCCACCAGCAGCAAGCGGTGCCCGTCTTTAAACATGCTGGCGATGAGGCAGCGACCCGCTTTGCTCGTATAGCCCGTTTTCACGCCGTTCACGTCCGGGTCCATCAGCAGTTCGTTGGTGCTGTGGAGCAGCACCTGGCGCCCGCCATCTACCGTCCTAATGTCGCGAACCAGCGTCCGGACCATCATGGAAAAGATCGGCTCTTCCAGCGCCCGCTCGGTCAACCTCGCGAGATCCGCCGCCGTCGAAAAGTGCCTCGGAGCATCGAAGCCACAGGGGTTGACGAAATGGGTACCCTTCAACCCCAGCTTGCGAGCCCGTTCATTCATCATCTCGACGAACCGCTTGTCATCCCCTCCGATGTGCCAGGCAACAGCCTCGCAGGCATCATTGGCACTGGCCACCAGCATGGCTGTCACCAGATCGCGCAAGAGGAATTCCTCACCAGCCCTAAAGTCGAGAGACGAACGGTGCACGAGAGCGCGGCGGTCAATCTTCACCACCTCTTGAAGCGAAGCAGCTTCCAGAGCGACTAACGCAGTCATGATTTTCGTGAGACTGGCGGGTGGAAGCCGGCGGGTCGCGTTTTTTTCCAGCAGGACCCGCCCGGACTTGAGCTCGACCATGTACAAGGCCGATGCCTTGATCGACGGCCGGTTCGGAGCACTAGAAGGTCCTGTCTCCGCCGCATGGGCAGCGCAAGCCAAGCTCGTGCCACCCATCATGATGGCAATAAACAGCAATCCGTTGGGGAGCCGCCTCGCCATACCGCGGTCAGCCTAGTACCCGAGCAGGCCCTTCATCAAATCGCCGGCCTTTTGCATATCCGACCGGTCATCGTCGGCCAGTTCCGGTTCAGGAACAGGCGCGGTGTCTTCAACGGGTACGTTGGTACCGGGCCTGGGTGTGGCCGGTCTGCTCATCCGCCGCTGAGCCGCGGCATCTTTATCCATCGCGCCACCCATGATTCCTCCCATCATCCCGCTCATATCGATTTTGGTATACCCTTCAGGAATCTCGAATAATTTGGGATCCTGCCTGCCGATCTTGAGGTTACTGAGTTCGATCAGTATCCGCTTCTTGTCGTTTCCTTCCTTGTAGAGAAGATCCTGCTTGACGGGAATTCCCTCCTTCGTCCGCCAGGAGAAGCCTCCATACTTTCTTCCATCCGTGCTGGTCGCAATGGTTTTGTACTTCGTCACCTTGACGCCGTTCAACGTCTCATCGCCCATCACCGTCTCCTGAAAATCCCACTGCGAGACGTCGTTGCTCTGGGGTTTTCCCGTCATCGAATGTTCCATGTACATATGCTCCGACGGCATGACCTGCCACATGACCTTCTTGTCATGCCTGAAAATTTGGATCGCCCCCTCGCCGGCATCCGTCAGCATTTCCTTTCGCTCCTTCATGGGCGTGACATAGACATGCAGCTGCGTTGTGGCTTCCTCGGTTTGCATCATCGAATCAGCGGAATATTCAGCCTGCGGACGGCTGAGTTGAACTGCCCACAGTGGTGTTGCACCGAATACACCGGCGAGAAGGATCAGCGAGCACAGTCGTCGTGACATAGCAAACTCCTCTCTAAGATTATGTAGCAGTTTGGTGTTGGATGGCATGACTCCGCTCCAGGTATAACTCTAAGCCGTTACGGGACAGCGGACGGACCAGGGCGCGAAAGAGTATCGCTTGCTCAATAAAAAGTAAAGATGGCTGTAACTGAGCGCATGAAAAACGCACTGTCCGGAGATCCGCTGATGAAGCCAAGCTTCAGCCAAAAACAAACGCCTCAAGCAGACGGTGAAGACTGCGGCAAGTGCATTCTCTCTGATGTTCATTTCATTTGCTGTAACTGAAGATCATCAAAGTAGGTGACGGCATCCGACTTGGTCCACAGCCCAATCGTTCCGGAGCGGAAGGTCTTGTCACAGTGATCGAGAACCTGCTTGTTATCGTAGAAGATGGTAATCTGACACCCGCGATGCGTTACGCGCAGCATATGCCATTGCCTGACGTCAATCGTCCGGTCGAAGTTTTGTAAGAGGTGTCGAACGCCCTTTACGACCCGATACACTCGAATGTTTTGTTCCAGAGGGTTGGCCCTTGCGAGATAGTAATTGCGATCATCGGCCGCCCGCCAAATCAGCCCTCCACCCATGTCCGCCTTTCCCTGAATCGGCAGGAATGAGACTTGAAGCGTTATGTCGGAGGCAACAATTCCCTTGACCAGTGTCACCTTATAAGCATGTTCCGCTCCCTTCGCCATGAGCTGGGCGAGCACGTGAGGCGGAGTCTTCGCCCGCTCGGTGGCAAGGACCTGCCAATCCCCTGCCAGTCGTCCATCAAACAGCGTTCCGACCCAGAACTGAATTGGAAGGGTACCGGGCTGATCCTGATCGAACCGCCACTCTTGTGCTGGAGGCGCAGTCTCTGCCTGAGTCGGTGTAGTCCCGAATCCCAGAGGAACCGCGATCATCATACTGAGGAGGGCTTTGACTAGTACCCTCATTGAGCGCTCCGCCATGTCACTTCTTCCCAGTAAAGATGGACGAAAGTTTCAAACGGAGGAAAGTTGTTCGTATTTTGTTCTTTCGACCGGACCCATAGATCAATTTCCATGCCTGCCGGATCGGTTTCGCCACCGGGAAGCGTCCGTTTGATCGGGTAGCGGACCTCATGGGTCTTGGGATCGCGGGACCGTTCCATCACCATGAAATGGGCATCGTAGTCCTTGTAGAGTACCTGGTCGTTCTTGTGCATCGTGGCTGTGCCCCACCCGCCGAGATACAGCCACGTTTTCGGATACAGGGGATCGCCGTTGCCGGAGTCGCCATGCTCATACAGTCTGGTCGCTATGCCGCCATCCTGGAACGGAGCCTTTGCGCTGAATCGGTCAAAGACGATCCGATAGCGGTCGGCTCCCTCGACAAACTCGGCTACCACCTGGCCACTGTTCGTAAGTTCATTCACTTCAATCTCGATGGAACCTTGAACCGGTATCAAGCGTTTGCCAGCGTAATCAAGGTGATCCCAGGGAGCCCGATCGTTCATGCTCCCAATCAAAATGGCCTTGTCCCCAGTGAGGTGAAACTGCCCGCTGTAGTGGGGGTGTTCGGTCGCTCGAAAAATCCTGGTTCCCTCATTCTCTTTCGGAGTACCAAATTGCCCGGCTACGGCGGCAGGCATCCACATGAGCGTGATGGCCAGCACCGTCAGGACATGCGTCGGTGTGTCTAAGATCTGTGGTTGAATCGTCATAGTCGCCCCTCAGATTTTTCCGGAAGACAAGTTGTCGCCGTCTGATTCTCCGTAACCGCGGGGAAAATGCTTGTATCGCGGCAACCAACATCTTGTCTACAGCCAGACTAACTAGCACACGGATCACCATCATTTCGATGATGTGATCCACGGCCGAAGCGCCCCCCGAAGATCAGCAGTCCCCCGACAATGCGGCACACAGCGCCGGCATGGCGTCTTGATCGTTCATAGCGATGAAGAAGAACTGCATGAACGGGCGACTCCTTGAGAGCCATTATACTTGACATATGTCCTGTATGATTGCTATACGTCCATCATGAAAACTCACGCGAGGACGACCGAGATGGCCTCCCAATTCTTCAATCATCTTCGGTCCTACCGTACCCAGAAAGGCCTCTCCCAATCCGAGCTTGCCACCCGAGCAGGCATCACGCGGCAGGCGGTCTCTTCAATTGAGTCGAATCTGTATTTGCCGACCACAGCCGTTGCCCTTCAGTTGGCTTCGGTGCTTGACTGCCGCGTTGAAGATCTTTTCAGCCTGGCCGCTGCAGACGATTTCGTCGAAGGCAAGTTGATCGGTCATCTCCCCCAGAGCGGTTCGAGGCCTTCGCCCGTCCGGGTCAAACTGGCACAAGTGGGAAAGCGGACCGTCGTGCGCCCCCTATCGGGCTTAGGTGAGCTACTGTCCTACACGGTTCCGGCCGATGGCTACGTCGTTCATGCTCGCGGTCAAACATCTGGTGCAACGGTGCGCGTGAAACTCTCGCGGGATCGGCACGCGATTGAGCAAGGAATCTTTGTGGCAGGCTGTGACCCCGCGATCTTCCTTGCCGGTGAGCACATGCGTCGCCGTAAGGACCAGACCTCTGTGCTTGGCTGGACGATGGGAAGTATGGCCGCACTCCAGGCTCTGCTACGCGGTGAAGTGCATGTAGCTGGACTGCACCTCTTTGACCCGGTCGCCGGCGAATCAAATTTGCCGTTTCTCAAGCGATCTCTCAAAGGATCGGGCTATGAGGTCGTAACCTTCGCCACGTGGGAGGAGGGGTTCCTGGTCCGCCCGGGCAACCCGAAATCCATCCGAACGGCTGCCGATTTGGCTGAGGCGACGGTGACATTGATCAACCGAGAGGAAGGCTCGGGAGCGAGGATGCTACTCGATCAACGATTGCGCGTATCCGGAGTCGATCCGGCGAAAGTTCGAGGTTATGACCGGATCGTGTCATCGCATTTTGAGGTTGCGCGGACCGTCGCCGGACGTCAGGCGGATGTCGGTATCGGGATTCGATCCGCTGCGCAACTCTTTGAACTCGACTTCGTACCGCTACAAACCGCGCGCTACGACCTTGTGGTGCCTAAAGCCTATCTCAAGTCCCACCCCACGCTGGCCACTCTCTTTGAGACGATCGTCAGCCGTCCGTTCCGAACAGAAATCGAAGCGCTGGGCGGGTATGACACCAGCGAAACTGGCAAGCTCCATGCGCTGCCTGTCGGCTGAGGAAGGCTACCTTGGAAGGATGTTTGTCGCATCGTGGGAAAAGCAAAATCAAGCGAGAAGATCGAAGTTGGAAGCATGCTCGCCATATGGATAGCGACGTTGCTTGCGACCGGTGTCGCGCTGGCCGAGGAGCCACCATTTGTATCACTCTCATCCGCCTCGACAGAAAGTAGTTCTGATTTTCCTGCTGCGATTTATGGCATCAAGCAGCGGGCAGACGCACAAGCCGGCGAAAAATGGATCGAACCCGCCGATGCGGTCCTCATCCGGCGAAAAGAAGTTGAATGGAGTCGATATCTGAAAACTGCATTGAAATTACCCGATTGGGTGGACCTGGGTATCGAGAATCGGACGCGATTCGAAAGTTATGATCATCCCTGGCGATCCACACAGACGATTGGAGGCGGGCAAACTGATTCCCAGGTGGCGCTCCGATCCAGGGTGCGTGTTGGATTGGGCAATGGCCCCTTCCGGTTTCTCTTTGAAGGGCAGGATTCACGGGCCTACTGGAACAATGACCCGGGGGATTTCGTGAATAACACGACGGTCAACGAATGGGATATTTTGCAGTTGTTCGGGTCATTGACTCTGGACAATGTTGTAGGGAGCGGATTGAGAACGGACTTGCATTTCGGTCGTATGACCCTGGATTTCGGAAGCCGTCGGTACGTCGCCCGAAATGATTTCCGAAATACCACGAATGCCTTCGATGGGGTTCATTGGCAAGTCGGCCAAGGCAAAACTTGGCGCTTCAGGGCCTTTTTGGTAGCACCGGTCATTCGAGATCAGGTGAAACTCGACGAGTTCAACGCAGAGAGCGTGTTCTGGGGGACTTACGTGGAGAGCCACCACTTCCCCTGGTTCAACGTGAATGCTTTTTATTTCGGGCTAAACGATCAACAATTCCAAAACAAAAACCTTCACCGTACGTATAGTACGTTTGGCCTTCGCTTATTCAAGCCTCCCGCGATCAACGAATTCGATTATGAACTCGAAGGGGCCATTCAAACCGGACACTTAGGCCAGCTCGACCATTTTGCCTATAACCCAAACGCTGAAGGTGGCTATACGTTTAGTCTGCCTGGGACTCCTCGTTTTTTGGTGCAGTATACCTACGCCAGCGGCACTCGCACCCCAGGAGGAAGCCAGGACGGAAACTTTGATCCCCTGTTCGGCGTCCGTCGATTTGATTTGATGCCCACGGGAATTTTCGGACCATTTGTCCGGTCCAACATCAGTTCTCCCGGTTGGAGGCTGATCGTCAAACCTGCCCCAAATTGGACAGTGCAGGTCAAGCAACGGTTCTGGTATTTGGCGCAAGCAAGCGCCCTGTCTGTGGGTGGCCTATTACAAGATTCCACAGGAGGCGCAGGAAACTATTTAGGTCACGACCTGGAATTTCGTGTGCAATGGGCCCTCAGCAATAACCTGGACTTTGATGTCGGGTACGATCATTGGTTCAAGGGATCCTATTTTGACCGGCTCCCCGCCTCCGCCAATCTCCCCGCCGGCGGGAACGAGGATACGGATTATTTTTATCTTCAGATGAGAATCAGATTGTAAGGAGGCTGGCCTGTGATTCGAGCCATTATCGCTTTCTGTCTGTTCCTTATCACAGGCATGAACCCTGCGGCTGCCGAGGAGATCACGATTGCGGCGGCGTCAGATCTGAATTTCGCGTTCAAAGAAATCATTCCTGCGTATGAAAAGGAGACTGGCCACCACGTGAAGCTGTCGCTTGGATCCTCGGGCAATTTCTTCTCGCAAGTCCAAAATGGCGCCCCGTTCGATCTCTACTTCTCCGCCGACATCGCATATCCCCGCAAATTGGAAGAAGCCGGTCTGACCGCTCGGGGCTCGCTCTATCAGTATGCCGTCGGGCGAATCGTCATGTGGACTGGGAATGGGACAGGCATTGACGTGTCAAGAGGATTCGACGTGTTACGTGAAGGGACGATCAAGAAAATAGCTATTGCGAATCCCAAGCATGCGCCCTACGGGCGCGCGGCAGTGGCGGCGTTAGGGAAAGCAGGGCTCTATGAAGAGGTGAAGGATCGCCTTGTCTACGGAGAGAACATTTCGCAGGCGGCGCAGTTTGTGGAGTCAGGCGCAGCGGACATCGGCATCATCGCGCTTTCTCTGGCACTCGCCCCGCCGATGAAAGTAGCCGGCCGCTATTGGGAGATTCCG
>Ga0187892_10006730_pt1 | contig 16863 bp, 14 predicted proteins | sample MA1701073metaG_FD_139345 | JGI IMG/M metagenome (GOLD analysis project Ga0187892, IMG submission 139345) | Bio-ooze microbial communities from a basaltic lava cave in the Kipuka Kanohina Cave System on the Island of Hawaii, USA - MA170107-3 metaG ... | reverse complement strand
TCGCTTTTTTCGGGTGGGGTGGACCGCATTCCAGTTTCTGTCGCGTTGGTCTCTGGGTCAAGCCGACGAGCTCGTTGCCGCCGTTTGTGATAACACCACCTGCCGGGTCACGCGCCAGGACTTAGCGGCGTTGATGAAATTTCTCCATGCCGCAAGCCTGACCGAAAGATCGGCAACGGATAAGTTCGATGCCTACCTTCAACAATACCAAGCGAGTCGGCCCCACTGGGCCAAGTGGCTGGTTCACAATTATCTCTTTGTGCGCATTCCGATCTTTAGGCCGGACCGTTTCCTGCGCGCTACGTTGCCCCTGGTCAAACCTCTGTTTAGCCGTAGCGCACGCCTCATCGTTTTGGTTTTGGGAGGGATAGGACTTTACCTGGTTTCGCGGCAGTGGGAGGCCTTTCTCGGCTCTTTCCTGCATTTCTTCACCATTCAGGGTGCCGCTCTTTATGGTGTTTCACTCGCGGCTATCAAAATCTTTCATGAGCTTGGGCATGCCTACACCGCAACCCGATTCGGCTGTCGGGTGGCCACCATGGGGATCGCATTATTGGTTCTATTTCCGGTGTTATACACCGACACCACCGACGCGTGGCGACTGTGTTCTAGGAGAAAGCGGATGCTCATTGGCGCCGCCGGCATGATTGCCGAGCTCGCCATCGCGGCGATATGCACCTTTTTGTGGAGTTTTCTACCCGAAGGCCCATTGCGAAGCGCCGCCTTCATCATCGCGACGACGAGCTGGGTAATGACCTTGGCAGTCAACCTGAATCCGCTGATGCGCTTCGACGGCTACTACCTCCTGTCGGATCTTTTAGGTGTTCACAATCTGCAGGAACGCTCGTTTGCGTTCGCCAAATGGAAGCTCCGGCGGCTGTTGTTTGGGCTCCCGGACCCACCGCCGGAGGCCCTGCTGCCCTCATTGCAAACTAAGCTCATCATCTACGCGTGGTCAACCTGGATATATCGATTTTTCCTATTTATTGGCATCGCCCTACTGGTCTATCACTTTTTCTTTAAGGCGCTGGGATTGTTGCTGTTTGCCGTGGAGATCACGTGGTTTATCGTTCTCCCTATCACACGAGAGTTGATCGTTTGGTGGCGCATGCGATCGGCCGTCCTGAAGACGCGGCGCTTCGTTGTCACGGTCACGCTGGTGTGCGTATTGTTGGCGTTGGCGTTCATTCCCTGGAGCGGCCGCGTCTCCTTTCCGGCCATTCTTCAGAGCGCCCAGTATGCCACCGTGTATGCACCTGAGCCGGGCCGTATCGTCGATGTCTTGGTAAAACGAAGCCAGCGAGTGAAGGCCGGCGATACCTTATTGACTCTAGATTCCCCCCAGCTCGCAGAAGAGATGGTCCGTAGCGCAAAGAAGGTTAAGGCGCACAAACTACGCTTTCAACGTCTCGCTTCTAACCCGGACGATCTGGCCAACATGCATGTCGCATTACAACAGTGGACGGCTGAGTCCTCACGGTTGGCTGGATTGGAAAAGAAGCGACGCAAGCTCACCATTCGTGCGCCCATCTCATGAGTGATCACCGATGTGGCGGATGCGCTGCATCGTGGGCGTTGGATTAACCAGAAGCTAGCGCTAGCGTTTGTGGTCGAGCCAGGGAGTGTTGAGTTGAGCGGGCTGGTATCGGAGACCGAGCTAACGCGGCTTAAGGTGAACCAGCTAGCTCGGTTTCTCCCCGATGACCCGAAACGCCGGCCGGCGGATGCGAGGCTGGTCGAAATCGGTGAGGCGGGTATCAATAGATTCGAGATCCCGTATTTAGCATCGGTTTATGGGGGGGAAATCGCTGTCCGCCGTGATCCAAAAGGTGAGTTGGTGCCAGAGTCGTCCGTGTACCACATCAGGCTAGCGGTACTCGATCCGATCCATCCGGATCGGGTCGTACGGGGTGTCGTGCACGTCGCGGGCGAGCCGCGAAGCTTTGCTAAACGAATGTACGATTTGGTCGCGGCTGTTTTGATCAGAGAGAGTGGTTTTTAATGTGATCGGCACTTGCTAAGGGTAGTCGCCTTGATCAGGCAGAGCTTCCCTAAATCTTCTTTTTGCTCTTGTCTTCAAATAGTTCGGTCTCGAACTCGATCAGCGCTCTGGCGATCCGCTCGGGGTTGATTTCATAACGCCCCTCGGCGATCGCTCGGCGTATCGCCTTGACTCGCTCCTTCTCCACGGCCATCGCTTTTTCGCTATCCTGTCGGGCGTCACATTTTCGCTTCGCTATTTGCGGCACTGCCTCGGTGGATGAGCCCTTACCACCCCGTTGCCGGCCGAGAAACTTAACAACCTCCCTCCCCGCTGGAATTGCGCCTCTAGCGGTCATTTCGCTTGTTCCACGTTCCCATTTTATATAGCGTAGGATATCGCGAATTCTTTAGCCGGCCCCTCAAGAAAAATGCCCCTTTGGGGCCGGTACCGGATCTACAAGCTTGCACCAGGCTCTTGCAAACCGTACTTGCGCAGTTCCGAGGTAATAAAAGCATAGGCTTCATCGACAGATTCGGTGCGAAATAGCAACGTCAAGTCATTAGGATCGATCATGCCACGACGGCTGAGCGCATGGAAGTTGACGATCTCATCCCAGTATCGGCTGCCGAACAGGACGACGGGGAGGTGCTTACGCATCTTGCGGGTCTGCAGCAGTGTGAGTAGCTCGAATAGCTCATCCAGGGTGCCGAAACCCCCGGAAAGACGATCACGGCTTTGGCAAGGTAAGCAAACCAGAATTTGCGCATAAAAAAATAGTGAAAATGAAAAGACAACTCGCGTGTCACATAGGGGTTATCGAATTCCTCGGCCGGGATCGAGATGGTCAGTCCGACGTTTATCCCCTTGGCTTGCGAAGCGCCTCGGTTCGCTGCCTCCATGATCCCGGGTCCACCGCCGGTACAAACCACAAAACGCCGCTCTTCACCGCTTAGCTCCTTGGACCAATCCGTCAGCCGCTTGGCAAGGTCTCGTGCGGCCTCATAATAGCCTGACATTTCGAGCCGCACCTTGGCCTTTTCGAGATCGACCCCGAGCCTTTCCGCTTCCGTGAGCTCTCGCTCCGCCTGCTCCCGCGACACCAGCCGCGCCGATCCCATAAAGACGATGGTGCCTTCCACCCGATAGCGGCTAAAGCGGCTCGCGGGCTCCAAGTATTCCGCTAGGATCCGAAGCGGCCGCGCATCCGGGCTATTCAAAAATTCATCGTTACCGTAGGCTTTCGCGAAAGAGCGATTTCTCTGATCCATACTCTGTCCTGTCGATTGGTAGCGCGTTCCGCCGCGTCGATATTCTGCCTCACAGGGACGTGGGGGGCATTGGTCAATTGTATTAAGGCGTTGTTCTCAGCGAATTGCAAGAACGTCCCAACTGACACCCTCGTACAGCCGATCAGATCAACACCGGGTGGGCTAACCCAGGTTGGCGCCCCGATAGAGCCCCAGCCTGACCCCATCGCCAACGGTCTGCGCGCCTGACATCGCTCCAGAGCTTGATGGGATAAAGAAATAGGATAAAATAGGACCTATTATTTCCCGCTAAGAGGCATGCTCTCATGGCGTCTGCTGAACCTTCGGTACGCCGCGCCCCGGCACTACACGCTCCTTTAACCAGCGAGCGTTGTCCCTGGTGCGATCAGGCTATTCCTCACGAGAAATTCGACGAGATCCAGGCTCGAATCCAAGCAAAGGAAAGGCAACGGTCCGAGGCTCAGGAGAAAGCCATGCGGGCGCAGTTTGCCAAAGAGAAGGCTGACGATGAGGTCAAAGCCAAGGCAGTACTGGAACGGTTGAAAAAGATCACGCTGCGGCCTTAGAGCAAGCTATACAGGAGTCGGCCAAGCGCGAGGCGGAGGCGCGAGAAGACGCGAAGAAAGGTGTGAGTTGGTCATGAACACCGAGGCCTCCGTTTCCCGCGGAGAAAGACGAAAGAAAGCGCCGGTCGTCGGCTTGCAGGAGCGCCGATTGGGGCGCAATGTTTTATGTACGTATCGCACGACGGTCGACATCGACGAGCTGGTGCCGAATGAGCGGCAGCCCCGCTTGGGCCCTAAGGAGGACGTTGAGCTTCAGCGCCAGATCGAAGCCAATGAAGGGATTTTCGAGCATCTGTTGGTGGAGCCACATCCGAGCATACCGGAGAAATTCCGCATCATCGACGGGGATCGCCGATGGACCAACTCGATGGTGTTGGTCGAGCAAGGCAAGGAGCAGTTTCGCCGCATTCCTGTTGAGGTCACCGATCGCACGCTCTCGGACGACGAGCGACTACGGGTATGGATCTACATTCACCGGCAACGCAAGGAGTGGAATTCCAAGGAGAAGGAGATGGTGGCCTACCGCCTCGTCGATCTGGTCGGTCGGGCGAGTGCAGCGAGCATTTTGGGTATTACCGTGCGTGAACTCGACAAGCTTGTCTATGTGTACGAGTTATCGGAAAAATTCAGCAACCTACGAGAACCGGGGGCCGCAATTACCTGGGCGCGTGAACTCATGGGTGTTAGTAAGAAAATACTGACGCCGACGATAATGGACGCGGTCATCGACAAGGTCAATCAGAACCAGATCAGCAACTCGAAGGACCTTCGCCAACTGCGCAAGATACTTCGAGATCCGGTCGCCAAGGATCACTTTATAAGCCGGGGCGGTGGCATCGATTCCGCACTGTTGCGAGTCACACCGTCCACAAAGAAACCAGCAAACGGCCTTGTGGGTGAGCTCGAATCGATGGTCGATGCAATGAAACGCGTCCCCTGGCCAACGCTCGAGGAGCTCAAAGACGACCCAGAGATCTTGAAGAAAATCGACGACGCGCAGGCATTGCTAACCCACCTTCGGAAGGCCTTGTCGTCCTAGTCAGTGGAGTCGGCGTCTGCGTTCGCGGGTTGCCACAAGAGGCAACACCCAAGCGTAGACACGCAGGAGCCCGAAAAAAGTTTCCTCAGACCGGTGGCCGCTGCGGCAGCGATGCTCACGCGACCGCCAGCTCGCCACGATCACGCAGCCAGCGTTTCATCTCTTCGGGACCGAGCGCTGGCGTGTAGTAATAGCCCTGTGCATGATCACAGCCCTTAGCGCGCAGGACCTGAATTTGCCCAAGGTTTTCTACACCCTCCGCGACCACCTCAAGCTCCAGCCCGTGGGCCATGGCGATCACGGCGCCCACGATGATCGCGTCCTGGGGATCGAGCGCGATCTCCCTGACAAAAGACTGGTCTATCTTTAGGGTATCGACGGAAAATCGTTTGAGGTAAGCTAGGGAAGAATACCCCGTGCCAAAATCGTCGATAGCAACGCGCAGCCCGAGCTTGCGCAGATTGTAAACCGTCTCAAGATTCGACTCGACCTGGTCCAGGAGGAGGCTTTCGGTGATCTCGATCTCCAGAAGCCCTGGATCCGCGCCGGTTTCGTATAATACTTTCGCAAGGCGCAAGTGTAAGTCCTTTTCGTGGAATTGTGCGGCGGATAGGTTTACCGCAATCGACAGAAACGGGCCGCCTTGCCGCTGCCAGGCGATGCTCTGTTTGCAGGCGGTGCGAAAAATCCATTCGCCCAGAGGCCCGATCAGTCCACTCTCTTCGGCCACGGCGATGAATTCCCCCGGCGAGATCCAACCCCGCTCAGGATGCTGCCAACGGATCAAGGCCTCGACCCCAACCACCCTGCCTTCTGATAGGGCCACCTTTGGCTGGTAGCACAGCATGAACTGATTCTGCTCTAGCGCCTGGCGCAACTCCGCTTCCAGAGTCAGCCGCTGGAGCAGCCGTTCGTTCATGGCAGCGGTGTAAAATCGAATTTGGTTTGTTTCCTCCCTTTTCGCGCTATACAGCGCCGCTGAGCTATGCTCTAGCAGGCGCCCAGCCTCCTCATCGTCTTCTGGATAGAGGCTGATCCCGACTCTGCAACTGAGACAGATCTCGTGAACATACACTGACATGGGCCGGGCTATCGCTGTCTTGATCCGGCGTGCAAACACGGCGACCTCCTCGGCGCTCTCGAACTCGCTGACCACCACCACGAATTCATCGCCGCTCGGATGGGCCAAAATCGCCGATCGCCCTGGCGTGCTTGGCTCTGCGCGCAATGGCTCGTTGTTCCCGATAGTCACCTTCAAGCGCTCTGCGAGCTGGCGCAGCATCTCATCGCCAATGCTATGCCCGAAGCTGTCGTTGACCGACTTGAGCTGTTCCAGGTGCAGGCTTAGCACGGCTACCCTGCGCTGGCTGCGCTTGGCCTCGGCGAGAATTTCGCTAAGCTGTTTTTTCAACAGCGCGCGATTGGGCAAACCCGTCACCTTATGATAATAGGCCAGACGCTCGATACGCTGCTCGGCGCGCCGCCGATCGGTCACATCCTGCAAGGTGCCGACCAGACGACAGCGGCCCGTTTTCTCGTCTTTGATGAACTCGGCCTCTTGGTACACGGCACGGAACACGCCATCCGGACAGGCCAAACCGTGCTCCAAGCTGTATCCGCGGCATTCTTCCCAAGCCTCGGCTACCGCGATCTGCATCCTGTCGCGATCATCGCCGGGGACTAGCGCGAGGAAGTGCTCGTATTCCTGCACCAGTTTTAGCGACGGCAGCCCCAATACCCGTTTGGCTTCCCGAGACCAGTGGATCCCTTGACCCTGCTCCCATTCCCAATGGCAGAGCTTGGCGATGCGTTGGGCATTGGCAAGCCGCTCTCGACTGGCGCGCAGCGCATCAGCGGTTGTCTTCGCACGCAGCATGTACCGCAGCCGCTGCGCTAACAGGACGCAGTTAATGGGTTTGATAGCGAAATCCGTGGCGCCAACCTCGTATGCCTTTTTGATCGAAGCGGTATCGTCCAGACCCGTGACCATCAGAATGGGCAGGTGGGCACCGCTAGGCAGACGACGCAGGCGCTGGTAAGCCTCGAATCCGTCCACGATCGGCATCATCACGTCCATGACCACGATATCGGGATGAAGCGAAGAGACGGCCTGCACCGCGGCTTCCCCATCGCCGGCTTCGTGCACCTCGAAACCCCCCGCTTCCAGCCCCTCTCGCGCCAAAAATCGCGCCGCGGGGTCATCGTCCACGACCAGGACAATCGGGGATCGATCGCGCAGCGACATGGTGCTCAGGCGGCGCGCTTTTCGATCTCGGCCTGCAAGGCCGTGCACACCGCTTCGTATTCTCGCCGCAGCGCCGCCACCTGCTCGCCGGCCCGTTGCTGACCCCCTTTCCGCCCCAAGGCTTCCAGTTCCTTGCACAGTTCAGCCAAGGCCGTGGCCCCTAAGGTCGCGCTGCTTGATTTCAAGGTATGCGCCGCGAGGTGTAGCGCTACCACGTCATGCCGCTGCACCGCCTGTTCGATGTCGTTTACCAACGTGGGCGAATTTTCTAAGTACATGTCGAGGACTTTGACCACGATGTCGGGGGTGCCTTCTCGCTGCAGGGCTTCGATGCGTTGCAACGCCCCCCTGTCCAGCTGGGCTTCACCGTGGACACTGCGGTCTTTTTCTTCTTTCGCCGGGCGTGGCTGCCTTTCCTTGGTATCGAGTCTAGTGACGGGCCGTTCCTTCACCTCGCTTGCGGCGGCCGCCGGCTTATCGGGCGCCTCAATTTCGGGCGTTCGTGCCTTTGCCGATTTGTCGCGCAACCAGCGGCTAAGACAAGCCGCGATCTCCTTTTGGGTAAAGGGCTTTCCCACGTAGTCATCCATTCCGGCAGCGAGGCAGCGCTCTCTATCTCCCTCCAGGGCATTGGCGGTCAAAGCGATGATCGGTAGCCGCGGCATCGTGATTTCCTTTGCTCGCAATGCGGCGGTGGCCTGGAAACCGTCCATTTCCGGCATTTGGCAATCCATCAACACCAAATCGTAAGGCTGGCCCCTTTCTCTTGCCCGAGAGATCGCCAAGACAGCGGCACGCCCGTTTTCGACCAGGTCAACACAAATGCCTACGGCCTCTAGCATCAACTGGGTGAGCTGCTGATTCACGGGATTGTCTTCTGCAACCAGCACCCGGCCATTGAGCTTGACACTGACCTCATCCAGTTTGCGCGCGCCCGTTCCATCCCAACGACCTGATCTTTCGTGTAGGTTCACCAGGCAGTTATAAAGCTCGGACTGGCGTACCGGCTTGTTCAGATAGGAATCGATCCCGCTGGTCACCAAGCGCGCCGTTTCTTCCAGATTGAGTATGGAGGTCAACATCACGAAACGGGTTTTGTCGAGGGCGGGGTGACGCTTCGCCTCGCGCACCAACTTAGAGCCATTCATGTCCGGCATCTTCCAGTCGACGATCGCCACATCGTAGGGCGCACCCTGGTCGGCGGAGGCGCGCAATAGTCTGAGACCCTGTGCCCCATTCTGCGCTAAGTCGTGCACGACGCCCCAGGTGGCGAGTATTTGATGCAAGGTCCCACGAATGGTCGCGCTGTCATCCACCACCAACACCCGCGTGCCTTCCAGGCCTCGGCGCGCCACCGGTTTCTGGTGCAGCTCAGGATCCGCTTTGGGCAGGCGCAAGGTAAACCAGAACGTCGACCCTGATCCGACCTCGCTCTCCACCCCAATTTCCCCTTGCATCATATGGATCAATTGCTTGCAGATCGCCAGTCCCAGCCCGGTGCCGCCGTATTGGCGGGTGGTCGAATCGTCCGCCTGGGAGAATGCGTTAAAGATCCGCGACTTGGCCTCGGCCGAGATCCCGATCCCCGTGTCCACTACTTCAAAGCGCAATGAAACTGAAGCGGCGTCCTCCTCCCGCACCTCTGTGCGCAGGATCACTTCACCCTCTTTGGTGAACTTAAGCGCGTTGCCCAACAGATTCACTAATACCTGGCGGATCCGATCGCCATCGCCGACAAAGAAACCATCGAGCTCTGGGGGAAAGCTGCACGTGAGCTCAACACCGTTCCTGTCGGCTTTCTCGGCGAACAGCTCACCCATCTCTTCGATCAGATCGCCCAGATCAAAAGGCTGACCAACCAGCACGAGCTTGCCCGCCTCGATCTTGGAAAAATCCAGGATGTCGTTGATGATCCCGAGCAGGGCCTTTCCGGATTGCTGAATGGTTTCCGCGAAACGCCGCTGTTTATTGCTGAGCTCGGTGCTGAGCAACAATTCCGTCATGCCCAATACGCCGTTCATCGGCGTGCGGATCTCGTGACTCATGGTCGCCAGGAATCTGCTTTTTGCCAGCACCGCCTGTTCCGCGGCTTCTTTGGCTTTGATCAGTTGGCGTTCTATGCGCTCACGCTCGCTGATCTTCAACGTCTGCTCTTTGTTTGCGGCCTCCATCCGGTCGTTCGCCGCGCTCAAGTCGTGCACCAGTTCTTCGTTTTCGCAGCGCAGCTTCAAAGAAGCGACCAGGTTTAGGTGAATCTCCCAGGCCATTTTCAGGTACAGAGCGATAAACAATAGCACCATCACGGCCATGGCCAGATGGCTCTCGTCGCCGAAGAGGAACAACCGACTTGCGAGCGGCGCCAGGATGAGCACTATGTACGGCATGACCATGTACAAGGCCCCCGACAGCACCGGAATGGCGCTGGCACAGATCCCGCCCAGGACAAAGCTTATAAACGCCTGATGCACGATGGAATCGGGCGGCAATAACAGGTAACCCGAGAGGCCCCACCCCAAACCGGCGGCGAGCGCGCACAAAGTGAAACGCCTCCGCCACACCACCAATTTCGGCGGACCTCGCCGTTGGCCGTTAAACAGATGGACAAAGAGGTAGCTCGCCGCCGCCACTGTCAGCATGAATCCTAACCACGACGCGAGCCACCAAGATGAGACTTGATCGCGCAGCACGATCGCCACGATCAGCGCCAAGGCCACGCCGTTTAAAAGGGAAAATGGTAACTGCCTGCGCAGCACGTTCATCAGCTCCCACCCCACACTGGCCTCAAGGCGAGGACGCACCTGCTCCCGAGACATGCCAGAGGCATGGTCATCATTGAGAGGATGCTCATCCGCTTTCGTTTTCATTTTCCGCGTACTGAAATGTCAACCTATCATCGTTACTATCGGCTGCGACCGCACAAACTTAAGCACACTTCGATCAATTGCTTATGGAATCGCAAAGCAAAAAGCGCGGTTTTTGCTTTGCTCCATCGGTCAATAACTTAAGGTGACTGACCCATGTCCTCACATCCCTGTGAGAGCGCGCATTTCGAGTAAATCAAAGTGCCCTCAACCAGCCCTTAAAGAAGGAACCTGAAAAGAGCCTGTTCTTGGTAAATATAGCCAAAACGCTGTGTCTGTGCGCTTACGCTCGCTGGCCGGCACACGCTATACTTTCTCCTTGTTTTTTTGGGAGAGGAGATCTTGGATAACGCCGCGAAACGTGAGCTCACGACGTTTCAGGACTTGATATTCCGCTTGCAGACCTTTTGGGCTGATCGAGGGTGTGTCATTGAGCAGCCCTACGACATGGAGATGGGCGCTGGGACCTTCCACCCCGCCACCTTTCTGCGCGCCATCGGTCCCGAGCCTTGGAACGCAGCCTATGTGCAGGCCTCGCGCCGGCCAAAGGATGGGCGCTACGGCGAGAACCCGAACCGCTTGCAGCACTTTTATCAATTCCAGGTCATCCTCAAGCCCTCACCGATGGATATCCAGGAGACCTACCTCGATTCGCTGCGCGCGCTGGGTATCGATCCCTTAGATCACGATGTGCGCTTTGTCGAAGACAATTGGGAATCGCCTACCCTAGGCGCCTGGGGTTTGGGTTGGGAGGCTAGGCTGAACGGCATGGAGATCAGCCAGTTCACTTATTTCCAGCAAGTCGGCGCGCTGGACTGCCGCCCGGTGAGCGGCGAGATCACTTATGGCCTGGAGCGCATCGCCATGCACCTGCAGAATGTCGACAATGTGTTCGATCTGGTGTGGACCCAGACCCCTAGCGCGGTGATCCGCTATGGCCAGATCCGTCATCAAAGCGAGGTGGAAATGTCGGCGTACAACTTCGAGCTGGCCGACACGGCGTCGCTGTTTGCCGGGTTTGATACCTACGAGCACGAAAGCAGGCGCCTGATCGAGGCTGGCTTGCCGCTTCCTGCGTACGAAATGGTGCTAAGAGCCTCCCATGCCTTTAATTTGCTGGATGCACGCCACGCCATCTCGGTCACCGAACGGCACCGTTTTATTCTCCGCGTGAGAGGCCTAGCGCGGGCGGTGGCCGAAGCCTATATCGAGCGCCGCAAGGATTTGGATTTTCCGCTGTGCACTAATCCGGCCTCACCGATATCCGAAACAGCCAGCTAGAGCACTAGCCACGTCATGGAGAAACACGACTTACTGGCGGAGATCGGCACCGAAGAATTGCCGCCTGGAGCGCTGCTGCACTTATCGGAGTCTTTCGCGGGAGGGATCCAAGCGGGCCTCGAAAGTGCCCAGCTCGCCTTCGATGCTATCGAGGCCTTCGCGACTCCCAGACGCCTCGCGGTGCGGATCACGAGACTGGCCGCCGCTCAACCACACACGGAATCCTTCAGGCGAGGACCCGCCCGCAGCGCAGCCTTTGACGCGCAGGGTAATCCCACGCACGCCGCCCTCGGTTTCGCCCGCTCCTGCGGGGTGGGTGTGGAGGAGCTGCAAACCGTTGAAAGTGATAAAGGACGCTGGCTCGGGTACCCGGTCAGACAGCAGGGCCTGCGGACCACGAGCCTCATCCCCGAGATCATCGCCCGCGCCTTGGCCGGCTTGCCCGTTCCTAAGCGCATGCGCTGGGGCGCTTCGGATATCGAATTCGTGCGTCCTGTGCATTGGGTGGTCTTGCTCTACGGTAGCGAAATCGTTGCCGCCGAGATCCTGGGTTTGGCCACCGGCCGCCACACACACGGCCATCGTTTTCTGTGCCCTCGGCCCTTGACGCTGGCAAATCCCGGCAGCTATGTGGCCACCTTGGAACAGGAGGGTAGAGTCCTTCCTTCGTTCGCCAAGCGGCGGGAGAGGATCCGAGCGCAGGTCGAAAGCCTAGGCGCTCAGTGCGGCGGCCGATCGGTCATCGATCCGGAACTGCTGGACGAAGTCACCGCTTTGGTGGAGTGGCCGGTAGCGTTCAGCGGTAGCTTTGACCCGGCATTTCTCGATCTACCGCCAGAAGTGCTGATCGCGACGCTGAAGCATCATCAAAAATACTTCCATGTGATCGATACCGAAGGCCGTTTGGCTTCCCGCTTCATCGGGGTGAGCCAGATCGAAAGCGCAAGGCCAGAATTGGTTCGCCGGGGCAACGAGCGGGTGGTCAATCCGCGTCTCGCGGATGCTGCCTTTTTCTGGGAACAAGACCGTCGACGTCCGCTCGCGAGCCACATCGAAGGCCTCAAGGGGATCGTGTTTCAAGAAAAGCTGGGGACGCTGCACGACAAATGCCGGCGTATTGCCACGCTGTCAGAATACATCGTCGAGGCCCTCGGCTCGGATCCCGAGCTGGCTCGACGCGCCGCCTGGCTCAGCAAGTGTGACCTACTGAGCGATATGGTAGGCGAGTTCCCCGAGTTGCAGGGCACTATGGGACGGTATTACGCCGAGCACAGCGGCGAACCAGCGCAAGTGTGCCACGCGCTTGGAGAGCACTATTTGCCGCGGCTGGCTGGCGGCGAGTTGCCGAGCACGCCGACCGGTCTTGCCGTGGCGCTGGCGGATAAGCTGGACACCTTAGTCGGCATTTTCGCCATTGGTCTCGCCCCCCGCAGCGACAGCGATCCCTATGCCTTGCGCCGCTTCGCCTTGGGGGTGCTGCGCATGCTGATCGAGCGCCAAATCGATCTGGACCTGGAACAAGCGCTGGCGAGAGCGGCTGCGGGGTTCAGCCCCCACCTGCAGGCGGATAAGAGGATCCCCGAGGTCTTCGATTTCATGCTCGAGCGGCTGCGCAGATACTACCTCGACGAGGGTGTGAGGGCGGATATCTTTGAATCGGTGCTTTGCAGACGCCCCCCAAAGCCCTACGATTTTGATCGGCGGATCAAAGCCGTCACGGCGTTTGCTGCGCTGCCCGCAGCCGAAAGCCTCGCGACCGCCAACAAACGGGTGGCGAATATCCTGAAGAAGTCCCCCGATCTGCCCTTCGCGGGCATCGATAACGATCTGCTGGTGGAGGCTGCAGAGAAAGAGCTCGCGAGCTGCCTTAAAACGGTAACCAAGACGGCGCTTCCTAAATTCGAGAGGGGCGATTACACTTCGGCGCTGGTCGAGTTGGCCAGGCTTAAAGAAAGCGTCGATCAATTTTTCGATCAGGTGATGGTCCTGTGCGATGACGTGAAGCTCCGAGCAAACCGGTTGGCGCTGTTGCATACCATGAGCGAGCTGTTTCTGCGGGTAGCCGACATCTCGCGCCTGCAGGTCTAAGTGCATGTCTTTGCTCATCCTGGACCGCGACGGGGTGATCAATGAGGAGTCAAACAACTTTATTAAAGAGCCCGAGGAATGGCACCCGATCCCCGGCAGCCTGGCAGCGATCGCGAGTGCCTATCGCCAGGGTTTCCGCATCGTCGTGGTCACGAACCAATCGGGCTTAGGCCGCGGAGCGCTGGATATCGACGCATTAAACCGCATTCATAAGGAAATGCATCGGCAGGTCATCACGGCGGGGGGGGTCATCGATGCCATCTTCTTCTGTCCGCACACACCCGAGGATCGCTGCGCATGCCGCAAGCCCAATCCCGGCCTGTACCTGGAACTGGCTAAGCGCTTGGGGGTGTCATTGACGGGCGTGCCGGCGATCGGCGATAGAGCGAGTGACATCGAGGCCGCCAAGCGTGCCGGCGCCGCTCCAAGGCTGGTCAAAACCGGCAGAGGGTGTGCAACCCTCGCGAGCGACTTCGGTTTGGATAAGGTGCCCGTTTATCCCGATCTAGCGGCCGCGGTGCGCGAGTTGGTGGGGGAGTCGCCGTGATTTGGGTTCGTTCTATCGTATTCTACCTCGCGGCCGCTTTAGTCGTGGTCTTCTTTGGCCTGCTGGGTGTCTTCCTGCGTCCGTTCTCTGCATTCCTGCGGCATTATCTGGTCACGCGCTGGACCCACTTTACCCTGTGGTGGCTTGAGAAGTGCTGCGATCTCCGCTATCGGGTCACGGGTCGGGAAAACATCCCGAAAGGTCCCGCGGTCATCCTCGCCAATCACCAATCGGCGTGGGAAACCTTGGCTTTCCAAGCCATCTTTCCTCCCCATGTGTGGGTGCTGAAGCGCAACCTGCTGTGGGTGCCCTTTTTTGGCTGGGGCTTAGCGGCGTTAAGCCCCATCGCCATCCGCCTAAATGGCGGCAGCCGTGCTCTACGTCAGGTGCTGACTCAAGGCACAGAGCGCCTGCGCCGCGGGTTTTGGGTCCTCATCTTTCCCGAGGGCAGGCGCGTGAGCCTCTTAGAAACACGAGACTATGCGGGCGGGGGCGCTGCCCTCGCGAAACACGCCCGATGCCCCGTCGTTCTGGTTGCACATAACGCGGGGCTTTTTTGGGCTAGGAGATCGCTGCTAAAACATCCAGGCGTCATCGATGTCGTCATCGGTCCCACCTTGGACCCACAGGACAAGAGCGCGAGGCAGATCACGGAAATAGCCCAGGAATGGATTGTAAAGACATCCAAGAGTCTGCTCTCAGGGTACCCGGGAAGCGAGCAAGCTCCTCTTCTAGGCAACGGGCGGACCCCAGAAAAGGAGAACGTGTCGCAAGCGCCCGCGGACTAATGCTCGAATGGCTGTGACAGCAATCGCCTAAACCCGGTAACGCGTTCTTGGCTGAAGCCGAGTAACCCGATCCGCATGTTGCGGTGTCCGCCCTCGGGCTGCGCGCTGTAGGTGTGAAACAGCCGATCCCACCACGGCAGGAAGGAACCGAAATTGCTATTGAGCTCGCGCCCCTTGACAGAGTGATGAACCCGGTGCATGTCCGGCGTCACCACCGCAAGCCGCAGCCACCTATCGACTCTTTCCGGGATCTGCACATTGCTATGATTAAAAACGGCGCTTACATTCAGCATCAGCTCATAGGTGATCACCGCAAGCACGGGCGCTCCCAGCAACATCACCGCGATCATCTTGATCACCATCGAAAGCGCGATCTCTAGCGGATGAAAACGCACCCCCGTGGTAAAATCGAAGTCGGGATCCGTATGGTGAACCCGATGCACCCGCCATAGCCAAGACGCTTTATGGAACATGAGGTGTTGCAGGTAAATGATCAAATCTAATACTACAACCGAGGCAAAAAAGGCGGTCCAAAACGGCACTTCGATTTGGTTAAACAATCCCCAGCGCTGCGCGACGGCTAATGCGGCCACCGCGACGGCGGCGATCGGGAATAGCAAGCGCAGCACCAGCACGTCTATTAGCAATAGGCCCAGATTAGCAGGCCAGCGCATCCCTGGTGCCAGCTTGAGCGGGCGACGCGGCGCCTTTCGCTCGCATACTCCCATGGCGGCGGCGACGCACAGGAACGCACCCAAGCGAAAAGTGCTCTCGTGTTGGATTATGAAGTCAAGCATTGGCCACCCATCGGCCACCAAGCATTAAGATCGCGCTATGAGCATCGCCTGCCTCGGTTCGTATCCCAGTCATCGCCCGCGGCGCATGCGCCGCAGCGATTTCTCTCGCCGCTTGATGCGAGGATCCGTTCTATCGGCCGACGACTTAGTTTATCCTGTGTTCGTGACCGAGGGCACGGCGCGAAGAGAAGCCATTCGCTCTATGCCGGGTATCGAGCGCCTGAGCATGGATGAGTTGCTACGCGAAGCGGGCGAGCTCGTCGAGCTTGGGATCCCCGCTATTGCGATCTTTCCCTGTGTCGCTCCAGGATCCAAGAGCACCGATGCCCAGGAGGCTTACAATTCGCAGGGCCTAGTTCAGCGCACGGTGCGCGCTGTGAAAACAGCCTACCCCGCCTTAGGGGTCATCACCGATGTCGCGCTGGATCCGTTCACCACGCATGGGCAGGACGGCCTGATCGACGACACGGGTTATGTGGTCAACGACGAGACCGTGGAAGTGCTGGTTAAGCAAGCGCTTTCTCACGCCGCCGCAGGCACAGACGTCATTGCCCCTTCGGATATGATGGACGGACGCATTGGGCGGATCCGCCAAGCCTTAGAGGCCCATGGCTATGTCAACACCCAGATCCTCGCCTATTCGGCCAAATACGCTTCCCATTTCTACGGGCCGTTTCGCGACGCCGTAGGCTCCGCCGCGAGTCTCGGCCACGGCGACAAATACAGTTATCAGATGGATCCAGCCAACGGGGACGAGGCGATACGCGAAGTGGCATTAGACATCCAAGAAGGCGCGGACATGGTCATGGTCAAACCTGGAATGCCCTATTTGGACATCGTGTGGCGGGTCAAGCAAACGTTCCGCGTGCCCACCCTGGTCTATCAGGTGAGCGGCGAATACACGATGATCATGGCGGCAGCGCGCCAGGGATGGCTTGAGGAACGAGCGGCGGCATTGGAATCCCTCATCGCCTGCAAGCGGGCGGGTGCCGATGCCGTATTGACTTATTTCGCGAAACGCGCAGCCGCTTGGCTGCGGGCATAAGCTCTGCGGCTGACGGTCTAATCCTGTAATAGAATGCGAGGGCATTCGTCTTGTCTAACTTATTATTTTTATATAGTTTTATCGCTGTCGCGGGGATGGAAATCGGATCGGGCGCAGGATTCCCTGCCGAGGAGGACGTGCCACCAAACGGCGATCCGCGATCCTATCTCGAATTCATCGCCAACTTAGACGGCAAGTGCTATATGCTAAACGCAGGCGGCCGGCTGCAGTCGATCATTATGTAGATCGTCGAATTATGTGCAGTAATTAGCGCATCAAGGAGTTGCGCTGATAATAGTGCCGGATCTCGTCCACAAAAATCTGGGAAGCTGGACATAATTATCGCAGTCGTCT
>Ga0187892_10006729_pt1 | contig 16867 bp, 14 predicted proteins | sample MA1701073metaG_FD_139345 | JGI IMG/M metagenome (GOLD analysis project Ga0187892, IMG submission 139345) | Bio-ooze microbial communities from a basaltic lava cave in the Kipuka Kanohina Cave System on the Island of Hawaii, USA - MA170107-3 metaG ... | reverse complement strand
GGTGAGCATCGGGATGGTGTAGACCTCGATGCCCACCTCCCTGGCTTTGGACCGGACTGGCGCACCTCAACAGATCTTGGCCGCGCTGCGCGCGCTACTCTTTCAACGGAATCATAGCGCATACCCTCACCGATACCCTGCATGCCGACGACACCAGCGGAGGAAGGCGTACACCGCCCAGATGCGAGTCGGCAGATTCCTTGTGCGTCATCGAGGAAAGCCCGTGAGAGGCGTCGAACCGTCTCCGGATTCAGCCCGGCCGGCGCCACCGCGGCGGAGTCGCGCGTCACCTAGTCCATCACAGAATTTTGCATGGAAGTGTTGTGTCTGAGAAATTGCAAATCTCGATCTTCATCAAACCGGGATAAGATCATTATTTCCATGGGACGGCTCGGCGCCCCGGAGGGGTCGGTTTCGGGCATGGAACTATTGAGCGGAATCGACAGGAAAGAGTCGCGGCGGTACGTGATCGTGTCGCCCTGCCGGGATGAAGAGCGGTTCATGCGGCAGACGCTGGAAAGCGTTCTTGCGCAGACGGTTCAGCCGGCGGCGTGGGTGATCGTGGACGACGGGTCGACCGACCGCTCGCCGCGAATCCTTGCGGAATACGCGACGAAATACCCGTTCATCAAGGTGATCCCGCGGGAAAACCGTGGCAGGCGCGCCGTTGGGCCCGGCGTCATCGAGGCGTTCTACATGGGGCTCGACACCGTCAACCTGGATGACTTCGATTACCTCTGCAAGCTGGATCTGGACCTGGAGCTGCCGCCGAGCTATTTCGAAAAGGTTCTCGAGGAAATGGAAGCCGATCCCTGCCTAGCGAATTTCTCGGGAAAACCGTATCTGCGGGAAAAAGACGGCCGGCTGACCTCGGAGCGTTTCGGCGACGAGAACGCCGTCGGGGCGATCAAATTTTACCGGACAGCTGCCTTCAGATCGATCGGCGGATTCGTCCGCCAGGTGGGCTGGGACGGGATCGATGGCCACATGTGCCGGATGAAGGGCTTGATCGCGCGCTCGGAAGACCGCCCGGAAATCCGATTCATCCACCTGCGGCAGATGGGCAGCAGCCAGGAGAGCATCTGGGTGGGCCGGGTGCGGTGGGGATTCGGCAAGTATTACATGGGCTCGGCCCTCTATTACGTTGCGGCCGTAGCCTTCTATCGGATGTTCGATAAGCCCTATGTCGTCGGCGGCTGGGGAATCCTTTACGGATACCTCCGGGCGATGTTGACCGGGGCGCCGAGATTCGAAGACAAGGTGTTCCGCCGGCACTTGCGACGATACGAGTTGGAATCGCTTGTGTTCGGCAAACGCCGAGCGGCCGATCGCTACCATCGCCGAATTCGGCTGTCCCATGAACGTTGAACGCGCGAGGGCCCCGGCGCTTTACCGGACCATTCGCCGCGGGCAATCATGAGCGAGCCGGCAGAGCCCGCATCAATTCGTGCGAAAAGAAGGAAAATCCTCGGGGTTTCGAGCGGCGGTGGTCACTGGTTGGAGCTGATCCGGCTTGTGCCCGCGTTCGAAGGCCACGATGTCGCGTTTGTGACTGTAGACGAGGCGTTCCGCTGCGAAGCGGGCCCGGCGCGGTTCTATACGGTGCGGGACGTGACGCGGTGGAACACGTGGCTATGCGTGCAGACACTGGCAAAGCTGGCATGGATTCTCTTGCGCGAAAGACCCGACGTCGTGATCTCGACGGGGGCTCTGCCCGGATACCTTTCCCTGCGCCTGGCCAAGCTGCTGGGGGCGAGAACCGTCTGGCTCGACAGCATCGCCAACGTGAACGAACTATCAATGTCCGGGCAAGAGATCGGCAAGCACGCCGATCTATGGTTGACGCAGTGGCCGCATTTGGCCGGACCGAATGGGCCGTCGTATCGCGGGAGCGTGTTGTGATCTTCGTTACGGTCGGTGCTCAAATGCCTTTTGATCGGCTGGTGAGGACGGTCGATCAATGGGCAAGCCGCCGTGGCCGGGATGACGTTTTCGCGCAGATCGGTCAGACCGATTACTGCCCATCGCACATCCGATGGGCACCGTTCCTGCAGCCCGAGGAATTCAAGAACCGATACGAGGAGGCACGGGCGATCGTCGCCCATGCCGGCACGGGATCCATCATCACCGCGTTGCAGCTGGGCAAGCCCATCGTCATCATGCCGCGTCGCGCCAACCTGCATGAAACGCGCAACGATCACCAGATCGCCACCGCAGAGCAGTTTCGCCGGTTTCGCTCCATTGCGGTCGCGTGGGATGAGATCGAATTGATCGACCGGCTGGAAAGGATCGACGAGCTGGACGGGCTGCAGGCGATCGGACGGCATGCGTCCGGCGAACTGCTCGAGGCGATCCGGAAGTTCATCGATGGCGCGTAGGCACCGTTGTGCAGTCGCCGATTCGGGGCGAGGTGGTGCGTCCGCGAGAAGGATGCGAGCTCGCTCCGCGGGTTACAATTCATTCGATAGCAGGTTCTTGCGTGTCATAAGGAAGGTGAACACCCATGTCGTGGGTAGCCTACGGGGCGGCGGCGATAGTCACGACGGCGAGCGCACTCGGGGCGATGTACGTCGCGCCGTATGCGATCAAATGGAGGCAGCGGCGGGAGTCGCGCGTGTTGTGCCAGCAGCAGCGCTGCCTTGTACTGACCTATGATGACGGGCCCAGTAGCGACATCACGCCGCCGTTGCTCGATTTGCTGTCATCCCATCGCGCCGTGGCAACGTTCTTTGTTCTCGGCGAACACGCCGTCGCCAATCCACGTCTTGTCGATCGCATCGTCAGTGAGGGTCATGAGGTAGGCTGCCACTCGGCTCATCATTACCATCCCTGGAGGACACTGCCATGGAAGCTGACAAGGGACATGGTGGAGGGTTATCGCCTCCTGTCTCCGTGGATACGGAAAAATGGCCTGTATCGACCGCCTTACGGCAAGCCTTATCTGCCCGTCTTCTTAAGGCTGGCGTTGCGGCGCGCGCGGCTTGCATGGTGGACGATCGATTCTGGTGATACCTTCACGATCCGTCCACCCATCGAGAATACGCTTGCGGCGGTCAGATCCGCAGGGGGCGGCGTTATCCTGATGCACGATCGCAGAGAGAACAGCGAAAGTCATCGGCGCTACGTACTGGAGATGACAGACCGGCTGCTGCAATTGGCCCGCAACGAGGGGCTTGCATTGAAACGCCTTAGTGAATTGTTCTCAGTGCACTCTGGGCGAACGCCCGAAGATCCCGATGCTCCATGAAGGTCGCGTATCTTTGTACTGAATACCCGCTCGTAACACACACGTTCATTCGACGAGAAATCCGAGGTGTCGAGCAGTCCGGGGTCGACGTTGTGCGGCTGACCATACGCAAACCCGCCGAGTCAGACTTGCCTGATCCGGCGGACCGGGAAGAACTCGGGAAGACCATCGGAGTGCTCGATCGCGGAGCACTTGTGCTGCTCGACGTCGCCGCGGTGGGGCTTACTCGACCCGGTTCCTGGTTACGGGCAGCCTATCGGGCCTTCACCTACGGGTGGCGCTCCAACCGGGGGCCGTTGCGGCATTTCGCCTACTTCGCGGAGGCGTGTTCGGTGTTCCGCATTCTCCGCCGCACCGGTGCGCATCACGTGCACGCCCACTTCGGCGAGAACGCGACTATGGTGGCGTTGCTCGTCAAGTTCCTGGGCGGGCCAGGCTATAGCTTCCAGGTCCATGGCCCCGGGGAGTTCGACGCGCCCCAGTTTATTCATCTTCCCGAGAAAGTCGCGGAGGCGCGGTTCGTGACCGCGATCACGGACTACGCGCGGGGACAAGTCCTGCGCTGGTCAGCGCCTCAACATTGGGATAAGGTCCACGTCATCCGCTGCGCCGTCGACGAGACGTTCTTCGCGAAAGATGGTCCGGGGGTCCCCGACCAGCCGCGCTTTCTCTCGATCGGGCGCTTGAGCCGGTCGAAGGCTCTTCCGCTGTTGATCGAGGCGGTCGCGCGGCTCGTCCAGGAAGGCCGCAAGTTCGAGGTGATCGTGATTGGATCTGGCGAGCTACGTGAATACCTGGAGCGAACCATCGCGGAACGAGGCATCACGCACGCGTTGAAGCTGGTCGGCGTGAAGAGCGGCGAAGGCGTCAAGGACGAACTGTTGAAAGCGCGAGTTCTCCTGTTGCCGAGTTTCGGCGAGGGTCTGCCAGTCGTTATCATGGAGGCATTCGCCCTGGCTCGTCCGGTGATCGCGACCCAGATTGCTGGAATTCCCGAACTCGTTGTCCACGGCTGCAACGGATGGCTGATTCCCGCCGGCAATTTGGAGCGCTTGGTCGACGCGATGCGGCAAGCGCTCGACACCCCGGTGGAGCGGTTGCGAGAGATGGGTGCAAAGGGTCGCGCGGCAGTCCATGAAAAGCACGACTCGGCACGAGAAGCCGCGAAGCTGGCCAAGCTCTTTGTGCTGGCCAGGACCTCAAGTCAGGGAAGTTGAAAAGATGCGGATCACGATAGGCGGTGATTTCTCTCCCGTCGGCCCGATCGGACTCGCGTGCCAAGCCGGTGACGCCGAGGCGGTCTTTGGTGACTTAGTGAAAGATTTGCGCGGATCCGACCTGGCGGTGCTGAATCTCGAGTGCCCGTTGATCAGCGGAGAGTCACCGATCCTGAAGAGCGGGCCCATACTCGGCGTGGCACGCGATTACGTGAAAGTGCTGCGTCCCGCGGGTTTCCAGCTGATTGGCTTGGCGAACAATCACGTAATGGACCACGGTGCATCCGGGCTGGCAAGCACGATCGCCGCATGTGACGAGGCCGGGCTGACGTGTTTCGGTGCCGGCCCCGACCTCGATGCCGCCCGACAGGTCAAAGTCCGCGAGATCGACGGGTTTCGCGTCGGCTTCCTCGGCATGACGGAGCGCGAGTTCGGCATCGCGCAGCATGACAGTTGGGGCGCAAATCCGCTCGACCCGTTGGACTTCGTGCGCAACGTTGCACGCCACGGAAAGGATTGGGACTTTCTTATCGTCTTGCTTCACGGTGGGAATGAGTACTACCCCTACCCCAGGCCCTCGTTGATGAACGCGTGTCGTTTTCTTGTCGAGCAGGGAGCTGACGCTGTCATCTGCCAACATTCGCATTGCGCGGGATGCTACGAGACATACGAAGGGGGACACATCGTCTATGGCCAGGGCAACCTGCTGTTTGACAGCCCGAACTCATCAGCATCCTGGTACGAGGGTTTGCTGGTTACGCTGGAAATCGATAGTTCGCACTCGTCCAAGTTGAGGCTGCTACCCATCTGCCAGTCTCGTCCGTTCCCTGGCATCAGGCGGATGCCTGAGCCGCGCGCAACGGAGTTCATGGCCGAAGTCGAGCAGCGATCCGAGAAGCTCGGCGACGACGGGTTCGTACGGCAACAGTGGGATGATTTCTGCGAGCAAAGGCGTGTGCACTACCTGCGCCGCCTCGGGTCCCCCAATCGGGCTTTCCGAGCTCTCGATCGCCTTACGGGGTTCACGCGATTCTTTTACTCTCGTACGCCTCTGCGGACCGAGCATCTCAACTTGTTCCGTTGCGAGTCACATCGCGAGGTGTTGATCAACATTCTGTCTCGCGACCTTCTTTAGGGCGGCCATTCGACCGAAGGAAACCGTTCCAAGCCGAAAGGCCGGATAGATGGGGGATTTCCTTCTCGATTTGCGTCATCGGAATCTGCGGTGCGAGCAGGCTGAGTCCATGCGCTTCTTTCCCGATATGGTGGTGGACCGCATTGTGCGGGACAGCTTCACGCTTTTCGTGACTCGCACCGGTAGCGATCGGCTTTGGGCACCCTTCGAGTCGCGCGATGGAATCGTTATCGCACTCGCAGGCCGTGTGGCACTCAGTAGAAGCGAATGGGAAGGCGGTTCCCGCGTCGAAGGCAGCGGAGGCCTGGCGTGCAAAGCGATCTACCAAGCTTACCGCGAGCGCGGAATCGAGGGCCTGAGCAGCGTAAGTGGAGGCTTTGCGATTCATGTGTATGACCAGCTCCAAAAAATCTACTATCTCGTAAACGACCGCGGCGGTGCCTTCCCGTGCTATAGCGCCATTGCTTCGGACGAGGTGATCTGCTCCCATCCGGACGTACTCGCGGAACTCATCGGCAGGGTCGGCGATTCGTCGGCAGGCACTCCGGATGCTTGGGACCTCACTTCCATGGCCCAGTTCATTTCGACTGGCGTAGTTTCATTTCCGTACTCGTACTACCGGCAGGTCGTGGCGCTCGATTTCGGCTGCATACATAGCTTCGAGCTCGGCCGGCCGGGGGCACCTCGGCGATCGACGGCTCGATATGCGAGCTGGCAGGTTGAATTCCTAAGCAACGACACGGAGGACGAAATTGCCGACCGCCTTGCGGATGCAATGGTTGCGTCCTCCCGCCGTCGGACGTTGCCGATCCTGGGCCGCACCGCCATCGCATTGAGCGGCGGCTTGGACTCCCGCACCATTCTGTGTGCAGCGGAGCGGCACGACAACCTGCTCTCGTTCTGTGCTTTCGACAAACAGAACTCGGAGTTTCGCTACGCTAAGTCGATCGCCGACAGTCTGGGCGTTAAGCTGATTCCCTTCGAACGCGGCTTTGACCATTACGCCGACAACGCAGAAATGGGTGTGCGGATCTCCGGGGGGATGGGCGAACTCGTGAGCAATCACTTTCTCGGTTTCCGAGACAGGCTCAATCAACTGGGCGTCGAGAATTTGGTGACGGGGTGCTACCTCGACTATCTATTCAAATCGCTCGCCCTTGATTCGCGGGAGGCGGGTGTGCTGCGTCGCGAGCGATTCCGTGAATTTTCGTTCCAGACCTACCTGCCGCACTTTTCCGTGGCGCCTCGGTTCGCGCCGGCCGTCCACGCCCGCCTGGACACCCTTTTCCCCGAGGCCGATCGCAAGGCGTCGGATTCCGCAGCTCGTGCGCGCAATGCAATGCGTCGCATCTTTCCCCTTTACCACGAGGGAGACAATGCCCAGCGCCTCATTCCCCAGCGCGTGATGGGCTGGTACTCCCCCTCGGTGGATCCTGCCATGCTGGAGCTCTGCCGCACGACTCCTCCGGAAATGAAGCTGAACAAGCGCCTTTTTCGGAAGGCGGTGCAGCGAGTTTGCGGCGAAGTGGTATCGCGAATTCCGGACAATAATACCGGGCTACCACTTTCCGCATCGGCTTTCCGCGTCGGCTTGAATCGTTACCGCATCGCGTTGCGAAACCGCGTCGAGCGGCACCGCGGGCGCATGGCTACCGAGGAATCTTGGCCGAACTGGCGCTATTACGTCCGTACGAGCAAGAAGTTACGATCGCTTTGGCAGCGCCCGAACCCATTGGCGCGCGAGCTTATCAGCGAGCTCTGCGAAGAGCCGTTCCGAGAAAACGGAACTAGCTATTGCGATCGACCGACGCAGTATTTCATGCGGTTGCTCACGCTCAAGTTGTGGCTGGATCAACGGAGCACCCATAGGTTGCCGTCATGAGGAGCGATTCCGTGCAAAGCGCATGTACCGTTACTCGGTAGCATCACGCTTATGACCCTTATGACCTTCTAGCGAAGCACTGAGCCATGTGCGGAATTTTTGGCGTCGTTTATCGTGACGGACAGACGATCCCCGATGGTAGGCGACTCGAGGAAACAGGCCACATCCTGGGCCACCGGGGCCCTGACAGCGCGGGCATGTTCAAGGACGCCGGTGTCGGCCTCGTGTTCACGCGCCTGTCGCTTCTCGATCTTTCGGATCGAGGCAACCAGCCATTCTGGGACGAACAGCGGCGCTACGCCTTGGTCTACAACGGTGAGATCTACAACTTCCGGCGGCTTCGGAAGGAGCTGGAAGCGAAGGGCATTGTTTTTTCCACAGAAACCGATACGGAGGTCTTGCTAAAGGGCATTATCCATCATGGATTGGATGCGATACTGCCGAGGCTCGAAGGGATGTTCGCCTTCGGGCTCTGGGACAGCCATCAGCGCACGCTGACACTCGTTCGCGACCGATTCGGTATCAAGCCTTTGTCGGTCTACGAGGATGACCGCATGTTGTTATTCGCGTCCGAGATCAAGGCAATAGGTCCGTGGATTCGCCTGCATCCGGACCCTCATGTGGCTTCGGCCTATCTGTCTGGATTCGGCGGCTCTACTCGTGACCGCTCTTTCTTTCGCGATGTCAACATACTGTCGCCTGGTACTGTCAGGGAGGTTCGGCGTGGGCAACGATCTACGGAACGTTCCTTCTTTCATGTCACGGATTTCTGGCAGGAAGACGAATACCGGCGGCTTCGCGGACTCAAAACCGAGGCGGTGGTAGATTCTTTCGAGGAGTTGCTCTTTGCGAGCGTAAAGAAACATCTGGTGGCCGATGCGCCAGTCGGCGCACTTTGCAGCGGCGGCCTTGACTCATCACTCGTCATGGCAATGGCAAGCAGAGTGCACACGAATCTGGCGATTTTCCACGCAAACGTCAAAGGCCCTCTTAGCGAGTACGAAGCGGCCAGAGCCTTGTCGGAGCACCTCCGACTCGACATGCGAACGATCGAAGTAAAGGATGAAGACTTCATAGAGCAACTGCTGTCGGTGATCTGGCACTACGAGTATCCGTTCTCCTATCACCCGAACTCGGTGCCCTTCCTGGCCGTATCGCGCCTGGTGCGCGCACATGGTGTGAAAGCCATATTGTCGGGAGAGGGCTCAGATGAGTGTTTTCTTGGTTACGGTCCAATCGCATACGAAGATCTCAGGCAGGGGTATCGTCGTTGGTTGTCCAGGGCGCGCGATGCAGTGCACCGCGTTCCGAAACTAGGGAAGGCTCTATGGCCAAAGGCCGCAGGCCATCACGTCCAAGTTCAAGACCTCGAGCAAAATTTCGAGATTACACTGGATCGCCTGCAGATTCAGCAGCGGATTCAGGAGGTGGGCATTCAGGTGAAAGCCCGGGAGTACCGATCATTGGAGTGGCTCGGTTATCATTTGAGAACGCTACTGCACCGGAACGACGCGCTCGGGATGGCTGCGAGCATTGAGGCGCGGTTCCCATATCTGGATCACGAGCTCGTAAAAGCTGCGGTCAATCTGCCCTACAAGTACAAGATCAGACCGTCGATGAGTTTCCACAATCGATCGCATCCATTTCTTCTGGACAAATGGATCGTACGAAAAGTCGCCGATCGCTACATTCCTCGCGCACTGAGCAGGAGAAGGAAAATCGGCTTTCCGACAAACGCCTACGAGCGAATGCAATGCTCGCCGTCCTTTTTCAAGGCGGGCTTTGTCGCCGATCTCTATCGCCTAGGGGAGCGCGGCCTCACGCATCTGCTTGACGTTTCTGATCGCGATTTCCGAGTACGTCTCTTGATGCTCGAGGTCTGGGGGCGGCTCTTCCTTCGGGGCGCGTCGGAATCGGAGCTGACCGCAGAGTTGTTGCGCCGTACCTCGATCGATCCAGTTTACAACCGAGCGTCCCCGAAAGTATCAACGATGCTTGGGTACCGCGACCAGAAATAGCTGGAATCGCGGGGGCCTTGGGCTCGCCTTTCGCCACGCTCGGAAAAGCCTTGACACAACCCTCGGCGAGACGGGCCAGGCGTGGCTGCGGGACGGGCTACTTATATTCGATCAGGCGCGGTTTTCCGCCCATATACCGGTGAAGCAGGAACTTCATCTGGCCGAGGAGCTCGGGAAACTTCCCCAGCACCAGAAACGCGGCATGCCACCAATTCCCGCGCGTGGTGCGCCTGCCTCGGCCGGCCAGGCGCACGACCTGCAGCGGATAGACGAGCAGCAGGGCAAGCACCCAGCCTCTCCATGCAAGGGCAAACCCCAGTACCGCGACCGGTATCCCAAGTCCCCAGAACCATATGCTGCGGGACCGGCCAACGTTGTGCCGCTCGGGCGGTGCGCCGTGCAGGTCGACGCCCTGGGCAGCAGCGTAGCCGCCGCGCAATGCTCTTTTCCACCACTGGCCGAACCGTGTCATTGCCGCGTCGTGCAATGTCATCTCTGCGTCGAGGCGCCAGACACGCCAGCCGGCCGCGCGAAGGCGAACGCACAGCTCCGGCTCCTCCCCCGCGATCAGATCGTCTCGATAGCCTTTCACCGACTCGAACGCGACCGCTCGCATCAGCGCGTCACCTCCGCATTCCTTCGATTCTCCGACCGGCGTATCCCACTCGATGTCACAGAGCAGGTTGTAAACGGAACGCTCCGGATGACGCTCACGTCGCCGGCCAAAGGCGACCGCGACCCCGGGATGCTGGTCGAGCCACGCCACGGCCTGTTCAATCCAGCCCGCGACGATTTCGCAGTCGCCGTCGACGAACTGCACGTACGCGAGGTCCGGCACCGCTGCGCGGAGGAGCCGGTATCCCTCGTTGCGCGCGCGGGCCGCGGTAAAAGGACTGCGCATGTCGAGCTCGACGACATCGGCCCCCATCTCGCGCGCCATCCTGACGGAATCGTCTGTAGAACCCGAGTCGACGTAGACAATTCTGTCGGTGAGCCCGCCGACGGACTGGAGGGAGCTTTTCAATCGATCGCCTTCGTTTCGCCCGATGACGACGACACCGACATTGTCGTTTGTGCTCACCGCACCTGACACAGCTTCCTGTGAATGACCGTCGTGAAACGCCCCCCGCGTCGCCCCTAAGCGTCGCTCCGCGAGAACTGATCCGTGATCATTTTACGTGCAGAATGCCCGATTGCTTCGCGCTCTCGCCGGACCGAGAGCGGCGGCGAGCGATGCTACAGTCGTTTGCCGGCTCGCGAAGCGTCGAAATACAATTTCGCAGCCTCCCGGACCGTCCAACGAGATGAGCATACGCATCGTCCCGCATTGCAAGGCGCTGAGCGCAGCCGTCGAGGTGTTCAACCAGCGCATGCGCGCGAGGGGCTCTCCGTGGGGTCTCTCCGTCGATCCCGAACCTGCCTGGATTCCCAAGCGGCCGGGCCAGAACGTTTGGCGCGAGTGGCATGTTGCGATCGACGAGCAGCATGCAGTCCACGGTGGATTCGTTCTGAAGCCGCAGGACTGGCGGATTCGCGGCGAAACGAAGATCGTCACGGACTGGCAGGGACCGGTCTCCGAAGGAAGCGTGGACCCCCGGTATGCATCACTCGCAGCGCGCCTGATACGGGAAATGGTCAGCAGACGCCCGGCGTTGTACAGCTGGGGACATGGTGGGAATGAGCAGCCCGTCGTGCAGATTCTCCGCAAAATGGGCTGGCTAATGCACGACACGCCCTTTTGCCTACTGGTATTAAAACCCGTTCGATTTTTGCGCCTCAATGCGTATCTTCGCAGCTCCGCGTTTCGCCGCACTGCTCTCGACGTGCTGGCGTTCACTGGCGCTGGTTTCGTGGGATTTCGAGTATTGCATCTTCTGCTGCGCCTGATGGCATGCCGACGGTTTCGCGCGACTCCGGTGGAGTTTGCGGAGTTTGGTTCGTGGGCCGACGACTTGTGGGAGCGCTGCAGGAGCCACTACGCCGCCATCGCTGTGCGCGATATGGCTTCCATGAACGCGCTCGCACCTGCAGGCGGCTGGCCGCCGGTCACTCGACTTCGGGTGGAGCGCTCGGGCGATACACTCGGCTGGGCGCTCGTTATGGACACCAGGATGCGCGGCGACGCGCGCTTCGGTGATCTGCACGTCGGATCGATCGTGGACTGCCTCGCGGATCCCCTTGACGCGGGAGAGGTCGTATCGGCGGCGACCGACTTTCTGCGCCGGCGCGGGGTGGACATCATCGTATCGAATCAGTCGCATCCGGGCTGGGTGCGCGGTTTCGCCGAGAACGGCTACCTGTTGATACCGAACCGGCGCCTCTTCGTAGCATCGCCGGAGCTGCGGCGGATCCTCGAGCCGTTCGCGGAAACCGCCCGGGGTCTGCACCTCACCAACATGGACGGGCATGGTCCGCACGCCCTCTGAGCTGCGCGGCAACGCCGGTATCCGGGACCCATTGCACCGGTCGGCGCAAGCATCAGCACCACCGGTAAGCCCTCGGCAAGGCTGGGCAACACCAGGCTTCGCGCCGCCAAGGATTTCTCTGCGCCCCTTCTGCTCACACAAGCGGCCGACGCAAAGACGTTTGCAGGCACGGGACAGCAAAGAAGAGAATCAGAGAACCAGCCTCAGCTCATTCCTTTTGCCTTTGTCGTGAATCTTCCACTTCTCCAAGTGAGGGCGATTTGGCGAGCTGACCGAGGCGTTTCTCCTCGGTTGGATGCGATGGCGGCAGGCCCTTCTCATCGCGGCGGCTCGGGTGTTTGGTGCCTGGAAGCCGCATGATTTTTGCCGGCACGCCAATCGCCATGGCGCCCGGCGGAACGTTACAGAGGACCAGCGAGTTGGCGGCAATGCGAGCGCCATCGCCGATCTTGATCTTGCCGATAATGGTGGCGTTGGCGCCGATGAAGACGTCGTTGCCGACCACCGGCACGCCCGGAAACATGCCGGTGCCGATAGTGACGCCGTGCATGACCCCGACGCGATCGCCGATGACTACGTCGGGGTGGATCCGAACGCGCTCAGGATGGATGATGTGAAAGCCTTTCCCTACTTGGACGCCTCGGTCCATGATCACCCCGGTGACGATCTCCGAAAGGATGCTGACCAAGCCGTAGATCTTGGAGGTTAGCCAGCGCCACGGCGGGAACTTTCGCTGCATCGACCAACGTCCGAAACGGTAGACAACTAGAGCCCAGAGGGCGCGGTTGCGCAGCGGGCGGTGAAGCGCATAGTCTGCGCGGATGTCATCGAACATCGAAGAGATCAATTCAATAAGACCGCTTACTGGTTCCTGATGAAGCCCATCCGGTTCAGTGTAGCCAAAACCCGATCGGCCGCGTCTTCGGGACTCAAGAGGCCGTCCAGCACACACTTTTTTACCGACGACGGCGGTGGCGGGCTGCGAGCCTGGGGCACTGTGTTGGGCTATACTTTTAAGCCGCCTGCTCCATAACTAGCCCGTGGAAACCGCCGACCAACTCGCAAGCCGACTGACCGGAGCCTCGCGCCGGAAATCCTGGGACGTCTATAACGCCTTCGACTGGCCGGCATCGCTCGAATCCGGCATGTGGTGCATGCCGCCGGAGCTGATTTCCATCTTTGGGACGCCGTTCTACGAAGCCCTCAGCGACAAGCAGAGGAAGCGCCTTAGCCTGTTCGAGATCGGCAACTTCTTCAGCCTGGTGCTGCAGGGTGAGCGCCCGCTGGTCCAGGGCCTGGTTCATCGCCTGTACCTCAAGAGCAGCAGCTGCGAAGTCACCGAGTATTTACACCACTTCGTCGACGAAGAAAACAAGCACATGGTGATGTTCGGCGAGTTCTGCAACCGTTACCTCGGCAAGGTCTACCCCGAGAAGAAGATCGCGCTGGCGCGGGACTACAGCAAGGGCGAGGAGGAAGTGGCTTTCTTCTGCAAGGTGATGGTAGTCGAAGAGCTGGGCGATTATTACAACGTGCTTATCGATCGCGACGAGCGCGTGGATCCTCTCGTTCGCCAGATCAACCGCGTGCACCACGTCGACGAAGCCCGGCATCTGGCATTTGGCCGCGTCCACCTGGCTGAGTTGTGCGAGCGCCATGTGCCTCAATGGTCGCCGGAAACCCTCGCAGGTTTCCGTGCCTGGCTGGCCGAGTACCTGCGAGCGTCTTGGGGCGACTACTACAACCCCACGATGTACCGCGATGCCGGGCTGGCGGACTCCTACGACGTGCGCCAGATGGCGCTGAACCACCCCGCCTGCGCCGCCCAGCGGGCGCGCGCCTCCGCGAAGCTCGTCAAGTATTTCGTCAAGACCGGACTACTTGCCGAAGAACCCCGGCTCTGAGCAGGTCGATTTGAGATGCAAGAGCATGAGGTCAGGACGAAGCTGCGCGACTGGATCGCAAAGCGTGCGAAGAAGCCGCTGACGGCGGGATTCAACGATGAAACTCCCGTGCTCGAGCTGGGCATACTCTCCTCCTTGGATATCGTCGAGTTCGTGCTCTTCATCGAGAACTTGCGTGGCGACGAGGTGGATGCCGACAACATCCAGCCTGAAGCGTTCACCAACATCAGCACACTTTATTCGGCGTTCTTCGAGAGGACCTGACGGTTGCTGATGCCGTTAGAGAGCCGTTCCTTGCGATCGGGTTTCCTGCGCTCGGCAGAGCGTTTTCCCGACCGCCCTGCGCTACAGGTCGCAAGCGAAACTCTCAGCTATCGGCGACTGCGCACGCTCGCTTCTCGCCTGGCAAATACGCTGTCAAGCCATGCGCGTGCAGCGGAACCCGCATTGACCGGCGTCTTTGGCCATCGTTCCGTCACTGCCTATGCGGCGGTACTCGCAGCGCTGCTTCGTGGCCACGGCTATGTGCCGCTCAATCCGAACTTTCCGACCGACCGGACGCGCAGCATGCTGACGCACTCGGAGTGCCGCAGCGTCATCGTCGATGCGCATGGCGCGCGGCAGCTCGATGAAGTGCTGGCGGGTGTGGAGAACGCGCTGCTCCTGCTGCTCCCCGAGCAGGAGGACGTCGCGGCGCTCTCCGGGCGGTGGCCGAAGCACAGATTCCTCGGCGCCCGCGACTTGCAGGCCGCAGAAACGGTACCGCTCGCCGATGTCGACCCCAACGGCATTGCCTATCTGCTCTACACCTCCGGCAGCACCGGGCAGCCCAAGGGCGTCATGGTCGCGCATCGCAACGTAACGCACTTCGTGGATGCCATGGTGGAGCGCTACGCGGTGACGGAGCGCGACCGATTTTCACAGACGTTCGACCTCACGTTCGATCTCTCGGCCTTCGACATGTTCGTGGCCTGGGAGCGAGGCGCCTGCCTGTGCTGCCCCACGCAGTCGCAGAAGCTCTTTCCGGGCAAGTACATCACGGATAGCGGCATCACCATCTGGTTCTCGGTGCCCTCCACCGCCGTCTTGATGAGCCGGCTGCACATGTTGCAACCGGGCAAATTCCCCGGTCTTCGTCTCAGCCTGTTCTGCGGTGAGGCCCTGCCGGCCGAAGTCATGCAGACCTGGGGAGAAACTGCGCCCAACTCGATCCTCGAGAATCTCTACGGACCGACCGAGTTGACGATCGCCTGCACCTTGTACCGCTGGGATCCGGCGTGCTCGCCCGGCGAGTGCGAACATGGAGTGGTCCCGATCGGCGAGCCCTATCCGGGCATGCGATTCCTGGCGGCCGACGAGCAGCAGAAGGAGGTCCCGGTCGGCGAAGTCGGCGAGCTGCTGATGACCGGTCCGCAGCTCACGCTAGGCTACTACCGAGATCCGGTCAGAACGGCGGCGGCGTTCGTGAGGCCGCCGGGCCGAAGCGAGGTCTACTATCGGACGGGGGACCGCGTGCGCCGTCCCCGCCCGGGAGAACCGCTGGTGTATCTAGGCCGGGTCGACGACCAGATCAAGATCCAGGGCTATCGCGTGGAACTCGGCGAGATCGAGGCGGTCCTGCGCCAGGAAGCCGGCGTCGAAGTGACAGTCGCCATCGGCTGGCCCGTGACCGCGAGTGGTGCTGACGGGATCGTCGGTTTCCTCGGTACCGAAGCCGCGGATACCGAGGCCATCCGCCGGCGGGTGATCGCACGTTTGCCGCCGTACATGCATCCACGCGAGATCCGCCTGATCGGCGAGTGGCCGCTGAACGCGAACGGCAAGATCGATCGCAAGGCGCTGCGGGCGATGCTGTCCGGGGATTGCCCCGCGTCTTCATCTCCCAGCACGGCACCATACAGTGAGGCGTAAACCCGCTACGGCTGCCGCGCATCATGGATGCGTGGAGCTTCGCTGACCGGCTGTTGTAGCTCATCGTCCTCGCGTGCCAAGGTGAGACATGAGCTTTGACTCCCTGCAGTACCTCGTTTTCCTCCCGCTGGTCTACGCCCTGTACCGGGTCTTGCCGCACGCCGCCCAGAACCGGATGTTGCTGGTGGCAAGCTACTTTTTCTACGGCTGCTGGGATCCGCGCTTTCTGCTGCTGATCATAGCGACCACGGCGCTGGACTTCTGCGCTGCACTGGTGATCGAACGGGGTTTCGTCGAGCGAAAGCAAGCCGTTCGCGTGTTGAGCTTGACTGCTGCATCGGCGTCGCTCAGTGTCGTCATTGACTGGAAAAGGCTGTTCGCCGCAGGAGGCCAGGGATCGATCGTCACCGGCGACAATCTCCATCTCCTCGCCGGATTCGCTTTGGCCGCGGGTATTGCTTACGCGGCCTACCGCGTGCTGACGCGCATGCCAGTGCCCGCGAAGCGCATGACTACCCTCGTTCTCAGCATGACAAGCAATCTCGTTCTCCTGGGATTCTTCAAGTACTTCAACTTCTTCATCGACAGCGCGGAGAATCTGCTGGTTGCGCTTGGCGTGAATCCCACCGATTGGCGCCTGAACATCGTTCTGCCCGTCGGGATCTCGTTCTACACGTTTATCTCGATGAGCTACACGATCGACGTCTATCGCGGGAAGCTGCAAGCGACCGAGAGCGTGATCGATTTCGCGCTCTTCGTCGCCTACTTCCCGCATCTCGTCGCCGGTCCCATCCTACGTGCGACAGCTCTACTGCCCCAATTATCGCAACCGCGGCAACTTCATTGGGAGCAGTCGATCCAGGGCCTCTGGCTGATCCTGTTCGGGCTGTTCAAGAAGGTCGCGGTCGCGAACGGGGTGGCGGGATCGGTGAACTCCATCTACGGGTCCAGCGGCGCGGTCACCTGGGTGGACGTGATCGGCGCGACCGTGCTGTTCGCGATACAGATCTATTGCGACTTCTCGGGTTACTCGGACATTGCGCGAGGCTCATCCAAGCTCTTCGGTGTGGAGCTGATGCGCAATTTTCGCACGCCGTACTTCGCCACCAACCCTAGTGAGTTCTGGC
>Ga0187892_10006728_pt1 | contig 16868 bp, 16 predicted proteins | sample MA1701073metaG_FD_139345 | JGI IMG/M metagenome (GOLD analysis project Ga0187892, IMG submission 139345) | Bio-ooze microbial communities from a basaltic lava cave in the Kipuka Kanohina Cave System on the Island of Hawaii, USA - MA170107-3 metaG ... | reverse complement strand
GGCGGCATCGACCTCATCGTGATCTACAACTCCGGCCGCTACCGCATGGCCGGCCGCGGCTCGCTGGCCGGCCTGCTCGCCTACGGCAACGCCAACGAGATCGTGCTGGACATGGCGCGCGAGGTGCTGCCCGTCGTCCGCCACACGCCGGTCCTCGCCGGGGTGAACGGCACCGATCCCTTCCTCCTGCTCGATCCGTTCCTGAAGGGCCTGGGCGACCTCGGGTTCTCCGGCGTGCAGAACTTCCCCACCGTCGGGCTCTTCGACGGCGTCATCCGGGCCCAGCTCGAGGAGACCGGGATGGGCTACGCCCTCGAGGTGCGGCTCATCGAGCGGGCCCGCGCCCTCGACCTCCTCACCACGCCCTACGTGTTCTCGGAGGACAACGCGCGCGACATGGCCCGGGCGGGGGCCGACATCGTCGTCTGCCACCTCGGGCTCACCGCCGGCGGCGCCATCGGCGCCCGCACCGCGGTGTCGCTCGACGCCTGCCCGCCGCTGATCGACGCCTGGGCGGCGGCCGCCCGCGCCGTCAACCCGGACGTCCTCGTCCTCTGCCACGGCGGTCCCATCGCCACGCCCGACGACGCCGCCTACGTGCTCGCCAAGTCCCGGAGCTGCCACGGGTTCTACGGCGCCTCCAGCCTGGAGCGCCTGCCCACCGAAACAGCCTTGACGGAGACCACCCGCTCCTTCAAGCGGATCGGCCTCGGGCCGAAGGAGAAGGCGCCATGACCGGAGCCCAGCTCGGCCAGCTCTTCCTGGCCCTCATCGTGGTGGCGGCCCTCGTCGCCATCGTCGTCTGGCTGCTCAACTGGCTGTACCTGCGCTCCTCCAAGGAGCGCGCGTTCGTGCGGACCGGCCTCGGGGGCCAGAAGGTGGTCCTGAACGGGGGCGCCCTCGTCCTGCCGATCATCCACGAGGTGATCCCCGTCAACATGAACACGCTGCGCCTCGAGGTGACGCGCGGCCGCGAGCGGGCCATCATCACCAAGGACCGCATGCGCGTCGACGTGACGGCCGAGTTCTACGTCCGGGTCCAGGCCGCCCCGGAGGCCATCGCCGCCGCCGCCCAGACGCTCGGCCAGCGCACCATGCAGCCGGACCTGCTGGGGGAGCTCGTCGAGGGCAAGTTCGTCGACGCGCTCCGCACGGTGGCCGCCGAGATGACCATGGAGGAGATGCACGAGAAGCGCGGCGACTACGTCAAGCGCGTGCGCGCGGGCGCCTCCGCCGACCTCCTGCAGAACGGCCTGGAGCTCGAGACGGTGTCCCTCACCCAGCTCGACCAGACGGCCATGGAGTACTTCAATCCGTCCAACGCCTTCGACGCCGAGGGCCTCACGCGCCTCACCGAGACGATCGAGTCCCGCAAGAAGAAGCGCAACGACATCGAGCAGGACACCATGATCCAGATCCGCAACAAGAACCTGGACACCGAGCGCCAGGCCCTGGACATCGATCGCGAGCTGGAGTACGCGCGCCTGGAGCAGGCCCGCGAGCTGGAGGTCAAGCGGGCGGCCCAGCGCGCCGAGGTTGCCCGCGAGAAGGCCCAGAAGGACCAGGAGGCCGAGCGCGCGCAGATCCAGGCCCGCGAGGCCATCGAGCGCGCGCGCATCGCCGCCGAGCGGGCGGTCGACGAGGAGCGCATCGCCCGCGAGCGGCAGGTCGAGGCGCTCGAGATCGAGCGCCGCAAGGCGATCGAGCTGGCCGAGCAGGAGCGGGCCATCGCCGTCGCCGAGCAGTCCCGGCTCCAGTCCGAGGCCCAGGCCGCCGCCGACCAGGCGCGCGCGCGGGCGGTGGCCGAGGAGGAGCGGGTCTTCACCGCTCGCGACACCGAGACCGCCGAGCGCCGCAAGCGCGTGGAGATCGCGCAGGCCGAGGCGGAGGCCGAGGCCAGCCGCATCCGCGCGCTGGCCGCCAAGATCCGCCACGAGGTCGAGGCCGAGGGCCTCACGCTCATGAACCAGGCGGCCAACCTCCTCACGCCGGAGGCGCGCCAGTCGGCGCTGCGCCGCCAGCTCGTCGACAAGCTGGAGGGCATCATCCGCGAGTCGGTGAAGCCGATGGAGCGCATCGAGAACATCCGCATCCTGCACGTCGAGGGGCTGGGCGGCGGGGGCGGCGGCGGCGACCGGGGCAACGGCGGCAACATCGCCGACAGCGTGGTGAACTCGGCGCTGCGCTTCCGGGCCCAGGCGCCGCTCATCGACCAGCTCCTGCGCGAGATCGGCGTGCAGGGCGGGGACGTCGGCCAGGCGGCCCGGGCGCTCCTGGAGCGCGGCGAGCACGTCGAGCGCGTGGAGCGCCGCGAGCAGGGATGATCAAGGTCTACACCTCCAGCGTCATCGACGCGCCCGCCGAGGCCGTCTGGGCCCAGGTGCGCGACTTCAACGGCCTGCCGCGGTGGACGCCCTTCGTGGCCGAGTCGCGCATCGAGGAGGGCCAGCCGGCCGACCGCATCGGGTGCGTGCGCAACTTCCGGCTGCGGGACGGCGGCGTGATCCGCGAGCGCCTCTTGACCCTCTCGGACTACGACTACCAGTGCACCTATTCCATCCTGGAATCCCCCATGGGCGTGGAGAACTACGTCGCCACCCTCAAGCTGACCCCCGTCACCGACGGCGGCCGCACCTTCGCCGAGTGGTGGGCGGAGTTCGACTGCGCCCCCGAGCGGGAGGCGGCGCTCGCCGAGCAGATCGGGCAGGGGGTGTTCCAGGCGGCCTTCGACGCGCTGAAGAAGGTCGTCGCCCGGTAGGCGGCTCGGCCATGATCCGGGTCCGCCGGTCCGCCGTGATCGACGCGCCGATCGAGCGGGTGTGGGCCGTGCTCCGCGACTTCAACAGCCACTCGGCCTGGCACCCCGCCGTCGGCCCCTCCGTCATCGAGCGGGGCGAGCCGGCCGACCAGGTCGGCTGCGTGCGCGAGTTCGCGCTCAAGGACGGCAACCACATCCGCGAGCAGCTCCTGACCCTCTCCGACCGGGACCACGTCTCCACCTACTGCATCCTCGACGCGACGCTGCCGATGCGGAACTACGTCGCGACGGTGCAGCTCAAGCGGGTCACCGACGGCGACCGCACCTTCTGGCACTGGGAGTCGACGTTCGACGTGCCCAGGGGGCGCGAGCGCGAGTTCGAGCAGCTCGTCGGCGGAGAGGTCTACGAGGCCGGGTTCGCCGGCCTCGCCGCGTACCTGCGCCGCGACGGGCACCCGTCGCCGCGCCTCGGGGCCGGCGCCGCCCGGACTGGCGACTCCCGAGCCGCCGACCCACAGGCCGTCGTGGCGACGGCCTTCGGCGGACCGGAGGTCCTGGAGCTCCGGCGCCTCGACGCCCGCCCACCGCAGCGGGGCGAGGTCCGCCTGCGGCAGACCGCCATCGGCGTGAACTACATCGACGTCTACATCCGCCGGGGCGACTACCGGATGATCGAGCCCCCGGCCCCCCTCGGCATGGAGGCGGCCGGCGTCGTCCTGGAGAGCGAGGCCCCGGGGTTCGCGCCCGGCGACCGGGTCGCCTACGCCGCCCCGCCGCCCGGCGCGTACGCGACGGTCCGCACGCTGCCGGCGGGCCAGCTCGTCCCCCTGCCCGACCACGTGAGCGAGGAGGCGGCGGCCGCGCTCATGCTGAAGGGCATGACGGCCGAGTACCTCCTGCACCGGGCCCACCGGGTGCGGCCGGGCGACACCGTGCTCGTCCACGCCGCCGCCGGCGGCGTGGGGCTCTTGCTCTGCCAGTGGGCCCGGGCCCTCGGCGCGCGCGTCATCGGCACGGTGTCGAGCGAGGCCAAGGCCGAGCTGGCCCGCGCCAACGGCTGCGAGCACCCGATCGTGACCCGGACCTACGCCTTCGCGGAGCGGACGCGGCAGCTCACCGGCGGCCGCGGGGCCGACGTCATCTACGACGGCCTCGGCCGTGAGGCGGCGGCGGAGAACCTGGCCGCGCTCGCCCGGCTCGGGCACTGGGTGAGCTACGGGCACGCCACGGGTCCGCTGGACCCGGTGAGCCTCACCGAGAAGTCCGGCGCCTTCTCGCAGCCCGTGCTCTTCCACTACACCGGGGAGTTCCTGCCCCAGATGGCCGGCCGCGTGTTCGCGGCGCTGCGCGACGGGATCCTCCAGCCCCACGTCCGCCACCGCTATCCCCTCGCCGCCGCCGCCGACGCCCACCGCGACCTGGAGGCCCGGCGCACCACCGGCCAGGTCGTCCTCCTCGCCTGAGGCCCGCGGCCAGACCCCGGCGGCGAAGCCTTTGCCTCGGCATGCACATGCACGTATCATCCCCCCATGCGCACGACGATCGAGATCAAGCCGGAGCATCGGGCGCGCCTGCTCGAGCTGGCGGCGCGCCGGGGCCACAAGGGCTTCTCGCAGCTCATTGAAGAGGCCCTGGACACCTACTTGAAAGCCCAGGCCGCCAGCACCGAGACTCGGAAGCGCGCTCGCCTGCTCCAGGGAGCCCTTTCCGCGAAGGACGCCCGAGCGCTTCGCGACGTCACGGCCGAGATCCGGGCCTCGTGGCGATGATCGTGGCGGATACCGACGTCCTCATCGACTTCCTCCAGGGCGCCGAGCCCGCGGCCCGGCGGATCGGCCTCGAGCTCGAGCATCAGGGGTGAGCCACGACGGTCATCACCCGGTTCGAGCTCCTCGCGGGGGCGCGGAACGACCGCCACCGCCGGCTCATGGCCGAGCTCCTGGCGGCCCTCCCCTGTCTGCCGCTCGACGAGGCCGCCGATCGCGCAGCCGCGGTGCGGCGGAAGCTCGTCGGCGACGGCATCGACATCGGCATGGGCGACAGCCTGATCGCCGGCATCGTGCTCGCCCACCGCGGCATCCTCACCCGGAACCGACGCCACTTCGAGCGAGTGCCCGATCTGTCGCTCGGCGCGATCTGACCCGGTCGGCCGCTCGCGGACACGCGTCACCTCGACCGGCTCGTGCTCGGGCCGGTGCGGGCCCTTCACCGGGACGGTGCGGACAGCTCGTCCAGCAACACCCTCGCCTCGCGAAGGTCGGCCGTCTCGAACCCTTCGGTGAAGCGGGCACAGATGCCGGTCAAGAGGTGTCGCGCATCCTCACGCTTGCCCCTCGTCTGCAGCAGCCGACTCAAGCTCGTGGCGGCCCGGAGCTCGAGCAGGCGGCGGTCACCACGACGGGCCGCCTCGATCGCAGTCCGGAAGCACTCCTCGGCCTCCGCCGCCCGGGCATGTCCCTGGCTCAACAGCAGCTCACCCCGGCTGCGACAGCCCCTCCTGGATATGGCCCTCCGCGCCTTCGAGGTCGCCACTGCCGAAGAGCACCGACCACAGCGAGTGAAGACAGGGAGCCCGCCTCCAGCACGAGCCAGTCCTGGGTGCGGTGGGAATGGGCGAACTCGTACACGAGACGGGACTTCCCGACGACGGGCTCCCCCACGATGGCGACGAGCTGACCGCGGCCCGCTCGAGCGAGATCGAGGGCCCGGCGAATCTGCTCGATCTCGGCGTCGCGCCAGACGAAGCGGGTCAGCCCCCGGGCGGCGGCCACGTGAAGTCGGCTTCGCTGGTCACTGGCTCCGGTGAGCACGTAGACTTCCATGGGGTCGGGCAAGCCCTTGACCGCAACCAGCCCTCGGGCCGTGACCTGCACATAGCCTTCCGCGAGCTGAAGCGTCGCGGGGCGCGAGCAAGATGGTCCCCGGTGTCTCCATCTGCTCCATGCGGGCGGCCACATGGGTCGTCTGGCCGACCGCCGTGTAGTCCATGTGGAGATCGGACCCGATGGCTCAACGATCCTCGCGCTCGCCGCGCCCGCGCCGCCGCGCCCGGCGCCGACGATCGTCGACCGTCTCGCCCCGCGCGGGCCGGCCCCCCACGAGCCGGCGCACGGCGGAGGCCGGACCGCTTCACCTCCGCCCGACCCTCCGTCGCGTGGGATCCAGCGGGCGCGCCACGATGATGCCGGTATGGGTCCTGACGCGGGCCAGATACGCCGTCAGCTCGTCGTCGAGCGTGACCTCCTGCGTCGTGGTGGACGCGTGCAGCAACCTGACTCGTCCCTGCTCGTCCCGGTAGCAGAGTCCCGCGTGCGCGCAATCGAGCCCCTCGATGCTCGTCGTGATGCCGACGATGTCCCCCGTCATCAACGACGGCTGCACGTCGGCCACCCGATCCTTCGGGAGGTAGACCATCGGCCGGCCGCTGAGGCGACCCTCGATCCGGGCCAGGGCCTGGACCAGGGCGGGATCGGCGGCGAGGGCCGGATACGCCGCGGGGTGGGTGCTCATGAAGCTCACCCGCTTCTCCCAGCGGGCCGCGCCGGGTAGCTCACAGGTCACCAGCCGGACCACGCGCTTCCTGGCGTTGTCGGCGAGCCAGTCGCTCGTGTAGTGGAGCCGGGAGGCGTAGCCGCGGACGCGGCCGGCGCGATAGCGGGTGAAGCGCACCTGCTCGAGCAGGGCCCGAGGCGTCCGGCCCCCGCCCTTCAGCATCCGCGCCACGCCGAGGGCGGTCTCCACGAACGTGACGCAATCCAGGCCTCGCAGGTTTACCGAGCAGACTTCCCGACCGCCGCCCCCCTCGAGCGTGGCGGCGACGTACGGCGTCCCGACGAGCGCGAGGCCGATCGCCCCGATCCGCTCGCCGATCGCCCGCTTCCGCCAGGCCTCCGCCCGCGCCCGCGCGAGCAGGCGCTCCAGCACCGCCTCGCCCGCGAACCGGTCCGGCCTGGCCCGGCGCATCACCCGGACGCGGCCCAGTGGCGGGAGACCTCCCGGGCGAGGGCGCGATGCTCGGCACACCCGATGACCGATCCATCGGGGGGCGGGCCGGCCGCCTCGACCAGCCGGCGCACGGCCCGGCGGCGGCGCGCGGCGGCGGCGAGGTCGAGCGTCCCCCGGTCGATCTCCGCCCCGATCGCCGCCCCGGCCGCCCGCCGGGCCTCGGCGCTCCGGCAGACGAGGGCGAGGTCGCCCCCGGCGGCCAGGAATCGCACCGCCGCGCCGGCCACGCCGTCGCCGCCGGCGACGGCGGCCATCTCGAGATCGTCGCTCAAGACGAGGCCCGAGAAGGCGAGACGCCCTCGGAGGAGACCGCCGATCACCTCCGGCGAGAGCGAGGCCGGGAGCGCCGGGTCGAGGGCCCGGTACCGCACGTGGGCCACGAGGACGGCCGGGCAGCCCGCCCCGAGCGCGGCCCGAAACGGCCGCAGGTCCACGCGCTCCAGCTCGTCGAGCGTGGCGCCGACGTCCGGCAAGGCCACGTGCGAGTCGAGGGGGGTCCGGCCGTGGCCGGGGAAGTGCTTGGCGACGGGAACGAGCCCCTCGGCGAGCATGGCCCCGACCGACGCGCCGCCGCATGCGGCCACCACGTCCGGGTCGGCCCCGAACGCGCGCGCCCCGATGACCGTGCTCGCGGGCTCGAGGAGGCAATCGAGCACCGGTCCGAGTCCGGAGTCGAACCCGGCGGCGCGGAGCTCGCGCGCCATCGCCCGGGCCACCGCGGCGGCCAGGCAAGGCTCGCCTGCGCGTCCCACCGCCGCCGGCGGGGGAAAGCGGGTGAACGGCGGGGGCAGGCGGTGGACTCGCCCGCCCTCGTGGTCCACCATGACGAGGACATCGGGGCCGAGCGCGCGCGCCGCCGCCGTGAGGGCGAGCACGGCCTCGAGCGTAGGACAGTTGCGGTCGAACAGGATGATGCCCCCGGGCCCCGCCCCCTCGGCCAGCGCCAGCACGTCGTCGGGAATCCGCAGGCCCTCGAACCCGACGGCCAGGGCGGGCCCGGCGCCCATCGTCACCGCTCGCCGGCGCCGGCTCCGGCGGAGGCGCGCGCCAGGTCCGGTCGCTCGATCCAGTACCGGAGCCAGGGCACCAGCGCGAGGCCCGGGAGCGAGACGACGAACGTGAGCGCGAAGTACCCGCCGTAGCCCCAGTGCTCGACGCCGAGCCCGCTCACCCCGCCCGCCAGCCGGCCGGTCAGCGAGAACAGCGACGTCAGGAACGCGTACTGGATGGTCGCGCCCTCGCGGTCGCAGACGGTCATCAGGAGCGCGAGGAACGCGGCCGTGCCGAGTCCGCCCGAGAACGAGTCGATCATCGACGCCGCGTAGAGCGACGCGCCCGGCAGGGGCAAGGCCGCCACCACCGCATAGCCCAGGTTGGACACGGCCTGGGGAAGGCCGAGCGCCCACACGCTCGTGAAGACGCCGTAGCGGGTGATGAAGGCCCCGCCTACCAGGGCGCCCGCGATCGAGAGGACGATGCCGAGCGTGGTGGGCACGACGCCGATCTCGAGCAGCGAGCGGCCGCGGTCGACCCAGAAGGGCTTGACCATGGGGCCGATCGCGAACTCCCCGAGCTTGTACGTCAGCACGAAGCCCACCAGGGGCAGGGCGCGCCAGGTGGCCAGCCAGCCGACGAAGGGCGCCAGCCAGTGCCGGCGGGCCTCCGCGGGCACCGGCAGGTCCGGCGCCCAGCGGGCGGCGAGGCCGAGCCCGACGCAGACGACGGCCGCGGACAGGAAGAGCCCGGGCCACGGCAGCCACGCCGCCAGCGTGACGAGGCCGCCCCCGACGAGCACGAGCGCCACGCGATACGCGCCGGCCCGGATGCCGTTGGCCGCTCCCCGCTCGCGCGCGTCGACGAGCGCGACGGTGTAGGAATCGATCGCCATGTCCTGGGTCGCCGAGGCGATGGTCAAGACGAGCACGAGCGCCATGAGGAGCCAGGGAAGCCGGGCCGCGTCGACGAAGGGCACGGCCGCAACCACCACGGCCACGACGAGCATGCACGCGGTGATCCAGCCGCGCCGGTCGCCGAAGCGTTGCACGAGCGGGGACCAGAGCAGCTTGAGCGAGAACGGCAGCTCGAGGAGACGGAGGCCGCCGATGGCCCGCAGCGACAGCCCCTGGAGCCGCAGATAGACGGGCAGGACCTCCCACAGGACGCTGACCGGGGTGCCCTCGACGAAGTAGAACAGCGCGACGACCCCGAGCTTTCGTCGGGATGCCTGGCCGAGGTCGCCGGCGCCGATCAGCCTCCAGACGAGGCGCACCGCGACATTATACGGCGACCCCGACAGGCCTCCGCCGACCCCGCAGCGCCTCCGGGGAGACGCCGCGGGGCGTCCGCGAGGCCGATCTACGCCGAGGCCCCGCAGTCGACGTTCAGGATCTGCCCCGTGATCCCGTTCGCGGCGTCCGAGGCCAGGAACAGCGCGGCGCAGGCGATGTCGATGGGCTCGGCGATCCGGCCGAGCGGATAGCGCGCCACCGTCTCCGGGGCGTCATAGGCGGCCACCTCGGAGGGGCGCTGCATCACGCCCACCTCGGTGCGGGTGTAGGCGGGGGCGATGGCGTTGACCCGCACGTTGTAGGCCCCCAGCTCGCGCGCCAGCCCGGCCGTGAGCCGGTTCACGCCGGCCTTGGCCGCGCTGTAGGGCCGGGCGGCGCCGCTGACCCCCGCCCGCGACGAGATGTTGACGATGCTGCCCCGCCGCTGCGCCACCATGACCCGGCCGGCGGCGGCGCAGCAGAGGTACACGCCCTTCAGGTTGACGGCGATGATCGGGTCCCAGTTGTCCTCGGGGATCTCGATGAGCCAGGGCGGATCGTGCGGACCCAGCCCGCGCCCACCCTCGCCGACGCCGCTACCGACCCCGGCGTTGTTGACGAGGATGTCGATCCGGCCGAAGGCCTCCATCGCTCCCGCCACCATCCGGTCCACGTCCGCCTTCTGCGAGACGTCGGTCGGGATCGCCAGGGCCCGCCGGCCCAGGTCCCGGACCTCGGCCGCCACGCGCTCGAGGTTCGTCAGGGTCCGGCTCGCCACCACGATGTCCGCCCCCGCCCGGGCGAACTCCAGCGCCATGGACCGCCCCATGCCGGTGCCCCCGCCCGTGATGATGGCCACCTTGTCGGGCAGGGCCAGGCTGGGCACGCTGAACGGGATCGCCATCGCCGCCTCCTCTCGTCCGCCTTCGCGCTCGTCGTCGGCCTCGGCTTCGCATACCCGGACGGGCAGCGCGATGTCCCCGTCCCGCCACGGCGGCCCCGGCGACGGGCGCGGGGGCCATCGGGACCGCCCGAGCCGGCGCGACGGCGGTCAGCGGGTTGGGCGGCCCGGGGGGCCCGGCGCGGGGGCGGCGGGGAGCCCGGCCCGGCCGTCGATCCGGTCGGCGAGGAGCCCGACCGCGATGGCGAACAGATCCGAGCGGTTCCAGCGGAGGAGCACCCGGTAGTTGTCGGAGACGGCGAAGGCCCGGGTGCCGGGCCCGTCGGGCTGCACGAGGGAGACCGCGCCATCCGGAGGCGGCGCCTCGCCCCCGGTCGCGCGCACGCCGAGCGCCTCCCACTCGTCCCATCGCCGCGGCGATCCGATCGCCCCCCGGTCGAGCCCGCGCGGCACCGACACCTCGCGCCCCCAGGCCTGCCCGCGCTTCCATCCCGCTCGGGCCAGATAGTTCGCGGCGGAGGCCAGGATGTCCTCGTGGCTGCCCCAGATGTCCACCCGCCCGTCGCCGTCCCCGTCCACGGCGAAGCGACGGAAGGAGGAGGGCATGAACTGGGGCTGGCCCATGGCCCCCGCCCACGAGCCCATCATCTGCTCCGGCCGGACATGTCCGGCGTCGATGATCCGGAGGGCCTCCAGGAGCTCCCGCTGGAAGAAATCGCGTCGGCGCCCATCCCAGGCCAGGGTCGCCAGGGCAGCCACGACCGGGTAGCTCCCCATCGTCTGGCCGAAGTTGCTCTCCACGCCCCAGAGCGCGACGAGGAACGGGGGATCGACGCCATAGCGCTCGCCGACGCGCTCCAGGAGCGCCCGGTGCTCGGCCAGGCGGGCCCGGCCGGTCTCGACGCGGCTGTCCGACACCACCCGCTCCACGTAGCGGGCCAGGGTCATGACGACCTCGGGCTGGTGCCGGTCGAGCTCGATGACGCGGGGGATCGGGGCGAGGCTCGTGAGCGCGGCGCCAAGCGTCGCCTCGGAGATGCCGGCCTGGCGCGCCTGCCGGCGGAACCCCTCGAGCCACGCGTCGAACCCGGCCGTCTGGGCGCCGGCCGGCCGCGCCGTCGGCGGAGTCGGCGCGATCGCCGCCGTCAAGGCCAGGAGGCCGGCCGCGGCCACCGCCCACGCCTGCCGGACCATGCGTCTTCTCGCGAGTGTGAGCAGCCTCGGCGTCCTTCCGGCGGCGGCCCTCTGGGCCGGCGCGCCTTCCACCTTCACGTGAGCAAGCCCAGCCGGAACACCGGCCACCCGACGCTCAGGTCCACGAGGCGAGCCCGCCCGGCTGCTCGGCATCGTATGCCCGCCCCCCGGCCACCGTCAATCGATCGGCTGGCCGCCGGCGTCACCGCGCTCGCCGCGTCGCCCGCAACCCCGAGCACCCCAACCCACGGACCGCCCGATTTCGAGCCGGCACGCGCGACTATAATCTGCCCATGGGCGCCGGGCCCCCGGTGAACCGCCGACTCGCCGCCATCCTCGCCGCCGACATCGCCGGCTACAGCCGGCTCATGCACGAAGACGAAGCTTCCACCGTGCGCGACCTCAAGGCGCACCAGAGCGTGGTCCTGCCGCTGATCCCCCGGCACGGGGGCCGGATCATCGACACCGCCGGTGATGGCATCCTCGCCGAGTTTCCGAGCGTCGTCGGTGCCACCGAATGCGCGATCGAGATCCAGACCGTGATGGCGGCGCGCAATCAGACCGTGCCCGAGCCTCGACGCATGCGCTTCCGCATCGGCATCAACCTCGGCGACGTCGTCCACGACGACACCCGGATCTATGGCGACGGCATCAACATCGCCGCCCGGCTGGAGGCGCTCGCGGACCCGGGCGGCGTCCTCGTGTCCCGCACCGTCTACGAGCACGTCCACGGCAAGCTCCCCGTCGCGTTCGAGGACACCGGCGAGCGCCGACTCAAGAACATCGACGAGCCGGTGCGCGCCTATCGCATCCATGCGCCGGGCGCCGCGTCCGCCCCGACCGCGACCCGACCGCCCGCGACGACGACGCGCCGCCGGCGGATCGTCTCCGGGGTGGCCGTGTCACTGCTCGTCGTTGCCGCCGCCGCGTGGTGGACGGGTCCGCGCTTCTTCCCGGGTCGGTCCGCGCTCGACACGGAGCCGCCGCGGCTGTCGATCGTCGTGCTGCCGTTCACGAACTTGAGCGGAGATCCCAACCACGACTACTTCGCCGACGCCATCACCGAAGACCTGACGACCGACCTGTCTCGCATCGCGGGCAGCCTGGTCATCTCGCGAAACACGGCCTTCACCTTCAAGGGCAGAGCGGTCGACGCGCGGCAGGTCGGCCGCGAGCTGGGCGTGCGGTACGTGCTCGAGGGCAGCGTGCGCCCGCTCGGCCGCAGCGCGCGCATCAACGCGCAGCTCGTCGACGCGGGCACCGGCGGTCAGCTCTGGGCCGAGCAGATCGACGTCGACCACGGCACGCTGGCGACCTCGCCCGACAGCCTCGGGATCGCGAGCCGCCTGGCGCGAGCGCTCAGTGTCGAGCTCGTCAACGTCGAGGGCCGTCGGGCCCGGCGGGCCAACCCTGACGCGGTGGACCTCGTCATGCGTGGCTGGTCGCTCCTGAACGCAGGGACGAACCGCGAGGACGTCCACAACGCGGAAGGGCTGTTCGAGGCCGCGCTGCGCATCGATCCCGACAACAGCCAGGCGAACGTGGGGCTCGCCCACGCCCTCATCCAGACCTACCGCATCGCGCCGCTTCCGGAACGCGCCAAGCTCCTGGCTCGGGCCGACGAAGCGGCCACGCGGGCCACTGCCGTCGCGCCCGACTCTGCCCAGGCGCAGTCGGTCAAGGCCGAAATCCTCGGGCTACAGAACCGGTTCGATGCCGCGCTGGCGACGTATGACCGGGCCATCGCCCTCGATCGCAACCGCACGAGCGCGCATGTCGGACGCGCACGGAGCCTCATCGCGGCCGGTCGCTCGGCAGATGCCGTGGCGCCGGTGGAACGAGCCATCCGTCTCAGCCCGCGCGATCCCGATCTCTACCTGTGGTACTACGTCGCCTGCCACGCATACACGCACCTGGCGCGGGACGCCGCGGCGATCGAGTGGTGTCTCAAATCGGTCGCCACCGGCAAGACCTTCTGGCACGCCTGGGCCGATCTCGCCTCCGCGTACGCCTGGCGCGGCCAGACGGCCGAGGCGGCGGCCGCGGTCGCCGAGATCCTCAAGCTGAGACCAGGCTTGACCGTCCAGCGAATGGCCGAGGAAGCGTTCGCGTACTCGGACAACGCGACGTTCCGCCAGGAGTACCAGCGAATCCTCGAGGGCGTCCGCAAGGCAGGATTACCCGAGCGATGATCCGCGCCGCCGTCCGCGTCACGACGCGGGCGCGATGGCCGCCGTGCCTCTCGAGAGCCTAGGACACGCCCTCGACCAATACCACGCTGCCCCTTGCCGTGCGCAGACGGAGCGCCTTGAGCGGGCGGTATTCCTCCGACTCGTACCAGCGCCGGGCCTCTTCGATGCTCGGGAACTCCGTCACGACGATGCGCCGGGGTTTCCAGTCGCCTTCGAGTACCTGCACCTGGCCGCCCCGCACGAGAAACCGGCCACCATACCTCTCCACCGTGTCCGGCACCTGCCTTCGGTACTCCTCGAACCCGCCCGGATCCGTCACCTCGTTGTCGACGATGAAGTACGCCGGCATGCGTGACCCTCCTCGACGGCCCGCGCCCAACAGATCCTCCCGTTCGACCGCGGGCTCCCTCATGCTCCCCTTCGACCCGCACCGTCCCGGCTCGGCCGCCCGTCTAGTGGATTGTCTAGTCCTCTCCGCGGATCGCCCTCCCGCGTCTCAGGCGCAAGGCCCAATGCGAGAGAGGTCCCGCGCGAGCTCGTATTGATCGCGGAGCCACGAGGCCGGTGACGCCAGACGACATCCAGGGGATCGCCTTGAACGACGGGACCACCATCCCTCAGCTCGGGTTCGGCACCCTGAACGTGCAGCCCGACCTTTTCCTGATGCACTGGCCCGTGCCGACGCTGTACGACGGCGACTACGTCTCGACCGGAAAAGCCGTGGCCGAGCTGGTCAACGCCGGCCGCCTCCGCACAGCGGGAGTGTCGAACTTCCAGCCCGCGCATCTGGATCGCGCCGTCCGGGGATACCCCCTTGGCCGCATCATGGATACCGCTAGGAACCTGGCAACTCTGGAGCCTTGCGACGGCGCGTCCGCCGTTGTCGCGCCCCAATGTCCGGGTGCGGCCTGCGTAGCCGCAAGGCTGGCGGCACCTACGTCCCCTAACCCCGCCGCGTCGTGGTTCCGTGCCGGGTAACCCGTCTCATGAAGGATCTGCGTCACCTTGCGGTTGCCGTCCTCAACAAGAGGAACCCGTCGCGGGACGCAGCCTCCTCTTGCTCACGGTCCCACGAGCCGAAGGCGACCGCCCCGATTCGTCGCTCCCGCAACGCTCGGGCGGCAGCCAGGTGCATGGCGTCGTATCCTCGGAGCCGATACGTGTCAGCGACGGCGGCCGCCTCCCGGATGAGAGTTTCGGTCGCCTCGATCTTGAAGTAGCGGGACCACTCCCGATCGAGGCCGCCCCGTGCGCGCCGTCGGTCCTCGGGCGACAGGCGGCGCGCGAAGGCGGCCCTCGCCTCGACGTACGCGATCCAGCACGTTGCGACGAGGTCAGCTCGATCGATTCCCTCGGCCACCAGCGCCGAGCCCTCCTCCTCGAAGTACGTCTTGAGGAGTGCGCTGGTGTCGAGATAGAGGATCAACGGCGCTCCTCGATCACGCTCTGGGAAATTGGCTTGCCCCGAAGCCGGATCCGACGCGCCGGGCCCTGGGGCTTGCCCCCGCTCCAGGAGGCCACGCCTTCCCGCACGAGCTCCCGCGCCGCCGATACGTCGGGCGACTCCGTGGCAGGACTCAGTACCGCGACCGGTCGTCCGCGATCGGTAACGATGATCCGCTCCCCGCGCGCCACCCGCCGCAGGCACTCGCTCAGCCGGTCCTTCAGCTCCCGTACACCTACCCTCTTCATTGTGGCCACATCGTAGCTCTCATGAGGCCACAATGCAAGGTTCGCTTCATGCCATCTCGAGACTCGTTGCCCGGTCCACTACCAGCTCTAGGCGGCACTGTCCCAATGGGGTACAAGAGGACATGGCCCACGACCACCTCGAGATCGAGGCCCGCTGGCCGCGCTACTGGGACGAGCACGGGACGTTCCGCGCCACGCGCCGGAGCGGCCGGCCCAAGCGCTACGTCCTCGACATGTTCCCCTACCCGTCCGGCGCCGGTCTACACGTGGGTCATCCCGAGGGGTACACCGCCACCGACATCATGGCGCGCGCCTGGCGCATGCGCGGCTCCGACGTGCTGCACCCGATGGGCTGGGATGCCTTCGGCCTGCCCGCCGAGCAGCACGCCATCGAGACCGGGCAGCACCCCAGGAGAACGACGGCGGCCAACATCGCGATGTTCAAGCGCCAGCTCAAGATGCTCGGCTTCAGCTACGACTGGTCCCGGGAGATCGACACGACCCATCCCGGCTACGTGCGCTGGACGCAGTGGATCTTCCTGCAGCTCTTCCGGCGCGGGCTCGCCTACCAGGCGACGGTGCCCGTCAACTGGTGTCCCGCGCTCGGCACCGTGCTCGCCAACGAGGAGGTCGTCGACGGCACGAGCGAGCGCGGCGGCCATCCCGTCTATCGCACGCCGCTCCGCCAGTGGATGCTGAAGATCACCGCCTATGCCGATCGGCTCGCCGACGATCTGGCCCTCGTCGACTGGCCCGAGGGGACGCTCGCCGCGCAGCGCCGCTGGATCGGCCGCTCGGAGGGCGCCGAGATCGTCTTCGCCGTCGACGGTCACGCGGACGCGCGCATCGCCGTCTTCACGACGCGGCCGGACACCCTCATGGGCGCCACCTACGTCGTCCTCGCGCCCGAGCACGAGCTGACGCGCGCGCTGGCGACGCCCGCCCGGCGCGAGGCCGTCGTCGCCTACGTCGAGGCGGCGGCCCGCAAGAGCGAGCTGGACCGGGTCGCGCTGGCCAGGACGAAGACCGGCGTGCCGACCGGCGCCGCGGCCATCCACCCGATCACCGGAGCTCGCCTGCCGATCTGGGTGGCCGATTACGTCCTCGGCGGCTACGGGACGGGAGCCGTCATGGCCGTCCCCGGGCACGACCAGGCGACTTCGAGTTCGCGACCGCCTTCGGTCTTCCGATCGTCGAGGTCGTGAGCCCGGACGGGCGCCTGCACGACGCCCTCGAGGCCGCGTACGTCGGCGACGGCGTCACCGTCCGCAGCGGCGACTTCGACGGCCTGGCGACGCCCGACGCCAAGCGCGCGGTGGTCGGCCGGCTCGAGACGCTCGGCCGCGGCCGCGGCGCGGTCAGCTACCGGCTGCGCGACTGGGTCTTCTCGCGTCAGCGCTACCTGGGGCGAGCCCATCCCGATCTACTTTCCGGTCGAACTCGCCGACCCGGCCGGCGACCCCCGGCGAGGGGCCGCCCACACGATTCGCTACGACCTCCCGATCGCCGTCGACGAGTCCGAGCTGCCGCTGCGCCTGCCCGAGCTCGCCGATTACAATCCTGGCGAGGACCCGGCCGGCCCGCTCGCGCGCGTCGGCGACTGGCGCTTCTTCCAGCGCGACGGTCGCTGGTTCGCCCGCGAGACCAACACCATGCCGCAATGGGCGGGCTCGTGCTGGTACTACCTGCGGTTCCTCGACCCCGACGCCGACGACCAGCCCTGGGCGATGGACGCGTACGACGCGTGGATGCCCGTCGACCTCTACGTCGGCGGCGCCGAGCACGCGGTGCTCCACCTCCTCTACGCCCGCTTCTGGCACAAGGTGCTCTTCGATCTCGGTCACGTCCGGCACCCCGAG
>Ga0187892_10006727_pt1 | contig 16869 bp, 19 predicted proteins | sample MA1701073metaG_FD_139345 | JGI IMG/M metagenome (GOLD analysis project Ga0187892, IMG submission 139345) | Bio-ooze microbial communities from a basaltic lava cave in the Kipuka Kanohina Cave System on the Island of Hawaii, USA - MA170107-3 metaG ... | reverse complement strand
CCCCGGGGATAACCGCTGCCGTCGTACCGCTCATGATGAGTCCAGGCAATGATGGCGGCCGTTTTGAGCAATTCCGCCTCAGAGCCGCTCAGGATATGGTACCCGATCTCGGCGTGTTGGCAAATCACCTTGAACTCATCTGGTGTGAAGCTGCCCGGCTTGAGCAACACGTGGTCCGGCGTTCCGATTTTGCCGATGTCGTGCATCGGGCTGGCGGTGCGGATCAGCTCGCAGTGCTCCGGGTCCAAGCCATACCGCCGGGCAAGCAACCCGCAGTAATGGCTCATCCGCTGGATATGTCGGGCGGTTGAGTTGTCCCGAAACTCAGCCGCAATGGCAAGCCGCTGGATGGTTTCCTCGCGGGACAGTCGAAGCTCCTTTTCTGTGCGCTCCAGCCATTCGAATGCCTGTTGCAGAGCCGCCGTGCGTGTGCGGATTGTCTGTTCTAGGTTCTCCCGGTAGGCCCGATTCTCAATTTCCAGCCGTCGACGGCGTAGCGCATTGGCGACGTCGATCAGCACTTCATTGGATTGGAACGGCTTGAGTATGTAGCCATAGGCACCGATCTCCAACGCAGCTTGGGCGATGTGTGGATCGTCAACTCCGGTCACCATGACCACCGCAGTGTTGGGGTATTGAGCCAGAACATGCCTCACCAGATCCAGCCCTGACTCGTCCGGCATGTTGACGTCGCAGAGAATCAAGGCAAATTCCTTGTCTTGTAGCTGCAATCGAGCTTCGCGTGAATCGGCAGCCAACGTGCAGGCATACCCTTGGTGCTCGAGCAGGCGGCCCAGCAGGCGCCTGATGGGTGCCTCATCGTCCACGATCAGGACATCTATTGGTTTTACGGCTGAGATCTGACTGTCGGTTTCGAGAAGGATAGCCATCTTCTAAGCTATGGGTCTTGTTGGAGAGTGAGAGAGCTGTCTGGGGATCATCTTGGTTTTAGCCGGTTTGAGACAGGTAACCCCATTAAAAAGGCTCACTTTCAATGCACCTTCTATGCCAAGCCACCTTGCTGAATCTTTACGAAACAAGCGATACACCTGATCGTATAAGGTGCTCTGCCCAAAGGTAGATTGACCCTCTGTTGCGATTTGAACGACAAAACTGTACTCTGCTGCATGCCCTATTTCTTCCCACATGAAGAACTGTTTGTGTACACTATCGGCGCTTTGATCGTCGCGCTTTTGTACATACGGGTGCGCCTCGTGTACCGGTGGTTAAAGCGCTGGCAGCGATTGGATAGATAAGCATCTACCACTCGCAGCATCTGTCCTTCATTTGATCTTTGATCCTCGCTACCTTATAATCCGATCCGCTTGATTGGAGAGAAGTTTTCGATGAATCACGGCATGAGCCTGCTGCGGCAGGATGGGCGCCGGGAGGACCAGATCCGACCGGTAAAAATCAGTCGGGATTTCATCAAATACGCTGAGGGGTCCGTGCTGATTGAAATGGGAGGGACCAAGGTCATTTGCACGGCCTCGGTCGAGGAGAAAGTCCCCCCCTTTCTCAAGGACAAAGGGCGCGGATGGGTGACCGCGGAGTACGCCATGCTTCCCCGTGCCACACAGGACCGCACGCAGCGGGAAGCGGTCAAGGGAAGGCAGGGAGGCCGGACTCTGGAAATCCAGAGGTTGGTCGGACGGTCCTTGCGCGCCGTGACTGACATGGCGGAAATGGGCGAGCGGACGGTGTGGATTGATTGCGATGTGATCCAAGCCGACGGGGGAACTAGGACCGCTTCGATCACCGGCGCGTTTATTGCCTTGGCCGATGCCTTAGCAGTCCTCAAGCGAAAAAATCTGATCAAAAAACGCCCTCTTACGGACTATCTGGCAGCCATCAGCATCGGAAAGGTAGGTGGCCAGATCATGGTGGACTTGGCTTATGAAGAGGATGTGCTGGCCGAGGTAGATTTGAATCTGGTCATGACTGGGCGGGGGCGGTATGTGGAAGTCCAGGGCACTGCTGAGCGAGCTCCCTTCGAGAAAAAGGACCTTGACGAGTTTGTGGCGCTCGGCTGGAGGGCGATTCAGGATCTGGTCGCGTTACAAAAAGAATTGGTCGGGAGCCTTGAGTGAGTGGGGAACGGAGTGGCGGCTGGAGTACCCAGCCTGCTCGCGCATCGCGCACGCTCGGGAGGGATGGCACGGGGCGACCAGGGAATTCCCGTGCTCCCGCAGCGCGCGGCCTCGGAAGGCCCTCGCTGGACGGCCGCAGTAGGAATCCCCCGGTCGCCCCGCATGAAAAGGAGACTGCCGTAGAAAGGTGCTCGATGGATGCGCGCAGTAGCGGCCAGTCCAGTCACCACATGAGTTGGTTAGAATGAAAATGAGGAGGAGTCTATCTGATAACAGAACTGGTGCTGGCAACAAGAAATGCGCATAAAGGAGCGGAGTTGGCTGCGCTGCTGAGCGATCTAGGGATCAGGATTCGGACACTGGCTGAGTTTCCAAGCGCGCCGGAAGTAGATGAAGACGGGCAGACCTGCGATGCCAACGCGGTCAAGAAGGCTCAAGCGATCATGCAGTACACAGGCCTCACAGTGGTTGCCGATGACACAGGGTTGGAGGTGGAAGCTCTGGGCGGACGCCCGGGCGTGTATGCTGCTCGATATGCAGGGCCGAAAGCAACCTACGAAGACAACTGGCGCAAGTTGCTTCGTGATCTGAAGGATGTTCCATGGGAGCAACGCCGTGCACGTTTCATCACGGTGGCTGCGATTGCTAGGCCCTCTGCCAATGTAGAGGTCGCCGAGGGGGTACTAGAAGGATTGATCGCTGAAGAACCAGCGGGGAGCCAGGGATTTGGGTATGACCCGGTGTTTTTTGTGCCTGAGGTTGGCAAGACTTTGGCGCAGCTCACCCCGGATCAGAAGAATCGAATCAGCCATCGAGCGCGGGCACTTCGAAAGGTAAGAGAGCTCTTAAAGAGGATGCAGGACAACTAAAGAGTCGGGGCGTAGCGCAGCCTGGTAGCGCACCTGCTTTGGGAGCAGGGTGTCGGAGGTTCAAATCCTCTCGCCCCGACCATACTCATCATCCGTTACTGTTCTTTGCGCCCGTAGCTCAGTTGGATAGAGCCCCAGCCTTCTAAGCTGGTTGTCGCAGGTTCGATTCCTGCCGGGCGCACCAGCTCTTTGCATTCGCTCTCAGGGCCAGATGCAACCAGAAGAGCGGTGGTTGATTTTGGATGGCCAGAAGTATATGGTTGTGGCTGATCAATTCCGGACTCCTCCACAGCTAGATACCAATCTCAAAGTCTCTGCTCTGTGAATCGGAGGTGTACGATGGGACCGACGAAAGTCATCGTGAAGGAAGATGCAATCTATGACGCCAGGACCGGCAAGCTGATTCAGGGAGGATTCACCAGCCCGCAAACACTCCAGGACTATGCCGCACATCATTACATTGTCTTACCTGAAGTTGATAAGGCCGGCAAGCCATGGGAACTGAATGGCAAGCCGGTGTATTGTCTCCGTGGATCGAGATACGAGTCCCTGGAAGAGGATCCTCTGCACTTGGCCCGATGTCCGGACTGTGGAGGGATGGGGATTCGTATTGAAGAAATCACAGTTGAATCGGATTGCATTCGCTGTGTCCAGTGCGGTCACGAGTTCGATGCCCGGCTGGAGATGATGGAAACCTGACATGACAAATGACGCGGTGACTCACGACTTAGCGGATGTCTCCCTGAATTGACGAAGGCCTTTTCTCGCTGCCTCAAATACTTCTCTCCTTGATTCCGTCCCCAATTGCCCCGCTGTGAGACCGGTTCTTGTCCTATTTGTGACATAATTACCGAATAAACGAGCGGAAGGGGTCCGATGGAAGACTCCCCCACAGGCATTGTCATCCTATCCATTTGAATATTATTGATAAATTTAGGCTCTCGCACCTTTTCATTTTGAGGCATAAAGTTTGCTATATTAACTTATAGAGGGTATCTGACACTACGGAGTTTCGGATGTTGCAACAAGTTTCCAGAAGCCGCCAGCTCAGCCACGATGAAATGAAAGCTGCGGAAGCCGCCTTCCAAGGACGACCGTTTAATGAGGCTTGGTCCCAAGCGGCAAGAGTGGTCTATGACGGCATTGTGGCCGCAACTCTAAAGCTAAAGTGGCCGTCTGAGAAAGAGGGACCGGGGCAACTCCCCCAAGAGCTGGACGAAACTAAGGTTCCTGTGGGCGCCTTGGCCTGCACGGGTGATGAAGAGTAAGGCGATGATCATGACAGTAAGCAAGAACAACCGCTCGCTTTTATGGCGTCTCTTGGTGTCCCTCTGGCTTGCCTTGCCTCTGAGTCTGACTGGCATGATGGCAGAGGCGAAGGCGCATGGACACAGGGAGCAAATTATTCCGATCGTAGGCGTGACTCTGGGGTATGGCCAGGAACCAACCGGAATGGTGACCAATCTCCTCTTAACCTTTGAAGAGCGAAAGGACCGCAAAGGGCTCGCGGTGCTCTTTCGGTCAAAGCCGGGCCGTTTTTCACCGCTTGCTCAAACAGCCGTCCAACAGGCCATCTATCGCACGGCCAAAGCCGCTGGACTCTCTACCGACACGTGGACCGTTGTGTTGTCTGTCCCAGATCCAGGCCTGACGGTCCACGGAGACAGTCTCTCCGCGATGGTGGGGCTGAGCGTGATCGCGCTTGCTAAGGGGGAGTTCATCCCTCCTGATCGGGTCATCACCGGCACCGTGACTCCTGATGGTCACATCGCCCGAGTGGGCTCTGTCCCGCTCAAGGTGGATGCTGCAAACCAGGCGCACATTCGCCGAGTCCTGGTCCCAGAGGAACAGGATGTTGGGGACCGTGACTGGGAGACCCCCTTCCTCATGCAGGTTTCACCTGTCGGCTCAGTTAGCGAAGCCTACTGGGCGCTCACCGATCGTCCTCTACGCCCATAAGTTGCGGGACTAGGGTAAGGCAGCAGCCGATCATTGCTACAGCCGACCTTCATCCAGCTCAATCATATCAACCCATGTGGCGAGACGGGGGAGTGCCTCGATGGGAACCCCACGTTTTGCGGCGACTTCGGCTAGCCTAGCCTGAAAGCACTGATGGGCGGCCTCGTCCTTGGGCCCGGCGTTGAGGATGCGGGCATTCCATTGCCGGATGTTTTCAGGCGAGAGAGATTGGCTGTTTGCCAGAACCCATGCCAGCAGGTCCTCGTCGGTGCCTCCCTGGAGCACACGTTGTTCAAACTCTTCCCCTTTGATCTGCAGGAAGTCTAGCAGATACTTGTCGAACTCAACGGTGATGTAGTTGTAATCCTGGATCCGCCCCGCGTGGCGCAGGCAGATCTTATCAATGAATCGTACCACGTGGGCCACGCCACCCAACAAGATTTGGGACTGCGAGGATAATGCTGCGTGGTCATGATCCGCGTTTTCTTTGCTGGCCGAGTGTAGCATTACGGGTGCCTCTGAACAATCCGTGAGTGGTCAGCATTACTGTGCTAGCTCTGTGTGGAGGACAAGGGCCGCGGCGATCCGTCGCGGCCCTTGTTCCTTCTTTCTCTTACTGTGAAGGTGAAGAACTTGTTCCAGGGTCCATGCCGATGATCTGGTCATCCTTGTCAGACACCGCATCGGCATGCTCTGAGGTCTCCTGGTGCTCCTCTTCCTTTGTGGCGAGAATTGGAGCAGGCAGTGGTTTCTGCGCTACTCCCTTGACCAGTTCCAGGTGAACACGCCTGTTGCGCTGCGAGCATTCCCTGCTGTCCTCATCACAGATAGTCCCCTCTTTCCCCAAGCTCACGACCTTGATCGAAGTGTCGGGGAGGCCAAGCTCGACCAAATATTGCTTGACGGCTTCCGCTCGCCTGAGCCCCAAGGCCTTGTTATATTCTGCAGGTCCTCGCTGATCGGTATAGCCCTGCAACAGGAGCGCCCAGTTGCTCTGCTTTTTGAGGATCTCGGCCTGCGCTTGAAGAGTGGTTTTTGCCTCGTCGTTCAGTCGGCTCCGACCAAAGTCGAAATAGACATCGGCGTGAAGAGTCTCCGTCTTGGGTAGTGGCAACGGTTGTTCGGGAGCCGCTGAAACTGGCACAGCTGGACCGGACATTGAGTTTGGTGCTGAAACTGCGTTGTATGACAGGCCGTTCCCGATGCCGGTCTTGCTTTGCTCCGAATAGAACCAGTATCCGGCGATCGCCGTGGCCAACATGACCACTATTGCAGCCAGGATTTGTACTTCTTTGTTGTCATGATTCAGCTTTGTGACCACTGGTTTCATACCTGGGGATGAGCCAACAGTCGTTTGAGTTGGATGCGGTGCGTTCGTCATGGGCACTCCTCTGCTTTCATGAAGTTGTTGCGGTTTTTAGTAAGCGAGCTGTTTGCGTCAGACGGCAAAAACGGCGGCACAGCATTTTCCGTTTCCTCACCTCCTTTCCTGCCAGGTGCCTGTTGTCATTGCCCAGTTGGTTATAGAGCAAAGCGACTGCCACGCGATCGCTCATTGGAATTCCGAGAAAATCCGGTAAGTTTGTTCGTCAGGATGTTGGCGAGCTGAAAGGAGATGAGTGTAAATCCCGCAGCCAGTGCGGGGATATCCCCGCGTGAAGGCTCGTCCCCGCACGAACCGGAAGAAGTTGATGTATGAAGGTGAACTGTCAGGAATGGTGGGTGCTAGCTGATCGGTCGAAATATTGTCGAACTAAGGTCTCTACAGAACGGAAATGGCGGTCTGGCAGGTTTTTGAACCGTTTCTTACAGGCAGCGATCGCCTCCTCAGCGGAACGATATCCCTGAATCGTCTTTACGAGGTGGTCGTAATAGTCCAGGAGCTTCAACTCCACAATCCTGGCCAGAGTGGGATCGCCAGCCAGCGTGAGGGCTGCCTTCTGCTGGTCGCCTCCCGATTCCACGAGCATGCGAAAGCCCATCCCCTTGAGACGCTGGGTGACTGTACTGCGGTCCCACCCCAGTGCCTGTGCGGTCGCCTGCATATCGAACTGCTGTTGGCGAAGGCAGGCGAGGACGGCCTGGTCGCCGGTTGTCTCGATCGCGAGGGCGGGAGAGGTCTGTCCGACGCGCAGGCTAGGTTGCTCTCGAGGAACCAATCGCAAGTCATCTTTCGTAATCACATGTTCTTCGGTAAGGGCAACTGCCTGCTGGAGACACTGTTGGAGCTCACGAATGTTGCCCTTCCATGCATGCACTTCCACGACAGCCAAGGCTTCCTTGGACAAAGCCACTCCATCCCGGCCGAGCTGTGCGGCAACGTCACGAACGAACCGTTCCGCCAGAAGCGTGAGGTCATGTCGGCGTTCCCGAAGCGGCGGCAGCCTGAGCGCAATGCCCATCAGGCGAAAGTACAGATCCTCTCGGAACCATCCTTCTGAGACACCTCGGTGGAGATCCTTATTGGTCGCTGCTACCACCCGGACGTCAACCGTGGTCGGTCTGGTGGCCCCGACACGATAAAAGGATTTCTCCTGCAGAACCCGAAGCAGTTTGCCCTGGTGTTCCAAACGAAGATCGCCGATCTCGTCGAGGAAGATTGTCCCCTGATGAGCTAGCTCGAAATACCCCTTCCGATCCCCCGTGGCGCCGGTGAAGCTCCCTTTGACGTGACCAAACAGCTCGCTTTCAAAAAGCTCTGGTGCGACGGCTGCCATATTGACGGGAATGAAGGGATGGCTGGCACGAGGGCTCAGCCGATGCGCCGCTCGTGCAAACAGTTCTTTGCCCGTGCCCGGTTCGCCAAGGATCAGGACCGGCAGCAGCGAGCGAGCTCCTTTCTTCAGATCGCGGAACACCGCCAGCACAGCTGGGTCTCTGGTGATAATGCCCACCTGCTCGCATTCGCTTCTCAATCGTTCTTGCTCTGTATCGCCAAGATGGTCTGTCTTGAGCGTCGCGGCTCGAAGGCCAGAGAGCTCACTCTCCAACTCCTGAAATCTGCAGCGAGTGGCCTCTTCCCGCGCTTGCGCGTCGGCTAACTGCTCATGCATGGCATCAGTGGACCGTATGAGTTCCTGCTCCTTGTTGGCTGAACGAATCGCTACAGCACGTGCCACCTCCAAATCTTCTTCTAATCCTTCTACATTGGATTCCTGACGGATCAAGGCCTCTCGTGCAGCGGCCAGTTCCTGATGCACCCTCACGATCTGCGCCTCAAGGCTCTGGATTTGGGGGCCGACAGCGAAATGCATCCACAGAATAGCGCCACCGGAAGCCAAGGCTATGGCACAGAGTGGAATAAAGACGGGCAACACCAAGCTGCCAAGCGACAAGGCTGCTAGGGTCATGCCCACATGTCCAAAAATCAGTACCGTCACACCTGCCACTTCTTTCCATCCCTTCACGGTAAGCAGCAGCCAGGCTGCAAGTGCCGCGAGGCTAAGAGCGTAGATGACCTGTCCGGGCAGAGGAGTCTCTTTCACCCAGTTTCTCGTCAGGAGAGTATTGAGAAGATTGACCTGGATGACGCTGTCCGGGACGTTCCGCTCCAATGGTGTGCGCCGCTCTGTCCCGCCCGAGGTAGGGAGGAGCAGGACGATCTTGCCTCTCACCCACTCCCGAAGTTTCTCCGCTTTCCCATCCTCGATCGCGTTCCAGACATCCAAAAACGACAGAGACAGAAAGCGGCGCTCAGCCCATCGGCCTTCGTAATTGATCAGCATCTGTCCGTGCTCATCAATCGGGATCGAGAGATGGTCGATGAGTCCATCCGGGAACCGAGCTTCATGGAGAGTCACTGCTTCACCGGGATTGAGCGAGACCTGCTCCGATGAGACCTGCAGAAAGGCAGCGGCCATCGCCAGGCCAAAGGCCGGAATCATGCGGTCGCCAAGCGTAACATAGAGAGGCATCCGCCGGACGACACCATCTTCATCGGCGATGGTCAAGGTATGGCCAATGCCTTTTGCATGCCGGGCCAATGCCGTCAGGGAGTTGGTGATCGCGACAACCTGCGGTAGACGCCTTATCTGATCCTGATTCACATCCGGCCAGGTTGGATGGATGATGTCTTGCCCGGTTGGCATTCGTTCACTTGACTGGGCACTGCCAGTGAGTCGCACGGAGAAAGGGTAGATCACCCTTCCAACTGACTTGGTGGCTTCGACCAACATGGCATCACTTGCTGCTCCGCCTCGGCCTGGAGGACTCGGAAACTCAATCGGAATATCGAGGCTGACAACCGCTGCACCGGCGCGTCCAAGGGCCGTCGTGGCTCGTGCGAGCAGTGCATGATCCCAGGTCCCGGTTCCGAACCGGGCTTCACTTGCATGGTCGCGCGCAATCACGACCAGCGATGGGCTCACGGCAATCGGCTGTCGGAGACGAAGCCAAGCATCGTAAGGGCTCCACTCAAGAGCTGTTAGGAAGGAACTGCCCAAGAGCCAGCCGCCCCAAGCTATCAGGGTTGCGAGGAGGCCGATCAGGCTGGCCTGTCCGGCTCGGGACTGCGCAAAGGTCTTGAAAGTTGCTGCGTCAGGCAACTTGATGTCGTGGGTTGGCAAGTCGGTGGATGCCACGGAGGCTCGATAGGTTCATGGTCAACGATGATCAGACTAAGGCGAACCGCTCAATGTCTGCTGCCCGACGAATATTTCTCTCAACAGACGTTTGGCATCCTCATGATGATTACCCTTGAGCAGGCTTCTCGCCTTGTTGAGGTCCTGCGGAATGCCGAGGCCTCGCGCATAGATTCGCGCCAGCGCAACTCGAGGACGTGGGAGACCTTCAGCAGCACTTGTTATGAAGTAGGAAAGGATCCGCCCATCATGGGCCGTCAACTGGCCGGCGATACCCTGCTCGTAGAGGGTTTCAAGCAGATTCTGGGCCGGTTCACTCAAGGCTGATGCCTCACGGATCAACACGGGGAGCGCTTCTCCGACTCGTCCCTGCCGAAGAAGGCTGGCTCCCGCGCTTTCTTCGGCGGTCTCTTTGCTGAGGTCAGGGAACTCCTGCCAGATCCCGTTGCGGTAGTCCTCAAACGCCTGCAAGGTGGACCGGGCTTCGTCACTTGAGGATCTTCCGTTGCGGAGAGCAATCTGGCGTAGTTGCGCGAGGGTTTCGCTGGCCTGGGTCATCCCTTGTTCAGCGGCACGGCTCCACCACTTGATCGCGACGGCAAGATCTTTCTCCACGCCAAGGCCGGATGCATAGGCGTTTCCGAGAAAATATTGGGCCTTGGGCAGTCCTGCACGAGCGGCAGCAAGAAACTCTTGGAACGCATCTGTCTCTTGGTTCGCGAGTTTGAGCATCACCCCGAGGTTGTAATGGGCATCGGCATAGTCTGGCTTAAGACGAAGAGCTGCCCGATAGGCCCTCATCGCACCGGTGATATCGCCCAGTGTGTAGTTGACGGCACCGAGGCTGTAGTGGGCCTGCACCAAGTCTTGTTGCAGGGCGAGCGCCGTTTGCAGCTCCGTGCGCGCAGCCGTCCACTCATGCTTAGCCATAAGGGCCGTAGCAAGGTTCACATGAACTTGCGCCAAGTCCGGCTGTAACCGAAGAACCGCGCGATACTCTTCGATCGCGCCGTCCACATCGCCCATCAGGTAAAAGGTTAGTCCCAGGCTGGCCCGAGCTTGAACCAAGTTCGGCTGTAGGCGAAGCGCTTCGCGAAATTCAGCAATTGCGCTGATGAGGTCTCCGGCAGTGGAAAGTGCGACTCCCAACGTGAAGTGTGCACCGGCTCGGTCCGGGTCGTTCTCAGGGGCTTCGCGCGGTTTCTCAATCGCCGGATTGTCTTCAGGCAGAGGGGCAGGGAGGGGCGTCGCTTGATCCTGGGGGAGAGGACTCAACTGTGGCTCGATGCTTACAGGATCACGCGAAGTGTCATCAGGAGAGACCGCGGATGCTTGCTGGCTGGGAGATGAGATGATTGTAAGAAGGGCCAACAGATGCGCGACCAACTTTATGCCGTTCATACTGCTCCTGTTACCTTCTGGCAAGTCTATCAAAGCAAGAAATATTATACCATTCGCACTCCAAAGAGGACCCAGCTATAAGCTGGTTTCCACCATGCAAGATTCGGACACATTCTGGGCTGTACCGGCGCTCAAAAACTGCTCTATTGCACATTGGTCTGGGGAAGCAGTATCCTAGGCTTGACCTCTTGCCTGACGCCAATTCGTTTTCAATAGATCTTGAAGAAAGGAGAGAGTCATGGCACTACGATTGGGCGATGAAGCGCCGAATTTCACGGCCGAAACCACAGAGGGCACCGTCAACTTCCATGAATGGCTAGGCGGGGGCTGGGGCATCCTCTTCTCACACCCCAAGGACTTCACGCCGGTCTGCACGACTGAGCTGGGCGCAATGGCCAAGATCACGAACGAGTTCAAGAAACGTGGGGTGAAAGTACTGGCCATCAGCGTGGATCCCTTGGACGCCCATAAGGGGTGGATCAAGGACATCAACGAGACCCAAAACGCCAATGTAAATTTCCCCATGATCGCCGACCCGGAGAAAAAGGTTGCCATGCTCTACGACATGATCCATCCGAACGCTTTGGACAACATGACGGTCCGTTCCGTGTTCGTCATTGGGCCGGATAAGAAGATCAAGCTCATGATCACCTATCCCGCCTCCTGCGGTCGGAACTTCGATGAGCTCCTGCGGGTCGTGGATTCCTTGCAGCTTACCGCCAAGTTCAAGGTGGCTACTCCCGTGAACTGGAAGGATGGTCAGGACTGTATCATCACCCCGGCTGTAACCGATGCCGAGGCCAAGACACTGTTCCCCAAGGGCTTCCGAGCGGTCAAGCCATACCTGCGTTACACGCCGCAGCCGAACAAGTAAGGGGACACTGCATAAGCAAAGTGTCTTTGTGAGGAGCCGCCTTCGGGCGGCTCCTTTTTTATTTAGACAAGCGGAGGCCAATTGCCCGCGCTCTCTTTCAGGCCGTTGAGCGGAGCAGGGTATATCAAAGGCGCGAGGCCCGCCCAGGGGATAGTGGGAGCGGACGTCTTTGAGCGAAGGATAGCCCTCGCCGAGCTTGTCGCGCCTAGGTGTGTTGTTGCCTCGATCCACATCACGAGCCAGGCTGTTTATCGGGCGAAATAGCGGAATAATGAGGAGAACAGACTATGACGCTTGGTACAGGATGATAGCATTTGGTACGTTTTGTAAGATAGTCACGCCCTCAGAAAACTACAATAATTCTCCATCCTTACGTCAAATTGCGTCCCTTTACAGCATGAAATTCAGCGGTACGCTTGATCAAGCGAGACACCATGGTACCGTTGCTCCTTGTACAAATACTCCTGATCGCCAGTATCGCGTTTTGGCAGTCTTCATGGGCCTCGGAGGCCTCGGAGAATTCCTCTCACGTGAAAGCGATCAGCCTCACTGAGCACAATCTTTTCACGCCTGACGATCAGCTCTCTGTTCTGCAGGGATTCTCCTGGCGGTTCACAGACAATGTGAATGTGAGCACCTCCCACGTGGCCCAGCCGAACAGCTCTGCACGTCTGAAAGAATTGTTTGGAAAGGCAGACGATGAAAAATCCTTGGGCTTCCTGGCGAGGTCTTCTTTTTTTCAAGGCGCTCTTGTCAGCGAAGGCGAGTTCGCCCATAGTCCATCGGCGAACAGGTCCATCGAAGGGAGGGGCGACCCAAAGAACCGGCTGTTCCGGATTAGTCTGACCGGCGTGCAAGGAATGTTTCGCTACGGCTTCAGCAATCGAACGGCCGGCAAAGGATTTCTGAACGCCCCCGATCAGGAGATGAAAGAGCTATGGGGCGAGTGGAGTCATGGCATCGCACGGTTCAGAAGTTCGCTGGTGAAAAGTCATAATAACGTGGATGGAGATCAGCGTCAGTCCCGGCTGACGCAGCTTCTTGGTAAAACATCGGTTACGTTCGCACCCCCATCATGGCCGGAAATTGGCCTTTCCTACTCACGAAGTTCTTGGTCGAGCTCCCTTGATCCGATAGGGGTCATGCCACAGCGATCCCTCTGGGATAGCGTGGATGCCTCGTTGTCGTTCAGCCGACCGACGTGGAACGCGAGGATCTCTTCATCCTTTTCTTCGAGCATTAACCTGCTGCGTCCGTCTGGCGAGACGATAGGGTTGGCCCATGCGGTCAGCGGGTCATACCGCTTGACGAATTCACTCACGCTCAATCCGACCGTCAGTCTGCGCAGAGATCGTCAGCAGTGGTCAGGAGTGCACATTAACACTCCCTCCACCTCGCTTGCTGTGACCTATAAAACCGATGACAGCTTCAAGTTCACAGCAACGGGCATCTATACCGAGAGTCAGAGCAGCGACGGGCTTGTGGACACCAGTACTATCACCGCAACCAGCATCGTCAGTTGGATCCCCGGGGCCTCCGCACAAAAGGGGCCCTCCTTCTCCTTGGAAACGCACTACTCCACAACCCGCCAAGAGACCGCGCCTTCTCTAGATACCGAAGACCTGACAGCCTTACTAGTCATGCAGCTCACGTATTTCTAATGTTCCCTCTCAGCTATTCGGCCTGAGCGCATCGAGCGACCACATCCAGGATCGTCTTGCAGGCTGAGACCACATCCGCGCCAAGCTGAGTGATCCCGCTGCCGAGGATGAGGATCACGTCTTGGCCATAGAATTCACACATCTCACTTACCCGCTCCACATTCATGCGGCCGGCTGCTGTGGGAAAGATCGGTTTCAGGTGACCCCAGGGCGTTCCGGCTTCCACCGCAATCCTGCGACAGTCCTCGCGGCTTATCGCATAGGAACCACCGAAGCTTGGATAAATGCTGGCGTCTGCTCCAAACAGCCGTGGCAGTTGACCGAACAGCACGCCCGGATCGATGCCGCTATCTGCATGTGCAATAAAACTTCCAAGCAAGGCAGGATGGCTTAAAACCGGCAAGGCAACCGCATCATCGCGCACAAGGTCGCGAAGAGCATCAAATCCGGTGAGTCCCGGACAGATCAGGAAGCCTCCTGCGCCGGCCTTCTTTGCAAAGAGACTGCGTGTGTGCATCACTTCCCATGGCCCGGTCACATGCGGCATGTAAAGACAGATGCGTCCAGTCTCCCGGTTGGCCTTGGCCACCGCCTCAACACATCGGGCTACGCGCTCTTCAAAGGAACAGAACCGGTGGTCAGAGAGGCCTTGATCGTCTTTAACCAGATCGAGACCGCCCAGGGCAAACTGATAGGCGAGGTCAGCCAGCTCTGAGGCGGATAAGCCCAAAGGCTTCAGGACACCGCACACTAGTGGCCGGTGGTGGACGTTGACCAGTGCACGAAGGACGTCCCTACCGAAGCGTGGCCCTGGCCAGCCGTGCGAGACAGGATCAGGTAGATGCAGACGTGCCACTCGGATGCCAGGCTTGAGACTGGCAATGCCGAAGACTACATTAAGAAGTTGTGCACACTCGCCCGTCAGCAGTTCGGTAGGAAAACTGATTATGGCCTCATATCGGTCGGCTTTTAGTTCCCGGAAACTCTCGACGAGCCCCAGGATTTCCTCTCGAATCATCCCCGCTGGCACCAGTTCATCAGGCAGCTCTACTGTTTGGTCGAGACACAGCGCCTCTGCCTTCGCGTGTGCCTCTGCTGCCGTGCCACTCAGATGGTATTCAACAGTGAAACGCGCTCCAGAAAGACGCGCGGGAGCTCCTTCGTTCATGGTACGAGGTCTTTGGGTTTAACTAGGATGGCGAACTAGTATTTGGTTGAGCAAGGGTACATAGGAATCGAGTAAAATGCCAGCGCGATCAGAGACATGATAGGGAGAAGCATGATGAAAGCTGATGACAGCAACAAGCTCACCGCGGTACGTCGCTGCGAGTGGGCGACGAACGACCTGTTGATCCGCTATCACGACAAAGAGTGGGGTGTGCCGGTCCATGATGACCGCCTGCTCTTCGAGTTTCTGATCCTCGAAGGCGCCCAGGCAGGCCTGAGCTGGGAGACCATTCTCAAGAAGCGCTGGGCCTATCGGATTGCATTTGATTATTTTGATGCTGCAGCGATTGCCAAGTACGGCCAACGGAAAGTTAAGCAACTGCTGATCAACCCAGCCATCGTCCGGAATCGGCTCAAGATTGCTGCAGCTATTCAGAACGCCAAAGCCTTCCTCACCATTCAGAATGAGGTCGGCAGCTTCGATTCGTATATCTGGCAGTTCGTCGGCGGGCAACCGAAGGTGAACGCGTGGCGGTCGTTGAAGGAGATCCCGACTCGGACGCGCGAATCCGATGTGATGAGCAAGGATCTCCAGCGGCGCGGGTTAAAGTTTGTGGGGTCTACAATCTGTTATGCCTTCATGCAGGCCACAGGAATGGTCAACGACCATCTGATGCACTGCTTCAGGCGCGATCAGCTTAATCTTACAACCTAGTGTAAAAGTCGAACTACGCGCTGATGGCGCATAGAGCGGAGGTGTTCTGATGGCGCGGAGAAGGTTTCCGAACCAGGATGCGTGGGAGATGCAGGTGATGAAAGAGCCGGAGATTGACGGGGTGTCCCCCAAAGAGGCAGCTCAGTGGCTGAGAGTGTCAGAGCAGGAGCTTGAACGGTTGATTGCCGACGGCACATTACAGGTTGCGGATATTTGTGATGGGCATGACCATGTCATCAGATCCGTCGTCCGAACGATGGACATCCGGAAGCTCCTAGCAAAACGGAAGGGCTAGGCCATTATAAATGGCAAGACTTTATTCCACGCTTTTCCAGGTACTGCTGATGGTAGTCTTCCGCCATCCAGAACTCCGAAGCAGGTGTGATCTCGGTCACGATGGGGCGCTTGTACCGGCCGGACGCCTGCAGCTTCTCCTTTGACACTCTCGCCGCTTTCTCTTGCTCTGGACTGTGGAAAAAAATCGCAGACCGGTATTGCGTGCCGACATCCGGGCCTTGCCGATTGAGTTGCGTAGGATCGTGGCAGCTCCAAAAGATATTCAACAGGTCCTCATACATGACCTGAGACGGATCAAACTCCACTTCCACGACTTCCGCGTGGCCGGTCATGTCTGTGCACACATCGTGATAGGTCGGGTTGTTCATCGTACCTCCCAAGTACCCAACCCGGGTCCCAGTTACGCCCTTGACTTGCCGAAACGCTTGTTCCACTCCCCAGAAACAGCCTGCTCCAAAGGTAGCCTTTTGCATGATGGAGTCTCCTCTTTTCTGATCCTGGCTTAGGCCGGCACGAACTTGAGCGCCGCTGAATTAATGCAGTACCGTAGGCCGGTTGGAGGTGGCCCATCGTCGAACACGTGGCCTTGATGGCCTTCACATCTGGCACAATGCACCTCGGTTCTCGGCAAGATCAGATGAAAATCGGTTTTGGTGTCGATAACCTCTGGAGAAATTGGTTGCCAGAAGCTGGGCCACCCCGTACCGCTATCAAACTTGTGTTCTGAAGAAAAGAGTGGTAACTCGCACCCTGCGCATTGGTAGGTCCCTTTGGCTTTGTGGTCATGGTACTTGTTCGTGAAGGAACGTTCCGTTGCTTCCTTGCGCAGCACCTGGTATTGCTCTGGCGTCAAGATTTTCCGCCATTCCTCGTCGGTTTTTGCAATCTTCATAATTCGACCTGTCTCCTTAGCTTGTACAGGCAGTAGGCCAAGTGATTTTGCCAGAATGCCGAGTCCCAATGCTAGGCCGGCTTTAAGCATGGCTCTCCGTTCCATCATAGGAATTCTCCCTTCACGTGCCTTTTGTTTTATTGTAACTTCTTCCCAATCATTAGTCTCGCCTCATTCTAGACCCTTACACCCCTGGGATTGTCGCGGTGGCTGGTTCTGTTCGTGAGGCCTTGACTGTTGCATTCCGTCTTGCTACCTCTCCTCCGTGGAAAAATACATGGCAAAACGAGGTCTTGAGAGACCAAAAGCTCTGCTGGCGTGGAGTAGCGGTAAGGATAGTGCCTGGGCTCTTCATACGCTCCGT
>Ga0187892_10006726_pt1 | contig 16875 bp, 12 predicted proteins | sample MA1701073metaG_FD_139345 | JGI IMG/M metagenome (GOLD analysis project Ga0187892, IMG submission 139345) | Bio-ooze microbial communities from a basaltic lava cave in the Kipuka Kanohina Cave System on the Island of Hawaii, USA - MA170107-3 metaG ... | reverse complement strand
TGCATGGGCGAACAAGCGCATGATCAACCGGCTGCGCTCACCGCGGTGCAGAGGACTCTCCCACTGGTCGCGCAGGTCGTCATCGAGCTCGAGGAGCGTGCCGAACTCCTCCTGCCAGGCGCTGAACCGCAGGTGCACGAGCGGAATACCCGAGACCACCAACAAATGCCGTGGACCGGTCGCCCCGCGGCGCCAGTCGGCCAACCACTCGTTGAGGTCCGCCCACTGCTCTTCCGAAAGAACCTGCTTCAGGCTGCGCTCGCTACGCAGATCGAGAAGCAGGACGTCGACGCCGGTGCCGCTCCCCTCGTAGCTGATGGCCTGCAGGCGGTGCGTGGATGGCTTTGGACACAACGGCCGGTCGCTGCCGCCGAGCTGAAAGGCGTCGAAGGTGGTGCGCGCCGCGTCGAACACGGCGCGATATCCTTGACATGTCTGCAGCTGCTCGGCGTACGAGCCCCAACCGTCGAAGATGTCGTGATCGTCCCAGGTGTATACGCCCGGAACCCGCGCCAGCATCGTACTGAACTCCGGTTGGTTCCAGCGCTGCACGTACAGGTTGACGAACGCTTGGAGCAGAGTCTCGGCGAAGCCAGCCGGCGGTTTCCAGTCCGGGCGCTTCATTGCCGGTGTCAGCCGCAGCTCGTCCAGTGGCAGCAGCTTTTCCCACAAGCTGTCGGCGTAGATCTGGTCGCCGCTCCCGATCATCACGTGGTAGCCGCCACGTAAGTTGCGGTTGGGACTGGCAGTCTCCTGCCATGCCTGGTCTGCGCCGGCGAGCTCTCCCTCGTCGAGATCGATACCGGCCGAGAGCTTGTGCTCGCGGAACACGCGCGTCCAGGTCCCAAACAAGTCCTGCACCCGGTTCATGTATTTGGTCTCGCTGAAACCGTTGCACGAGAAGAACAGCAAGCGCGGCAACTGCCCGCGGCCGGGTACGATCACGGTCTGCTCGAAGTCGAGCCCGGAGATGAAGCCGCCCGTCGGGCGTACGCGGTACCGTGCGGTGCTCTCGCCAGCGCCGCGAGCCAGGCGGACGTGCCAGCGCCAGTAGACGCCGCAGTCCACCTTCGATGCGGAGAAGTCTGCGGCGATGTCCGGCCCTTCCGCCACAGCGCCCTTCTTGGCGTGTTTGATTACCACCTCGCACGGCGGTTTGGCCGTACGCGGACCCCGCAGCAATACGCCGATATCGAAGCTCCAGTGATCGGGGTCGTCCGGTCGCGCGTACAGAATGGGTCCGAGCAATCGTTCCGCCATGTCGCATCACCTCCAGCAATTGCGGTTGACCGTATCGCGAAATGTCTGTGATGGCGTCTCCGGCTTCATCTGTTTGAGCGTCTCGAGCCAAGGCGAGAGGCTGCGCGGTGGTTCTGCACGTAGGAGTTGTCTGGTGCCGCGGCGTCGGTCCGTTCTCTGGCGGCGGGTCTACTCAGATGCCGCGCCGGTTACAAGCAGTCAGCTCGCTGCTGAGCGCCAGGCGGTCGCGCGGGAGAGTGTACACGATCCGACATTACGACGGCCGTCGATTGCGGCATCTCATCCCCTCACCCTCCCCCCCTCCCGGAGGGACTGTCGATTTTCTCGGGATGTAGGGGCGATTCGGGAATCGCCCGAGACGACCCTGCCGATTCGACGCGCCTTTTCGGGCGGTTCCCGAACCGCCCCTACACACGAACCCTCCGGATCAGAGAAAAATCGACAGTCCCCGGAGGGAGAGGAAATCTTGCTTCACGGTCCATGGGTTGCGTGAGCCGCGCTGTGTTCTGGATTCTGTGGTCTGCAGCCTTCAGGGCACGCCCCCGTCTGGGCACGGTGCCAGGACACGCTCGACGGCGCGCACGATCTCGTCGATGACGATGCTGCCGTCGTGGTCGAGATCGCCAGGCGTGCAGTCGGCTACCGTCGTCTCGTCGAGCGCGATGCGCACCAAGCGGATGATCTCGTCAATGCTAACCTGCCGATCCTGGCTGCAGTCGCCGGCGACGACACCAATCCACGCTCGCTGCCCGCGCCTGCGGCGTGGATGCCACCGCGCCGGAACCCAGGCACGCATCGCCATCGACGGAGCGCCCCGGCTCGTCAGCCTATGGAGAGTCGTCGGTCTCAACGAATGTGCCCCAACCGCAACCCGATGTTTCAATCACAACCCGCCAATTTGCAAGTGCGACTGATGGGTCCCGAAACGCGCCAGTCGATAGTCAATAGTCGATAGTCCATAGTCGGACGGGGAGGATTTGTGAGCTATCGACTATGAACTATCGACTATCGACTGGTCGATTGTGAACAATCACAGCCCCGACGTAACCTTCCACGGCGGATTGAGCCGATTGTCGGCCGCGTAGTACAGGCGGATCTCGTGGCCGTCGGGGTCCTTTAAGCGCGCTTCGCGCCAGAGATAGGACATGTCGGTCGGATCTTGCTCGAAGGTCACGCCCTTCGCCTTGAGCTCGGCCACAGTGCGATCGAGCGACAGGCATTCGAAGTACAACTGCGCGCGCGGTGGGGCCGGCGCTTCTCCCGTTACCTCCACCGAGATGGTCTCGTCCGATTCCGGGCAGCGGAAGCGCGCATAGCGTGGCGGCTCGTGGACAATCGGCACCAGGCCGAGCGTGCGGTAGAAGGCGGTTGAACGATCGAAATCCGTGACGATCAAGGTGACGTGGTTCAGTCGCATCGTACCTCCGTGAGAATCCAGGCTCGTTGGGCCATGTACCATAGAAGCCTCCGCATTTGACGTCACTTCCCGTCAAACCGTCCGCCCGCTGCCGGCATTCCGAAATTTCTGACCTTGACCAGTTGTCCGTTCACTACCGCGACTCCGACACCCTGAGCTGCCTGGCCGCATCGTCCGCGTCGTTTCTTGGCGCTGCATCGACCCCACGCCGCTCCGCCCTCCCCTGTACAGGTTAGAAGCCTGTACCGCCCCTACGCTCGAAACGGTCCTTTCGAGCTACACCCCGCAACGGAGGTGCTGATCACCCCAAGACAGAGGGTACTCCGGATCATCTGCTCGTGATGCCGATTTCCTCATCGACAACCTCGTCGTCGAAGTCGATGGAGACAGGCGTTGGGTAGCCGCGCTCTGGATGGTACTTGACCGACAGGAACGGCGCGGCAGGTCAATCGCCTCCTCAAGGTGGCGAATAGAGCACCGAACGAGAACCAGGAACCCTGGCAAAGAGGCCAGGACAGAATCCAGTCGAGTCCGGGTTCGGCGTTTGTGTTCGGTCGTCAGTCAGCGTGCTACTGCCTGCACGACCTGCTGCACAATGGCGCCGAGACCCCCGCTGGTGGTAGCGGCCGCCGCCGCTCCGCCCGACCGATCGATGTCGAATCCGATGATGATTTCGCAGTTGGTCCCGCCGCACTCGCTCGACAAGTTCAAAGTTAGGGTGAGGTACGCCAGGCCCTGCGTTGATGCAAGATTCCCGTTAAAGCTCGCCGGGATCGTCACGGTGCATTCGCCATCGGTTTCGGTTCCGCAATCTGTAGCGGAAACGGCTCCGCTTGCATCGACACAGCCAACGAATCCAGATGAGCCACCGGGATCGTGCAGGTCGACCACCGTGCCGGTCTGTGTGACCTCAAACACTTCGGTCTCGGCAGCGAGGTCGAGCGCTAGCTGCGTCACGTTTGTGGGACAGCTCGACCCTGCCACCACATAATGGGTTGCGATGTACAGCCCCGCAATGTTGGGTGCCTGCACATCCGGGCAGCTGGGCGTCCCGGTGTCAGGGCAGGGGGTGCCGCCGTCATCGTCGCCCCCACAGCCGAGAGTCCCCCAGGTCCATACGGTCGTCAATCCGGCCACGATCCAGATGAGTGCTAGCCTACGCATGACCGCCTCCTTGCGCATGTCGGTTTCAAATTCCGATTGCCTCCCGCGCCACAACATTCGTGTCGCCACTATCGTCTTGTGACGCGCCGTCTTCGCGGAGCTTTGCACTGAACCGTCTCTGGCACGTCTGCGCCCCGTCTCGCGGCGCGTCTGTTTCCATTCGTGTCGCATCGCCGTGCAGGTCTCTGCCCACGGATAGTGCCACCCCGCACGCACCTCAATGACAACGCCGTCTCGATTCGTGCCCGAAAGCCACTATCGACTATGGACTATCGACTGGTCCGGTTACTCTCTCGGATCGGAAACAAACAGCGGCAGGAAAGGTGCGCTCCGTTTAGAATCATTTGTTTGGACGCGCCGCCTGCCGGATGTGAGCAAGATTTGCAACGTAGGGTGGGCTCTGCCCACCCGGGTGCACGGAGTGCACCCTACAGCCGAACAGGGAACCGTTGACGAATTTCAGCGGATCTCAGTCGACCGTTCACAGTCGACAGACTTTGGATCTGGGCCGCTGCTTTGACCGCAGCGGGCGGTCGCGTTACGCCCTGAGCGGTCCTTCTCTTCTCCGTGCCGCGCGTAGTTGCATTCTCGCACCCTCCTCGTTGCGCCGCGGCCAGATCCGCGAACACAGAAGGTGGATTCGGCCACAGGCTAAGGATGGAGTCCGCACGTCTCGAAGCTTGCAGCTGCTCTCAGGGGTGCGCGGCTTGCGCTCTGCGAAGACCAGGATCATGCTGTCGCTCGATGGTCTTTGCGGACGGAGGTGTTCATGGGTGATAAATCTCCAAAGGCGAAACAGCGCGAGCTGAAGCAACACAACGCAGCAAACCAGCAGGCCAAGAACGAGAAGGAAAAGCGGCAGCAAGCGCAGGCATGGGTTCCCTCTAAACCACCCAAGCGGTAACGTGCTCTATCGCCGCCGCGGCGTGTCACGGCGGTAGGCCGCAACAACTGCACGCCGCCGGTTCTGCCGTTGACGCCATTCGCTGTAACCAGGCGTCTACTAACGTTCTTGGCTCGCACGCGGGGCACAACGGCCGCCGCACAACAAGCTGCGTACCTCCACTGGATCCCGAGCGGCGCTGCATACATCAAAGCCATTCGCGTACACCAAAGGAGGGAAAATGGCCCGTACGACGTGTGACGACGATCCTGGGTTCTTGTTCGAATACCACTATTGCTTGTTCGAGTTGTCGAAAGACCTGACGGGGAGAGGGGACGGCCGAAACCCGTGCCGGTGAAGTGTGAGCTGCCCAGCCCGACGTTCGGGACCAGACCGTGCGAGACGTTGCGAACCATGCAGGTGCTCCGACTCCGGCTCGAGTCGCACGACCCCTGCGATTCACCGGTCGGTGTCTTGCTCAACGGCGAGCTGAAGGTCGATCAGTTCGTCTCCGCCTTCATCCAGCATGGCGGACGGCGCGGCGTCCACGCGGGTAACTTCGTGTGGATGGCGCGCGGCATCCAGATCGAAGGCAGGATGTCGGGCGTCACCAATCTCGGCACGCATCGCCGGCCGGTGTTCGATGACTGCCAACCGTGCAACGCGCGCGGTGTGATGGAAGGGCGTCTGTGCGGTGCAGTCGTCAGAACCAGAGTGCGGGAGCTGCGCGGCGCGCAGATCATGGCGGCGTATCGCATCCGCTTCCGGGCGTCGCGGGCCGGTATCCAAGGGGAGCTGGGGGGCGTTCTCGAAGGCTCAGTCCTGGTACGCTGCCGGTAGAACCGGTCATCCCCGCGAAAGCGGCTGTTTCCGCTTGGGGGCTTGAGGGTTTGTGGGGCCTGAGGGCTGCAAAGCCCCGCGCTCCCAGTTGACGGTGCCCGCAATCCCATGCGAGCGTCGAGCTTCCTTGCGGCTCATGAGCACTGAGTCCAGCTCTCGGCGCGGTACGGCGCCGGTAGGCGTCGCGAGCGCTGCACTGCTAGTGGCTGCCGCCCTGCTCATGACCGGCTGCAGCTACCTCGAGATGGTGCAACGCCACCGGCGTCTGCGGGAGGCATTCGAGAAACAGCCCCGGCTGGGGTTGGTGCAGGAGTTTGCGCCGGAGGAGTGTCTGCAGGTCGTTGGCGGACTGCACAGCGATCCGAATCGCGACGAGCCCCTCGCCATCATCGCGTTGTCCCAACAGTATGCCCCCAACGAGGTCGTGGGATGGCGGATGGTGCCCGGCAGCGTCGGCTACTACTCGGTGCTGCTGCCGGAGGGCACATACGATTTGCTCGTGTTCGCCGACCTCAACCATGACGGCTTCTTCGGCGACGACGAGGTCGTCGGTCGCACGCCACCCGGCTCGCCGCTCGCTGTCGACCGCAGGCGGGCGCAAGACGGCTTTCTCCTCGACGGACCGGATCTGCGCCTGGACTACGAGCATCCCTCGGTCGAGGACCTGCCGGTGCCCATCAAGGTGGCGGTCACTAGCCAGGTGGTCAGCTCGCTCGACGACGACTTCTTCGACCCGGGCTACGGAGTGATGGGGCTCTACAATGCGTCCAAGTTTCTCGAGCACACGCAGGGCTACCTCTTCAGTCTCGAGCCGCTCGATGCCGACAAGACACAGGTGTTGTTCGTCCACGGTGCGGGCGGTACACCGCGCGACTGGAAGTACCTCGTGAGCGGGATGGATCGATCGCAATTCCAGCCGTGGTTTTTCTTCTATCCCTCGGGGCTGCCGCTCGACCGCACCGGTGCGATCCTGGCCGAGTTGATCGAGCGTGTCGCGGCCGGTCCGCAGTTCAAGCTCGAGCGCCTCGTCGTAGTCGTGCACAGCCAGGGCGGGCTGGTGGCCCGCTCGGCGCTCAACCGGCTGTCGGTGCCGCGCAAGCCGACGTATCTGGAGATGTACATTTCGATGTCGACGCCCTACGGCGGGCACGACGCGGCGGCGGCGGGGATCCGGCGCGCCCCGGAAACCATTCCGGCGTGGTACGACCTGGCGCCGGGGAGCCCCTATCTCCGCGACCTCACCAGCGCGCCGCTGCCCTCCGACCTGCCGTTCTACTTGCTATTCGGCTACCGGGATCCCGGGCGAGTACACGTCGGTCCCAGCAGTGACGGCGTCGTCACCATACGCAGCGAGCTCGACTTGGCCGTGCATCTGCGGGCCACGCGCAGCTACGGGTTCGATGTGTCCCACACAGGGATTCTCACCAGCCCCGCGGTGCGCGATCTCGTCAACGAGCTCATCGCTTCGGCGGCGCCGCCGCAGGGCGTCCTCGACGAGTCGCTCGACGCCGTCAAGCGGGTGTTCACGGCACCAGCGCAGCAGCCATGAAGACCCCATAACGTCGCGGCCCGCAGATGTTTGGTACCGTCCCCGCCGTGCCTGCTACGAGCTTCTCTCCACAGGATAGGGTCCTTCCTCGAAGCTCCGTGCATGATATCCCTTGCTGCCGACTGTCCTGGCGAGAGGGCTATACACATCATCTCCGCGGCGCAGGCAGTCGAGGACGTGCCGGAAGTCGACGCGCGGCCTCCAGCCCAGCTCTTCCTGAGCACGATGATTGACGTAGACCCGATCGATACCTGCGAACATGCGCCAGCGGCGTTGGCGGTACACCTGCTCGTAGTCGGGGAACAGGTCGCGCACCACCCCCGGTGCATCCGTGCGCAGCTGCAACAGATGCCGTGGCTCAAACGGGCTCGTCGCACTCACGACGTACCGGCCAAATCCGATTGCCGGAGCTCGCTCAGCTGCAAGGATGTGCGCGTCCACTGCATCGGCGAGGTCGAGCCGTCGATACAAGTACTCGTTCACCTTGAGATTGAGATCGTCGTACTGATGCCGCAGCTCGGGGTCGTCGTCCGCTTCCGGAAAGAATCGGGAGGTGCGTAGGACGATGCAGGGTAAACCTCGCGACCTGAAGAACAGCTCACAGAGATCCTCGGCGGCCTTCTTGGTCACCCCGTAGATATTCCTCGGAACGGATTCGACGTCTTCGTCGATCCAGGCGGCGGGTTGGCCGTCAGCAGGCCGCAGCGCGGCGCCGAAGGCGCTCGTCGTGCTGCTGTAGACGACGGCGGATACGCCGCTCCCGAGCGCAGCCTCGAGGACGGCCAGCGTTCCCGCGATGTTGGTCTCGACGAAGGCATGCCGTGTGTGGGTCGCCATGTGGGGCTTGTGGAGCGTCGCGGCGTGGATGACCAGATCGGTCCCGCGCAGGCAGCTGCGAACGAAGTCATGATCTACAACCGAGCCGACATGGGTGGTGAAGGGGGACTCGAGCAGATCGAGCCCGACGACGTCATGCCGACGCTCCCGCAGGGTCCGGACAAGTCCTTCACCGAGATGCCCGGCGCTTCCGGTCACGACGATGCGCATCCGTCTGAACTCCTGTCCTACCTTAGAACGCCCCCACTCGGCGGCTACCAGCATGGAGAACGAGCGTCAAGGGAAGGCGGACGTACCCACGCACGGACGCAGCTCCCGAGATTGATCGTGAGGCGGAGAAAGGGCGGGGTTCCACACCCAACGGTGGGTATATCAAACCAAACGGGGGGGCGTTGTAAGAACTCGTTCAACTCCTCCCGATTCGTCATGCATCCGGATTCCGTCGTCGAGCTCGTGGGGGGTCGGAAGAGTCAGCCCGTTCCAAACATGTCTACGGCATCCGGAGAATTTCTGAGCCCAACCGAACTCGACAGGAGAAACGAATCCTCCTGCTGCCTCTGCCTGTTGCTTGAGCCGTTGGCAGGCGAGACTTGAAACAGAGTTCTTACACCCCGACCGCGCTCTCCCTTACCGGGCACGGCGCTTCCTCACAACAATCGTCCCACTGAGACGGTCATGGAGCGCGCTGTATGCCGGCCCGGCCGCTGCCATTGCAAAGCCGACGAACATCGTCATCAGATCGAGGAAGTAGGCGGCCGTCCGTCCCACGGACCTCGCGAAACTCAGAGGAACACGATCTGCGCTCTCCACTTTGATACCCAGCAATATTTTTCCAAGTGTCTGTCCGATCAACCAGGTGGGCAATATGAAGTAAGCCGCGGCGACGGAAACAAAGGCCCAGCCGCCGATCTCGGTCAGCACCGTCTTGCCTTGTGGATCCACCGTCTGCATATCAAACCCCGATAGGGTCACTGCCGCGGCAACTAAGGAATAGACCAACGCTGCATCCAGGCTAAACGCAACCGCTCTCCGCCAAAACAACGGCTCCCCAGCACGCCGAACAGTCACAATTGTTCCGGGAAGCTCGTGCGCTATCGGACCACCCGGTCCCTTCTGCTCGGCTACAACGGTGACAGCGTGCCTCAAAGCGTCCCAGACGGAATCGCTCGCCCATGATGCCGGAAATTCGAGCACTTGATAACCCGCCAGATCGAACGGCAAGCCACGTAAGTCATCGCCGACAAGAATGACATGCTTGAGCAAACCGTGAGCAAGTCCAAGCTCGTAGAATACGTTTGGGTTGTTACCGGAAAGGTCGGCTACCGCGAGGTCTGCTTGAGCTATGTTCTCTACTATTCGCCGCAGGATTGTCTCTGTGCTCTCGAAGCGATCGACGCGCACAACCTCAAAGCTGAGAAAGGGGAGACCGGTCTCGATGGTTCTCTTGATGAGGTGATAGTGGCCATCATACCTCTCATCGAACGGCATGAGCACGAAGCATCTCTTCGGCTCATTGCTTCCCCTCGGCCGCGCGAAGCTGTTTTGCGAAGATGGCCTCGCGCGAGGATCACCTTCCGTGGTCATAGCTGACTCCGGTTGTAACAGATCCCGGGAAATTCCCGATGCAGACCAAGATGCGTTCCTCGGCCATCCCTCTTGGCAAACGGCGAGATGCCTTTCCTCCACTTGGAAGTCAAGTCGCGGAGAATCGGTGACAAGTGACAGCCGTGATACAGTTCCAGATGGGCATGTGGCACGGATCGGAAATCTTGAACTGGACCTTGTCGTCGACAAAGAGCGAGCTTGCTGGATCTGATCGCGCGTTGCGACCCGACCGATATTGTCGAGGAAAAAGAGAAGAGTGAGACTGGGTGACGTGTCTGGAAAGTGGAAACTTGGTAGAACTTTCAACATTCGAGACGTCGCCCAGGAGCGATAGCGATAGGACGGCACCCTCCCCTGTCCAGCGGGCCTCGACGTTTCCTCGCAACTTCCAATCGGAGTAGAATGCCGCCGTGACACCGTCCAAGCCCAGCTCAGTGATCGCGGATCTCTGTTCGGTTGTGGCCCGTGAGCGCGGCCTCACGCTGCTCGTGCTCTTCGGATCGCGCGCGCGGGGGGATGCCGGCATACATGCCGACTGGGACTTCGGCTTCCTCTCGGACAGCTCGGTGGATCCGTTGACGATCATGGCCGAGCTTGCTGCAGCCGTCGGTAGTGAGCGTCTGGACCTCGTCGACCTGACGCGGGCGGGTGGGCTCCTCCGCTACCGCGCGGCACGCGACGGTGTGCTGGTGTATGAAGCGAGGCCGGGAACCTTCGACCGGTTCCGTTTCGAGGCCGCGCGCTTCTGGTACGATGCCGAGCCCGTGTTGCGCCCCGGTTACGACGCCATCCTCGATGGCCTGGGTTGATGGGCGCGATTGATCGTCCAGTTCTTGCCGAGCGGGCCGGGGCCGTGGAACGGCACCTCGCCCGCGTGGCGGCGCGGTTGCCGCCGAAGCCTGCCGAGCTAGTGGCGGCGAGCGACGCGTCAGATGCGGTCATCCTCCACCTTTGGCAGGCGGTGCAGATCGTCATCGACCTCGGGTTGTCGACCTGCCTGCACTTCAACCTGGGCACGCCGGAGAGTTACGGCGACGCCTTTCGTCGGCTAGCCGATGCGGGGCTTCTCGAGAGAGAGCTGGCGCAGCGGCTGACCCAAGCGGCAGGGTTCCGGAACCTGGTTGCACACGCCTACGAAGGCCTGGACATGGAACGCGTGCACCGCGCCGCGTTGCAGGGTCCGGCCGATCTGCGTGCCTTTCTTGCACGGCTGCGCGATCTGTTGGCATAGGAGATACCGCAGGGGCGATCCTAAGTCGACGAACTGTCTCTGATCCAAAGTCCAGGAGAGCGCACCCCAATCGCATGACCGCGCGAGCGCGGGCATGGTCCAGGGCTACAAGGCCGCTTTCCTTAACGGCGCGCGCGCAGCACGAAGGCCAGCATGAGCCCGAGGTCGCCGTCGCGCGGCGGCGCGGTTTCCTGGAGCTCGCGGAGGACGAAGGACACCGTCGACGAGACCATGTTGCCGTAGCGCTCCCAGACCGTCCACGAATGCCGCAGGGCATGCCCGGAAAGTTCCACGCTGTGCGCCGCCGCTTCGAGGATCTGTGGGGTGCGGGGATGTACGACCCAGAAGGACACGTTGCTGCGGTGCAGGACGTGCCTTTTCGGCAAACTGGTTCGCTACGTCCCATCTCGACGTCCCAGGTGGTATCTATGGGCGCGCACCATTCGACGATTTCCCTCAAAGCGGGGCTTTTCGGCTCTCAAAATGGTTTGAGTTTAAGGTATTGCAAGGCGCCACATTTTACAAGATTGTGAAGTCTTCACGCAAGCTTGCGATGGTCCGACCCGCTCAAGGTATGTGCCCATTCCGACCCGCAACGTTGCACAGCTCATGTAGGGGCTCAGAGACGCCGTGGAGACCGATGGAGAGACGCCCCAAAGACGCCAGGCAGACATGGTTGCAGTGACGATCTCAGCGCCGACGAACTTCTAGGCTCATTGCATGACGGGGTCCCAGACGGAGATGAACCATGTGTTCGTGAGTTACCGGCAGGAAAGTGTGCAACACTCTGCCGCCGTGCGGCGCTTCGCGGAGACGCTGCGCGCCAAGATTCCAGCGGTGTCGCTCGATCAGTTCTTTCGGGAGATGAATCCGGCCGGTCCCAACGAAGGGTGGCGCAAGTGGTGCGAGGACAACGCCGAGAAGTCCGCATGTGTATTGATCGTCTGCTCGAAGGGCTGGTTCGATGCCTACCGGCAGGAAGGTCCTCCGCACGCAGGGATGGGAGCCGCTTGGGAAGCGGCGATCTTCGCGCAAGAGATCTACGACCAGAAGGGGCACAACGCCCGGATTCGCCTGGTCAACCTTGGTGATTTTGATGAAGCCGGAATCCCCCTGCGGCTGCGTTCCTGGCAGATCTTTCAACCGGCCCACGGTAACGCCGAATTCGACGGCATCGCGAAATGGGTACGGCAGCGCCTGGCGATGCCGGGCAGTCAGGGTGGTCCGCCGAAAATCGTGTCACTTGCCGAATGCCACTTCGACATGCGGGCCGAGCGCAGGAAACTGCAGGCCTTCCTCGAAGACAAAGGGTGGGACGTGCGGCCGGCTTCCGCCTACGATGACGGGACTCGCGAGTTTGCACTTCGGGCGGATCTTCAGGAGGCCGTGGGGTTCGTGCAATTGCTCGAATCGTACCGCCGCGACTCGGGATTCGACCGTCGACAGGGTGAGGTCGCGCGAGAACTTGGGAAAAAATGCTTCTACTTTCGCGACGACAAGATCGTAGTCCCGGATGACGATCCGGTGCATGCGGAGTTCCTCAACCCCACGGACGTGGTGGCGAAGCTCAGCTTCGAGGAGTTCAAGGTCAACGTTGCGAAAGACCTGGAGCGAATGTGGGAGCAAAGCAAGCCCGGCCCAGGACAGGTGGCTTTTCGACGCGCGCTGGTGCAGGTCGCCATCCGCTCTGCGAATCGCGATTCGCTGTGGGACAGAGTGTTCGAGTGGATCGACCGAGAGCATGACATCCGCTCGCATCTGCTCGAGGAGGCGGAAACCTTCTTGGACAAGCATGACCCCGCGGCGCCATGCCACGGCTTCCTCATCGTCTGTGACGGGTCTGCGCCGGAGAGCGGCCCACACTCGCCCAGTCGGGACATGGAACACTGCTCGCGCATTCAGCTCAAGGAGAAAGACGAAACGCGCGTTCCGCCGGCGCATCTCGTGTATTGCCCGCCACCGATGTTGTCCTCATGGTCGCGACTTCAGCGGGTCACACCTCTGCGCTTTCAGCGGGAAGCGGAGATCCCTCCGAACGGCATGCCGGGCAAGTTGGTGCAGTTCTTCGCGGAAGTCAGGCAGGTCGTCAGATGACCGGCTCGTCGTTACCGCACCCCGCAGCCCATTTAGTCCAATCGCCGTATCCCGGTCTCCGGCCGTTCGAGGAGCAGGATCATGGAATCTTCTTCGGGCGCGAGGAACAAGTCATCGCCCTGATTCGTCGGCTCGAAGAGTATTCCTTGGTCGCCGTTGTCGGATCGAGCGGTTCCGGCAAGTCGTCCCTGGTCAGAGCGGGGCTGCTCCCGGCTGTGCGCCGCGGCTTTCTCAAGGGAACCAAGGGGTGGCTCATTGTCCCGCCGATCAAGCCGGGCCGCGAACCCTATGATCGTCTTGCCAAGGCCCTCATCCAATGCCGCCCGGCAGTACGCTCGCCGGCTGTCCAGGATGGCGACCTTCCGGCCATACTGCGCGAGACGGATCGAGGACTGCTCGATGCACTCGACCGAACCGGATTGAGTGCGGACACACGCGTCCTGGTCGTCGTTGACCAGTTTGAAGAGCTCTTTGCCTTTCGCATTGCCCGTACGAAGAGCGAAGAGGTCGCGTCGCGCGATGAGGCCTCCGCATTCGTGAACATGCTGTTGCGCTCGTGTGAGGGCGACGGGCGGGTCTCGCTGGTGCTCACGATGCGCTCGGATTTCATCGGGCACTGCGAGGCGTTTCTCGGGCTGCCAGAAGAGGTGAGTCGCAGCCAATTTCTCGTTCCTCGGTTGGACCGCACCCAAATGGAAGAGACGATCAGCGGACCGACGCGGATCGTGCACCAGGGGTTCGCACCATTCGACTTCGAAGAGGGCGTCGTCAACCGGATCATCAATGACGCCGGTGACCGCCCCGACCAGCTCCCTTTGTTGCAGCATGCGCTGATGCGGAGCTGGAAGCGCGCCGTCCAGCGGGCTGCGGAAGACCGCACCGCGATCCGTGTCAAGCACGAGGACTACACCCAGACCGGCGGTATCGAAAACGCCCTGTCCCAGGATGCCAATGCGGCCTGGGCAGAGATTCCGGAGAAAGCGAAGAAAGCGACCGCTCGGCAGCTCTTCCTTCTCCTGTGTGATGTGTCCGCCGACGGGCAAATCACCCGTCGCCGGCCGAGGGTGGCAGATGTCGAGCTGGCAACCGGCGCGAGCGGGACGGACATCGAAGACATTGTCAGGGTCTTTCAAGCGGACGATCGCGACTTTCTTCTGCCCCCGTTGAACGGCGAGCCTCTCGCTTCCAAAGATCTCTTGGACATCAGTCACGAGGCGTTGCTGCGCCAATGGGGCCGCTTTGCCGAATGGCTCGCCGATGAAAGGCGCGATGCCGAGGAACTCCTGCGGCTCGCCAGGCAGGCCGATCTCGCGCGGCAGGGATTCAGCGAGCTGTTGGGAGGCGATTCACTGGCGCGCATCGCAGACTGGCGGAAGCGCGTGAACGCCTCGTGGGCACGCCGCTACGTCGATGACGAAGTCTGGAGCAAGGTGCTCAAATTCATCAACGACAGCGAAGACGCGGCACGGGCGCGGAAACGTGAAGCGGCGCGGAGCGCGCGACAGAAGCGATGGCTGATCGTAGGCGTTGGGCTCCTCTTAGTCGCGGCGACTCTCGTTTCCCTCTGGTTTGCACTTCTGCAGAGGCAAGCCACGGCAGCGGCCAACGCGGCGGCGGCCAGAGCGGAGGCGGCAACTCGAGAAGCGCAGAGTGCACTAGAGAAATGGTTCATCGGCACTATCAGGGACAAGTCGCCATCGGCCGAAGAGCGAGAGACCCTGTGGGCCCTGGCCCAACTGGAATCCAAGAATGGCGCCGTGAGGCATCGTGTTCTCGAGCATTGGTTCAGTACTCATGACACACTCCGGGTAGCCTTGAGTGAGAAGGGACGCGGACTGCGGGCCATCGTCGGAATGAATCGCGGCATGCTACGGGCGGCTCAGCAGCATGCCGACAAATTGGCCACCAGGCTCACTCGCGAGCTGATGCGCCCGCACGCACCGCGCAAACGAGCCATGGTAGCTGGTCTGAAGGAATTGGTGCCGCTCATGAGCGTGGCGACGGCAAACGAGCTGGCGACGACGCTCGTCGGCGCGCTGCAGCAACCGAGCTTGACTGATTCGGACCGGTCGAACGCGGCCGACGCAGTCGCCGCGCTGGCGCCGCGCATCGATCCGCCCCAGGCGGCGACACTGGCAGCGACGTTGGCGCAAGCATTGGAACAGCCTGCCGAGACAGATCGCGCACGGCTGTACAGTCTATCTGAAGCGCTCGTAGGACTGGCGCCGCGCATTGATGAGCCGCAGGCTTCTGCGCTGGCTGCCAAGCTGGTCACGGCGCTGCTGCAGCCTGGCGAGATGCCCCGGGCAAGGCTGGTGAGCCTGACCGATAGCGTCAATGCGTTCGCACCGCGCATTTCTCAGACCGTCGCGGGGGAGCAGGCGGCCAACCTGATCCAGGCATTGCTGCAACCGATCGAGACGAACGTCGACCGGCTGTCGTATCTGTCTGGCGCCTTTGCTTCGGTCGCGCCACGCGTCGACGCGATACGGGCGACTCACTTGGCGTCCCTGTTGATCAAGGCCATTGCGCATCCAACCGCGACCGATCTTGGCTGGCTGTCAGCGTTGTCGGACGGAGTGGAAGCGCTAGCGCCGCGTGTCGACCCGACAAACGCGGCAAAGCTCCTCGACGAATCGAGCGCCGCTTTCGAGCAAATCCCGATCGCAGACTCCAAACGCTGGTCGGCCATGACGGGCGTGATGGCTGCACTAGGGGCGCGCGTCGATGCGACACAGTCGGCCGGGCTGGCCGTACGCCTCGCCGAGGACCTGGCGCAACAATCGGGGACGGACTCGCACCGCCTGGTACGCGTCACGGACGTTCTCGTTGCCCTACCGCTCGCGGAGCTGTCACATGCGACCCCGCAGCCGGCAGAGCTCGCCGCCGGATTCGCCAAGGCGCTCGTGCAGCAAGACGAGACGGATCCGGATCGCTTATCGGTTTTGACTGAAGGCCTGGTTATCCTGGCCCCACGCCTCGACTCCCGACACGTCGCGGAGCTGGCGACAGCGCTGGGGAGCTCGTTGCAGCAGTCGACGGAGACCGATGAAGACCGGCTGATATTCCTCGTCGAGGCGCTGCGCACGTTGTCGGGACGTTTGAGCGCCGCGCAGGCGACCCAGGTCGCGAAAGGATTGGCCAACGCGTGGCAGAACCCTGACGAAACGCATTCTTCGCGCTCGCGCCATCTGCCAGATGCCTGGGTTGCACTGGCGCCGCGGATGGATGCGCAGCAAGCGGGAGCACTGGCGGCGCGGTTGAGCGCGATGCTGCGACGGGGGAGCGAGACCGATGAATATCGTTTGCGCTATTTTGCAGCGGCTCTGGCGGCCTTAGCGCCGCGCATCGATCCCGAGGTGGCGGCGAAGTTGGCGGCGGGGTTGACCACTGCGCTGCAGCGACCGACGGAGGATGATGAGTATCGCGTTGCCGGATTGGCGGCCGGCATCGCGGCGCTGGCGCCGTGCATCAGTACGATGCACTTAGCGCGGCTCGCGGCCGGGCTGGGGAGAGCGCTTGAGCAGCCGAACGAAGCCGATTCATCCCGCTTATCGAGCTTGGCGGACGCTCTGGCTGCACTGGCGTCCGACCTGGATGAAGCGCACGCCGCCAAGATCGCCGCCGGGTTGACGAACGCGCTCCAGCTACAGAGCGAGACGGATTCGTGGTCTCCCCGACCGCCGCACCTTTCCAAGGCGCTCGCATCATTGGCGCCGCGCCTGGATGCGACCGAGGCGGCCAAGATGTCAACGGCACTCACAAACACATTGGCGCAACCGTCCCTCACAGATTCCAAGCGCCTGTCGAGCCTATCCAATGCGCTCGCCGCCTTGGCGCCGCGCCTGGATCAAGCCCGCGCCGGCGACGTAGGGGCCAGGCTGGTGGAGACGATGGCGCAGCCGACCGAAACGAATGCCGAGCGACTCGCGGAATTCACCCGCGTCCTGGTGTCGCTGGCGCCACACCTGGATTCCGCACAGAGAGATGCGGTG
>Ga0187892_10006725_pt1 | contig 16876 bp, 14 predicted proteins | sample MA1701073metaG_FD_139345 | JGI IMG/M metagenome (GOLD analysis project Ga0187892, IMG submission 139345) | Bio-ooze microbial communities from a basaltic lava cave in the Kipuka Kanohina Cave System on the Island of Hawaii, USA - MA170107-3 metaG ... | reverse complement strand
TGCGGGCCCCGAAGGTGACGGGTAACGGCTCCAGGTTGACCGACTGCCCCACCGAACCCAGCGGCACGACCGCCTGGCTCTTGTCCGAGCGGCCGAAGGTGATCGCCGCATCCTCGAGCGAGAACCCACCGGCGCCCAGGGAGAACGACAGCATTCCCCTGCCCGTCGCCCTTCCGGGCACGTTGGGCAGGTCGGTCGACGAGCCCAGCTCGTGGTGCCGGCCTCTGGAGGTCACGAAGATCGTCGAGTCGAGGCGCGTGGTGGTGTCGCCCTGGTTCTCGAGGCTGACGGGAAGTTGGAGCACACGCTCTCCGTCCACGGCCCGCAGCGTCGCCCGGGTCAGGGTGACCTTGAAGCCGGCGTACCAGAGCGTCTTGTCCACGTCGATGGCCGCCGCCTGTTCCTCGTCCACCGACGACGCGGTGGTCTCGGCCGCGGGGCTCGCCGGGTCGTCCTCGGGCGACTTGAGAAGGATGCTCACGACCGCCAGCACGACGAGGCCGACCACGGCCTTGGCCAGGCGACGTCCGGCGGTGGGTACAACCGGACCCGCCTCGGCCCGGGTCGTGGCGGGCTCGTCGGGTGCCGAGCCGGTCGCAGGGGCATCCAGGATCTCGTCCAACCGTGCGACGAGCTGCCCGATGTCGTACTGCCAGCGCGATTCCGTCAACTCGATCGCTTGGCGGCGCCCGAGATCGGCGATCGACTCGGGCAGCTCCTTCGGCGAGGGCATCCTCACCCCTTCGAGGAGGACGGGGATGACAGCGATGCCTCGCTCGAGGGCCGACTCGATCTCCAGGCGTACGAAGTCGTGGGGATCCTCCAGCCGCCGCCGGCCCTCGCCGTCGGTGATCCGCAGCCAGTCCCGGCCGATGAGGGCGAGCACCGCCCCTGATCGTCCCACCGCTTCCTCGATCGCCTTGGTGAAGTCGACTCCGGGCCGCACCCCGTCGATGTCCCGGAACACCCGGGTTGGGCCGAACCGGGTGCTCAGCGCTTCGTCCAGCCGCCCGGCGTAGCCGGCTGTGTCGTCACGCCGGTAGCTGATGAACACCGAGTCCACGGCGACCCCACTCATGCCGGAAAGACACCGGGAGCGGCGCCGGAAATACCTCTCAGACGGCCGTGGGCGAGGGCGGGCTGTCCTCGGGGCCCAGCCCGGGCGGACCGGGATCCTCCTCGTAGCCGGCGTAGCCGGTGGCCTCCAGCTCCTCGGCCAGCTCGGGGCCGCCGGTGGCGACGATGCGGCCCTTGCGCAGGACGGAGACCCGGTCGGGGACCAGCTCGGTGAGCAGGCGGCTGTAGTGGGTGATGACCAGGACCCCCACCCCCAGCTCGTCGGTCAGCTGCTGCACGCGCCGGCTGACGGCCCGCAGGGCGTCGACGTCGAGGCCGGAGTCGATCTCGTCGAGCACGGCGATCTTGGGCCGGAGGACGGCCATCTGCACGACCTCGTTGCGCTTCTTCTCGCCGCCCGAGAACTCCACGTTCAGCGGCCGGGTGAGCAGGGCGGTGCTCATCCCCACCCGGTCGGCCTCGGCCGCCAGCCGTTGGCCAACGTCGCCTGCGTCCCGCCCGCCGGCCCGCAAGGCCTCGGCCAGCGCGTCCTCCAGGGGCACGCCCGGCACCTCGGTGGGGTACTGCATGGCCAGGAACAGGCCGGCCTGGGCCCGCTGCCAGGGGGCCAGCCCGATCAGCTCGGTGCCGTCGAGGCTGACGCTTCCGGCTCCCACCGTGTACCCGGGCCGGCCCATGACCACGTGGGCCAGCGTCGACTTTCCCGACCCGTTGGGGCCCATCACGGCGTGGACCTCGCCACTCGAGACGCTCAGGTCGATGCCCCGGAGGATCTCCTGGCCGTCGACTCCGGCGACCAGCCCGGCGATGGCGAGGGTGGACGTCATCGCAGCTCCACCACCACGTCGGACCCCTCCACCAACACCTGGTAGACGGGCACCGGCTTGGTGGCCGGGAGGGTCTTGGGCTTGCCTGTCTCGAGGGAGAACGTCGACCCGTGCTTGGGGCACTCGATCTCCCGCTCGTCCTCCCACACGTCGCCCTCCGACAGGGAGTAGTCGGCGTGGCTGCAGCGGTCGCCCAGGGCGTAGAAGTCGTCGCCGATGCGGACCACGGCGATGCGGTGCTCGCCCACGTCGAACCGCTTGGCCGTCCCCGGCTTGATCTCGTCCACCCCGCACAGCCGCTGGCGCACGACGGCGCTCACGAGGACAACGCCCCCTGGCCGGTCAAGCGGCCGGCCACGCCGGCTCGGATGGCGCCCACCATGGCCGGCGCCGGCAGCCGCTCCAGCACCTCCCCGAAGAAGCCCAGCACGATCAGCCGCTCGGCCGCCTCGGGGGGGACGCCCCGGCTCTCCAGGTAGTACAGCTGGTCCTCGTCGATGGGCCCGACGGCCGAGGCGTGGCTGCAGCGCACGTCGTTGGTCTCGATCTCCAGGTTGGGCACCGACTCGGCGCTGGCCCCTTCCGACAGGACCAGGTTGCGGTTGGTCTGGAAGGCGTTGGTGCCGGGCGCCTCCTTGCGCACCCGGATCAGGCCCGAGTACACCGAGCGGCCGCGGTCCTGCACCGCCCCCTTGAACAGCAGGTCGCTGGTGGACGACGGGGCGGCGTGGTCCTGGAGGGTGCGGAAGTCGTGCATGCGCTCGCCGTCGGCGAAGTAGACGGCGTTCAGGTAGCTGGTACCGCCCTTGCCGGTGATGGAGGAGTCGGTGCGGACCCGGGCGTAGTGGCCGCCCAGGGCGACCACCGCCGAGTTGAGGGTGGCGTCGCGGCCCACCCTGCTGGCCTGGTAACCGACCTGCCACACGCGCGGGCCGAGGTCCTGCACGTTGAGGTAGCGCACCCGGGCGGCGTCGGCCGCGTCGAGCTCCACGACCGGATCCACCAGCAGGTGGACGTCGGCCGAGGCCTGGTGCTCGACCACCGTGACCTCGCTGTCGGGCCCCGCCTGCACGATGGTGCGGGGGAAGGCGGCCGTGCCCTCTCCGTCGAACCAGTGGACCACCAGGACGGGCTCGTCGACGACCAGCCCGGCCGGCACCCGCACCAGGGCGGCGCCGGGCAGGAAGGCGGCGTTGAGCTCGGTGAAGGCGTCGGTGGAGGCACTGGCCACCGAGCCCAGGGCGTCGTCTCCGTCGGCCACGGTGGCGGCGTCACCCACCACCAGCCCCCGGTCCGCCCACGCCGGTGAGGACGATGCGAACACGACCTGCCCGTTGCGCACGACGACCATCGCCCCGTGCGGTCCCGCCGACCCCAGCACGGGCCGCAGGGCGGCCGGCACTGCGCTGTTGGCGTCACCGGCGCCCACCAGGACCGGTGGCGAGAAGGCTCCGAGGTCGAGCTGGGAGATGCGGCTGTAGCGCCAGATCTCCTCGGCTTCGGTCGGCAGCGCCATCGCTGCGAACCGCTCGGCCGCCGCCGCCCGCCGGGCGCGCAGCCAGTCCGGCCCGGGCAGGGCGGATGCCGCGTCAGACGTGAACGAACTCAAGGGGACCCCACTCTACGACGGCCGGGGAGGCTGCCTTACTGGGCTCTACGGCCCCGGGCCACTTCCTGGGTGATGTCGTCGGAGCCCTCGGCCGACCGGCCTGCGCCGTTGGGAGCGTCGGTCTTGGCCACCGCCTCGGCCGCCAGCGGGCGGGGCAGGGGCTTGCGACGGACGACCCGGCCGGCGGCCTGGTCGACCAGGGAGCCGACCTCGTCGCCGTCGATCGTCTCCTTCTCCAGGAGATTGCGGGCGACCAGGTCGAGCCCGCCGCGGTGCTCCCGCAGCACGGCCCGGGCCCGGTCCTCCTGCTCCCGCAGGATGCGCTCGACCTCCTCGTCGATGACGCGGGCGGTGTCGTCGCTGTAGTCCCGGGAGTGCATGAGATCGTCGCCCAGGAAGACCATGCCCTGCGACCCCCAGGCCATGGGCCCGATGCGGTCGCTCATGCCCCACTCCCGCACCATCTTGCGGGCCAGCTCGGTGCAGCCGACGAGATCGTTGTTGGCGCCGGTGGAGATGTTGCCGAACACCAGCTCCTCGGCGATGCGGCCACCCAGGCGCACGACCAGCGAGTCCTCGATGTAGGGCCGGGGGTAGATGTGGCGTTCCTCCAGGGGCAGCTGCTGGGTGACCCCCAGGGCCATGCCGGTGGGCAGGATCGTGACCTTGTGGACCGGGTCGGCGTGCTCGAGCACGTAGGCCAGCACGGCATGGCCCCCCTCGTGGTAGGCGACCATCTCCTTCTCCTTGTCGGAGAGGACCATCGACTCGCGGCGCTGCCCCATGAGGACCCGGTCGCGGGCCGACTCGAAGTCGACCATGTGGATCTCCCCGGCGCCGCGGCGGACGGCGAACAGGGCGGCCTCGTTGACCAGGTTGGCCAGGTCGGCACCGCTCATACCGGGCGTACCGCGGGCGATGGTGGTGAGGTCGACGTCGGAGGCGAGGCGCTTGTCCTTGCAGTGGACCTGGAGGATCGGCAGCCGGTCTTCGAGGTCGGGCAGGGGGACCACGATCTGGCGGTCGAAGCGGCCCGGGCGCAGCAGGGCGGGGTCGAGGATGTCGGGCCGGTTGGTGGCGGCCATCATCACGATCCCCTCAGTGGTCTCGAACCCGTCCATCTCCGAGAGCATCTGGTTGAGGGTCTGCTCCCGCTCGTCGTGCCCGCCGCCCAGGCCGGCGCCCCGCTTGCGGCCGATGGAGTCGACCTCGTCGACGAAGATGATGCAGGGGGCCTGCTTGCGGGCCGTCTGGAACAGGTCGCGCACCCGGGCCGCCCCCACGCCCACGAACATCTCCATGAAGTCCGAGCCGGTGATCGACATGAACGGCACGCCTGCCTCGCCCGCCACGGCCCGGGCGATGAGGGTCTTGCCCGTGCCCGGGGGGCCGACCAGGAGCACGCCCTTGGGGATGCGAGCCCCGATGTCCTTGAACTTCCCGGGGGACTTCAGGAACTCGACGACCTCCTTGATCTCCTGCTTCACCCCGGCGTAGCCGGCCACGTCACTGAACGTCGTCTTGGGCTTCTCGGTGGTGTACACCTTCGCTTTGGACCGGCCGATCGACATGAGCCCGGCCATCTGGCCCTGGGCCCGTCGCCCCATCCAGATCCAGAACCCGATGATGAGGGCGATGGGCAACAGCCAGACGATGATCGACCCCAGCAGGTTGGAGCCGGGCGGGTTGAACTCGTAGGCGACGCCCTTCTCGCGCAGGAGGGCGAGATCCTCCCCGGGGATCTCGACGGGCCCAGTGCTGGTGAACTTCTCGCCGCCCTCCTTGAGCTTCCCGGTGATGCGGGACGACTCGTTGGAGATCTCGACTTCAGCCACCTCCCCGGCCACGACCTTGTTGCGGAACTCGCTGTAGGTCAACTCCTCGGAGGACGAGCTGCTGAGGATGGGCGAGAGCAGGACGACAAGGACGGCGACGGTGATCAGGCCCCAGACGATCGGTCGGGGCCAACCGGAGGTGCCGCCCGACGGCGCAGGCGCGCCGGGACGGTCCTTCCGCGAACCCCGGGGAGGCGGGGGCTGGCGGCTCATGGCCTCCCATGCTAGGCCCCCACGCCTCGGTACCTCCGCCACCTGCCCATCCCCAGTTCTCCGGGACCGCTTGGGCCGGCGCGGGCGCCGTGGCTGAGAGGCGTGTTGTGTCGAAGACCAGAACGACGGTCACGGCATGGGATCAAGCTCACGTCGAAGTCACGGCTGGCGGATCGAACGTCGGGTGTTCGAGGAGGCGGGGGTGAGCAGCCGTGGCGCGCATGATCAGGCGGGCCGGGCCACCCCGTCGGGCGTGAACTGGCGGCGGAGGGAAAAGGCCTCGGGCGAGGGGCCGGAGGAGCGGAGGCGGGCCAGGCGGTCGAGGCCGTCGTCGGCGCTGGGGTGGTGACCTGCGGGGACCCACCACAGGGCGGTGGTGAAGCCGCCGACGGGGACGAACCAACGGGCCCGCCGCTGCATGAACAGGCCGTGGGCCGTCCGGTACACGTAGGCCTGGAGCGAGGCGAAGTCGAGCCACGTGGAGAGGGTCACGACGACCTCGCCGGCCCCCGCCAACTCGCCCACCGTGAGGGGACCGTCGCCGGGCCGGTGGCGCCAGACGAAGCCGGGGCTGCGGTCGGCCAGCCAGTTGACGTCGTCGAGGGCCCGGATCAGCCCGGACATGGAGGGATCGTCGATCGGCGCCCGCAGGCGCGCCACGTTGGCCTCGGCCAGCTCCATCCCGCCCTGCGTGTCCACCTCCGGCCATGATGCCAGGCGGCCCGAGCAGCCGCTGCCGGGCGCGTCGACCCACCGGGCCCATGGGAGGGGGGCGAGGGCTCGGCAGGACATCACCCGGCAGCGGACTGCTCAGCGACCCGTCACTACCGCCGGAGCGACCACCCCCCTCCGGTCGGGGTGGACGATCAGGCGTGGGCTCCGGCCTTGTCGTCCTCGGAAGCGGTGTCACAGCAACTGCACCCGCAGGTGCAGGCCTCGTCCTTGACGGCCTCGGGGGCGGGCTTGGTGTTGCAACCGCAGTTGCAGGCGTCGTTGCTCATCGAATGGTCCTTTCGGGCTGGTCAGGGCGGGTGGCGGCGGGATCGGGACCGATCTGGAGCATCTCCGAGGCGCACCGCCATGCCGTGCCCGCCGGCTCGGGAAGCTCCTCCAGCATCTGCTGGACGTCCTCCCGCAGGCGGGCCATGGCGGTGATCTCCCCGTCGAGCTGGGCGACCCGGCGGACGAGCAGGTCGCGGGTGTGCCCGCACGGGCACAGGCCCCGCTCCCTGATGTCCAGTAGCTCGCCGATCTCCTCCAGCCGGAGCCCGAAGCGCTGGGCCCGCTTGATGAACCGGAGCCGGTCCAGCGCCTCCTCGTCGTAGAGCCGGTAGCCGGCCGGGCTGCGGTCGGGCTCGGGGAGGAGGCCGATCCGCTCGTAGTACCGAACGGAATCGGCCGTGATCCCTGCGCCCTCGGCGAGCTTGGAGACGGTCAACTGGCTCACGGGATCACCATAAACCTTGGAGCCGACTCCAAGGTCAAGCCCCTTATCGGTTGAGGCCCGCCCGGAGCTGGTCGATGACGGGCTTGGCCCGGTCGATGGCGATGGCGAAGCCGATGTTCTGGGCGTCGCCGGCCACGACCGTGTTGATGCCCACGACCTGCCCGGCGGCGTTGACCAGCGGGCCGCCCGAGTTGCCCGAGTTGATGGCGGCGTCGGTCTGGATCAGGCCCTCGAGGTGGATGGTGCGGTCGGAGATGGTGCGGTTGACGGCCGACACGATGCCGTCGGTGACGGTGAGGCCGCCGTGGAGGGCGAGGGCGTTGCCGATGGCGACTACGTCGTCGCCCACCCGCAGGTCGCCCGATGCGCCCAGCTCGGCGGTGGGGAGGTCGGACCCGTTGCGGATCTTGAGCAGGGCGAGGTCGTTGCTGGAGTCGATGCCGACCAGGTCGGCCCGGCGGGCCCGGGACTCGCCCGACAGCGTCACCTCGATGGACGTGGCCCCCTGCACGACGTGGGCGTTGGTGAGCACCTCGCCGTCGGGGCTGAGGACGACGCCCGTGCCCGCCCCGCTGGCCACGAAGAACCGGCCCTGGGACGCGAGCTGGGTGCGGATGGTGACCACCGCGGGTTCGACCTTGGCCAGGATGGCCTGGATGTCCTGGGGCTCGGCGATGGTGCCGGAGCCGGGCGCCGAGGCCGTGGCTGCTGGCGTCTCGGCCGAGCTCCGGCCGTCGACCAGGCCGGCCACGAGGCCGCCTGACGCCCCGCCGACGAGGAAGGCGACGGCGACGGCGGCGGTACGCCAGCGGCCCGGCTGGCGCACCGCCGGCTGCCGGCCGGCGGGCTGGGGGGGCAAGTAGGGCGGCGGCGCCTCGAAGATGGGCAGCGGGCGCTGCGGCGGGTCAAGGACGGAGAGGGTGCGGCGATCGTGTTCCATGTCCGTAACCAACCCAGGTTCCCTGGGGATCACCTGTGAGAACGTCGAGAGTTCCCCAGGACTTCCCCTCGCGGCTTTGAGGGGTGGTCCGGATGGGCGGCGGGCGGCGAGCGGCGCACGCTCGCCTTCATGACCACGACTCTGCATCCTTCCGGGCGCCGGACTGCTGCCACCTGGGTCGGCAGCACTGGCGCATTCCTCCTCGTCGCTGCGGCGGCCGTGTTCCTGGCCGTGCGGTGGGACCAGTTGCCCGACTCGGCCAAGCTCGCTCTGGTCGGGGGCCTGACGGGGGCCGTTCTTGTGGGCGGGCGGGCGCTGCGCCGCACGCTGCCTGCGACCGGCGACGTGCTGTTCCACCTGGGGGCATTCCTCATCCCCGTCGACCTGGCCGGCCTTTGCCTGCGGGCTGGGGTCGACTGGCGGGTCACGGTGCTGGCCGAGGGGGTGGTGTGCACGGTGGTCTTCGCCGGGCTGGCCCACGCCACTCGGTCGGTGGTGCTGTCGTGGGCCGCCACTGCCTCGCCTGTGGCGCTGGCGGTCGGGATCGCCGGCGTCACGCCGGTGCCGGCGGCGCTGGCCCTGGCCGCCATCGCGGTGGCGGCCGAGATGGCCGCTCGGGCACCGGAGCGGCGGCAGCTCCGGTGGTCGGCGGCGGTGTGGGCGGCTGTCGCGGGCCTGGCCCCGGCCATCGGCCCCGCCTTCGGCGAGCTGCTGTTCGACGGGAGCCGGCTGCGGATCGGGGCAGGGACCCTCGAGGAACTGGGCCTGATCGGCCAGGGTCGGCTGGTGGCTCTGGCCTCGGGGCTGGCGGCTGCTGCGGTCCTCGCCCACCAGGGGCGCCAGCGCAACGACCTGCGGCTGGCCTTCCTGGCCCTGGCCTCGGTGGCAGTGGGCGCCGGCACCACCGTCACCGCCGCCGATCTGAGCGCACGGCTCCAGCTGCTGGGCGCAGCCGGGGTGTTCCTGCTTGTCGAGGTGGTGGCCCTGGCCCTGTTCGACGACGACTTCTGGGGCCGCCCCCTGGCCGCCTGGGCCGAGGTGTCCGAGGCCCTCGCCGGTCTCGCCACCATCGCAGCCGGCTTCGTGCTGGCCCTGGCGCCCCTGTTCGACCTGGTCGACGACGGCGACCTCCTCCGGTTCACCGCCGAGCCGACCATGGCCGCCGCCCTGCTCGTGGCCGCCCTGGGCTGGCTGGCCGCCGACGCCCGCCGGGCGGTCCCCGTGGCCGCCGGGCGCCCGGTCGGCACGGCCCTGCTACGGGGGTCGGGAGGGGCGCCGGCCACGATGGCGGCGGCCGTGTGCTTCGTCGCCGGCGTCGCCCTGGGCACCGTCTCCGGCTTGGCCACCGCGGCCGCGTTGGTCGGGGTGAGCGCCGTCATCGCCGGCTCCCGCCGGGCGGGTGGGACGGTGGTGGCCGCCGTGTTCGTCCCGTGGGCGGTGGCCACGGCGTGGACGCACCCGCTCGCCGCCCCTGCGGTCGGCATCGGCGGGGCGGTGGTGCTGGCCCTGGCCGCCCGGCGTGACGGTGAGCTGCCGCTGGCGGTGGTGGCCGTGGGCGCCGGCCTGGCCGGCTCCCTGCTCGGGCAGGACGTGCTGGGCGAGCCGGGCTCGTTGCTGTTCGCCGCCGGCGTGCTGTGGGGCCTGGCCTTCGTCCTCGGGACGTTCGGTGACGTGGCTCGCATCGGAGTGCTGCTCACGGTCACCGGCGCCACGGGCTTGGACCCGGCCGCCGCCGTCGCCCCCCTGGCCCTGGCCGTCATCCTGTATCTCGTCGACGCCGTGCGCCTGGGCCGTCCGGCCGTGGCCTTCGGGGCGGCCGTGGCCGTGCAGCCGCTGACCGTCATGCTGGCCCTGGCCGCCGACGTTCCCCTGCCGTGGGCCGGGTTCGGCCTGTGCGTGTGTGCTGTTGCCTGGACCGGACTGGCCGCTGTGGTGGGCACGAGGTGGCGCGCGCCGTTCCTGGCCGCCGCCGGTGGTGCCCTCGGCCTGGGCGTGCTGCTGTCGGCCGAGGAAACGGTCGCCTTCGCCGACTCGCTGCTGGTGGCGGGCGGCCTGGCCCTTGCCGCCGCTCTCGTCCTGCGCAACGTCGCCCTCGGCCATGCCGGCGGTGCGGTCATGACGGGCGGCCTGTTCGTCCACCTCCACCTGGCCGCCACCACCGCAGCCGAGCCCTACGTGGCACCGGTGGCCCTCCATCTGCTGATGGCGGGCTGGTTCGCCCAGCGCCGCCACCAGGTCTCGTCGTGGGTGGCCTACGTCCCCGGGATCCTGTTGCTGGGCGGTGCGGCCATGGCCGAACGGGCCCAGGGCGGGGCCGGGTGGCACGCCCTGGTGGCGGGGGCGGTCGGGCTGGCGGCCGTGGCCCTGGGTGGCTGGTGCCGCCAGGCCGGCCCCATGGTGGTAGGCACGGGCATCCTGGCCGTGGTGACCGTGCGGGAGTCGCTCTCGGTGCTGGCGGGCGTGCCCACGTGGGCCTGGCTGGGCCTCGGGGGGACGGTGCTGCTGGCCGTCGCCGTGCTCCTGGAGCGGACCGACAGCTCGCCGCTGGAGGCGGGCCGTCGGGTCGTCGACGTCCTGTCCGAGCGCTTCTAACGCTCGGCGGGCGTCCGGCGGCGGAGGTGCTTGGCGTCGACCAGGTTGTGCTCCCGCCCGTTGTCGAACCTGACCCGGTAGCGGATCCACTCCAGTCCGGACTCGCCGACGATCGTGCCAGGGGTGCCGGCGGCGACGCCCCGGAGCGTGTCGTCCACCGCTTCCACCCAGTCGCCCACCCGGAGGGGCCCGTCGTTGTCGGCCATGGGGCAAGTCTGCCCCGGGAACAGCGCCCTACGCGGTGGTGTTGACCTCCCTGAATCCCCTTCTTCGAGGTGAGCACCCATGCCCGACGTGAAGACGACCCTGCCCATGCTCCCCCTGGCCACCGGCGTGGTGCTCCCGGGCATGGTGGTCACCATCGCCCTGGAGAGCCCCGAGGCCCGCGCCGCCGTCGAGGCGTCCGAGCTCTCGTCCGGGCGCCTGATCATGGTCCCCCGCCTCGACGACCGCTTCGCCCGGGTGGGCACGGTGGCCAAGATCGAGGACCGGGGCGACCTGCCCAGCGGCGTGAAGGTCGTCGTGGTGCGGGGCATCGAGCGGGGCGTGATCGGCCAGGGAGTCGCCGCACCCGTCCCCAGCCCCGCCACCTGGGTGCAGGTCGAGTCGGCGCCGCCCCAGCCCCCAACCGCCCGCGCCGTCGAACTGGCCCGTGAGTACCGGGCCGTCGTCGAGAACATCCTCGACGACCGGGGCGCGAGCCAGACGGCCGAGCTGTTCAGGGGCATCACCGACCCCAACGCCCTGGCCGACACCGCCGGCTACTCGCCCGACCTCAGCTTCGAGCAGAAGATCGAGCTGCTGGAGACGGTCGACGTGGTCGAGCGGCTGGAGAAGGCCATCGGCTGGGCCAACGAGGTGCTGGCCGACCTGGCCATCAAGGAGCGCATCCGCCAGGACGTCACCGACGGCATGGAGAAGACGCAGCGGGAGTTCCTGCTGCGCCAGCAGATGGCTGCCATCCGCAAGGAGTTGGGTGAGGACGCCGACGGTGAGAGCGTGGTCGAGGAGTTCCGCACCAAGCTGGCCCACTCGGGCGCGCCCGACGGCGTGCGGGCGACGGTCGAGAAGGAAATCGGCCGTCTCGAGCGCACCAGCGAGCAGAGCCCCGAGCATGGCTGGATCCGCACGTGGCTGGACACCGTGCTGGAGATCCCCTGGAGCGAGCGCTCCGAGGACCGCCTCGACGTGGGCGAGGCCCGCACCGTCCTCGACGAGGACCACACCGGCCTTGAGGACGTCAAGGACCGCATCGTCGAGTACCTGGCCGTGCGCAAGCTGCGGGCGGAGCGGGGCCTGGGCCCCGCCAGCGGCCGCGGTTCGGGCGCGATCATCGCCCTCGTCGGGCCTCCGGGCGTCGGCAAGACGTCGCTGGGCGAGTCGGTGGCCCGGGCCCTGGGCCGCAAGTTCGTGCGCGTCGCCCTGGGCGGCGTGCGGGACGAGGCCGAGATCCGTGGCCACCGCCGCACCTACGTCGGATCGCAGCCGGGCCGCGTCGTCCGGGCCCTGCGGGAGGCGGGCACCATGAACCCCGTCTTCCTGCTCGACGAGGTCGACAAGCTGGGCGCCGACTGGCGGGGCGATCCCTCGTCGGCCCTGCTGGAGGTGCTCGACCCGGCCCAGAACCACACGTTCCGGGATCACTACCTCGAAGTCGACCTCGACCTGTCCGACGTGCTGTTCATCGCCACCGCCAACGTCATGGAGACGATCCCCGGCCCGCTGCTGGACCGCATGGAGGTCATCCCCCTCGACGGCTACACCGAGGACGAAAAAGTCGCCATCGCCCGCGACCACCTGCTGGCCCGCCAGCAGGAGCGCAATGGGCTCGACGCAAGCGAGTGCATCGTCACCGAGGACGCCCTGCGCCATGTGGTCTCCGACTACACCCGGGAGGCGGGCGTACGGAACCTCGAGCGGGAGCTGGGCAAGCTCCTGCGCAAGGTGGCGACCAGGGTGGCGGCGGGCGACACGGCCACGCCGTTGACAGTCGACGCCGGCGACGTCCGCACCTACCTCGGCCGGCCCCGCTTCTTCTTCGAGGCGGCCGAGCGCACGGCGGTGCCGGGTGTGGCGACGGGCCTGGCCGTGACCGGGGTGGGCGGCGACGTGCTGTTCATCGAGGCCACCGCCCTCCCCGGCAACGAAGGGCCGCGGCTCGTCCTCACCGGCCAGCTGGGCGACGTCATGAAGGAGTCGGCCGAGATCGCCCTCTCCTACGTGCGGTCCCGCCTCGACGCCACCGCCGACCGCTACCACCTGCACGTCCCCGCCGGGGCCGTGCCCAAGGACGGCCCGTCGGCAGGCGTGACCATGACCACCGCCCTGGCCAGCCTGCTCTCCGGACGCCCCGTGCGGTCGACGGTGGGCATGACCGGCGAGGTCACCCTGCAGGGCAAGATCCTGCCCATCGGGGGCGTCAAGCAGAAGGTGCTGGCCGCCCACCGGGCCGGGCTGAAGGAGGTCATCCTCCCCTCCCGCAACGGGGCCGACCTCGACGACGTGCCCGAGGCCGTGCGAGAGGTGGTCACCTTCCACCTGGTGGACGACATCAGCCAGGTGCTGGAGATCGCCCTCGAGCCCGAGGCGGCGGAGGCGGGCGCCGAAGCGGCTTAGAAGGCTGGTGTCTAAGCCCTCCTTCGGCGGTCGACCGCCTCAGAAGTTGACGGCGGCGGCCTGATCGGGCGGCACCGCAGGCGTGGTGACCCGCGCCTGCGGTTCGCCGGCGGCGACGATGACGACCGGCGTGCCCACCTCGACCTGCTCGAACAGCTCGATCTCGTGCTCGGTCAGCATGCGGATGCAGCCGTGGGAGACGCTGTAGCCGATCGAGCTGCGGTCGGGCGTGGCGTGGATAAGGATGGCGGGGGCGTCGAGGCGCAGGGCGTGGGTGCCCAGCGGGTTGTTGGGGCCGGGCGGGATCACCCTGGGCATGCCCCGGGCCCAGGCGCTGCCCGGGTTGTTCCACGACGGGTTGACCAGCTTCTGGGTGATCCGCCACTCGCCGACGGGGGTCTCGTAGCCGGCGGCGCCGGTGGCGACGGGCCACTCCTTGACGATGGTGCCGTCGCGGTACAGGTAGAGCTTGTTCTCGCCGGTGCGGATGAGGATGACCTGGCGGGCGACGTCGGCCGACGGGGCGACCGATCGGGTCGGCAGCCGCACCACCTCGTCGCCCAGGTTGACGCCGGCGGTGAGGCTCTCCTTGGCCCGTTCGGGATCGATCTCGAGGCCGGGCTTGCCCGCCGTCATGCGCACCCAGCCGGTGGACGAGTCGATGGCGGGGGCCTCGGGCTCGGTGCGGGTACGGGTGGCCAGCTCGGCCAGGCGGGCGTCGACCACGTCGGGCTGCCAACGGGGGGCGGCGTCGACGTGGCGCTGGGGCGAGGTGAACAGGCGCTGCCAGACCCGGCCGATGGCGCTGCCGGCGGCCGTCCCCTGCGCCTTGCGCACCGCCGCCCCCACGTCGACCCGCAGGCCGAGGTCCCACGGCGTCGTCTCGACCTGGCCGACCCCGGCCCGCACCGTCACCGGTCGTCGCAACGGGTCTTCCAGGCGGGTGCGGAGCAGTTCGACCGCCTCCGGGGCCCGCATGCCGCCCACGTCGATGCCCTCGATCGTGGTCCCGGGCAGCAGGCGCTCGGCCGTTCGGCGGTCGTAGGACGTGGCCCATGCGCCGGCGACACCGGCTGCGCCCACGAGGAGGACCAGCGCCGCCACCGTCCCCACCATCCACCGCCGGTTCATCGGCCGTCAGGATAGACGGATCCGACGCGGAAGGAGCCGGCTCAGCAGGTCGAGATCCTCCACCCGCAGGGCCCGGGCGGCGAGGACGAACATCACCAGCCCGACCGCACCGCCCACCACCAGCTGGGCCGCGGCCCGGACATCGCCCGGGACGGTGGCGGCCGACACCGCCCACACCACGGCCAGCATGGAGACGCCCGACACCGCCGCGGCCGCCGCCGACTTGGCGATCTCCCGGGCCGTGTGGCGCCCGTCGAGGCCGCCGACGGCCCGGCTCAGCCACCTGCCGGCGAGGAGGGCGGCGACCACATAGCACGCGGTGTGCGAAAGCCCGAGCCCCGGTACCCCCAGGAACGGGAACAGGGCGAATGAGACGATCGTGTAGACGGTGTTGCTGATCATGTTGGCGAACAGCGGCGTGCGGGTGTCCTGGCGGGCGTAGAAGGCCCGCAGGAGCAGAAGGAAGGCGGAGAACGGCAGCAGCCCGAGGGCGAGGGTGTCGAGCACCGACGCCACCAGGTCACTGCTCTCGGCCTGCATGACCCCGTTCTCGAGCAGGGTGCCGATCAACGGCCGGGAGAGCACGAGGTAGGCGGCGGTGGCGGGCAGCATGAGCAGGGCCATGGCCCGTATGCCGCCGGCGGTGCGGGCCCGGAAGCCGGCGTCGTCCTCGTCGACGTACTGCGCCGACAGCGTGGGCATGAGGGCGGTCATGATCGACACCGCGGCGATGCCGTAGGGCAGTTGGAAGAAGGCGAAGGCGGTGAAGTAGGCGGTGGGGCCGCCCTGGACGTCGTTGGCCAGCACGAGTGCGATCCCGAACGAGAGCTGGTTGGACAGCACGTATCCGAACGTCCACGTCGAGAGGCGGGCCAGCTTGCGCACCGCCGGGTCCCGGAACCGGGGCCGGAACCGCAGGCGCCCCGGCAGCCGGCGCAAGAACGGCCAGTTGGCCAGGGCCATGACCGCTACGCCGGCCGTGGTGCCCAGGGCCAGCAGCAGCTCCTGGCCCACGCGGGCGTCGACGCTGGCCACGGTGGGCGTCCCCGAGACGACCGCGGCGAAGCCCAGGAAGACGCCGATCACGACCAGGTTGTTGAGGATCGGGACGAACATCGGCACCGCGAAGCGGTCGTGGGCGTTGAGCAGCCCGGCGGCGATGGCGGCGTAGCCGTATAGGACGATCTGGGGGGCGAACATCCGCAGGAAGACGGTGGCCAGGTGCTGCTGCTCGGCCGCCTGCCCCCCTTCGATGCGAAGGGTGAACAGGCGGATGACGGCGGGGGCGGCCACCATGCTGAGGGCGGTGATGGCGGTCAGCACGACGAGGGCGGTGGTCACCAGGCTCGACACCGACTTCCAGGCTTCCTCCCGCGGCTTGGTCCGCAACTCCTCGACGACGATCGGGATGAACACCGAGGTCAGCACCCCGCCCAGGACGAGCTCGTAGATGACGTTCGGCAGGGTGTTGGCAATGTTGTAGGTGTCAGCCAGGCGGGACTCGGTGACCCCGAGCGCGTACGCCGCCGCCACCAATCGCCCGAGGCCGGTGATGCGGGAAAGGGTGGTGCCCACCGCCATGACCGCCGCCGAGCGACCGAGGTTGGCCGGGCGCGGCTCCTGGGGCTCCATTGCGGGCCGGACAGTACCGGTCACGGGTCTCCCGGTTGACGCCCGGAGAGCAGGGGTAGGCACGATGCAGAGCGAAACAAGAGCGCAAATGCACCGAGAACCGACCCGATCGAGCCCGAACAGCGCGTGCTCCGTAGGGGACAGTGAGATGCAGATAAGCCTGTCGTTGACCTTGCCCCGGGACGAACACACCATTCCCGTCACACGCCACATCGTCCTCCACGCCCTCGACGAGGTAGGTGCCGTCCAGGAGTGCATCGACGACATCGCCATCGCCCAGACCGAGGCGTGCGCCAACGTCGTGCACCACTCCGGGCCGGGCGACAGGTACGAGGTGCGGGTCGACATCGACAACGAGAGGTGCGTGATCCGCGTCATCGACACCGGCCGCGGCTTCGACTGGCAGTCCCTCACCGACGGCGAAGTCGCCAACGCCATGTCGGCCGAACGGGGCCGGGGGATCATGCTCATGCGGGCCCTCGTCGACGAGGTCCGCTTCGTGTCGAAGCCCGAGGCCGGCACGATCGTCCACCTCGAGAAGGCCCTCGCCTTCACCGAAGCCTCGCCCATGCGGGCCGCGCCGGCCGCGCCCGGCTAGCGGGTTGGAGCGGGTGACCGGGATCGAACCGGCACCACCAGCTTGGAAGGCTGGAGCTCTACCATTGAGCTACACCCGCGTGTCGTGCGTCGGGGAGGGGGGATTTGAACCCCCGACCGCCTGCCCCCAAAGCAGGTGCGCTACCGCTGCGCCACTCCCCGGTCTCTCCTGTGACCTCTGACTTGGGCCGATCGCGCTTGCAGAGGCCCCGCCGAGCAGCCTGGAGCACACCGCCCGCCACCTAACGCTGGAGGCGCAGGGTGCCCTCATCGTCGGTCACAGGGTCAAGCGTAAACGAGATCAAGCCGCTGCAACGAGACTTCCAGCAGCCTCAGCGGCCGGCCGCCGGTCGCCCTGGA
>Ga0187892_10006724_pt1 | contig 16878 bp, 22 predicted proteins | sample MA1701073metaG_FD_139345 | JGI IMG/M metagenome (GOLD analysis project Ga0187892, IMG submission 139345) | Bio-ooze microbial communities from a basaltic lava cave in the Kipuka Kanohina Cave System on the Island of Hawaii, USA - MA170107-3 metaG ... | reverse complement strand
TCCTTCGAACTCGGGCCATGGAGCACCTCGATGCGGGTCATCGTAGACCCGCTGGGGTGTCCACTTCTCGGGGCAAGTTCAGACCGCCCGCGTCGGGGGTGTGCCGCGTCGCTCGCGGCCGTCCGCCGCCCGGTCTGGGGCTGGGCGCGCGGTCGGCGGCCGCGCGATACTCGGGCGGTTCACGGCGGGCGGCAGCTGAGCGCCGATCCGTTCGGCGGCGAGTTCGAGAGCCACATCATGCGCGTTCAGTGCCTGCTCTGGGACTTCGGCGACACTCTCTGCGACGAGCTTTCTCTATGGCGAGTCAGTCCCGAATGGATGGAGGTCTACCGCTCGTTCGACGAGCAGAGCGGGATCGGCGCTGCCTGGAGCCTAGGCGATCTCGACACTCGTGAGGTTGCGGCAAAGCTCGCCGAACGCATGACGCTGAGCGAGGCTGAGATCCACGCGCACTTGTCGCGAACCGACCTCTTTGAGTTCTTCCCGTTCACGTACGCCTTCTTCAGGGCCCGTCATCTGCCGCAGGCCATCGTTACGGTCAACCCAGCGCAATTCCGTGCGATGGCCCAGGACCTCGCCCTTGACGCAATCACCGACACGATCGTGGTGTCGGCGGAAGAGAAGACCATCGACAAGGGTGCGCTTTGCGAGATCGCTCTCCAACGCATCCCAATCGTGTGCCCGAACGCTCGAGCGCTGCTGATCGACAACAAGCAATCCAACATCGATGCTTGGGCGCGACGCGGCGGCATCGGGTACCGGTACACAACGGATTCTGCTTTTCGCCAGGACGTCGCGGCTGGCATCGATGGCCTCGTCCGGCCCTAGGAGTCAGGGCGGAGGCTCTCCGTCCAGCAAGGCGCTGCAGCTGACCTGGCACCGGTCAGCGTGCGCGCACCGTGTAGCCGTCAGCCGGGCGGCCCGAGGTCGTCACGCGCCCGGCCTCTGGTCGTGGCATCATGGTGCGCGGCGCTCGCAGCCGAGCGCCCATCCGGTGGGCGGCGCCAAGAAATGGCCATCGCCGAATTCGTACAGTCCCTGCCTCCGGTGGCCCGTCGAATCTTCGTCACGGCCTGGGGGGGCGTCTTCATCGTCGCCAGCTTCGGCTTGGTTCCGGTGTGGGTGGCCGAAGTCAACGAAGATCTCGGCTGGCCTCGCTGGAGAACTGGCGCCGGGCAAGCCCTCGGCATCGTGCTGTTCCTGGCCGGCTTGGGCCTGGTTGCCTATTGCTCGCGCCTCTTCGCGCGCATCGGCCGGGGCACCCCGGTGCCGATTGCACCGCCGACGCAGCTCGTCGTGTCGGGTCTGTATCGGTTCACGCGCAATCCCATCTACGTTGCGCAAGTCGCAATTCTCTTCAGCTACTTCTGCTACTTCGGCGAGCTGGCGTTGCTGCTCTACTCCGGGGTGTGGGCACTTCTGGTCCAGGCTTTCGTCGTCTGGGTCGAAGAGCCCGGCCTTCGAAGCCGCTTCGGTGAGGCCTACCTCGAGTACGCTCGCGAGGTTCCACGCTGGGTTGGCGTTCCCGCCCGCTTCCGGAAGCGCGCCGCCTGACCCAGGGAGAACGCGATGACACGAGCACCGAAGAGCGAGCGTCCCGAGATGGCGAAGGGCTATCTCGAGCCCAAGCTGCTCGCCTGGCCGTGGGCCGAGGTGCGCCTCGTGGAGTCGCGGAACTACTGGGTCGCCACCGTCGGCGCGGACGGGACTCCACATGCGCGTCCCGTCTGGGGCGTCTGGCTCGATGGCTGCTTCTACTTCAGCTCGGGCTCTCGCATCCAGACCCACCTCGAGCGCCACCCCGCAGTCTCCGTGAACCTCGAGAGCGGCGACGAGTGCGTGATCGTCGAGGGGACGGCGGCGCCGGCTCGTGACGCAGCCCTCACCCGACGGGTCGTGGCGGCCTACAACGAGAAGTACCACTGGGACATGGAGCCGAAGCCCGGCGACTTCTTCGAGGTCCGCCCGCGCGTGGTGTTCGGGTGGCTCTGCGACGGCTCGGGTCGAGACGGAGGCGCGTTGTTCTCGCAGACCGCAACGCGCTGGAGCTTCGACTAGCTCCGCCGCTGCTAGAGTGATCGGCGCGCGGCCGCTGAGCCGCGCGCCGTTGGGCGGTAGCCGGAGTCATGTCCCCTTGGCTCGAGCACGCACCGGCGAGCATCGAGAGGCGCTACGACCGCCTCGCTCCGCTCTACGGGCTCCTCGACTGGCTCTACCTCCTTCCGCTCCTCCGGATCCGGGAGCGGACCGTCTCGCGCCTGCGACTGCGACCCGGCGAGACGGTCCTGGAGGTCGGCTGCGGCAGCGGGCGGAACCTGCCCCTCCTGGTGGCCGGCGTCGGTGCCGCCGGCTCCGTTCTCGGCGTCGATCTGTCCGCGGGCATGCTCGAGCGGGCCCGGGGTCTCTGCCGCCGGCGAGGCTTCACGAACGTCGAGCTGACGAAGGCCGACGCGATGGAGTACGTGCCCCGGTCTCCTCCGAACGCCGTCCTCTTCTGCTTCTCGTACTCGGCGATACCAGAGCGCAGCCGCGTGCTGGCATCTGCCTGGGGGGCGCTCGCGCCAGGAGGTCGGCTCGTCATCACGGACCTCTCGCTCTCCGAGGGACGCGGCCTCCGCTTCGTGCTGCCCTTCGCGAGCTGGTACAGCCGGCGGAGCCTGCTCGGCAAGCCGGATACGGAGCCTTGGCGCGATCTCGCGAGTCATGCAGGCGCGATCGAGCGGGAGCGGGTCTCGCTCGGCGGTCTCGGGCACTTCCACATCTGCTCGGCCAGCAAGCGAACGAACCCATGAGCTTCGAGAGCCAGCCCAACCTGACCAGCTCGCTCGTGGAGCTCCGGCCGCTTCGCGCCGAGGATTTCGCCGCTCTCTACGCCGTCGCCGCCGATCCGCTCGTCTGGGAGCAGCATCCCGCCCGGGATCGCCACGAGCGCGCCGTCTTCACCGTGTTCTTTCGCGAGTCGCTGGCCTCCGGCGGTGCCCTGCTGATCACGGACGCGCACACGGGCCGCGTGATCGGCTCCTCGCGCTTCCATGGCTACGACGCAGCCGCGAGCGAGGTCGAGATCGGCTGGACCTTCCTCGACCGGTCCCACTGGGGCGGCCGCTACAACGCGGAGGTGAAGCGCCTCATGCTGGGCCACGCCTTCCGCTTCGTCCGCTCGGTCGTCTTCTTCGTGAGCCCGGGCAACACCCGCTCGCAGCAGGCCATGCTGAAGATCGGCGGCGTGCTCGAGCCGGAGCCGGACGCACAGGGCCGGCTCGTCTATCGCATCGTGCGACCGCCGCCCTGAGCCACCTCGCCGCCTGGGTGGCGCAACGAAGCCGGCGCCTGTACCACCGTCGGTGGGGGTGAGCATTAGAGGCGTCATGAAGAATCGAGTCCTCTTCGTCGTGACCCTGCTCGCCGTTCTGGGCGGCACCGCTGTGATCGCGCAGGACAAGTACACCCTGCAGGTACCGGATGGGCTCGCGTTCTCCGAGTTCAGGGGATACGAAGGCTGGCAGCGTCTCCGTCAGTCATCCGACGGGAGGCGAGGGGATGAGTGCCGATGCAACGCTCAACGTGATCGTCGCCAATCCCGCGATGATCGAGGCCTACGCAGCCGGCGTTCCCGGCAACGGGAAGCCGTTCCCCGACGGTGCGAAGACCGCGAAGATCCAATACGTACCGAAGAAGAGCACCGAAGCGCCGTTCGACGTGTGGATCCCGGGCCCGCTGAAGGACGTCGCATTCATGCTGAAGGACAGCAAGCGGTTCGTGACCACCGGCGGATGGGGCTACGCGATGTTCGACTACGACCCCGCGTCCGGTGCGTTCACGCCCAACGGAACGGGCGCCGCACGCGGCGCCGGATGCCACACGATCGTAAAGGCGAAGGACTTCGTGTTCACCGAGTACGGGAAGAGATGAACCCGAGATGCAGCATTCTGGCGTCGGGCCTGTTGATCGCTTCGCTCGGGCTGGGGGGCCCGGGCGTCACGTGGGCACAGGACGCCCCGTCGTTCACCGCCAGCGAGCTCGCGAAACGCGCGCTGCACCGACGCGCCGTAGAGGCCGTCATCTGGGGCATGCCGGCGGTCAACTACGAGCGGATGCTGCAGGCGGCGATCGACAACGGCGCGAAGCTGAACCAGGTCGTCTACTGGTCGCGGCCGGTGAACTGGAAGAACCAGACGCTCACGCCCAACCCAGACACGATCTACCTCAACCCGTTCTACGACACGACGAACGGCCCGGTGGTCGTGGAGATCCCGCCCGCGGACGCGAACCACGTGATCGTCGGGAGCTTCGACGTCGCGTGGCAGAATGCGCTGGCGGACGTCGGTCCCGCAGGCGCGGACCAGGGCAAGGGCGCCAAGTACCTCATCACGCCGCCGGGCTACGAAAAGAAGGCCCCCGAGGGCTACATCGTGCTGCCGTCGGAGACGTACCGCGGCTTCGTGATCCTGCGCTCGAACTTCGAGAGCCGCAGCGACGCCGACGTCGCGTCCGCCGTCGAGCACGGGAAGCGGGTGAAGCTCTATCCCCTGGGCGGCGATCCCGGGTCGACGGTGTTCGTGGACGTGTACGACAAGCCGTTCGACGCGACGATCCCGTACGACGCGTCGTTCTTCACGTTGCTGGATCGTTTCGTGCAGACCGAGCCGTGGCTAGCGCGCGACAAGGCAATGATCGACGTCCTGCGGACGATCGGCATCGAGAAGGGGAAGCCCTACCAGCCGGACGCGAAGACCCGGTTCATCCTCGATCAGGCGGTGCGGGAAGCGCACGCAGTGATCGCGCTGAAGTACGAGAATGGCTTCACGCCGCCGTTCTTCGCGGGCACGCACTGGGCGGTGCCGATCCCGCCGGAGACGAGGGATGGGCTGGGCTCCGGATTCGCCGACCCGAACACCTACGGCGTCGACGGCCGCGCGGTGATGTACCACATGGCGTACTTCAGTCCCAAGCGGTTCGGTGCGGGCCAGTTCTATCTGCTGAACATCAGCGATCGCGCGGGCAAGCCGCTCGATGGGAAGAAGTCCTATCGCCTGACGGTGCCGCCGAACGCCCCGATCGAGCAGTACTGGTCGGCGACGGCATACGACCGCGAGACGCACGCGCTGGTCCGTGAAGTGCCGCGCCCGAGCCTCGCCTCGAACGACGCCTCGGTGCAGAAGAACCCGGACGGCTCAGTGGACATCTACTTCGGCCCGAAGGCACCGGCCGGCAAGGAATCCAACTGGGTACCGACCGGCGGACGCCCGTTCGAGCTGCTGTTCCGACTCTACGGCCCGAAGCAGGCGCTGTTCGAGAAGACGTGGAAGCTGCCGGACGTCGAGGAAGTTGGATCGGCTCCGTGATGCCTCCGGAAGCTCTCTTCGGAACCAGCATCGCCCTCGGCTTCCTGACCTGGGGAATCATCGCGGCGCGCTACCTCTGGCCCGCCCTGCGCAAGAAGCCCCGAGCGGATGCCTTGCGACCGCTGCTTCTCCTGCACAGCTTCCGGTTCATCGGGCTGGCGTTCCTGGTGCCCGGCGTCGTCTCGCCGGATCTGCCGGGCGCCTTCGCGCGGCCCGCTGCATACGGTGACCTCGTTGCGGCAGTCCTGGCATTGCTCGCTCTGGCGGGGTTGCGGAGCAGGCTCGGGATCGGCCTGGTCTGGGTGTTCAACCTTTGGGGCAGTACCGATTTGCTGTACGCGTACTATCAGGGTCGTTTCGGCGTCGGCGTCGAGCCGGGCCAGCTGGGTGCCGCCTACTTCATTCCAACCGTCGTGGTACCGCTGCTCCTGGTCACGCATGTGCTCGTGTTCCGACTCCTGCTACGGGGGAACGGTCCGGTCGTCTCACGAGATGAACTGCCGGGATGACGAGGCTGAACGTCAAGGTCACGCCGGGCTCCTCGCGCGACTGCATCGCGGGCTGGCTGGGCGACACGCTCAAGATCCGCGTGACCGCCGTCGCGGAGCGTGGCAAGGCCAACGCCGCGGTGGAAGCGACGCTTGCGGAAGCACTCGGTGTGTCCCCCGCGTCCACGCGAGTCGTCCGGGGCCGGACTTCGCAGCGCAAGGTCGTCGAGGTCGTGGGCCTCTCCGAAGCGGAGGTCCACCGCCGGCTCGCGAAGGGCGCGGCCTGATTCCTCCGGCTACTTCCCGAACGGCCGCGTGTCGTAGTACGGCGTGAGCTCGGCGAGCGCGGCGGCGAGCCGCGCCCAGGCGTCCTGTCCCGGCTGCTCCAGGTAGGAGGCATCCACGCCGACGTCGGCGTCGTCCATCAGCTCACGCAGGTCGCGGTACGAGTAGACGGTGTCGGGGAAGCCCTTGCCCGCCTCGAGATGCGCGGCCAGCGACGCGGACTGCTGCTGGATCGCGATCGCGAGCTGCTGGAGCCGCCCGCTCCCGCGCCCCTGCTGGAGGAGCGACAGGTGCCACGCGTTCGCGCGGGCGAGGACCTGCTGGGACAGCTCCGTCACGCGCTCCTGGTCCCAGGGCGTTAGGCCGGCCGTCGAGGGTGTGGCACAGGCCGCGAGCGCGAGGGCCAGCAGCGCGAGCGGTGCCGCGAGCCGCGCCCTCATTGGGTTCCGCACTCACTCTGGATCTGGGCGATCTTCTCGTCGAGCTTCTTGTTGTACTCGCCCGTCGCGACCTGGAGCTTGGTGCCCTCGGTACCCGTCAGCAGACCGACGATCAGACCGGCGGGGTAGATCGCCGTCACGCCCAGCGCGATCTGCTCGGCGACGTGCGCCTTCTCGGAGCGCAGGAGGCGGATGTCTCCATCCGCGGTGGCGCAATTGACGGGCATCTGCTCCGCCGCCTTCTCCTCCTTCTTCAGCTTCGTCGCGCAGCCGGAGAGCAGCAGGGCGAGCACAACGCTCGCGGCGATCCCGGAGACCAGGGGGTGGCGGGCCATCGATCCTCCTTCGAAGGCCGCGACTCTATCGCACGGGCTAGTGTCCGGCGGCAGCTTGATCACGCTTCGTCACATGGCGCACGCGGAGCTCGCCCGGATCGGCGAGATCGACCGCTCGGAGCACGTGACGCGGGAGTACGCGTACCGGCGCGGCTCTCTCGAGGCGCGAGCGGTCGATGTGTGGGTTCCACCCTGGTCCCCGACCGATGCGGGCGAGCACAGCGTCCGCGGTCGGGTCGAGGCCTGGCAGCCGATCCTCGCGCGGGGCGGAACGCTCGTCGGCGCCTTCGACGGGGACGGCCTCGTCGGCGTCGCGATCTATCGGCCACGTCTGACGCTCGACACGGCGAACCTGGCCGTCCTCCACGTGAGCCGCGGCCACCGGCGCAACGGGATCGCGTCCCGGCTCACCGAAGAGGTCGTGCGCCTCGCGCGCGCCGACGGCGCGCGGCGCCTCTACGTCTCGGCGACTCCGAGCGTGCCCACGGTGGAGTTCTATCGGAGCCGGGGCTTCGAGCCGACCGATGAGCCGAACGAGGAGCTCTTCGCGCTCGAGCCCGACGACATCCACATGCTCCGCGAGCTGTGAGCGTGGCCTCGAGCGGCGAGTTCCTCACTCACTACTACCGGCCGCACTCGCGTCCGTTCCTGAGCCTGTCTCCGCTCTCGGACGCCGAGGTGGCCGCGGTGCTCGGCACCCTTGCCGGCTTCGAGCCGCTGCCGTTTCGGCTGACGCATCCGAGCTATCTCACCGAGCGGCGCCGGATCGAGGAGCGCATGCACGAGCTGTTCCTCGCGAAGGGCGGCCGGCCCGAGCGAAGGCATCCCCACTACTTCGTGCTGGGCGAATTCTCGCTCTGGGAGTCCGACGGCTCGCGGAAGGTCCAGATCCCGCTCCCCCGCCTGCCCGCCGCGCTGCTCAGCTTCACGTTCACGGACAGCTTCTTCAACTTCCGCGCAAAGAACCTCCGCGGCGTTTCGATCCCTCGTCGGCCGTACCACGGTCAGCTCTTCACGCGCGAGGAGCTGCCCGGAGCGATTCGCGACCACGGCCTCCCGGGTGAAGCGTGGCGGACCGATCCCGAGCGCCGCTTCGACGTCTACGTCGAGGCCCAGCTCTGGGGCGACGAGCCCGTCGCGGCGTTCCTCGGGAGCGGCTGACCGCTGCTAGAGTGGCTCGACCGTCGAAAGGAGCTCGCGATGGCGCTGTTCGGATCGAGCGAGACGAAGATCAAGGCGGGCGACAGCGCACCGCGCTTCACGCTCCCGGACCAGGACGGGAAGCAGGTGAGCCTCGCCGACTTCGAGGGCCGCGTGGTCGTCCTCTACTTCTACCCGAAGGACGAGACGCCCGGCTGCACCAAGGAGTCGTGCGCGTTCCGCGACGCATATCAGGACTTCCAGGACGTCGGCGCCGAGGTGATCGGCGTGAGCTCCGACTCGCCCGAGTCGCACAAGAAGTTCGCCGCGCACCACCGCCTGCCGTTCCGCCTGCTGAGCGACCGCGACGGGAAGCTCCGCAAGGCCTTCGGCGTGCCGTCGACGCTCGGCTTCCTGCCGGGGCGCGTCACCTTCGTGATCGACCGCGCGGGCACGGTGCGTCATGTCTTCGACTCCCAGCTGAATCCGACGAAGCACGTGCGCGAGGCGAAGGACGCGATCGAGCGGCTCGGCTGAGCGAGAGGTGGAGCGCTGGCCGGTCGAGCAGGCCAACGCGTGGTACGCGCGCCAGCCCTGGCTCTGCGGCTTCAACTACCTGCCGCGCACGGCGGTCAACTGGACCGAGCTCTGGCAGGCGGAGAGCTTCGATCCCGCCACCATCGAGGGGGAGCTCGCGCTCGCCGAGTCGGTCGGCTTCGACGCGCTCCGGACCAACCTGCAGTTCCTGGTCTGGCTCGACGATCCGCAGGGGCTCCGCGCGCGGCTCGACCGCTTCCTCGGGATCGCGAGCCGCCGAGGGCTCCGTACGCTGCTCTGCCTGTTCGACGACTGCGCCTTCTCCGGGCGCGAGCCGTATCTGGGGCGCCAGGACGAGCCCACCCCGGGCGTCCACAACAGCGGCGGCGCGGCGAGCCCGGGGCGCGAGGTGGTGCGCGACCCTGCGCGCTGGCCCGAGCTCGAGCGCTACGTCTCGGACCTCGTCTCGCACTTCCGCGACGACCCGCGCCTGCTCGGCTGGGACCTCTACAACGAGCCCGGCAACGAGGCCGTCTTCACGCGCGCCTTCGTGCCCGATCCGCGCGGGCCGCTCCGGGACGCGAGCCTGGCGCTCGTCGAGGCCAGCTTCGCGTGGGCGCGCGCCGCGCGCCCGTCACAGCCGCTCACGACCGGCGTCTGGAACCCGAGCTGGACCGAGCACAACGAGAAGCTCCTCGCGTGGAGTGACGTGATCAGCTTCCACCACTACCTCGGCCTCGAGCCGCTCCGCGCGTTCGTGGCCGAGCTGCGCCGCGCGGGCCGCCCGCTCCTCTGCACCGAGTGGCTGGCGCGCGGGCTCGGCTCGCTCCCGGAGACGCACCTCCCGTACTTTCGCACCGAGCGCATCGGCTGCTTCCACTGGGGGCTCGTGAACGGACGCACGCAGACGCATCTGCCGTGGCCGGGGCTCCGGCAGCCCGACGGGCTCTGGCACCACGACCTGTTCCACGCGGACGGCACGCCGTACGACGCGGCGGAGATCGCGCGGTTCCGCGCTGAGCTGCGGCGCTGAGACGCGCCGCCCGGAGGGCTCTCCATGACCACGGCCCGCTCGAGCCCGCTCACGGGTCGCTGCCTCTGCGGTGCCGTGCGCTACCGGATCCACGGCGCGCCTCTCACCATGTACTACTGCCACTGCCAGCAGTGCCGGCGCGCGAGCGGGGCCTCGTTCGCGACGAACCTGCTGGTGCGGACCGAGAGCCTCGAGCTCGAGGCCGGCGCGGAGCTGCTCGCGGGGTTCGAGTCGTCGCCCGGCAAGCGCCGTCACTTCTGCTCGCGCTGCGGCTCGCCCATCTTCAGCGCCGCCGAGGCGACGCCCTCGCTCCGCTCCGTCCGCGGCGGGACCCTGGACGGCGACCCGGGCCTGCGCGCCGTCGGTCACTTCCACGTCGCCTCCCGGTCCGCCTGGTTCGAGATCCGAGATGAGCTTCCACAGCACGCGGGAGGTCTCGGCGAATGAGCGTGAGCGCGCGCGTGGCACGAGGGAGGTGACATGCTCGAAGGCGGCTGCCTCTGCGGGGGCGTGCGGTTCCGGGTCACGGGGAAGCTCGGGCCGGCGGGCTTCTGCCACTGCAAGATGTGCCAGCGCGCCACGGGGTCCGCGTTCGCGTCGAACGCACCGGCTCGGACGCGGTACTTCGAGATCGCCAAGGGCGCCGAGCTCGTGAACGAGTACGAGTCGTCGCCGGGGAAGTTCCGCGCCTTCTGCCGGCGCTGCGGCTCACCGCTCTACAGTCGGCGAAACGACGAGCCCGAGCTGCGGCGTGTGCGCCTCGGCACGCTCGACGGCGATCCCGAGCGCCGCCCGCTCGCCCACGTCTGGGTCGGCTCGAAGGCGCCCTGGTACACGATCACCGACTCGCTCCCGCAGTACGCCGACGGGGACGTTCGTTGAAAAGTCAAAACGCGAGGATCCCCGCACCGTTTTGACTTTTCAACGAACGTCCCCGACTGCCCCGACTGCCCGGAAGCGCTCCTCGTAGCGAAGCGGCTCGCCGGTCTCCCAGGGCCGGTAGGCGTTCGCGAAGTCGATGCGGTCGCCGAGCGAGGGATGCGAGGCGCGCCACCAGACGAAGAGCGGCCCCGGACGTGGGTTCGAGAGGTTCGTCTGCTGGAGCTTCACGAAGGCGAGCGCCGCCGCGTGGCTGTCCTGGGTGAGCTCGAGGCCGAAGCGGTCGGCCTCGCGCTCGATGTGGCGCGAGAAGGCGAGCCCGACGGGCAGGACCGCGAACGAGCCGAGCTCGAGGAGCAGCAGGATGAGCGGCAGCGCGGCGACGTCGGAGACACGCTCGAAGCGGAGGCGTTCGCGCCAGCGCCGGATCACGAGGGGCGCCACGCGCTGCACCGCATAGAGGCCGAGCCCGGCGAGCAGCGTCGCGAATGCGACGCCCTGGAGCACGTGGTGGAGCACGTAGTGGCCCATCTCGTGCGCCATCACGAACAGCACCTCGGGCTCGTCGAGCTTCGCCAGCAGCGTGTCCCAGAGCACGATGCGCTTGCTCGCGAGGAAGCCCGTGACGTAGGCGTTCACGGTGTGCGTGTCGACGCTCTTGTTCACCTCGAAGACGCGGCTGCCTTCGATGCCGGCGCGCTCCGCGAGCGCGAGAATCTTCGCCTCGAGCTCGGGGTTCTGCATCGGACCGAAGTCGTTGAAGAGGGGCGAGACCCAGAGCGGTTCGATCAGCATCACGAAGAGCAGGAATGGGACGAGCGCGGCGGTCGCAGCGAGCCACCAGCGGCGCGGAAACCTGCGGATGCAGAAGTAGAGGCCGACGGCGATGGCGACCGCGAGGAGCGTGGAGACGCCGAGCCGGAGGAAGGAGTCGCGCAGCCACTTCTCGAGGGTCTGGGCGGAGAGGCCGTACGCGTGCGGCCGGAGGTAGCTGCCGTAGAAGGCGAGCGGCCGCGCGAGGAGCCAGTCGAGCACGCGGTAGAGGGCGGCGAAGACGACCACCGTGCCGAGCCAGTGCGGAACGACCCGGGCCGCGAGCGTGCGCATCCGCGCCGCGAGCCCCGTCGCGAGCACGAGGACGGGCACCGCGAGGTTGAAGAGCTGCCCCACGACCCAGAGCCAGTTCCCGCTCCGGTAGTAGGCGAGCGCCTTCGCGTCGGGCTCCGGCACGGGCACGGGGGCTGCGGGCGCCGCGCCGGGCGCCGGCGCGCCGGCCGCGACCGCGAGCTCCGCCGGCGGCCCGCTCGGGCTGCCGACGGCGAACGCCGCGGGCACCGCGAGCCCGATTCCCATGCCGAGTGCGCACACGAGAGCCGCCGCGCTTCGTCTCATGCGCGCGATCCTAACAGGGGCCGGGATATCATGGCCGCCGTGCAAGACCGCCCGACCGCGAGCGAGCTCCTCGAGACGATCGCAGGGCTGCTGGAGGACGACGTGCTCCCTGCCATGCAGGGCGGGCTCCAGCACGGGGTGCGCGTGGCGGGGAACCTGTGCCGGATCCTCGAGCGCGAGGCGCGGCTAGGCCCGGCGCAGGAGGCGCGCGAGGTCGAGCTCCTCGCCGGAGCACTCGGCGAGCCGCCCGCCGGCCGCGACGCGCTCGCGCTCTCGCACGCGCTCGTCGCACGCCTCGATGCCGGCCACGACGCGGCGCTCGAGCGGCGCGCCTACCGCGCGCTGGTCGAGATCGTGCGCGGCAAGCTCGCGATCGCGAAGCCCGGCCACGACGCCTACGACTTCGGGCCGGAGCTCGCGTGAGCGCGAAGGACGAGGCGCTCCGCGAAGGCCTCGAGCGCTTCCTCGAGAAGGAGTGGGGGACGCAGGTCGAGGTCGCGCTCGTCGGCGTGGCGTCCGCCGGCGCGCGGCGCCGGAACGTGCTCTTCGACGCGCTTCGCGACGGCGAGCGCATCCCGCTCGTCGCGACGATCATCCCGAGCGCGGCCGTCCAGATCATGCCGATCGAGCTCGAGGCAGCGAACCTGCGCTTCGCCGAGGCGGCGGGCATGCCCGTGCCCCACGTGCACGCGGTCTGCGACGACCCGGCCTTCGTCGGCGGCCCCTTCTTCGTCACCGCCCGCGTCGCCGGCGAGACGATCCCGCGCCAGATCCTCCGGCTCGTCGAGCGCGATCCCGCGCTCGGCCCGCGTCTCGCGCGCCAGTGCGGCGAGGCGCTCGGGCGCCTCCACGCCGCCGACCCCGCGCGTGCGCACGAGAAGATCGCGCGGCCCGCGGGCGACCCGATCGAGACGAGCCTGCGCGCGGTCGAGGCGCTCGTGCGCGGGCTCATCCAGCCCTCGCCCGCCTTCACACTCGCGCTCCGCACGCTCGAGCGCGAGCGGCCGCCGCCGCCCGAGCGCCTCACCGTCGTCCACGGCGACTTCCGGAACGGCAACCTGATCGTCAGCCCCGACGGGCTCCGCGCCGCGCTCGACTGGGAGATCTGTCACGTCGGCGACCCGGCCGAAGACCTCGGCTGGGTGTGCCAGCGCATGTGGCGCTTCCGGAACGACGCGCACGAGGTCGGCGGCTTCGGCGCGCGGAGCGACCTCGCGGCCGGCTACGAGGCCGCGGGCGGCCGCTTCGAGCCCGAGCGCTTCCGCTGGTGGAAGGCGCTGGGGACGCTCCGCTGGGGGCTCGGGCTCGCGGGTCAGGCGAAGGCGCACCTCGACGGCTCGGTGCCGTCGATCGTGATGGCCGCCAGCGGCCGCCGCGTGGCCGAGCTCGAGTGGGACGTGCTCATGCTGCTGCGACGCAGCCTCTCGCCTTGATCTCGTGCTGAACGCGCGCGTGCGCCGCGCGATCGAGGCCGAAGCGCACGAAGAGGACCGCGCCCGCCGTGTAGCACGCGAGCGGGAAGAGAGAGAGCAGCAGGCGCATCGCGAGGAGCGCGGGCGCGTCCTGCTCCGCGTTCGGCACGAAACTGCTCGCAGTGAGCGCGAGGCCGGTGACGGCCGCCGCGACGCCGAGCGCGAGCTTCTCGGCCAGGTGCCAGGCCGCGACGTAGACGCCCTCCTTGCGCTCGCCGGTGCGATGCTCGTCCCAGTCGATCACGTCGGCCTGGAGCGAGGGCATCACCACGTCGAGGCCGCCGGCGAGGCAGCCGCCGACGGCGGCGAGCGAGAAGAGGAGCACGTGGTCGCCGGGGCCGACGAGGAACATCGAGCCCAGGACCAGGCCGACGCCGACCATCGACGCCACGAGCAGCGGCTTCTTGTCCACGCGCTGGCCGATCCGTAGCCAGAGCGGGATCGAGAGGAGCGACGCCAGGAAGAAGCAGCCGAGGAGCACCGGGAAGGCGCCCGCGTCGCCGAGCACGTACTGCGTGTGATAGGCGGCCGCGGTGGTGACGGTGCCGGTCGCGACCTGCTGGAGGAAGCCCACCGCGAGGAGGCGCCGCGCGTGCGGGTTCGCGAGCACGTCGCGCGCGGCGCGGAACGGGTGCGCGGCGCCGCGGCCGAGGTGCGCCGCCGGCTCACGGAGCGCCACCGCGGTGAAGAGCAGCAACGCGGCGGTGACGGCGCCCGCGCCGACGGCGAGCCCGAACGCGGTCGCGCGCGGGTCCTTCGCCTCCCCGAGCAGGAAGAGCGCGCCGAACACCGCGAGCGTCCCCACGCCGAAGACCGCGCGCTTCACGCCGAACACGCGGTTCCGCTCGTGGTAGTCGCTTGAGAGCTCCGCGCCGAGGGCCTCGTGCGGCATGCGGCAGAGGGTGAGGCTGGTGAAGAGCAGCAGGACTGCGCCGCCGGTCCACCAGACGAGCGCACCCGGCGAGAGCCAGGCCGGCGGGCTCCAGGTGAGCGCGAAGGCGAGCGCGAGCGGGAGCGCGCCCGCGACGAGCCAGGGCCGCCGCCGCCCGAACCGAGTCTGGGTGCGGTCGGAGAGGTAGCCGGCCACGGGATCCGCGACGGCATCCCAGCCGCGCGAGAGGAGCAGGATCGCGCCCATCGTCGCCGCCGGGATCGCGAGCACGTCGGTCGCGTGCTTCATGAAGTAGGTGCTCACGAGAAGCGTCATGAAGCCGAAGCCGAGCCCCGGCGCGGCGTAGAGAACGAGCGTACGAAGCGGGAGCTGCATCAGGCGGGGTCCTTGGACGCCGCGACCGGCGACGAGGATGGCAGCCGCCGGATGCGGGCGGCGTGATCCTCGAGCTTCCCGGCGAGGATCCCGTCCGCGTGCCAGGCCGCCGAGGGCTCGACCCCGAGCCGCGCGCGCACCTCGGTGACGGGGAGCGGCAGCAGCTCCTCGTAGGGCGCGGCCGTGAGCAGGCTCGCGCGCCGGCCGCGCCGGTACGCGCGCCACAGGTAGCGCGGCCAGGCCATGTCCCAGCTCTTCGGGCCCTTCACGACCGCGGCCGCGAGCAGGATCGGGAAGCTCCGGTTCGGGATCTGCGCGTGGCTGAACGCGAGCAGCGCCGACTCGCCGAGCTCGTCGGTGCCGTAGCCGGTGAGCACGTGCCAGAGGTCGTGCATCAGGTTGATGCGCTCGTAGAACCACTCGTGCGCCTCGTCCTCGCCCACGCGCTGGCCCGCGCCGCGCTCGCGCGCCTCGAGGAGCCCGGAGGGCGAGAAGCCGCGGCCGCGCATGAAGCGCAGGTACCACGCGCCGAAGCTCTCCTCGGGCAGCGAGGCGAGGTACGCCTCGTCGGCGAGCACCTCGACGAGCCGCGGGCGCGCGGCGAGGAGGCGGCGGCCCTCGGGCGTCGCGGCGCAGCGCCGGTAGGCCTTCGGGCCCTCGTTGCCACCGACCGCTTCGAAGAACTCGAAGACCTTGTCGGTGTCGTCCGGGTCCTGGATCACCTCGCGCAGCAGGCGGAACGCGCGGCGCGCCTGGAAGGGAGCGGGGGCGGGCGTGGCCGGGGTCGGACTCGAGAGATCGCTCGCGGTTGCCATGGACGTTCCTCCGATGGCCACCAGCTTCGACGGCGCGAGGCCCCGGGTCCTGACGCTGTCCTGACGGGTTCCTGATCTTTCGCCGGCGCCCGCGCCGCGCCCGAACCCCGCGCCGCGCCTAGCGATTCAGCCCGCGGAAGCGATCTTGCCAGCGCATCCCGAGGGCCTCCGCGCGGACCGCCGCGTCGGCCAGCAGGGCGTCCGCCCGCACGCAGTCGCCCGGCCCCCCGCGCGCGCCGAGCACGCGCGCGAGGCCGAACAGGCTCGACACCTCCGCCGCGCGCGCGTCCACCCGGCGCTCGTGCGCGAGCGCCTCCTCGTAGTGGACGACGGCCTCGTCGAGGCGCCCGAGCACGAGCGCGAGCTCGCCGAGCTCCCCCGACACGCTCCCCGCGAAGGTGCGGAGCAGGTCGTGGAACGCGAGCAGGTGCGCGTAGGGCCGGAGCATCTCGTAGAGCTCCGCCGCGCGCGCGCGATCGTCGAGCCAGAGAATCAGGTCACTCAGGATGGCCGTGGTGAGCAGGAAGTGCTCGTCGCGCTCGAGTGCCCGGAGGCCCGGCCCGACGATCGCTTCGAACAGGCGGCGCGCGTCGGCCTCGCGGCCCTCGTCGAGGGCGATCAGCGCGAGCGTGGCGCGCGTGATGTTCTCGGCGCCCTTCCAGTGCTTCGCGAGGCCTTCGAGCAGCGCGACGCCGGGGCCGAGCCCTTCGCGCTCACCGCGCTGGAAACGCATCCAGAGCGAGTGCGCATCGGAGATGATCTGGGCGTACGGCACGCGGTCGCGCCCGAGCTCGAGCGCATCCGCGAAGATGCGCTCCGCGCCGACGAGATCACCCGCACACGCGGCGCGCGCTCCCTCGAAGAAGCGCGCCTGGAACAGCACGTAGCGGTGGCGCAACACCCCGGCGAGGCGCACGCACTCGGCGAGCGCGCGGTCCGCTCCGGCCGGGTCGCCGCACACCAGATGCACGCCGAACAGCGCCTCGTGGCCGTTGAAGACCATCAGCGGGTCGCCCGTCTGCTCACCGAGCGCGACCATCTCCTCGCCGAGCGCAGCACGCTCCGCGACGCGGTCCGGGCCGAGGCAGGCCCAGAAGCGCGCGCTGAGCGCGTCGCGCAGCGCCTCGCGGTCGCCGCTCGCGCGCGCGAGCGCGAGGGCCTCGCTCGAGAGCGCGTCGCGCTTTGCCATCGAGAGCATGTAGGGCGCCGTGCCGGTGAGCTTCGAGAGGAGCCGCGAGCGCAGCGCCGGTTCCTCGTCGCCGAGGGCGTCCCGCGCGCCTTCGAGCAGCGCGAGCGTCTCCGCGTCCGGGGGGATGCCCATCTCGCCGAAGCCGCGGTAGCCGAGCGCGGCGCGCGCGAGCAGATCGGCGCGCCCGAGCCCGCGCGCGATGCCGGCCGCCGTGCGGAAGCGCGCCCGCGTCGACTCGCGCGCGCCGGCGGCGGCGTGCTC
>Ga0187892_10006723_pt1 | contig 16880 bp, 2 predicted proteins | sample MA1701073metaG_FD_139345 | JGI IMG/M metagenome (GOLD analysis project Ga0187892, IMG submission 139345) | Bio-ooze microbial communities from a basaltic lava cave in the Kipuka Kanohina Cave System on the Island of Hawaii, USA - MA170107-3 metaG ... | reverse complement strand
TTTGCCGAACTCCCACACGAAGTACGAACGGTGCTCTTTCGCATACCAGTCCTGGTGCGGCTGCACGTCGAGGCTGACAAACAGATCGGGCACGAGCGGGGGCCGGGCTTTGGCGAAGAAGACGCCGACGTTCGCGGCGGCCAAAAACACACGCGCCGCGCCGGGCGCCTGTTTTTTGCCGGGCGGCGGCGTCCACGACGCATAGAGCGATTGCGCCAACAGCCGCTGTTGTTTTTCCGAAAAGAGATTGTCCACGGGTTCGTCATCCTCCGTCACGACCTGCTGATAGTAATCGTCCAGGCTGGCGAGGACTTCCGGCGCGGGCTGGTAAGCAATTTCGGTTGTTGTTGCAGACATCGTTGTTTCCTCGCTGTTCATATACGGAGGTCATTCTTGTTCAGGATCAACACCCAATGCGCGCAATTTCTCCGCGAGCCGCGCGGCGCGTTCGGCTTCGATGCGCGCGCGCTCTTCCGCCTGCCGCCGCCCGGCGACTTCCTGATCGGCGCGGGCGGCTTCCTGGGCGGCGCGGGCGGCTTCCTGGGCGGCACGCTCCTCGCCGGTCGGGATGACGGCGCCCTGATCGTCGCGCCAGCGCAGCCACGTGTCTTCCTTGCCCTCAAAGACGCCCAGCCAGAGAGTCAGGCTCAGACCGAGGTCGGGCAAGGCGAAGTCATCGCGCAGCCGGTAGCTCAGCCCGATCAACTCGTAGACCTGCAAAACCTGCCCCTCCATCTCTTTCAATTTCCGCTGCGGGTCGAAGACCACGTAATACCTGGCGCCCATCTCCGCGTAATCGTCCAGCTTGTAATCCAGTTCGCCGCCTTCGGTGTTCGAGACGATCTCGACCACCACGTCCGGCGGTTTGCCGAACTCCCAGACGAAGTACGACCGGTTCCTCTTCTCGTACCAATCGTCGCGCGGGCGCACGTCCAGACTCAGGAAGAAGTCCGGCGCGCGAGGCGGGCGATCAATCGCAAAGAAGACGCCGATGTCGGAGTCGGCCAGGAACGCCCGCTTCTGACCGGGGATTTGATGTTTGCCCGCCGGCGGCGTCCACGAAGCGTAGAGCGGGCGCTTCAGAAGCGTTTGCTGTTTGGCAGAGAAAAGGTTGTCCACGGGTTGATCATCCTCCGTCACTACTTGCTCGTAGTAAGCGTCCAGTTCGCGCCGGATTTCTTCATCCAGCCGGTAAGCGGTTTCAGTCGTTGTTCCGGACATCGTTGTGTACCTCGCTGCGGTGATGGGGCGGCAAGCCGCCACGTTTCTGCGGGCAGTGTAAATCAGGCGCGTGCGACTCTCAACTTTGAAAACTTCTTTCGGACCGCCTTTAGCTGCGGTGAAATGGGAAATATTGATTGTCCTCACCCGGCGCTTCGGCTATACTCCACGCCGTCGTTGAGCCGCTCTCACGTTTTTCAGGCAAATCCTCTAACGAAACTGGAAATCGGTTCAAGCGACGCCCGCAGGTGTCCGGCAAACAAATAACGCACTGAAGACGCGCATCCTCCCGAGCTAGACCGGCCAGCTTTTGTCCCAGCGCGATCAGTCCGCTCATCAAGTTTACTTCTCTCACTGGCATATAGAATTTCTCCCGGCCAGCCGCCGCGTTCCGGCTGTCTCGATTTATTCATCCCTATTTTTTATCGGTCGCCATTCGCCTGCCCCGGCTTCGCGCGAGCCAGGGGAAGGCTCGGTCTTTGGAAAATTCGATCTGGAAAGAAAACTACAGTCGCCACTATCAGGAGGTCTCCTCATGCAAGGTTCACACAAACACACACACAGATACCTCTCCGGAGCTTTGATTGCGATTTTTGCCGCGCTCTCATTTCTTTTCCTGGCTTCGCGCGACAGCGTGGCCGCGCGGCTCAGCGCCAGCCCGGCAGCCAGGAAGATCGCGGCGGCGGCGCCCGAAGCCGTCCGGCGAACAATCAAGACGAGGCTCGCGCCTTCGTCGCCTCTCAACGGATTGTTCGCCGCCACGCTCAACAAATCGTCCAATCCGCCGAGCGGCAGCTTCATCTATCCGGGGCAACAGATCGAATACACTATCAACCTGACCAATGACGGAGTCGCCGACGCCACCGCCGCCGGCAATTTCCTGCGAGTGGACGATGTGGTTCCGGCGAACACTACTCTGGTGGCCGGATCATTGTCGGTCCTGCAACAACCCGGCTCGGGCGGAAACGCCTGGACGTGCGCGGAGTCCGGAGGAACAATCACCTGTCAAACCGGCAGCGGCGGCGATCTCGGCGCCGCCGATACTTTCAAGTTCCGCTTCCTTGTGACCGTCAACGCCGCCACTCCGCCTGGAACCGTGATCACCAACTCCGCAACCTACCGAGACAACGCCAACACGGTGGTCACTCCGGCAGTCAATTCCAATCAGACCACGCACACTTATCCTTCGGCTGACCTGAGCGTTTCCAAGCTGACCAGCATCGTCCCGCCCGCCGTCGTCACCGCCGGTCTGACGACTTTCAAATACACCGTGACTGTCACCAACGGCGGCCCGAATGCGGCGCCGAACGTGGTGATGAACGACACGCTGCCGCCGGGGATGCTCTTCAATTCGGTCAACCTGGGACTCGCGCCGGGCTTCAACTGCGTCACGCCGGGCGTGGGCCAACCCGGAACGGTGAGTTGTTCAAAAGCGCTGATGGCCAACGGCGAATCGGCGACAATTGAAATCAACGTGGCGGTGGCGGCCAATGCGCTGCCGGGGCCGACCATCAACACAGCGCGCGCCTTCTCGGACGCCGCCGACGCGAACCTGGCCAACAACGAAGACACGGATGACGACGACAATGACGGGACAGGCACGCTCGTCCAGACGAGTTCCAGCTTCTTCTTCACCAAGACCGCTCAACCCAACCCGGCGGTCGGCGGAGCGGCGGTCGGCGGCGGCCTTTTGACTTACACCATCACTGCGTTCAACAACGGGCCGAGCAACGCGACGAGCGTGTTTATGGTTGACGACTTGACGTTGCAGCCGGTTGATCTGGCTTCCGTCACGCTCTCGAACATCACGGGTTACGACACCTGCTCGTATAACAGCGGCATCGTCACCTGCTTCGCGGCGCTGCTGGCGCCGAACCTGCCGCCAGGGGCCGCTCCGTCCGTGACGGTGACGATGCGTGTTAATCCTGACGCCGCCACCTTCAGCCCGATTAACAACGACGCATTCCTGTTCTGGGCCGACACCGACCCGAATACGCCCGACACGGCCATTGCTTCAACGTCAACGCCGGTCGTCAATCTAACCGACATCACGGTCAAGAAGGACGCTTCGCCCGACGCGGTCACGGCGGGACAAAACATCACCTACACGATCAAGGTCACCAACAACGGGCCAAGCGTGGCGCCGGGCGGGACAGTGACGGTCGCCGACGCGCTCTCGCCGCTCGCCAGCGTCAACCTGGCCGGGGCGACGATCAATTTGACCAACGCGCCCGATTTCGCCGGTTGCACGGCGGCGGCGCTGACCGGCGCTGGTTGCGCGAGCAGCGGCGTGATCACGCCGGGCGAGATGAACCTCATCCTGCTGACGGTTCCGACGCAGCCTGGCGCGCCGGTCGGAAACATCCAGAACACCGCAACCGTTTCGACCACCCCTTCCGGCCAGGATCCGATCCCCGGCAACAACACCGCCATCGCCAACGTGGCCGTTGGTCCGAACACCGACCTGACCCTCAGCAAGACCGCCGGAACCTCGCTGGGCTTCACGCCGAACGCGCCGGTGACAGCGGGTGGAGCATTCGCGGCCGCCGGCCCGCTCGGCCCGCTTTCAGGAACCATCGAATACGTCCTGTCATACGCCAACAACGGCCCGAGCACGGCGACGAACGTGATGATCACAGACGTGTTGCCCGGCAACACGCTGCCGATCGCCGGCTCGCTAGTGGCGCCCGGCCCGATCCTGGCCAGCGACTGCCAGATTCTGCCCAGCCCCGGCTCCGGCAATCAGATCAAATGCGCGAAGGCCACGCTGGCGGCGGGCGCTTCGGGCACGATCACCTTCCGCGTCCGCGTCCCAGCCAACGTCGCCCAGGGCACGGTCATCCGCAACCAGGCGCAGATCACTTCCGACACCCCCGACTCGAACACTTCGAGCAACGTCACGAACGAGACGCAGAACACGGTCGTCACTTCGGCTGACCTGACGGTGGACAAGAGCGATTCCGTCGCCTCGGTGGTGGCGGGCAATAACGTCACTTACCTCATCCGCGTCAACAACCTCGGGCCGAGCAACGCGCAGAACGTCGTGGCCAACGACCTGCTCGACCCCAACACGACCTTCGTCTCGGTCACGGGAACGGGCGGCGGGCCGTTGCCTGCGGGCTGGAGTTGCAACACGCCGGCGGTGGGCAGCGCCGGGATCGTGAGCTGCACAATCGCCACGCTCCCCGCTGGTTCGGGCAACCAGGACCTCTTCGTCACCGTGCGCGTCAGGCCGGAATTCGCCGGCGCGAGCGTGAGCAACACCTCGACCGTTTCGTCGAGCACGCCAGACGCGGTCGCCAACAACAGCGACACGGAGACGACGCCGGTGACGCGCGACGTGACGCTCTCGATCACCAAGTCGGCTGCCCCAGACCCTGTGGTCGCGGGCGCGAACCTGACTTACACGATCACCGCCGGCAACAGCGGGCCAAGCGCAGCGCTCGGCGCGACGGTGACTGACAACCTGAGCGGCCTGCCGGTGATGTTCATCTCGGCCAGCGGGACCGGCATCTTCGGCAGCGGAGGCGGCGGTTGCTCGTTCAACGCGGGAACCGGCGTCGTCACGTGCACGCCGGCGGGCGGCGTCTTGCCTCCGGGCGCGAGCGAGATCATCACCATCGTCGTCAAGGTCAACCCGAACGTCCCGCCGGGGCCGCTCGGCCCGAACACCGCGACCGTGACCTCGACCAACCCGGCGGAGATGGCGACTTCCGCCCCGGTCAACGTCAACGTCATCGCGCGGACCGACCTGACGATCAAGAAGGACGATTCGCCCGACGCCGTCCAGACGGGCCAGAACATCAGCTACACGCTGGAAGTGACCAACAACGGGCCGAGCGACGCGCCGATCAACACGGTGATGATCAACGATCCGATCCCCGGTGACACCAACTTCAACACCGGCTCGATCAACACGACGCTCGCGCCGGGCTTCACCTGCTCGTTCCAATCCAACGCGGTCAAATGCGTGAACAGCGCGGCGGCCTTCCCCGCCGGGGCGAAGGCGATCATCAAGTTCAACGTGCAGGTCAACTCCGGTTCCGGCGCGGGCACGATTATGAACACCGCCACGGTCTCGACGACGCCGGCCAACCAGGACCCGAACCCGAACAACAACACGGCGAGCGAAACCACTTCGTTCGGCCCCTTCGCCGACCTGGAGTTGAACAAGCAGGCCAGCCCGACCTCCGTGCTCGCTGGCGGCCCGTCGCCCGGCAGCGGCGCGCTCATCTTCACCATCACCTATCGCAACAACGGGCCAAGCGGCGCGCAGAACGTGCAGATCCGCGACACCATCCCGGCCAACCTGCAACCCCAGGGCACGATCTTCGCGCCGGGGATGTCCTGCAACGGCGACCTTCCGCTGCCCGGCGTCCAGATCATCTGCTCGCCGGTTCAGGGCGGCTTCGGCAATAACGGCGCGGGATTCCTGCCTTCCGGAGCGAGCGGCCAGATCGAGATCATCGTCAATGTTCCAGCCAATGTGCCCGCCGGAACATTGATCACCAACCAGGCGACCATCGCCTCTTACGCCGGACAGAACAACCAGACTCCGCCGACGCCCGACCCGAACCCGGCCAACAACACGCAGGCGCCGACCAGCACACTGGTCACCGCGTCGGCCAACCTCTCGATCAACAAAAACGCCAACCAGAACACGGTCACGGCGGGCGGCGGCGCGTTCGACTACACGTTGAACGTCTCGAACAACGGCCCGAGCGACGCCCAGAACGTCGTGGTCAACGACAACCTGCCGGCGGGCATCGTGTTCGTCTCTGTCCAGCAGACTCAAGGCACGGGCTTCACCTGCGCCGGCCCTGCGGTAGGCCAGAGCGGGACGGTTACTTGCACGAAGGGCGTGATGGCCGCCGGAGAGACCGCGCGGTTCCGCATCACGGCTCGCGTACCGGCGGACGTAGCGGCGGCGACGCGAACCAACACCGCGACCGTGCAATCCGCCACGCCCGATTCGCAAAGCAACAACAACTCTTCGAGCGTCCAGACGCAGATCGTGACCGACGCCAACGTGACCATCGCGAAGTCAGACAGCCCCAACCCGGTCATCGCGGGTAACAACCTGACTTACTTCATCACGGTCGGCAACAGCGGGCCGAGCACGGCAAGCAACGTCACGTTGACCGACGCGATTCCGGCCAACACGACCTTCGTCTCGGCGAGCGGCTCCGGCATTCTGTCCAACTGCTCGCACAACGGCGGAATCGTTTCGTGCCTGCCAGGCGCGTTGGCGGTTGGCGAATCGGACACGCTGACGCTGGTCGTCAAAGTCAATCCGGACGCGCCGAGCCAGGTCAGCAACACCGCGAACGTCACGTGGACTGACAGTGACTCGAACCCCGGCTCGCAACAAGCCACGCAAAACACTACGGTCAACAAGCAGACCGACCTCTCGATCAAGAAGACTGATTCGCCGCACGCCGTGCAAGCGGGCAACCAGATCACTTACACGATCACCGTCAAGAACAACGGGCCGAGCGCGGCTGCGGCGAACGGCGTGGTCGTGAAAGATTCGACGCCTGCGAACACGACCGATGTCTCGGTGGTTGGAACCGGGCCGTTCGCGGGTTGCACACTCGCCAATTTGCACGGCGCGGGCTGCGCGAACTCCGCGCCGATGGCGCCGGGCGAGCAGGCGACGTTGACTTACAAAGTCACCGTCAATGCGAACACGGCCACAGGCTTCATCACTAACACGACGACGGTCGCGGCCAGCCCGTCGAGCCTCGACCCGAACACGACCAACAACTCCGCCACGACGCAGACCGCCGTTGGCTCGAACGCCGATCTGCAATTGACCAAGACCTCTTCGCCAGCTTCAGTCGTCGCGGGCGGCCCCGCGCCGGGCAATGGCCAGATCAACTACACGATCACTTATCGCAACAACGGGCCGAGCAACGCCGCCGGCGTGCAAATCACCGACACCGTCTCGGCTAACCTGGTGGCGATTGCGGGCGCGACGATCAACGCTCCCGGTTTGAGCTGCCACGGCCAACCGGTCGCTCCGGGCGTGCAGTTCTCCTGCTCGCCGAACGCGAACGCTTTCGGCTCGAACGCGGCGGGCGTTTTGCCCAACGGCGCGGAAGGCGTAATCACTTACAGCGTCCGGGTTCCAGCCAACGTCGCCCAGGGCTCGCTGATCGCCAACGCCGCGCTGATCAATTCGCTCGGTTCCGGCGCAACTCCGGCGACACCCGATCCGAACCCGTCGAACAATTCGCAGAACGCGACCTCGACGCTGGTCAACACTTCGGCTGACCTCACGATCAACAAGTCGAGCAGCGCGAACTCAGCGACGGCGGGCGGCTCGTCGTTCACTTACACTTTGAACGTCACGAACAACGGCGTGAGCGACGCGCAGAACGTGGTGGTCAACGACAACCTGCCGGCAGGCATCGTGTTCAATTCGGTGCAGCAGACGGTCGGCGGCGGCTTCACCTGCGCCGGGCCAGGCGCCGGTCAGAGCGGGACTGTCACGTGCTCGAAGGGCGTGATGGCCGCCGGAGAGACCGCGCAGTTCGTCATCACGGCTCAGGTCCCGTCGAGCGTGGCCGCGACGACGCGAGTCAATGTCGCCACAGCGCAATCGGCCACGAGCGACCCGAACCTCAACAACAACTCTTCGAGCGTCCAGACGCAGATCGTGACCGACGCCAACGTGACGATCTCGAAGATTGACAACCAGGACCCGGTCATCGCGGGCGCCAACCTGACATACACGATCACGGTCGCCAACTCGGGACCGAGCCGCGCGCGCAACGTCACACTCAGCGATCCGATTCCGGCGGGCACGACCTTCGTCTCGCTCAGCGGTTCAGGCATCCTGGCCAACTGCGCGCACAGCGCCGGGACGATCACCTGCTCGCCGGACTCGCTGGGAGCGGGCGAATCGGCGACGCTGACCGTCGTCGTCAAAGTCAATCCTGACGCGCCAAGCCAATTCAGCAACACCGCGACCGTCACCTGGACAGACAGCGACTCGAACCCCGGCTCGCAACAGGCCACACAAACCACGACGGTCAACAAGCAGACCGACCTCTCGATCAAGAAATCCGATTCGCCGCACGCCGTGCAAGCCGGAAACCAGATCACTTACACAATCACCGTCAAAAACAACGGGCCCAGCGCGGCTGACGCCGGCGGGGTGGTGGTCAAGGATTCGACGCCTGCGAACACGACCGATGTCTCGGTGGTTGGGACCGGGCCCTTCGCCGCTTGCACACTCGCGCAATTGCACGGCGCAGGCTGCGCGAACTCTTCGCAAATGGCGCCAGGCGAGCAGGCGACGCTCGTTTACAAAGTCACGGTCAATCCGGGCACGCCGACTGGCTTCATCAACAACACGGCCACGGTCGCGGCCAGCCCCGCGAACCTCGACCCGAACACGACCAACAACTCCGCGACCACGCAGACCGCCGTCGGGCCGCATGCCGATCTGCAATTGACGAAGACTTCATCGCCAGCTTCAGTCCTCGCCGGCGGCCCGGCGCCCGGCGTGGGGCAGATCAATTACACGATCACCTATCGCAACAACGGCCCCAGCGACGCCGTCGGAGTCGAGATCACCGACACGGTTTCGGCCAACCTGATGGCCATTCCGGGCGCGACCATCAACGCCCCCGGTTTGAGTTGCCACAACACGGCGCCGGCGCCGGGCGCGCAGTTCGTCTGCGCGCCGAACGCGAACGCCTTCGGCTCGAACGCGGCGGGCGTTTTGCCGATCAACGCTTCGGGCACGATCACTTACAGCGTCCAGGTTCCGGCCAACGTCGCCCAGGGCTCGCTGATCGCCAACGCCGCCTTGATCACCTCGCTCGGCTCCGGCTCGACTCCGGCGACGCCCGATCCGAACACGTCGAACAACTCGCAGAACGCGACTTCGACGCTGGTCAACACTTCGGCTGATTTGGCGATTGCCAAAGCGTCGAGCGCAGCGGCTGTGACGGCGGGCGGGCTGCCGTTCACTTACACGCTGAGCGTAGTGAACAACGGCTTCAGCGACGCGCAGAACGTGGCCGTCTCCGATGCGTTGCCGCAAGGCATCGCTTTCGTGTCGGTCGTGAACACCATCGGCGTGGGCTTCACCTGCGCCGGGCCAGCCATCGGTCAAAGCGGAACGGTCACGTGCGCGAAGGGCGTGATGGCGGCGGGCGAGACCGCCCAGTTCGTGATCACCGCCCTGTCGCCGTCCGATTCCGTTGCGGCCACGCGCACGAACACAGCGGTCGTTCAATCGTCCACGAGCGATCCGAACAGCGCCAACAACGCTGCGAGTGTCCAGACGCAGATCGTCACTGACGCCAACGTCACCATCTCGAAGATCGACAACCCAGACCCGGTCGTCGCGGGCGCCAATCTGACTTACACGATCACCGTCGCCAACGCCGGCCCGAGCCACGCGCGCAACGTCACGCTCAGCGACGCGATTCCGGCTAACACTTCCTTCGTTGCACTGGCCGGCAGCGGAATCTTCTCGGCCTGCGCGCACAACAACGGCAATGTTACTTGTCCGGCTGGCGCCCTTGGCGACGGCGCCTCGGCCACTTTGACGCTCACGGTCAAGGTCAATCCCGACTCCCCGACCGGCGCCGCCGCCATCAGCAACACCGCGACCGCGCAGTGGACTGACAGCGATTCGACGCCAGGGTCGGTCAGCGCGACGCAAACCACGACGGTCAATCGCCAGACCGACCTCTCGATCAAGAAGTCCGATTCGCCGCACGCCGTGCAAGCGGGCAATCAGATCACTTACACGATCACCGTCAAGAACGATGGGCCAAGCACGGCCTCGGCAGGCGGCGTGGTCGTGACCGACGCGACGCCCGCGAACACGACCGATGTCTCAGTCGTTGGCTCCGGGCCTTTCGCAAGCTGCACGCTCGCGCAGTTGCACGGCGCGGGCTGCGCGAACTCCGCGCCGATGGCGCCGGGCGAGCAGGCGACTCTCGTTTACAAAGTCAACGTCAATCCTGGCACGCCGACCGGTTTCATCACGAACACCGCGACCGTCGCCGCCAGCCCGGCTGGCAATGACCCCAACACCTCCAACAATTCTGCGGCGACGCAGACTGCTGTCGGGCCGCACGCCGACCTGCAACTGACGAAGTCGTCGGCGCCTGTTTCGGTGGTTGCGGGCGGCCCGGCGCCCGGCAGTGGCCAGATCAATTACACGATCACGTACCGCAACAACGGGCCGAGCGACGCCGCCGGGGTGAACATCACCGACACGGTCTCGGCCAACCTGATGGCGATTGCGGGCGCGACTATCAGCGCGCCGGGATTGAGCTGCAACGGCGCCGCGCCCGCGCCCGGGGCGCAGTTCATCTGCGCCCCGCTGGCCAACGCCTTCGGGTCGAACGCGGCGGGCGTCCTGCCCACCGGCGCTTCAGGCACGATCACTTACAGCGTCAGAGTCCCAGCCAGCGTCGCCTCTGGCACGCTGATCGCCAACGCCGCGTTGATTACATCGCTCGGCTCCGGCTCTACTCCGGCGACGCCCGACCCGAACCCGTCGAACAACTCGCAGAACGCGACTTCGACGCTGGTCACCACTTCGGCTGACCTGGCGATTGCGAAAGCGTCGAGCGCGGGGACGGTGACGGCTGGCGGCGCGACGTTCACTTACACGCTGGACGTGACGAATGGCGGAGTGAGCGACGCGCAGAATGTGGTCGTGACCGACACGTTGCCGCAAGGCCTCATCTTCGCCTCGGTGGCGCAAACCATCGGCGGTGGGTTCACGTGCGTGGGTCCGGGCGTCGGCAATAACGGCCCGGTCACGTGCTCGAAGGGCGTGATGGCGGCGGGCGAGGCGGCGCAGTTCGTGATCACCGCGCGCGCTCAATCGAACGCGGACGCAGCCACGCGCACGAACACAGCCTCCGTTCAATCAAACACGAGCGATCCGAACAACGGCAACAACTCTTCGAGCGTCCAGACGCAGATCGTGACCGACGCCAACGTCACGATCACGAAGATTGACAACCCAGACCCGGTCGTCGCGGGCGCCAATCTGACCTACACGGTCACGGTCACGAACCTCGGACCGAGCCAGGCGCGCAACGTCACGCTCAACGACCCGATCCCGGCCAACACGACGTTCGTCTCGCTCGCGGGCAGCGACGGTTTCGCCAACTGCGCGCACAGCGGCGGCAGCGTCACCTGTCCGGCCTCGACGCTCGGCGTGAACGAATCGGCGACCGTGACCGTCGTCGTCAAGGTCAATCCGAACGCGCCCGCCGGAGCCAACACTATCAGCAACACCGCGACCGTCCAGTGGACTGACAGCAACTCGAATCCGGGTTCGCAACAGGCTACCGCGACGACTACGGTCAACCGCCAGACCGACCTGACCGTCACCAAGTCCGATTCGCCGCGCGCCGTGCTGGCCGGCAATCAGATCACTTACACGATCAAGGTCAAAAACGGCGGACCGAGCACAGCCGCAACGGGCGAAGTGGTGTTGAAAGACGCGACGCCCGCGAACACAACCGACGTCTCGGTCGCGGGAACAGGGCCGTTCGCTGGCTGCACATTGGCGCAATTGCACGGCGCTGGTTGCGCGAACTCTGCGCCGATGGCGCCGGGCGACGAAGCGACGCTCACTTACAAAGTCACGGTCAATGCGGGCACGCCCACCGGCTTCATCACCAACACCGCGACGGTCGAAGCCAACCCGGCGGGCAATGACCCGAACACGACCAACAATTCTGCGGTGACGCAGACCGCTGTCGGGCCCAACGCCGACCTGCAACTGACGAAGACGTCGGCGCCGAGTGTGGTGGTTGCAGGTGGGCCTGCGCCCGGCAGCGGACAGATCACCTACACCATCACCTACCGCAACGACGGGCCAAGCGACGCCGCCGGCGTGAACATCACCGACACCGTCTCGGCCAACCTGGCCGCTGCCGGCGTGATCAACGCGCCGGGCTTGAGTTGCAACGGCGCGACGGCGACTCCGGGCGCGCAATTCACCTGCTCGCCGCTGGCCAACGCCTTCGGCTCGAACGCCGCTGGCGTCTTGCCCACCGGCGCTTCGGGCACGCTTAGCTACAACGTCCGCGTTCCAGCCAGCGTCGCCTCCGGCACGCTCGTCGCCAACGCCGCGCAGATCACTTCGCTCGGCTCAGGCTCGACGCCCGCGACGCCCGATCCCAACCCGTCGAACAATTCGCAGAACGCCACTTCGACGCTGGTCAACACTTCAGCCGACCTTTCGATCACGAAGAGCGACTCGCCCGATCCGGTAACGGCGGGCGGCAATCTGACCTGGACTTTGACCGTCAGCAACGCTGGGCCGAGCGACGCGCAAAACGTCGTCGTGACCGACTCGTTGCCGGCCAACACGACGTTCGTTTCGGTGACGCCGAGCGACGCCAGCTTCTCCTGCACGGCGCCTTCAGCCGGCAGTGGCGGCGTGGTCACCTGCAACAAGGCGACGCTCGCCAGCGGCGCTTCAGCAACGATTACGCTCATCGCCCAGGTCAGGTCGTCAACAACGAGCGGAACGACGATCAGCAACACGGCCACCGTCGCCGCGCAAACCAGCGACCCCTCGGCGGGCAACAACTCGGCGACGACGACTACGTTCGTCAACACGAGCGCCACGTTGACCGTCGCCAAATCCGATTCGCCAGACCCCGTCGTGGCGGGCGCGAACCTGACCTACACGATCACCGTGACCAACAACGGGCCGAGTGACGCGCAAAACGTCACGCTCAACGACTCGTTGCCGGCGAACACTTCGTTCGTCAGCTTGAATGGCTCCGGCGCCTTCCAGCCTGCGGGCGCCTGCTCGCACAACGGCGCGATTCCAGGCGTGGTCTCCTGCGGCGGCGGTTTGACGCTGCCTGCAAACCAGAGCGCGACGTTGACTGTCGTAGTGAAGGTTGCGTCGAACGCGCAGGTCGCTCCGCCCGCTCAGCCGATCAACAACACGGTCACGGTCAGCTCTTCGACCGACAGTGGCAGTCCGCGCACGGCGTCAACTTCAACCAACGTCAAACGCGAAGCCGACATGCAGTTGACCAAGACTGCGCCGGCTTCCGTCATCGCCGGTCAGAACGTTGATTACACGCTGCGGATCAAGAACAACGGCTTGAGCGACGTTGACGGCGGTTCGCAACCGGGTTCGATCACGGTCGTGGATACGCTGCCCACCGGCGTCACGCCGCTTCAGCCGCTCGCTTCGCCGAACCTGACGATCAGCGGTCCCGGCGGCTGGACGTGCAGCTTCGACTCCGCTTCGGGCAAGCTGACCTGCGCCAACGCAGCGGGCGATCCGGGAGATTTCCCCGCTGGCGCAATCGCCACGATCATCTTCAAAGCCCGCGTGGCGTCGAACGCGCCGGACAACACGAACCTCAACAACTGCGCAGCCGTTTCGCTCGCCGGGCCGGAGGTTGATCCCGTGAGCGGCAACAACAATTCGTGCGCTTCGACTGTCGTTCACACCAGCGCCGACCTCGGAGCCGGCAAGACCGCGCCGCAACAAGGCGTCGCCGGACAGAACATCACGTTCAACCTCACGTTCGGCAACGCCGGGCCGAGCGACGCCGTCAACGTCCGCATCACCGATGTGATTCCGGCCAACACCACTTACCAGGCGCCCGCCGCGCCGTTCACCGTGCTCGCCGTCGGAGGCGTTTTCACCAGCGCAAACTCCGTCAGAGTAGAGTGCTCGTTGAATGGCAACACGCTCACTTGCACGCCGAAGGGCAACACAGGGCTGACCCCCTCACTGCCCGACGGCGTGCTCCCGGCGGGTGTGACGGGCGCGTTCAGTTACGACGTGAAGATCAACGCCTCAGTCCAGGGCGGAACCATCGTCGCCAACGGCGTGAACATCTCGTCGGCCCCGGCGGGCGGCGCGCCCGGAACTCCCGATCCCAATCCGGGCAACAACACTTCCCTGCCCACCAGCACCGTCGTGATCGCGCAGTCGCAGTTGATGGTCACAAAAGCCATTGCTCCGAACGGCGCGACGTTCGCCCAGGCGCCTCCGGCTCCGAACGGCGCGGTCGTGCCCGGCACGAACCTGACCTGGCGTTTGTCCGTCACCAACAACGGCCCCAGCGATGTCAACAACGTGCAGGTCGTTGACACGCTGCCGTCGAACACGACCTACATCTCGGCGGTTCCGGCCATCGGTTCCGGTTTCACCTGCCTGCCGGCCAACGGCGGGGTCGTGACCTGCAACGCGCCGCTGCTGCCCACGGGCGTTACGCGCACGATTGACATCCGCGTGGCGATTGACCCGGCGACCAAAGAGTCGCTGGTCAACAAGGCCGACGCCACGGGCATCACCTCCGGCTTCAACGTGGTGATCAACTCGCCCACCTTCACGTTGACCACGCCGGTCGGCCCGACCTCCGATCTGGTTTTGACCAAGACGCACCAGCCAGAGCCGGTCGTCGCGGGCACGAACGTCACCTACACGCTGACGCTCAAAAACAACGGGCCTTCCACGGCGGCGATGACCCAAGTGGTTGACACGCTGCCGGCGGGACAAACGCTGGCCGCCGCGCCCGACGTGAGCGCCGCGCCCGGCTTCACTTGCGTTCCATCAGCCGTTGGGTCGGCGGGGCCCATCACGTGCTCCGCCGATGCGCTGGCGCCCAACGCGCAGGTCGTGATCAGGATCACCGCGAAGGTTGATCCGTCACTGCCCGCCGGAATTTACAACAACACGGCGACCGCGACCTCGATGTCGTTCGATCCGACGCCCGCCTCCGTTACCGATCCGGTGACGGTGATTACGCGCGCCGATCTCGCCGTCAACAAGATTGCGCCTGCGACGGCCGTCGCTGGAACGCAGATGACCTACACGATCACTGCGGCCAACAACGGGCCGTCGAGCGCAAGCAACATGGTGATCACCGACCAGTTACCGACTGGCGCGGTGTTCATCTCCGCGACGGGGCCGGGTTCGTCGCTCCTTTCCACACCGGTAGTGGGATCAAATGGGATAGTGAAAGCTACGTGGAATGGATTGACGCTTCCCGGCGTCACGCGGCAATTGACCATCGTCGTTCGCGTCTGTTCGGAGGTCGCCTGCGATACGAACATCAGCAACACAGCGACGGCCTCTTCGGATACGGTTGATCCCGACACGACGAACAATTCGTCAACCGCGACGACCAAAACCCAGGCGGTGTGGGACCTTTCGATCGCGAAGTCGGGGCCGGCGACCACCGCTCCCGATTCGACCATCACCTACACGCTGACTGTCACCAACACCGGCCCGTCGAACTCGGCCAACACGGTGGTGACCGACGTATTGCCGAAAGGCTTCACGGTCGCCGGGACGCCGTCCATCAACCTGAGCGGCGCGACGGCGACGGTTTCAACCAACAGCGCCACCGGTCAACAAACGGTGACCGCCAATCTGGGATCGGTCGGCGGGCCGCATCAGTGCTCCACCTCTATCCCACAATCGGTCATCATCACTATCGTCGTTAGGGTCACGAAGACGATGCCGTTCACCACCGTGACCAATACGGCGGCGGTGGCGAGCAGCGTGAATTGCGCGGGCGGCAATCAGGGAGATTCCGATCCGGCGAACAATGCGGCGAGCTTGACGACCAGGATCGTCAATAGCGGGCCTGAGGTCGGGCTGGCTTTTCCGGCGGACGCCGAAGTCAGTGATCAGAAGGCAGGTTCGGTGCTGGTCTTCCCCATCTACAGTTCCGACGCTGCGAACTCGAACCGCGAGAACACGCGCATCACGCTCACCAACACGCACGGGACCGAGCGCGCTTGCATCCACCTGTTCGGGATTGACGGTTCGAGCTGCGCCGTGGCCGACGCTTACATTTGCCTGACGCCGAATCAGACCACCAGCTTCCTCGCCTCCGACATTGATCCGGGCAATCGCGGCTACTTCATCGCCATCGCGACCGATTGCGACACCGGATTGCCGAAGGCGTTCAACTACCTGATCGGCGACTCTTATGTGAAGTTCAGTTCGGGGCACGCGGCCAACCTCGCGGCTGAAGCGATTGCGGCGGTGATGTGGAACCCGGCGGGCGCCAATCCGAACGTGCGCTCCGTGACCTTGAACTTCGACGGGATGTCGTACAACCGGTTGCCGCAGATCCTGGCCGTGGACAACATCGGCAGCCTGATTGACGGCAATTCGACGATGCTGATCGTCAACCGCATCGGCGGCGACCTGGCCGTCGGCGCGGCGACCATCGGCCCGCTCTTCGGCTTTATCTTCAACGACCAGGAAGACGGCTTCAGCTTCACATTCAACCCCGGCTCCTGCCAGTTGAAACAGACGCTGTCGAACAGCTTCCCACGCACGCTCACCCCGTTCACCGGCGTGATCCCGGCGGGCCACACGGGCTGGATGAAGTTCTGGTCGAATAACGATTACGGCTTGTTCGGCGCGGTGATCAACTTCAACCCGAACGCGGCCAACTCCGGCGCTTTCAACCAGGGCCACAACCTGCACAAGCTGTCGCTGGCGCCGTCGGCCACGCTGACCATTCCGGTGGTCGTGCCATTCTGCTGAGCGGCTTCGATCATCGTTTCGGCCAGCGGACAGAAAAATGTGAGACAGAAAAATAAAGAAGACCAGACACATTCTTCATTTTTCTGTCTCACATTTTTCTGTCCGGTTGGTTTCGGTGGCCGAA
>Ga0187892_10006722_pt1 | contig 16889 bp, 14 predicted proteins | sample MA1701073metaG_FD_139345 | JGI IMG/M metagenome (GOLD analysis project Ga0187892, IMG submission 139345) | Bio-ooze microbial communities from a basaltic lava cave in the Kipuka Kanohina Cave System on the Island of Hawaii, USA - MA170107-3 metaG ... | reverse complement strand
TTTACACCTGGACTATGCGGCGGAATTGAAGTGGAAAGAAGCGATTGTTTCTCATGTCCTGACAAGGAATGGGATCGTTGCCAGAAAATTTTTGCCGATTTGCCGTTCACCCAAAAGCTTTGGTTATCGGAATCGTATTCAGCTGCGGCAGCATCGAGGAAAGATTGGTTTCTTTAAACGCAGATCTCACGAAGTCATTGATATCAAGAAATGTATGGTTGCAGATCCAGTGCTCAATTTGGAGATGGATCGCCTGAGAAGCGAAACGAATCCTTGGAATAAGATTGAGATCGCTCTTACGGAAGAAGGCAAAGTCACTCGGACATTTGATCTCCCCCATGGCTCCGATGGCTTTGCTCAAGTCAATTCTCATCAAAATGAAAAGTTGAAGGAGACCGTGGTGCAGTTTGCTCGTTTATCGAAGGCTCAAAGGCTTCTCGAGCTCTATTGCGGAAGCGGTAACTTAACCCTTCCCTTGAGTTCTTCCGTCGAAAGCGTGGTGGCTGTGGACGGGAGCGCGCGGGCGATTGAAAAGGCGAGACTACACCCTTGTGCCAATGTGCAGTTCCAATGTTCGACGATAGACTCCCGTCTTGTGAAAAAATTAGAGACTTCATTTCGAGAGCACTATGATACACTGGTGCTAGACCCTCCGCGCCAGGGAACGCGAGTGGGGCTGGAACCATTTCTTCATAACAACTTAAAAAGCATCATCTACGTTTCATGTTCACCTGTGTCGTTTTCAAAGGATGTGAGAGGGTTGGCCGACCGCGGGTTTATGCTCGAAATAGTTCAGCCGATCGATATGTTCCCTCATACTCGGCAGATCGAGTTTGTCAGTCTTTTCTTAAGATAGGCATAAGCGTCCTATTGTCTGTTTTTCTTACCTCGGTGGTTTGTGCGGAGGAGAAGGTTGGCAATGTTGCCCAGCTCACGAGGGAAACTGACTTGCGGCGAGGCCCCAGCGAAGATTCTCCTATTTTGGGAAGATTGCCGGCAGGAACAATTCTTTCGTTCAAGGGAGAGCGCAGCGGAGGTTTTGTCTTGGTTGAAGTGGAGCTTGAGGACGGGACGAGCTTGGAAGGGTGGGTTTTGAAAGACGCCCTGGACAAGATGAGCCTGGGTGATGACGATGAGGAGCAAGAGACGTTCGAACAGCCGGAAAGTGCGCCGGCACCCTCGCGGATCAAACAGGAAAAGCCGAAGAAGAAAAAACTTAGAATACCTAAAGATGAAGGGATTCTTTTGAAACGCGAGCCTTCGTTCGCTTATGGGGCGCGTGCGGGCGGCAGTTATAGCCTCATCGATGTGGATAACGGGAATCGATACACCGGACTTGGCTTATTTGGTGGGGCGCATGCAGGGATGTTCGTGAACGAGAAATTCCCGATATTTCTTGAGGCCAATTTCTTCCAGGCCAACGGGACCGCGGATGACAATTTAAACCTAGCATTTAATTTCTTTGAATTGGGCGTGGAGCCGCTTTATCTGATTACGCCGTATTTAGAGGTGTTCGCAGGGCTTTCCTATGCATTCGGACTGGGCCTTGCGGATATTCCCCCAACGGTTCAGGTTGCGGGTGCCGGGGATCTTTCCAGTTTCTGGGTCCATATTGGAGGGGGATATCGTGTCAAAGTGACCCCTGAAATGGACATGGCCTTCCGGCTGAATTACCGGGTGTCTTTCCTTCGCTCACCCTTCCTGTTCCAGCTTATCACCCTACTAGCCGTGATTGAGTTTCGAGGATAGGTGCTCCAAAAGGTATCTGTTACATTTTGCTCATGTTGGGCAAAATGTAACGGATACCTTTTGGATCACCGCCAGTATGCGGACAGGCTGAAACAGCCTGTCAACATTGTGGATAGTGTAAGTGTATGTTTTTGCGGGTGTTTGATCAGGTGTCTAAGGTGATGTTAGCTTATTGCACTTCTGGCTGAGGTCGGAACGACTAATTTCTTAATCATCACAAGCACAAACACTTGGCATGCGTGATGCACTTCCAATCATTAGGTAAAAGCCAAACACAAAGGACACGGCGCGGGAAAATTAACGTGGTTGGCAACTTTGTTTTTGCATCTTGAATACGCAACTTGATTTCATAAGCTGTAAGCAACTGGATTTATCATCTTTTGATTTCACTGCTTGATTGCAACTAGTCGCCACTTAACTTCCAATGCCGATTTCGAGGGGCTCCTAACTTCTTGTTAGGGGCCCTTCATATGTTTTTCAAAAAAATAAACGGTTTGCTTTGCTTGTTCCATGATGTTCCTGAGTTTGGTGTTGCCATGCCCCTCATCGGAAAAAATCTTAAAATCGACCGGGATTTCGCGCGACTTCAGCTGTTGAATAATCTGTTCCGCTTCCGAAACCGGGACTCTGGGATCGTTTGCCCCGTGAAAAATGAGTAGCGGTGTCTTAATCTTATCGATGTAAGTCATGGGTGAAATCGATTTGAGAAATGCCTCATCCGAAAGAGGGCCGTATTCAATTTCACGCAAAGCACGTCGGTAGGACTTTGTGTTTTTCAGAAACGTAACGAAATTGGAAATGCCCACGGATTCCGAGGCGGCGGCAAAAAGCTCAGGCTCAAGCTGAATGCTTCTCAAAACAAGAAATCCGCCATAACTTCCTCCGAAAATGGCAAGTTGGCCGGCCTTCGCATATCGATTCGTCACTAACCACTTGGCCCCTTCCGTCACATCTTTCACACTATCCATCCGCTTTTTATAGTTATCCAAAAGCGTGTAATCTCGCCCATAACCAGTGCTTCCCCGAATGTTGGGGGCGAATACGCCAAAGCCGCGCTCCAAAAAATATTGGAAGATCTTGTTAAACGCTGGTCGAAATTGCGCCTCCGGGCCACCATGAACGTAAACAATAAACGGAATTGGGCCGGAGGTGTCCCGCGGTTGATAAAGAAATGCCGGGATTTCTAGGCCATCGAAACTTTGAAAGTGCACCAGTTTTTCTTTGGTAAAGCACTCGGGATTCAACAACCTGGGATTGGTTTGTGTCCATTCCATTTCTTTCCCAATCCCTGAATTCGTCGATTGCCACGCCCAGATACCCGCGGGTATGTTCGAGCCCGTTTTTGAAAAGAAAAAATCCGTAGTCTTTCCCCTGGAAAAATCAATTCCTGAGCCGATAGCGCTGCTCATTTTAGGGAGCACTAATCTTCCTTTTTTTGCGCCGAAAGGAGCGATCCCGAAGCCGTCGAATCTGGAGTAGCCTTGCTCGTTCACCAAATAAACGAGTGCCGATCTCGGAAGATTTAACTGAAACTCTTCAATCTCCCACGGACCGGTGGTTAAGGCTTTTTTCGCCTTAGGCCTGTTCAGAGCAAGCACGTAAAGTTGACCAACCCCCTTTTCGAAATCGCTCACGAGAAAAATGTTTTTCGAGTCTGCAGCAAATTTGCCACCCGAGAAAAAAGCTTCATCGGTATGCTTGGTCAAGTTCGTCAACGTTTGATTCGAGAGATCCCACACCAACACATCGCTATCGGTAACCGAACGGTAATGGGTAACAGCGATAAGTCGTCCATTGGGCGAAATATCGGTGACGGAATGGTGTCCATTCAACTCAACCAAAAGACTCGATTGGTTTGTTTCCAGATCATACCGGTACAAATCCATGTCGGTCTTGTTTCTTTGATTCGAGGTATAGGCGAACCACTTCGAGTCCGGGCTCCAAGCAACGCTCTGTATGCGAACTTCTCGATCCACCAAAAGCGGGGTCAGCTTTTTTTTTTGAGGTTCCAATAGGTAAATATCGTACTGCTCATCTCCGCCGACGTGCGTGGCAAGGAGAATTTTTTCGGTATTCGGGCTCACTCGGAAATAAGCAACGCCGTCGGGGAAAAAACTGATTTGTTCCGGCCAACTCATGGGAGAGCTCAAATGAAAGACCTGGGGGACTTCCCTTAGGTCGGATAAGAAATAGACCCCTGTCTTAGACGATTGGGGAGAGGAAGCCGAAGAAATCTGCACGAAGGTTTCAATGGAATGTTTTTGCTCGCACGAGGTTTTTTGAGCCGTACCCTTTATTGCGCGAGATTCCTCCTCCAGGCGATCTTTTTGAGTATCCGGGTTGTAAGGAGGAGCAAGTTCCCGCGCGCGGAGTTCTGGAGTCGACGGTGACGTTTTTCCGGTGCTTGGAGTTGTGGCTTTTCCCTCCTCTTTGCGGTGTTTTTTGGTGACGGCAATACCGGGGCCTGCCAGTGACAAAATCAAAAGAATGGAAACTAAATCACTTTTTTTTTTATCGCTCGCGAGGAATTGGCGAATCATTTGTACATACCAGATGGGGGCCGCCAAAATATAAATCGGGTTCGTCGTCAAAGCGGGCTTATTTCCCTCGACCTTATGGCCTAACCAAAGAAAAAACGAACCCGCAGAAATGAGGCTCACCCCCCAGGGCCACGGACTGGTCACGAGAAAAATCATGCCCATTATAATAAGAGGAATACCGAAGAGATGCAGTGCCTTATTCAAAGGGTGCCTGTGATAGCTAGGGTAAGATCTTACATATTCTTTAAAAGACATTTTTCTTGGTCTCCTACATGGGGTAAAGATATTAAGCGACGAGGGGTCGATTGAAAAAAGATTTGTATGAAATGCTGGGTGTTTCGAAGGGGGCTTCCGAGAGTGAGATCCGAAAAGCGTTCCATAAGCTTGCAAAAAAGTATCACCCGGACGTAACCGCAGGCAACAAGGAGGCAGAGCAAAAGTTTAAAGAGGCCAATCTTGCCTACGAGGTTTTGAAGGATCCTAAGAAGCGTGCCCAGTACGATCAGATGCGTGCCCTGGGAACCGATCCCTTTGAACGTGCTCAAACGGAGGGGGGCTGGCACTTCCGGCCTGAGGATCTGGGAGGATTGGGGGATCTGGGCTTAGGTGATCTCTTTGAAGAAATATTTGGCGGCGGGGGGGGCTTTGGCCGGGCGAGGCCGGGCCGGAGAAGGCATGGTCCCATATTCCAACAGCGGGGAGCGGACCGCGAAGCCTCGCTCCCTATTTCATTTGTCGAGGCTGCCAGAGGTGGAGAGCGTGCGTTCACTCTTCCCGATGGAAAGCGATTGACGGTGAAGATTCCGGAAGGAGTCGATACGGGTTCTAAAATCAAGCTGTCAAACCAGGGGGAGCCAGGTGTCGGTGGCGCTCCGAGCGGCGATCTGATTCTTGCGCTGGAAGTGATGCCTCACGCGGTGTTTTCAAGGGAGGGGAACCATGTCCTGATGAGGTTGCCGATTACCTTCTCCGAGGCCGTCCTGGGAGGTGAGGTGGAGGTTCCCACTCTCGATGGCACCGCCTGGTTAAAGATTCCTAAGGGAATGTCGAGTGGGCAGCGTCTCAAGCTAGCCAAAAAGGGAATCTTCAACAGCAAGACCGGAGAGCGGGGTGATCAATTCGTTGAGGTCTTGATTAAGATACCGAAGCATCCCGACGCGGCGTACATCGAAACTGCCGAGAAACTCAAAGGGCAGGGCTTTAATCCGAGATAAGGGCCCGTCAAATTTTGAGCGGTTATTCGTTGACGGAACTATTTCGAGATCGATGAAACAATCGGCTGAAGGTTGGATGGTTTTTTTTTCTTGCCGAGGACGCTTGTTTTGCCGTCCAGAAACCCACGATGGGACTTTAAAAAGCGGTCATGCACTTCCTTCAGGGCCTCGCCTTCTTCATGGACCGTCGCATTTCCATGGACTGTTTCCAGGGCAAGAAAGCGAGGAATGCTTTCATGCGAATATTTCTTGGGATTTGGAAACAGTTCTTTGAGGATCGGGCTATCGAAAATTTCCTCTTTAGGATCCTCAATGATGACTGAATGGAGCGTCAAACTGGGCTCGGAAAAGATCTTCAGATAGGTTTCCAGTAACGTACGATATTCTTTGCAGCTTTCGCACCAACTGGCGGAGATGATGAAAAGATTGAACCTTCCTTCGTCTTGAGGGCCTAGGAAGGACTTGAGGAAACGGAGTTGTTTGAATGCGGATTGCACTTCGGGACTTTTCGACTGAAGCGCGTGATTGATTTGGATGCGATCATCAATGGAGACATTATCGAAAGCGCCCCGAGAGAGCGAAACGTGATGGCTCGTGAGGTGGGACGTGATCCGTGTCGCCTGATTGAGAGGGACCGAGGTGGTTTGGAGGAGCGATTTTTTATACCACTCCCCTTTCAACGCCGCCCATTCTCTGTCCAGACGCTCCAACTCTTCCGCACGGATTAACCGCTCCGTTCCGCTGCCGTCCCGCACGAAGGGTAGGATGTCGTTTGGAGTCTTTCCCTCCTTAAATTCGATGCTGAAGGGAAGGTAGAAAAAACGGTACATGTACAGGAGTTTATTGACCGGCGTTTCCGTGTCAGTTGCAAGGAGGCTGATAGAAAAAAGCAGTGTGAGTGCCGTTACGTGATGTCGTATCATCCGTTATTCCTGTAAGAATACGGTGCAACGGTTATGCCCATATTAAGCCAATGAAAGCATTGAAAGTTTTCTCGAAATCCCGTAGGTTTTCTGTCAAAAACCATGACAGACGCTCTTTGTATTGTCAGATCGCGGATCACCTCCAGGCTCGGGGTACTGATTCTTCGGCCAGATCCGTGGGGTGGACGACCGAAATAGTGGCGTAATCGGGTACCAAATATTTCTCAGCGGCCCGCTGGATCATTTCAGGAGTAATGGATTTTATCAGCTCCGGCACGTGCAGGGAGTGCCGGTAGCCCAGTCCGTAGATTTCATCGAGACCAAATACCATGGCTTGCGCCGGGTACCGCTGCATTTCCAACTCATGGCGGCCAATCCAATATTGCTTTGCGCGATCGAGTTCCTGTTTTTGCAGCGGTTTTGCGAGGATTTTCTCGATTTCCTGTCGGATGCCGCTCAAGCTTCTTTGCAATTTCTCCGGCGAACACCCGATGTAAAACCCAAAGATGCCCGCTTCCGGGCTGTCGGTGCACATGGGCGCGACTTGATATGCCAAACTCTGACGATCCCTGAGCTCGAGAAACAGTCTTCCTCCCTGACCGGCAAGACTCGATGAAAGCAATTTTAATGGATAGCGTTCGGTATCCGTGATCGATGCGCTCAGAAAGCCCACCAACAAGTGACTTTGAAACAGGGGGTCCTTTTTCGCCGTGATCACTTTGAGCTGGCGGTTGTCGACGATCTTTTCCCTTGGCGAGGGATCTTTTCCGTTATCTGGGAGGAGATTACAGATGTTAAACAGCTCATTCACCCATTCCTCGGGGTGAAAGTTCCCCACGGTGGAAATGACCATATTTTTCTTATGGACGAACTGCTTAAAATAATTTTTCAAATTCGAAATTTGAAGTGCCGAAACCGTCTCCACCGTTCCTAGAGGGGATTGTCCGTAAGGATGATCCCCATAGAGCGCGGCTAGGAAGTTTAGGTGGCAGACGTGGCTTGGAAAATCCTTCTGCGACACAATCTCTCGAAGTTGCAGCTCCCTCTCCGTCGCGAATTCATGCTCCGGGAAAGTTGGATGAAGCAGGATTTCTTTAAGAATAGGTTCCACGAGAGTCCAATGCTTGGAAAGAAACTCGATGCTCAATCCGAACGTGTTTTTCCCACAAAAGGCGCTGACCGAGGCTCCAAGGGACTCCAGGCTGTGGGCGATCTCCAGCGACGTGAAAGACTGGGTGCCCGAGGTCCAGACTCTTTGGAAAAGACTTCCCAAGCCGTAATTGGCTTTATTTTCTTCTCGAGAGCCGCCCAGGAAAAGGATTCTGGCGGCCGTAATGGGCAGGCTTTTTAAGCTCTTCGTGATAAAGCACAACGAGCCTTTCGACGATTTTTCCAGTGTGTCGACTGCCGTCTCGCTCGATTTAATGGATCGCGTCCGTGAGCGGACGGCAAACAGTGACTTCAGTGCTTTCTGGTCTAGCGCGAAGGAGCTCGGGTGCACCGCCGACAATACGGGTTTTCTTTTGAGTAACGTGGAAAGAGCCTGCGTGGTCTCTGCCTTTTCAACGGCAAGGACCGAGTTCAAATACTTTCGTTCGTAATCGGGATCACCGAACTCGGTGTAGTAATAGCCAAGCCTTCTGGCATAGCCTTCGACCGTTTCTTTCCCGTACGTAACCTCGGCTTCCAGTGAGCTTTTCACTCGCTCGATTTCCGTGTCTTCGAGATCCTTCTCAGCCACTTCCCCGAGGACCTTCATCGCTTCGGCCAGAGCGGCGTTCAAATTTTCCGGAGTCACCAGCATTCCCAGAGTGGCGAGGCCGCAGTGTTGCGTGGCGGTCAAGCCGAGGTGCACTTCCATGGCGAGGCGTCTTTCCTTCACAAGTCTTTGGTAAAGACGGCTGCTTTCACCCTGGCCAATCGCACTACACGCTAGATCGAGTGCGGGAAGCGACCTTGAGGTTATCGTGGGGGCAAGGAACCCAAGGTTGACATGGCATTCCTGTACGTCTCGGTGGCTCAATACAGTTTTAAATGATTGGAGCGCGGGAAACTCGATGTGCAAACCATTGCGTTGCCTCGATCTTTCATTTTTTGAAAATCTTTTTTGAACTTTTTCATGGACCTTTCTTGCGGCGATATCTCCCACGACAAAAAGACTCAAGGTGCCAGCGTGGTAGTTCTTCCTAAAATATTCCTTAAGGGTGGCGGGAGTGATCTTCTTCACCGTGGTTTCAAAACCCAGAACCGGTCTGCCATACGGCGTGTTTGGAAAAGAAGCCTTCCAAAGATTTTGGGAGGCAAGTCTGCCTGGGGAGTCCTGCGCTCGCTTTATTTCCTCCAGGATAACCTCCTTTTCGCGTTCCATTTCCATTTCTTCAAAAAGTGGGTATTGAACGGCGTCCGCAATGACATCCAGACCTTCTTCAAAGAATCGGCTTGCCAGCGTGGTGTAATAGACGGTTTCTTCAAAAGAAGTAAAGGCATTGATTTCACCACCGTGGCTTTCGATCTCCTTTGCAATTTGTCCCACTCCGCGGCGGCGGGTTCCCTTGAAAAGCGCGTGTTCGAGAAAATGCGAAATGCCTGCGACCTTTTCGTTTTCGTGAATGCTTCCGCGAGAAACCCATGCCTGAATGCTGACGACGGGGGACTCGTGGGTCTCCACAACAAACAGTGGAATTCCATTCCTTAAAGTGTATCTTTCGATCATGGTAACCTCCCAGCCTACCAGCAGCGGTTATGCTTTGACAAACGCCTTCGGGATTTATGTGCACTTTCCGTTCTGTGTTCACAAATGCAGTTACTGCGACTTTTATTCGATAACAAAGTATCAGGCCGATGACTTCGAAACAGTGACCCAGGCCTTAAAAACAGAAATCCAAGAAGCATCACGGTGGATTCGTCTTCAAGGGAAAAAAACTGTTTCGGTAACCAGTCTGTTTTTTGGGGGAGGAACGCCGTCGCTTTTTCCAGTGAGGTGTCTTCAACAGATTTTCGAATGCGTCTTTCAGTGTTTTTCGGTGAGTCCTGAAGCCGAGATCACGGTGGAGGCCAATCCCGAAACGGTCACCTCCGATTTTTGTGAGACTCTCGGGGAGAAAACACCGGTCAACCGTGTCAGCCTGGGAGCTCAAAGCTTTAATGCAAAGCACTTAGCCCTTCTCGAAAGACTGGGTTCCAAAGAAAGCATCCAAAAGGCGGCCGGTCTTTTAGCCGACTATGGATTTCGCAATTTTAACCTGGATCTTATTTTCGCGGTTCCCGGTCAGACGATGGGCGACGTTATCTCAGACATTGAGGAAGCAGTTTCACTTCGGCCGACCCATATTAGCTTTTATAACCTGACCTTAAAGCCTGGCCATGCTCTCTATTCGAGCCTTCCCAAAGACGAATCGGCGGCCGATTTTTACGAGAACGGTATCGTTCGGCTCGATTCTCTAGGGTATGAGCAATATGAAATTTCCAATTTTTGTAAGCCTGGGTTCGAATCCCGTCACAATTTGTTGTATTGGGCCGGATGCGATTTTTTGGGAGTCGGGCCGTCCGCTGCCAGCCGTTTTTTCTGGGATGGACGCTTTCACCACAGGAAACAGGTGACGGACCTCAATAACTATTTGAGCGATGTGAGCTTTCCGCATCCTGGTTTTGAGCAATCCACCCGCGAACAGACACTGCTGGAGGCAACTTTCCTAGAAATGAGAAAAAATAGCGGAATCCACCTCACGGATTTCAACGAGCGCTATCAGTATGACCTCACACAAAGCAAAAACTACTCTCTCTATTTGACTGAAGGCCTCATTGAGAAGGCAGGCAGCTCCCTTCGCTTGACACCACGGGGACGTTTGCTTGCCGACGCCGTGACTCGCGATCTCGTGGATTTCTAATTTGAGTACACGCCTAAAACGGGACTTCGTCGTCTCCCAGGCTTTTGCCGTCCGCATCTGGCGTAAGGCCGAGGTCAGAAGGGCCAGGAGCAAAATCAGTACTGGGTGCCGCCGTTCGCTCCCCAGGACCTCCCAAAAACTGAACATTTTGCGCTACCACTTCGGTGGTATAGCGTTTGGCACCTTCCTTATCCGTCCATTCTCGTGTTTGTAGCCTGCCTTCCACAAAGGCCTGGCGTCCTTTGGCAAGATATTGTCCGCACAACTCCCCTAATTTTCCCCAGACAACGATACGGTGCCACTCAGTTCGTTCTTGCTTTTGACCGTTTTTATCCGTCCAATTTTCATTCGTTGCGAGACTGAAATTCGCGACAGCTCCCCCATTGCTGGTGTAACGCACTTCCGGATCTCCCCCAAGTCTTCCGATGAGAAACGCCTTATTGATTCCGCCTGCCATGACGACCTCCTTTATAATACCTAGAAAAAGTAATCTAGGATTGTGTAGCCCCAGATTTAGAGTGGCGTTAAACTTGAGTCAAGAAACTTAGGGGAGCGTGGAGGCGTTTTTTTTATTATGAGTGAAGAGCCAAAAAGTCTATTGCGCAGGACGAAAATTTTTCTCGGGGAGCGTCAGACCTCGGTGTTAAATCGACTCGTTGCGCGAGGGGTCGATCTGTTGATATTAATCGCGGTCTATTTTTTGGGGAAGGCCATGTGGCCTCCGCTTGGCTTTGTCGGAGCATTGGTCCTGTGTGCCGTCCAGGATTGCTTGGGAGTGGGACAGAGCATCGGAAAACGCATGCTTGGATTGAAAGTGGTCGACGATACCACGGGGCTTCCTTGCTCTATTAAGAACTCTGCGATAAGAAACTTACTGTTTTTGTTTGCGATTGTGTGTATTGAAGTGCCTCTGTTGTGGGTCCTCCTGTTTTTTGTTTGCGCTCCCATCTTGGCACTCGAGATTTACCTCATCATCTCGCTGGAGTCCGGCATTAGGTTAGGCGATGTGATGGGAAACACCCTCGTCACGGATTATTTCGAGGAGGAAATCCCTGCTTTTCAGTAAAAAGCTTGTTATAATTATTGTAAGCAGTTTATCTCCTTTTTTTTGACCACGCTGTCAACAACCGCAAATAATCGCAAAGCTTAGGAATCCGCCGGAGAGAGCCTTCATGGATTTCATCAGTTTGTTGTTCCGCCGTCAGCTCGTGGGCTTGGATATTGGAGTCTCAGGAATCAAGGCAGTCGAATTAAGCACAAAAAATAAGCCCCGTTTGTTGGCATATAACCGCATTCCGCTTCCCTGGGACACGATTTCTACGGAGGGAGAGATTCGGCAAAGGACCGTTTTAGTGACCGCGCTCAAGAAACTTTTTGAATCGAGACAGTTCAGTACAAAAAATGTGGCCGTGGGTGGCACAGGAAATTCCATCATTACGAAAAAGATCACCGTCCCGCGCATGACCAAGGATGAGCTCAATCACCAACTTTATTGGGAAGCGGAACAATATATCCCTTTTAACGTCGATGAGGTTAACGTCGACTACGCCATCATCGGGCCGAATAACCAAGTGCAGTCCGGCACTCCCATGATGGATGTCTTATTAGTGGCTGCCAAGAAGGAATACATCCAAACTCTTTCTTCGATCGTTGAGGAAGCGGGCCTTTCCCCGCAGGTCATTGATGCTCAACCCTTTGCCCTCGGTAACGCCTTTGAATTTAACTACGGTCACACATTGAGTGGAGTCGGTAACAGTGTGGTTCTGATCGATTTTGGAGCGGGAACGACCAAACTTTCGGTGGTGGAAGGAGATAAGACGACGTTCACGCGCGAGCTCAGGCAATCGGGAATTGCGTGTACCGCGATGCTCAGTGAGCGCCTGGGGATTCCTTTGGATCAGGCGGAACGGATAAAAATTGCTGAAGGCACCACCTCACCTATCAAGGAAATCCTGAGCGAATATGTGCACATCCTAACGGAAGAGATCTCACGTACGTTGGATTTTTTCAGCAGCCAAAGTCCGGATCGCACGATTGAGGGCATCTATATCTGCGGGGGGGCTTCACGCACCGAAGGGCTAGTTAAGACGCTCGAGGCGAGGGTTTCAGTTCCCGTTCACCCACTCAATCCCGTCCAGAATATCGCGGGTTCCGGCCAGAAAATGAATGCCCAGGCTATTCGGGAGCTATCTTACCTGGGCGCGGTGGCCATCGGACTAGCGCTGCGGGTGGCAGGAGACGCCAGATGATCCGAATCGACCTTGGGAAAGATGAGCTTCAACGTAGCGGCAAAAGGACGCTATTCGCGCGCATCAAATTTCCGAAAGCATTGGGCGTTAGCAAAGTGACTGCGGATATCGGTGGCGTGCTTACGATTTTAGTCGCGATCGCGATTGCCTGCTTATTTCCGCTGTTTTTCTCTCAATACAGAACCTATATGGAAATGCAGCATGCGGATAAAGTAAAAAGCATCCAGCGGAAAATCGCGTCGCTCGATGAAGAGATAGCAAAACTCACGCCGTTCAAACGAGAGCTTGAGAGTTACGAACAGCAGAAAAAAATTGTCGCCGAGAGATTGCAGGTCGTGCGAAATCTGCTGGCGGCGAGAAATGCTCCGGTCAACGTCTTGGATGCCGTGGGGCAGAGCCTTCCTTCGCGCGTGTGGATTTCCGGGCTCGATTTTAACCTGAGCAGCCAGGCTCCCACCGTGTCTCTTACCGGGATCTCCTATTCCAATGAAGATATCTCTGATCTTGTGGATAAGCTCTCGGAATCGATTTACGTGATGGATGTCAGTTTAGAGGATGTCTCTCCCAGTCGATTCGAAGATAAGGTGGATGTAAAAACGTTTCAGATTGTGACGAAGCCAAAACTGCGCGTCCCCGCCGAATCTAAAGTGAAGGCGCAACGACGAGTTATCCCGTCGCCAAATCCAAGGGGGCAAGATTGAGATCAAAAATTCCGTTGGCGATTCTTATCGTAGTGATCGGGCTGGGAGTTGCCGGTTACCAGTTTCACGAATTTCAGTCGAATGACGTGCCGAGAATGGAAAACGAGATTGCCAAACTCGAAGCGGACGTTTCCCAGAAGCAGGCTGAAATTAGAACGCTTCAAGAATTTGCCATGAACATCGAAAATATCAAGCTGGAGCTGAGGGAGCTTAACGTACAGCTAGAAGCGGCGCTGGAACATATGCCTCGCGGATATAATCTCTCGGGATTGCTCCGAAAACTGACGATGATCGCTCAAAACTCGGGCATCGATCTTGCCTCTTTCAAGCCCAAGCGCTCGGAAGAAAGAGGCGAAGGCGCGTTTTATAGTACAATATTAATAGACTGTGATCTGCGCGGCACCTTCACCCAGACTCTTGTTTTTCTTGACCAGGTTTCCCGACTGAAACGAATCGTGAACGTTGAGACCCTCAAGTTCAAGCCGGCCGAGGGAGCACCACAGAGGTCGGGCGCGATAGTCACCCAGACTCAGGTGTCGCTTAGAACCTATCGGTTTGCAGAATGAAAACGATTTTTGGTCTAATCTTGGCTTCGTTGGCATTTGGCCAACCCTCAAGCCCCAACAAAAACGATGAGAATGGTGTGATTTATTCTCCCGTCGGCAAGCGCGACCCTTTCAAGGCTCCCGCGTTGGGCATTCTCGGAAGAGAACTTGCCTCACTGAATCCGCTGGAAAAGTATGGCCTGGAGCAATTGCAGTTGCGAGGAATCTTGCGCGGTTCGGGCAGGCCTCGTGTCATGTTTGAAGATCCTGAAGGAAAAACACATATCGTCGGGGAAGGGGAAACGATCGGGCGAGAGCGCGCGACCGTCAGTCGCGTCCTCAACACGGAAGTCATCATCACGGAGAAAACATTTAACTACCTGGGGGTCGAGAGCCTTTATGAAAAAGTCATCTCTTTACCGGCAAAATAGATGGGTATTTGGGGTCGCATGTCTTTTCTTCTTCTCGATGACTGAACCGCTTCTGGCGCAAGAGGATCTTCCCGGAGAGGGTGAAATTGTTCCCGAGACTCAGAGTGAGGCGGAGGTAGATGCCGCTCTGGAGAGGCTTGCGGAAGGGAACGAAAACGTGGCTGCAGTCCCCGCACGGATCGCGGAGCGAAAGGCGCCGCGAGCGGCGGTTGCGAATCAAGTCACAAGTCTGGATTTCCGAACGGACGGACCTATTTCCCGAATCGTGATTGGGTTTCAGTCAAGGCCTGCTTATCGCGAAACAAGAAACGATCAAGTGAAGCAGATTGTCTATTTGTTCGAAAATACGGAAACTCCGCAGAGGCTTCAGCGGGCCTATGATACGACGGAATTCAGCAGCCCTATCGCCCTTTTTACGATGCTCCAAATGCCGCAGGGAGGCCCTCCCCAGAGCAAACTGATTGTTCAATTACGAGAGGGAAAAGTTCCCACGGTTTCTATGTCTGACCGGGGCATGACCATTACCTTTCCGTCTTCCGACTACAAAGTGGAGCCCAGGGCCGCCACGAGTGACTCGGAATCACCGATGGGCGGCGAGGAGAATATCTATGCGAGTGGAAAAACGTTTAACGGTAAGCCCATCCAGCGGCTGGAAATTAAGAATAGTGATATTCAAGACGTGCTTCGTTTGATTGCCAAGACGAGTGGCTACAACATCGTTGTGGGAGATGATGTGCAGGGGAAAGTGGGCACGCTCAGCCTGGAGAACGTCCCTTGGGACCAGGCCTTCACGTTAGTCCTGCAATCGAAGAAATTGGGGTATGTCCGCCATGGAAACGTTCTGCGGGTGGGAACACTTTCCAGTCTCAAGGCGGAAAAGGAGGAAGCGCTAGCCAATGAGCTTTCTCGGATCAAGGTGGAGCAACTCCGGACATTGTTGGTTCCTATCAGCTATGCGAAAGCGGCGGACTTAGCGCCTCGGGGGAAAAGCCTTCTCACGGATCGTGGCGCCATCGAGGTCGATACTCGCACCAATACCATTATTGTTAAGGACATCGATAAGGTGGTGACCCGGGTTCAAAAACTGTTCGCGGCTCTGGATACACAGCCGCCGCGGGTTTCGATTTCCGCGAAAATCGTGGAGATGCTGAGCTCATTCACTCGGACGATCGGTTTTTCACACATTGGGTTGAGCCAAAACTTTTCCGGAGTCAATTTGACGGAAAGCATCGATATCAAAGTGGCCGGAAACTCGACGACAACGATTAGTGCCCCGAATTTTGCAAATTTGCAGACAATATTCCAGATGGGAGAGCTCGAAAATAAAGTGAAGATCCTGGCGAATCCTTCCGTTTCCGTAACCGCCAATCAGCAGGCTACCGTCAACCAAAGCGTGTCATTTTTTATCCCGACAGCGGAAATTGCGGGAGGGGTTGTGATTACGACATTAAAACAGGTAACCGCCAACCTCAGCCTTGACGTGACCCCTGTGGTTGCGGGTGACGGCTCAATTTCCATGACCGTCAACATCAAGAATGAAATTCCACGAGGGCCTCTGACAGAGAAGACAATCGACACCCGCTCGGTCAGCACGAATGTTCTCATTGAGAACGGGGACACGGCGGTGATTGGTGGTGTCTTCAACAACACGTTCTCGACGGCCAAAGAGGGGGTCCCGTTCTTAATGCGGGTTCCTATTTTAGGTTTCTTTTTCTCGGGGAACTCGATTGAAGATACGAGAAACGAGATTTACGTATTTCTGACGGCAAAAATTCTGAATCCGGAAGAATCGTTTAAGCGGACATTTTAGCCTATGATCACTTTGTGGCTTGGTCAGGCGATTATCAATGTTTTGGTGCTGGTGTTCATCCTTTATTGCGTCAGGCTACGTCGATTCGTAAGCCGGTTAACGCGCGCGAATGAACCGCAACCGACGCTTACTCAAGAGGAGTATGAGCTTCGAGCTGTTTTGAAAACTCTCCCCAAAGACCACTCTATCTAACCCTTCTGAATTCTTCACCCTTTTGATCCTGCGAACTCTCCAAGAGTTTTGATTAAAAATCTTGACAGCGAGGGTCAGTCGACCAAAAATACGAGGTTGGAAAAACTGTTGTGTTTGGTGCAGGGGGATTTCTTAATGGGAGGAATCTCAAGATTGAGCCAGGCACTTCGGAGTGGGGGTTGGGGATTAGAGAGGCCAAGGTTTTCCTTCGGCGAGTCCTACGAACTTTTCAACTGGTGAGTGCGTCTGCGGGTAAGTGGTTTGTTAGTGGATGATGCATGAAGCTTAAGAATGGTAGTAACGGTCGACGGGAAGCCATTACGGTGCCCTACCTAGCCTTCACGACAAAACAGAAAAATACCAATAGGGTGGGGGTAAAAATGGAGAAGGCTAAAATTATAAAACGTTATCAGAATCGTAAGTTATACGACACCGATGCCAGCTGCTATGTCACTCTGGATGAGATTGCGGAAATGATCCAGCAAGGTGAAGAAGTGACTGTCATCGATAACCGCAACCAAAAAGATATTACGGCGGCTACTCTAACTCAGATCATTTTTGAGAAGCAGAAACGCTCGGAAAATCCTGTGCCGATTTCTACTCTTCGTCATATTATTCAGCAGGGAGATGGCTCCTTTAGTTCTTTTC
>Ga0187892_10006721_pt1 | contig 16891 bp, 17 predicted proteins | sample MA1701073metaG_FD_139345 | JGI IMG/M metagenome (GOLD analysis project Ga0187892, IMG submission 139345) | Bio-ooze microbial communities from a basaltic lava cave in the Kipuka Kanohina Cave System on the Island of Hawaii, USA - MA170107-3 metaG ... | reverse complement strand
GTCGGGTTGCGATGCCCGCAACGACGAATACCAGCACGAAGTACAGGGCCACCACGGCCCAGTCGAGTACCGTCATCGCATCGCTCCTTCTGCCGCCGCGGCGCTCGTGTCCGTGACGGGATAGAGTGCCAGCAGCCGGCGCAACACGCCGTTGGTCCAGCCGAATCCGTCCTGCAATGGGTATTCGCCGCCGCGTGCGGCCGCGTCGCCGCTCACGTCGTATTTCTCGACCAGCCGGCCGGTCGTTTCGTACACCGCGATATTTTCCCGGATCCAGCGCTTTGCGATCGTGCGCGCGAGCCTCGAATGTCCGTAACGATTGAGACCCTCGACCGCGATCCATTGCAATGGCGCCCAGCCATTCGGTGCGTCCCATTGCTGGCCCGTGTTCAAGGTCGTCGTCGCAAGCCCGTCAGGCTGCAACAGGCGATTTTCAACGGCTATGGCCACGTCACGGGCCTGTACCGCCTTGGCCACGCCGACGAAGAGCGGGTAGAGGGTCGCCGCGCTGACATGCCCGGTGAGACGGCGATCCCGCCAGGAATAATCCTCGAACACGCCCAGCTGCGCATTCCAGAGATAGCGCTGAATCGCGCGGCGGCGGTTCGATGCGCGCGCCTCGAACCGCCAGGCGTCCGCGGTGTGCCCGGCAACCCGGTACGCGCGCGCAAGGGTTTGCTCGAGGCCAAAGAGCAGGCTGTTCAGGTCGACGGGGATGATCTCGATGGTGCGGATCGTGGCGAGTGTCCGTCCGTCGGCGAGCCAGCGGGAGCTGAAATCCCAGCCGCTTTCGGCCGCCGCGCGAAGATTTCGATGGACTTCGCCGGCCGGGCGATTCGAGGCGCGAGCGGTCTCGACATCCTCTCGATAGGATTCCTCGCGCGGGGTGTCGCGATCGTCCCAGTAGCGATTGAGCACCGTGCCGTCCGGCAATCGCACGACGCGCCGGTAAACCTCGCCCCGCGCGAGGTTTGCCGCGCCATCCATCCAGAAATCGTACTCGCGCCGGAGTTGGGACAGGAACCGGCGGTAAACGGCGCTACCTTCGCGCGCGGCGAGCAGTTCCACCATCGCCGCGAAGTACGGCGGCTGCGAGCGGCTCATGTAATAGCTGCGATTGCCGTTCGGAATATGGCCGTAGCGATCGATCAGGTAGGCGAAATTGCGGACCATGTCGACGGCAAGATCGTGGCGGCCGCTCTCCTCGAGACCCAGCATCGTGAAGTAGGAATCCCAGTAATAAATTTCGCGAAACCGGCCGCCGGGCACGACGTAACGATACGGCAACGGTACGAGCGAGGATTGTGGATTCGGCGAGTCGGGCTCGCGCTCGAGCACGGACCACAATCGATCGATGTGAGCCTCCACGTCCAGTCCGGGACTCGACCGGAATTCGGCTGTTGCCGTTGTTGGCGCGTCGAACCGCGCCGTCACGAATGCGCGCAGATCGAATCCCGGCTTGTCACGCTCCTTCTCATAATCCTGCAGAATCGCGGCTGGCGGCTTGCGGCGCAGGGCGTCGACAAATGTCTTTCCATCCTCGTAGACGCGCTCGAGTTGGACCCGCTCGAACAGCCCTGGATAGAGCTCAGATGGCGTGGGCGGCGCGACCTCCTCGCGGCCCGGCGCGGGAGCCGTGAAGAGGCCAAGCCACAGGCCCGCGGCGATAACCGCAAACCGGCCCTTCCGCGCGGCAGAGGCGGAGTCCACGCGGCGGCCGCCGGAATTCAGCGTCTGGCCGATGTCATGGCTGAAAATCGTAGCCGACGCTGATCATTACCGACCGCCCGAAAATCGGTCGCCCGTTCGGTGCGGTGGGATTCCGCGGATCGCCTTCGGTGATGCCATCCGAATCGTTGAGGTTGTCACCGTGTATCTGGAAGAACAGTCCTCCGGCCGTGTTCATCATGACGCCGGCGTCGATCTTTTCGTAGCTGTCGAGCGGCACCGTGTTGGCGTCGTCGCCGAAGCGGTCGTCGACGAATGACGCGCCGACATAGAGCGTCGTGTCAAAATCGCCGAATTCGAACGAGTACGACGGCGACAGGCGAAGTTGCCATTCCGGCTGGCGCAGGACCTGGTTGCCGACGTCGGTCGCGGTGGTCGACTTGGTGATCTCCGTGTCCTGCCACGTGCCGATGAACGACACGACGAGGGCTCCGAAATTCAGGGACCCGTCGAGCTCGATGCCGTAGGCCTCGGTCGTGAACGCCGTCGGGGGCAGGACGCCGCCCACCGTCGACGAGAACGCATCGTTCTCGTTGTAAAAGGCGGTGCCGTACAACTGGAACTGGCCCGTGTTGTACTTGACGCCCGCCTCGGTCTGCTTCACCTCGTCAACGCTATTCCGGCTCTCGCGGATGTCGTCGAAGTGCGGAAACAGGAAGCCTTCTGTGTAACGCACGAAGACGCCCAGCTCGTCGGTGAAATCGTAATTCACCGCCGCCGTGTACGAGGTCTCGTCGCCATTCAGGTGGGTCGCCTGGTCGATCGTGCCGTCCGCAAAGCTCGTTCCCGCTGCTGAGGTATCGAGCACGTAGTCGATCGTCAGGTCCTCGTAACGAAAGCCGAAATCGAGCCGAAGCGGGTCGGTGACCTGAAAAGAATCGGCCAGGTAGAACGCTTCCGTGCGCGCGTCACCGGCGGATTGCAGCCCGAACAGGAATCCGGCACTTCCTCCGGCCGCCGCAATATCGGCGGGCGTCGTGGTCGGATCGAGCGGTGACCCGTTCGCGACGTTGTGTACTGGAATCGGATTCCCGAGCAGCCAGAAGTCGTCCGACGACCAGGTCGCGCGGTAGTAGCCGAGCGTGACGTCGTGACTCTCGCCGAAAACCTTGTTCAAGCTCAGATCGTTGATGAGCGCTTCCAGGTCCTTCTGCACGACCCAGTGGCCGTAGGTCTGGACGAACGCAGCGTCCGCCAGCGGTACGCCGGCGATCGTGACCGGTGCGCCGGTCGCCGCGCGGACCGCGCCGGCCGTGACAGCGCCGCCCGCAGGCACGAAGCCGTAGGTGTCCGCGTCGCCGTTCATGAACGTGAACTGGTCGCGGATCGTAAATCCGCCGCCCAGGTCGAACTCGGCGCTGCCACCGCTCACGAGGCCGTCCCAGCCGCGACCTTCCGAGAAGTCGAATATCTGGGTGCTGCCGGCCGCATTGGTCTGGAGCTGGCGGAAGCGGGTCACGTTGCCGAGCTGCGCGAAATTGCCTTCGTCGTTGCCGCTTTGGAGCGCCTGAGGAAGGATCCACTGGCCGTGGTCGTCGGTCAAGCGCGCGAAGACATTCAGCTTGCCTTCATCGAAGAGCTTCGTCAGGTTGACCGTGAACTGGTTGCCTTCCTCGGCGGTAAACTGCGGATCGCGGATGCCGGGCGCGGACTGGATGTACCCGCCGATCATGTAATAGAGATCCTCTGCGATCGCGCCGGACAGCCGGGCATCCAGCCGCTGCAGATCGTAGTCCGACGTCGAGACCTTGATCCGGCCTTCGGTCTCTTCGCTTCCCTCCCGCAAGTTGAAGTTCACCGTGAGTCCCGGCTCGCCCTTGCCGAACACCGCATTCGGGCCGCCGCGCAGGCCTTCGACCGATGCGATCGTCTCGTCGATGCGGAAGATCGTGCTCTGTTCGAAGAAGGAAAGCATCTCGGTGCCGTAGAGCGGCGAGCCATTGATGGCAAGCAAGACGAATGGCGCGTCGCCGCCGCCCGGCAGGCCGCGCACGTCGATATTCGCGCCTGCGATTCTGCCTGAGCTCTCCACCCAGACGCCCGGAATCGACTTGAAGAGATCCGCGGTGCTTTGCGGTGCAATACGCTCGATGTCTTCGGACTGGATCGTCGTGATCGCGAAGCTCGCATCCTGCCATGCAATGCCGGCTCCGCCGGCCGTGCCGGTGACGACGATTTCCTCGAGCTCCGCCTCAGGCGGCGCGTCGGCTTGCTGGGCGGATGAGGGCGCTGAGAACAGCGCAGCGACACCGAGCGAGAGCGCGCCGTGGCTGGCCATCGTCAGGACGCGCGAGCAATGAGCAGAAATGGCGAGCGATTTCATGTTGTCCCCTTTCCTTGGTCGTCTCTTTGGCGTTCTGTATCACCTCCATAAATCACTGTTAAACAGACGTGCGGTATGCTCGTGACGAATATCTCTCATGAGACGGGACGCCAGGTTTCCGTTCATGCGCGCGCGCACGGCGCTCGCGCTCCTCGTGTTCGCCTGCTCCTGCAGCGCGGCGTCCTTTGCCGAGGTGCTCCGTTTTTCGGCGCCGGAAGGACGCGCGTTGAACGAGTTCTATCGCCGCGGACCGGTAGCGGCACACGTGGTTCTGACGCCTGGAATCGCGCCGCGCCTCGTCATTGCGTTTCCGGCCGGCAACAGCGGCACTGCTCTATGGTTCGCCGCGAGCGCTGGTCCCGTCTATTGGCGATCGGCGGTGGAAATCTACGAGAAGACACGCGAGCTGCCGGGCGGCGAGACACTGCGCGGTGTGACGATCGAGGTGACGGCGACGGGAGGGCCCGTGTCAATCCGACAGGCGATTGCGGGCAGCGTGCGTACCATCCGCGAATACGACGATTCGCGCGTCGTGCCGGCTGAAGTTCTGGTGGCGCCGCAGGTTGGTCACAACGCAGCGACATGGCGTCGCCGACGGCTCGACGGGGCTTCCGGATATTTCCTGTCGATCGAGGTGCGCAAAGGCGCGCTCAAACGCAGCGAGGCGGAATCCATCGAATTTTCGCCGGCGGCGGACGGACAGTTGGGTCTACGCATCACCGCGCTGACGGGCGATAAGCCGCTTACTCCGATCGACGAGACCGGTCTGCTGAACGCTTCGGCCATTCCTGATGCCCAATTGCGGCGGGTGCTCGCGTACCTGAGCTATCGCGAAAAACTTCTGGCCGGATCATGGCGATTCGCGACCTATTTCGGCCGCGATACCTTGATGTCGCTGCGGCTGCTGGCGCCGGTGCTGTTGCCGGAAGCTGCCGAAGCAGGGCTGAGCGCAGTGCTCGAGCGCCTCGATGAACAGGGTGAAGTGGCGCATGAAGAGGACATCGGCGAATACGCGGTGCTGCAGCGCCTTCGCGCAGCTTCTGCGCCCGACGACACGCCATTGTACGACTACAAGATGATCGACGACGATTTCATGCTGGCGCCCGTCGCCGCGCATTACCTGCTGGAGACGCCGGAAGGCCGTGCGCGGGGAGCAGCATTCCTTGCGCGTCGCGCGGCCACGCGCGAAACCAACGGCTCTACGCTCGTGCGCAATCTGCGATTCGTAGTCTCCGCGGCAGCGCCGTTTGCAGACGCTCCGGATTGGCGTCATTTGCTCGCGCTGAAACCGGGCCAATTCGCCGGCAACTGGCGCGACGGTGAAACCGGGCTTGGCGGCGGCCGCTACCCTTGCGACGTCAACGGCGTGCTTGTACCCGCGGCACTCGCGGCGGTCGACCGCCTGCTATCGAGCGGCGTGCTGCAACCCTTTCTCGATCTCGAGGTCGAGCGGGACTTGCGCTGGGCTTCCGCGATGGCCGAAGTGTGGCTGAGCGAGGCGTGGCGATTCTTCGATGTCGCAATTTCGTCCGGCGCCGCACGCACTGAAGTGAGCGCCTACGCGGGCCACATCGGGATCGACCCGGCGTCTGCGATTTCGGAAATCGAAGGGCGGGCGATCCGTTTCCGTGCCGTGGCGCTAGACGCGGAAGGCCGGCCGGTGCCAGTTCTCAATTCGGACGAGGCGTTCGCGCTCCTCTTTCTCGATGTCGCGCCTGCGGAAGCGGAGCGCATCGCCGCCACGCTGACGCGGCGATTTCCAGCCGGATTGCTGACAGACGTCGGCCTGCTCGTAGCGAACCCGGCCTATGCCCAGGCTGGAGTCGAACCGGCGTTCGATCGAAATCATTACCACGGCACCGTGATCTGGTCGTGGCAACAGGCGATGTTCGCCGCGGGCATCGAACGCCAACTTCGCCGCGGCGATCTCACGCAATCCGCGCGCGCAACGCTCATCCGAGCGCAATCTCGGCTTCGGCAGGTGATTCATTCGGCCGCAGCCATGCGCGGATCGGAACTCTGGTCCTGGGCACAGGAAAGTGGCGCCTTTCGTGTGGAATCGTTCGGTCAGCGCGAAGAACATGCAACGGAATCCAACGCCGCGCAGCTCTGGAGCACCGTCCACCTGGCGCAATCGCCGGATTGACGGGCGAGGCGCTCGCGTTACCGCGTCAGTTTCTTGAGCACTTCCGCCGCCAGCCGGCGGCTGACCGCGAGCGTGCCGCCACCGCGCAGCCGCACGACCTGGCGGCCGGTGGCATCGCGCTCGAGGCATTCGATGTGCTCGATCGCAGCGAGCGAGTTCCGGTGAACACGTATGAAGCGCCCTGCGAATTCGTCCTCCAGCGCCTTGAGCGGTTCCTCGATGAGCTCCTCGCCGGCGCTGTGCCGGAGCGTCGTGTACTTCTGCTCGGCGATGAAGCACAGAATCGTCTCGATCGGGATCAGCCGCAGCTCATCGCGAGTGCGCACGGCGATCCGCGTGCGCGGGCCGCCGGTGCCCTCGGCGATCCGCGTCAGTTGCGCGCGCGTCGGGCGGCGGGCGCGCTCGAGGGCTTCCTGCAGCTTGTCCGGTCGTACCGGCTTCAGCAGGTAACCCGCGGCCTGGGCATCGAACGCGGCGAGCGCATGCTGCTCGTAGGCCGTCGTGAAGATCACCGCGGGCGGCTCGGGCATGCGCGCGAGATGATGCGCGGTTTCGAGGCCGTCCATTCCCGGCATGCGGATGTCGAGGAGCACGACTTCGGGCCGCAGCTTGCCCGCAAGCAACAGCGCTTCCTCGCCGCTAGCCGCGACGCCCGCAAGCTGCACCGAAGGCATTTCCTCCACGAGGTGAGAAAGCCGCTCGCGCGCGAGGGGCTCGTCGTCGACGACGAGCACGCGCAGATTCATGCGGACTTTCCGCCAGCGGGGAAGCTCAGGGTGACGACGAAGCGCTCCGGTGCCTCGAAGACTTCGACTTTCGCGTCGCCGTGGAACATGAGCTCGAGCCGCTGGCGCACGTTGTCGAGCCCGATCTGGTGACCCGTCCTGCGCGCGACGAGCTTCGGCGCCACGGGGTTGTCGATCGTCAGTACGGCCTTCGAGCCGTCGAGCTTGCCGGTGACGCGGATGGTCCCGCCCTTGTCGAGCGGCTCGATGCCGTGATAGACGGCGTTCTCCAGCAAGGGTTGCAGGATCAGCGCGGGCACCGACGCATCCATCGGCAAGCCGTCGAGCTGCCAGTCCACTTGCAGGCGTTCGCCGAGGCGCAAGCGCTCCACGCGCTCGTAGGCGCGCGCAATCTCGATTTCGTTTGCAAGCGGAATGCGCTCGCGATGCTCCCGCAGCGAGGCGCGGAAGAGATCCGAAAGATCCGCGATCGCCTGCTCCGCGGCACGGGGATTCGTGCGTGTCAGCGATGCGATCGTGTTCATGCTGTTGAACAGGAAATGCGGGCGGATCCGCGCCTGCAGCGCGCGCACCCGGCTCTGCGCCTCCGCTTCGACGTTGCTGCGCCATTGATGCGCCACATAGAAGTAGCGCAAGGCGAGTCCTCCGGCGATGACGCCGACCGCTAGATTGCTCAGCAGGAACTGGAGATGATCGGTGCCGTCGAGCGCGCTTTCGAGCCCGAGCAGCCGATTTGAATAAGCGGAAAGCCACCAGGCACCTTCCGTTACGGCCGCCGTGACGCCGAGCATCAGCGTGAGCGCGACCGCGGAGCCAGCGGGCGCATCGAGCCTGGAAAGCGGTCCGCGTGCGGCGCACCAGACGGCTGCGGTGCCGAGCGCCGCCCACAGAAGGAACAGGGAAATCTGTGCGAGATCGGGCCAAAAGCCTGCGGAAATGCCCTGGCGCGCGAGGGTCAGGAGCAGCGCCACGAGCGCGGCGATCAGGATCACGGCGAGCACGCTCTGTGCACGGCAGAAATCGGGCAGATAGAAGGCCGGTCGTTCAGCCATCGGAGGACGTCCCGGAGAAGAGCGGCGTCTTGAGCCGGAATATCGTCGAGATGTCCTCCTCGCCATGGCCCGAGGCGAGGAGGCGCGCGTAATCCGCGAGCGTCGATTCGACGACGGGCAGGATCGCGCCATGCCGGGCAGCCATTTCGCGGCAGATGCGCAGGTCCTTGTCGTGCAGCCGCACGCGGAAGCCGGCTGGGTATTCGCCGCGCGCCATGAACGGCGCGCGGTTCACGAAGTACCATGAGGAACCCGCGCCCTTGCCGAGAATCTCGATGACGCGTTCGAGCGGCAGGCCTTCAGCCTGCGCAAAGGCCATCGCCTCGGCGGCCACCTGGATCGCGCCCGCGCAGAGGATCTGGTTCGTCGCCTTGGTCGCCTGACCTGCGCCGTTAGGTCCCATCAGCATGGCTGTCTTGCCCATTGCGGCGAGCACCGGGCGTGCCCGCTCGAAAACCCCCGACTCGCCGCCGCACATGATGGCGAGCGTCGCGTTCTTCGCGCCTTCGACGCCACCGCTGACCGGGCAGTCGAGCAGCTTGGCGCCCACGGATTTCAGTCGCATCGCGGCTTCGCGCGCCGTACCCGCCGCAACCGTTGAGCAATCGATGACGGTCGAATCCTTGCGAAGGGCGGGCAGCAGCGAATCGACGACCGCGAGCAGGTCATCGTCCGCGGAAACGCAGACGACGATGATCTGGCAAGCCGCCGCGAGTTCCGCGGGCGAGGCAAAGGCGCGGCAGCCGGTCTCAGCGGCGAGCGCCTTGGCCTTGGACGGAGTGCGGTTCCAGGCGCCGGCGAGAAGCCCGGCGCGATGCAAGTTGCGCGCCATGTGCTGGCCCATGGCGCCAAGTCCTATGAATCCGGCTTGCATGGCGGGCCCCATTTTGCCCGCTTCGGCGAATCAGCTGCAGTATTCGCCGACCGCCTGCTTGGCGCGGGCGCGCGCTTCGGTCAGCTCCTGGTCGGTCAGGTACTCGCGCTTGCCGTCAGGCGTTTCGCGGAAAAGGCGTCGCGATTCGATATAGCGCTGGTAGCGATCCTGCGCCGCCTTGCATTGCTCGACCTTCGCCTTGGCGGCATCCGCCTCGGCGGCCGCCATCGCTTCCTCCGAAACCGGCGGCTCGGGAGTCGTCGCGTCGCCCGATTGCGGCGTCGCATTGCTGCTGCGGTCGTCATTGCCTTCGTCGCTGTAATCGCCGCTGGCGGATGCTTCGTCTTCCACGAAGCCGGATTCCTGCTGGTAGACGCTCAGGATCTTCGCATCGGCCTGGCGTGGCGGCAGATCGGTGTAGTGGATCTGGCCGGAGGAATCGACCCACTTGTAGACGGTTTCCGCCGTGGCCATCGCCGCAAGGCCGGCCATCAGCAGCCCCATCAGGATCCTGTGCAACATATTGACCCCTACTCTACGCCAACGCGGAGTCTGGCGTTTCCGGCGCCGCAAACCTTTGACCGCCGTCACATTGGGGTGCCGCTTTACTAATTGGCGCGACAGACCCGTTTTGACGCCGCCGGAAGTGAGCGGTTCGCGTTACGTTCCTGGCCGGAACCCGGATGTCATAAACCGTAAGGGACTGTTTGAAAATCAACGTGTTACGATATCAGCATGTTCGATCCCAAATCCCTCGACGAACTCGCGCGAAAGCTCGCGGAGGCCGTGCCACCCGGGCTCGCTGCGCTCAGGAACGACCTCGAACAGAACTTCAAGGCGGTGCTTCAGAGCGGACTCGCAAAACTCGATCTGGTGACGCGCCAAGAATTCGACATTCAGGCCGCCGTGCTCAGGAGGAGCCGCGAAAGGCTCGAGGAACTCGAGCAGCGGATCGCTGCGCTCGAGAAATAGCCGAACAAGTAATACTGAGGGGCGCGGCCCCGTGAGTCTCGCGACGGTGCTGACCCGCGCGCAGTTCGGACTCGACGCGCCGCCTGTGCGCGTCGAAGTGCATTGCGGCGCGGGCCTTCCGCAGTTTCAGATCGTCGGTCTCGCCGAGACCGCGGTGCGAGAAAGCCGTGAACGCGTCCGCGCAGCGCTCGCACACTGCGGCTGCGATTTTCCCCCCGGCCGCGTTACGGTCAACCTTGCGCCGGCGGACCTGCCGAAGGAAGGAGGGCGATTCGATCTCGCGGTCGCCCTCGGTATCCTGACTGCTTCGGAACAACTCGCGCAGTCCAGCCTGGATGCCACGGAGTTCTACGGCGAGCTCTCGCTGTCGGGTGAACTGCGGGCAGTGCGCGGCGCACTCGCTGCCGCCGTGCATGCAGTCCGGGACGGCCGCAGGCTCGTCGTTCCCATGGTGAATGCGGACGAGGCGCGCGTCGCGCATGGCGCGCGCGTCGCGGGAGGGGCGACGCTAACGACCGTCTGCAACGGACTTCGCGGCGGCGTGGGACTCGAGTTCGCGACCGGGGGAGAACTGTCCGCATGCCGGGCCCTGGCTCCGGACCTCGCCGATGTGCGCGGCCAGGCTGCAGCGAAACGCGCGCTCGAGATCGCCGCTGCAGGCGGGCACAGCCTCCTGCTGATCGGGCCACCGGGCGCGGGCAAGAGCATGCTCGCGCAGCGCCTGCCGGGATTGCTGCCGCCGCTCGAGGATGCCGAAGCGCTGGAATGCGCGATGCTGCATTCGCTCGCGCGACCGCTGCCGCCGGTCGCGGAATGGCGCCGCCGCCCGTTTCGCGCGCCGCATCACGGTGCATCCGCAGCCGCGGTGATCGGCGGTGGTGGACGCCTGAGACCCGGCGAAATCTCGCTCGCCCATCACGGTGTGCTGTTTCTTGACGAATTGCCGGAATACCGGCGGGATGTCTTGGAGGCCTTGCGCGAGCCGCTCGAGACGGGATCGGTATGCCTCGCGCGCGCTGCCTGGCACGGCCAGTTTCCGGCGCGATTCCAGCTGGTTGCGGCAATGAATCCCTGCCAATGCGGATACGCCGGTGATTCGAATGGCCGCTGCCGTTGCTCTCCGCCATCGATCCGGCGCTATCTGTCACGGCTCTCCGGTCCATTGCTCGATCGCATCGACTTGCATGTCGAGGTGCCGCGCCTCGAATACACGGCGCTCGCGCCGACCGCATCCTCCGGCGAAACGAGTGTTACGGTTGCCGAGCGAGTCCTGCTGGCGCGCGACCGTCAACATACGCGCGGCGCGCTCAATTCGGCGCTGGACCAGAAAGCGCTCACCGAAGCCTGCGCGCTCAGTCTGCGGGAGCACGCATTGCTCGATGCGGCATCGCGCCGGCTCGGCTTGTCGGCACGCGCCTGCCACCGGATCCTGCGCGTCAGTCGGACCATCGCCGACCTCGCCGGTTTGCAACGCGTGGGAGTGACGGAGCTTTCCGAGGCGATCGGCTACCGGCGGCTCGACCGGGAGCCGCAGGCGACGATGTGCTAGCGGCTCTGTGAAACCATGTATTCGACAGCCGCGCGCACCGCGTCATCCGCGAGATCCAGGCGGCCACCCTTGGCCGGCATGAATCCCTTCGAACCCTGATAGCCCGCGATGGCGTGCTGTTCGAGTGTCGCGACGCCCTGCGAAATACGCGGGCCCCAGTCCGCCCTGTCGCCGAATTTCGGCGCGCCGGCGAGCCCCGTGCCGTGACAGACGATGCAGGCGGATTCATAAACCGACTTGCCGTCCGTCGGCTGGGGCACGCCCGCGGCTCCCGCTGGCGCCGCCGGTGCGCCTCCAACGACGGGCGGTGTCTCCTTGATCGCAAGCGCGGTGTTGTCCTCACCTGCGACCGCGACCTGGCCGAAGGGCTTGATCCGTTCGTGGGCGGATGCCTGCATGAGCGGGTCTTCGATATCCCGCGCGCCTTTCGGGCCGCTGTCCACCATGCGCGAGATGCCGATCAGAGCGAGCGCGATCGCGATCAGGATGCCGAGCACGGCGCTGAAAACATTGATGAAATACCGGTCGGGTTTCGCCATTTTCAAATTATAGCGTCGGGCCAATTCGGCCGCTAAAATCGCGCACCAGTCACACGCGCCCGTAGCTCAGCTGGATAGAGTGACGGTCTCCGAAGCCGTAGGTCGTGGGTTCGACTCCCGCCGGGCGCGCCATTTTCCCCGAGGAACCGATACATGACTCCTGCCGGCAGTCTTTCTTTTGCATGGCTTGTCCTGTTTGCAGCAGGCATTCTCGAGATCATCTGGGCCGTCAGCATGAAGGCCTCGGATGGATTCACGAAGCTGCATCGGGCGGCGATCACGTTGGCGGCTGCGTTTCTCAGCTTCTGGCTTCTGGGCTTGAGTCTGAAGACCTTGCCAGTCGGCACGGCTTATGCCGTGTGGACCGGAATCGGCGCTGTCGGCGCGGCGGTGCTAGGAATCATGCTGTTCAACGAACCGGTCAATGCCACACGGATAGGATGCATCCTGCTGATCGTCACCGGCATACTCGGTCTAAGGTTTACCAGCGGCCACTGAGTCCGAAGGCGCGGCGATGAGCAAGACTCGCCTGGAAGCATTCAGCGACGCGGTCATCGCGATCATCATCACGATCATGGTGCTCGAGTTGAAGGTGCCGCATGGCGAAGACTTTGCGACGCTCCTGCCGCTCCTGCCCGTATTCCTGAGCTATGTGCTGAGCTTCGTCTACCTGGCGATCTACTGGAACAATCACCACCACATGCTGCATGCGAGCGGCAAGGTGACCGGGCCGATTCTTTGGGCCAATCTCCATCTCCTGTTCTGGCTGTCGCTGATTCCATTCACGACGGGATGGATGGGCGAAAATCATTTCGCCGAATTGCCCACGGCTCTGTACGGCTTCGTGCTGCTGATGGCGGCCATTGCCTATGTCATCTTGCAGGGCAGGATCATCGCCTCGCAGGGTGCTGATTCGATCCTACGCCGTGCCGTCGGCAGGGACTGGAAGGGCAAGTTGTCGTCCGTGTTTTATGTCATTGCAATTCTGGTCGCATTCAGTTCCCACTGGATCTCGAAAGCGATATACCTGTTGGTGGCGTTGATGTGGCTCGTGCCCGACCGAAGAATCGAAAGGGTGCTCGCCCGCAAGGAGGCCTGATGTCGTACCGCATCGGAAATCTTCCGACTCTGGCAGCGGCCGCCGCGCTCCTGGCCGTCATGCCCGCCGCCGCTGAAACCTTCCGTTGCGGGCAATGGATCGCGTCGCCGGATATGTCGGTTGAAGAATTGCTAGAAAAGTGCGGCGAGCCAACCAGCAAGTCTGTCGAAGTCATCGACATCTACGGGCCGACCGTTGCCGGCGCGGGGCGCGTCAAGCGCGGCACCTCGACCATCGAGATATGGACCTACGATCGCGGCAGCCAGTCCTTCGACATGGTCGTCACGATCGTGGACGGCGAGATCAAGAGCATGGAGCGTGCGAAATAGACCGGTGATCGTCCGCATGTGGCATGGCCGCGTACCGACGTCGAAGGCGGCCAGCTACCGCCAGTTCACGAATCGACGCGCGATACCCGACTACCGCTCGATGCCGGGCAACCTCAGCGTGCACGTGCTGGAGCGGCAGGAAGGCGACGTCACGCATTTCATCACGCTGACGTTCTGGGAGAGCCTCGACGCGATCCGCGCGTTCGCAGGCGCGGACGTGGAGAAGGCGAAGTACTACCCCGAGGATGCCGACTTCCTGCTCGAGTACGAGCCGCGCGTCGTCCACTACGAAGTCGTGGGAAAATCCTGAGCCCGCTTCACGTCAGATCAAAGCGGTCCACGATGACGGGCTGGCCGCGGATCGCGCATGAAATCGTGTAAACCCCTTTCGCCCATTTGCCCGCCTGTTCCCAGCCCATCGCGCCGGCGGAATACCCGCCGGCCCAAGTCGGCTGCGGCTCATAGCTGAGAACGACCGGGGGCGAGGTCTGGCCGTCAGGCCAGAAAAAGTAGCACTCGACCGGGATCTTGGCAGTGCGGCCGAGAGCCGCATGGGAGAACTCGAGCTCGATGCCGATGTGGCTCGTCTCTTCGGCGACGAAGCCATTCGTGTACTTTCGGTTCACGCGCAGCGGGAGTTGTCCGGTGACGGGAAAAAGGCGCGCTGCTGCGACACGGATCTCGCCGTCGCTGACTTCGGCGGGATTCATCGCGATTTCGAATTGCGCCTTGCCGAGCGACTTCTCTTCAGCCAGGCATTCGATTTCATAGGCGCCGGCCTCCCAGTCATCGTCTGGGTCAACGCCCCAGAGCAGATTTGCGCTATGAGACTCTGTCTTCCCGCCGAAGAACTGGAAGGTCATCGGGCGGTCCGATGGCTCGACGCTGGCATCGGGTTTTCGCATCGTGCATGCGATGGGTATCGTCGATGTGGTTTGCGGCGCGGCATAAGTGGCGGAAATCTCGACGCCGAGCATGCGGGTGCGCGTCGCGTCGAAGTGGGTCGAGTAAAGCCGTCTCGCAACGGGCACAATCGGGCCATCGGCCTGCTCGAACAGGCGGATCGTGAACTTTTCGAAGGCGGGTTCGCTGACGGCTGCCAGCGGAATCAACAACGCGATCGTCGGCAACATTCTCATGCGGGTACTTTACAAGAACCTCCTGATCGTGGCCGTAGCCGCAGCGGCGATCGCGGGCACATTTCAGCTCGATCCGATCCCGCAGGATCCCGCGTATCACGATTTCGCGGATCGCCGTGAATTGTTCGCTATTCCCAATTTCTGGAATGTCGCGACGAATCTTCCCTTCTTCTTCATCGGCGCCTTCGGTTTGACGCGGTTGCGGCGGCTCGCGTCTCCAACTCTCGGCCTGCATTACGCCGTGTTCTGCACCGGCATGGGGCTCGTCGCTTTGGGCTCCTCCTATTACCACCGCGACCCATCGACGGCGACGCTCATATGGGATCGCCTGCCGATGACGGTCGCGTTCATGGCGCTATTCGCCGCTGTCGTTGCGGATCGCATATCGTGGTTCTTCGGCCGCGCACTGCTGTGGCCGCTCGTCGCGTTCGGCATCGCAAGCATCGCCTGGTGGATCCGGACCGAAGCCACAGGCCAGGGCGACCTGCGCCTCTACGCGATCGTGCAGTTTCTGCCGTTGCTGCTGATTCCGATGATCCTGGCGATGTGGCGCGGAACCGGCATTCGGTCCGGGTGGCTATGGTCCGCCATCGCCGCGTATGCCGGCGCGAAGCTCTTCGAGTATTTCGACGCAGTCACCCTTAATGCGACCGGCGTGATGAGCGGGCATAGCCTCAAGCACCTGTTCGCGGCGCTCGCCGTGTGGTGCGTTATCCGCGCGTTTCAGATATCGCCGGCGAGCGCCTTGTAGAGAGCGGCGAGAGCCGTGGCACGACGGGTCTCGGACTGCACGTGCTGGTCCTCGAGATCGAGTTGGGTGCGCTCGGCATCCAGCACGGAGAGGTAGTCGCCGGCGCCGACGTCGTAACGCATGCGCGCCAGGCGCGCGGCCTCGGCAGCGGCTGCAGCACCCGCGCGCAACTCGTCCTCGGAGCGGTTCGCGGCTCGGAAACCCGCAAGCGCATTCTCCGTTTCCTCGAGCGCCTGCAACACGGTTTCCTGGTAAAGTGCGATGGCCCCCTCGCGACGTGCCTGCGCGGCTTTGACGTTCTGTGTCACACGGCCGAAATTCAGAAAGCTCCAGCTGATCGAAGGCCCGTAGCTCCAGCGCTCCGCCGCCTCATTGCCGATCTGACTCCGCGACTGGGTGGTCCAGCCGAAAGAGCCGAGCAGCTCGATCTTCGGGAAGAATTCCGCGATCTCGTCGCCCACGTCATTGGTCGCCGCGGCGAGCTCGCGCTCGGCCGCGCGAATGTCGGGCCGGCGCTTCATCCATTCCTCGGGTGTCCCGGTCGCGACGAGCAATGGCAATTGCGGAATCGCGGTCGCGGGCGCAAGCATTGAACGCAGCGTGGCCACCGGCCAGGCGGTCAACACCGTCAGGCGCTGTTCCTCGCGCACGAGATCCGCCTCGGCCTCCGGTACGGAAGCAGCCACGCTTCGCATCTGCGCCTCGGCTTGGGCGAGGTCGAGCGCGTTCGAATTTCCGGCGTCCACGCGCGCCTTGAGGATCCCGACGTTGTCCTGGAGATTGGCGAGCTGCTGGCGTCGCAGCGCGAGACGCTCACGCGCGCCGATCAGCGCAAACCAGGACTGCGCGGTCTCGGCGACGATCGATAGTTGCACGTCCGCGAGCGAAGCTGCATCCGCCTCAGCGCGGCGCTTGATGGCCCGGTTTTCATTTCGCAGACCGCCAAACAGGTCGATCTCCCAGGTCGCGTCGAAGCCTGCGCGGTAGGTGTCGTTACGCAGGCCGCCCGGCGGACCGAACGGATCCTGGCTGCTGACTTGGCTTTCCTCCTGGGTGGCCGCCGCGGTGATCGTAGGAAACCAGCTGTAGTGCCGCAGCCCGGACAGCGCACGCGTTTCGTTGAGACGCGCCACGGCCTGCGCAATCGTCGTATTGGCTTCGAGTGCGCGCGCGATGAGCGCGTCCAGTTCGGTGCTGCCGAACCCCGCCCAGAGCTTCGAGCCGGCGGGCTGCGCCGTGGCTTCGCTCTGTGCCTGGTCGAAATGCTCGGGCAGCGGCATCTCGGGAACGCGATGACGCGGCCCGACCGTGCAGGCAGTCAACACGACCGCGGCGGCCAGAATCCCATTCCGCCTAAGCATGACTGCCACTCTCCGCAGCCAGCCTTGCTGCGCGACGCTCCTCGCGGCGCACAACCATCTTGCGGAGCACGACGTAGAACACCGGCGTGAAGAAGAGCCCGAAGAACGTGACGCCCAGCATGCCGGCGACGACCGTGATGCCCATGACGTAGCGCACCTCGGCGCCGGCGCCGGAAGCGAACACGAGCGGCGTGACGCCCGCGATGAAAGCAAAGCTCGTCATCAGGATCGGCCGCAAGCGCAGCCGGCAGGCCTCGATCGCCGCCTCGACGATGCCCTTGCC
>Ga0187892_10006719_pt1 | contig 16895 bp, 16 predicted proteins | sample MA1701073metaG_FD_139345 | JGI IMG/M metagenome (GOLD analysis project Ga0187892, IMG submission 139345) | Bio-ooze microbial communities from a basaltic lava cave in the Kipuka Kanohina Cave System on the Island of Hawaii, USA - MA170107-3 metaG ... | reverse complement strand
GCCGCCGCCGAAACCGGCACGCCCGCCGGCGCCGGCGTTGGTACCGCGCGCGAACTGACGTTGTCCGAGACGGTTGCTGCCGAAACCACCGCCGCCACCAACGTCGCCGAAGCCGCCGGCGACGTCGGTGCCGAAACGGCCACCGGATCCGAGTCGCGAAGAAGAGCTGGTGAAGCTGCCGGAGCGTCCACCCGACAAACCACCGCCCCGAAAGCCGCCACCGCCGCCGAAGCCGCCGCCGCCGCCGAAGCTACCGAAACTCGACCCGCCGAAACCACCAGCTACAAACCCGCCGCCACCGCCGCCGACGAGGGCGTTGAGCACATCGGCCATCTCCAGCGCATTGGCGTACTTGAGATAGTAGACGTGGATTCTGCCGGTACCCAGTGGCAGAGGAACGTCGAGGCGTGCGACGAGGTCTTCGATGCGGCGCATCTCGACGTGATTGGCCATGATGATCAGCGAGTTCAGGCGCTCATCGGGAATGATGCGGAAGGCCTGTTGCGGTGTCGTGCCTCCGGCAACCGTAGCGGCTGCCGACGCCTGCCCGGGACGTGCGGCGACACCGCCGCGCCGCAAGCGGGCGTCGGGAGCATTTCCAGGACGTGTGTTCACCGCACCGCCCACGGCACCGCCGGAGGTACCGGATTCCGGTTCCGTAAGCACTTCCTGCAGGAGCGCCGCAAGGTCGGCTGCCAACGCGTAACGCAAGCGCACGACCTTGATGTCCTGCACAAAGCCTTCGACGTCGAGTTGCTTCAGGATATCGGCGATGCGCTCCGTCTGCGCCGCCGTATCGATCATGATCAGCGTATTGGTTTTGGTGTATGCGGCGAGCAATCCGTCGGGAGACACCAGCGGCTGGATGATCGACACCATGTTCTCGGCATCGACATGCTCGAGAGGGATCAGGCGCGTGATGTATTGATCAATCGGCCCGCCCGGATACTGAGACCTGGCCGGAACGGTTTCGAGCGTATTGCTCTTCGCTTCGGTCGTCGGAACGATCTTGATCACCGAGCCGGCTTCGACCGTGGTGAAGCCTTTTACCTGAAGAACGGAGAGGAAGACCTGATACGCTTCGTCCTCGGAAATCTTGCCCGGCGAGATGATCGTCACTTTGCCGCGAATCTTCTCATCGACGATGAAGTTGCGTTTAGTGATCTCGCTGATGAACTTGATCAGGACGGGAAGGTCCACGTCCTGGAAGTCCATGGTGATCAGCCTATCGTTGCCATCCGCATCGGTTTCGACCGGCTCGGCCTTGGCCACAGGCGCGGCTGGCGCTGGCGGCGCCACTGCTGCGGGTGGCGGCGGGGGAGCTTGCGCGAATGAGAGTCCCAGGAGGCCCAAGGGTCCTCCGATTGCTACCGCCACCCCCACGGCGAGAAGGCGTCTTACGACTTGCCGCATGCCACCCATCTGAAGAGCTCACCTGATCGTGTAGTTCAGGGCCCCTTCTTGTTTGTTTCGAATGTACTTCACATTGACCTGGCTGACGTTGCGCAGGTCTTGGAACAGAGTCAATGCTTTGCTCGCATCGCTGACGTCGACGCCGTTGACGTTCTGGATGATATCGCCGTTGCGCAGCCCGATGCGGTCGAAGAGGCTGTTTTGGCGAATGGCAAACAGACGGAAGCCGGTCGATTTGCCGCCTTGAAAGTGCGGCACGGCGCGGATCTGGGTGAAGAGTTGGTTCATGTTGTCGAGCGCCGAATCGACTTCGGATTTGTCGATCTCATATTGGCCTTCGGCTACCATGCGGATGCCGCCGCCGGCCTGTCCCGCGTCAGCTACGCCTGCGCCAGCGGCGTCCGGATGTCCCGCTCTGCGGTTCGCGGCGCGATTGCCCATGCGGTTGGCTGCGATCCCGGCGGGACCGCCAGTGGCTGCAGCAATGGCAACCGGCGCGCCTGTCCCCGGTTTCTCGAGCTCCAGAATTTCGTCTTTTCCGTCGCGTTCGAGAACAACCTTGTCCCATTCCACGCTCTTGACGCGTGCGGCGTTGGCGACCAACTGGTCGAGCTTGTAAAGCTGCTGCTGTCGGGTGGTGAGATCCTCGATGACACAAAACGAGCTGCCGTCGTCGTGCACGACGACGCCCCACAGCTTGAGGCGCAGCTCGGTTGGTTTCGGGGTTTCCGCTGGCGGTGGCGCTTCCGGCTTCGCAGCGTTGAAAATGTCACGGTTGCCGATGGCGGCGTAGTAGCTCGCCGCCCGACGCGGCTCCTTCTCCAGCGGCGGCGGCGGCGGGCGGAGATGAACCTCCAAGGGAGGTGCCAATCTGGCTGCAACGGCGCTATTCACCGTCCGGGCTCCCCAGTAGGCCCCGAAAGCCAACAGGACCAAGTTTACCCAGAACAGGTAGCGCGGCGACAGCTTCATGCACTTTCGATCTTATAAACCAAATCGATCTGACCAATTCAAGCAAATGCCAGGCCAAGGAGTGCTCAGCTTGACACTTCAGAGACCCACGCTTATCGTCGAGAGACGATAGAGAGACGAATGGCTGCGCTGAATCTTCAATCGTCGGGATCATTTAGGTTCACAGATCGGTTCGCGGAAGGAAGAAATTTGCGGCGGCGTTGAACGAACGCCGCAGGCAACCAACGAAGAACAATGGAACGCGAGCTTCACCTGCACGACGTACCTTCCACGGAGGCGACAGAGTTTCATCTGGAGCTCACCGAGCTCGCCGCCAAAACGGCGGCCGCCATGATGCAACGTCGCGGACTTACGGACGGAGCTTTGCGAGTAACAGTCAGCGGCGGCGGCTGTTCGGGCTATCAGTACAACCTGGGCTTCGACGACCAGCAGCGTGAAGATGACATCGTACTCGATCGAGGCGGCGTAAGGGTTCTGGTCGATCGCGACAGCGCTGCTTTCTTGAATGGCGTCACCATCGACTACGTCAACGCGTTGCACGGCGCCGGTTTCAAATTCGTCAATCCGAACGCCAATCGCACCTGTGGTTGCGGCACCTCGTTCTCTGTCTGATCTTGGGCTACAGGCTCCCGGAGTGCCGGGATGAAATACTACCCGATTTTTGTGCGCGCCGTCGGACGTAAATGCCTCGTCGTCGGCGGTGGTTCGGTCGCCGAGCAAAAGGTTCGTAGCCTGCTCGAAGCGGGCGCTGGGGTCACGGTGGTCAGCCCTGATCTCACCGCCAATCTCGAGGGAATGGCCGGTCGGGGAGCAATCACCTGCGTCCGCCGGGTCTACCAGGAAGGCGACACCGAAGGCTGCTTCGTAGTCTTCGCCGCTACTGGCCGCGCCGACGTCGATCGGCGCATCGCCGAGCACGCCGCCAGGAGCGGCACCTTGTTCAACGCCGTCGATCGACCCGACCTCTGCGATTTCATCTCGCCGGCTGTCGTCACGCGCGACGATCTGACGATCGCGATCTCGACGAGCGGTGCCAGTCCGGCCATGGCACGTCAACTGCGGCAGAAGCTCGAAGCAGAAATCGGTCCGGAGTATGCGTTGGCGTTGCAGATCCTCGGACGTCTGCGCGAACGCCTGAAGGGTCTGGACGTCGCAGCGGACGAGCGTTCGAGGATCTTCACCGAGTTGGTCGAGTCGCCGTTGTTGGAGTTGCTGCGCTGCCGCCGGTTTGGCGATGTCGATGCGCTGCTCGCCGCTGCGACGGCTGCGCGCTTCACCCTCAGCAGTCTCGACATCGACTGGGGCGACGGGGCATGAGCAGTCTCTTCCTCGCCACAGCTCTAGCGTTGTACCTGCTGACGACGGCGACGTTCGTCGCGCACGTGATCACCGGCCACGACTCATTGCGACGGTCGGCGTTGGCGTTGTTGACCGGTGGCTTCGCGATGAATGCGGCGGCTCTGGCGGTGCGCGGTTTCCTGCTGGGCTACGAGGCACTGGCGCCGTTTCAGGAAGGGCTATCGATCATTGGTTGTCTCACCGTCGGCCTGTATCTCCTGATCGCGCGGCGCTCCAACTTCACCGTCGTCGGTGCACTGATCGCGCCGCTGGCGTTCTTATTTTCGCTTTCGGCCTACGCGTTCGAGGCAGGCACGCGCGACTTGCCGTTGTCGGCACAAAGCATCTGGTTGCCGGCGCACGTGGCCCCGGCATTTGCCGGCTATGCGATCTTCACGGTCGCGTTCTGCCTGAGCCTGACCTACTTGCTTCAGGAACGGCAGCTGAAGGCCAAGCGCCGTACCGATCTCTTTCGCCGACTGCCTTCGCTCGAGACGCTCGACACCTTGAACTACCGTTTCGTCACCTGGGGTTTCGCTCTGTTCACCGTCGGCTTGTTGACCGGTTCACTTCTCGCCAAGGAAACGTGGGGTGAGATGTGGTCCTGGGAACCGGTGCAGATCTGGTCCGTGGTTACCTGGCTTCTGTACGCGGTGTTGCTGCAGGCCCGTTCCGTCGGCTGGCGTGGCCGGCGTGCCGCAACGCTGACCATCGTTGGCTTCGCCATTCTGGTCGCGTCGTTTCTCAGCGTGAATCTGGTGTTTCCGGGCAAGCACGGAGGCAACTTCGGATGATGCAGAGAGAGATCCTGGCTCTCGGCGTCAATCATCGGCGGGCCCCCGTCGAAATCCGTGAGCGTCTGGCGCTGGCCGACGACGTCATGGAAGACGCGCTCCGCCGTCTGGTGGACATCCCTCGAATCGAGGAGGGGGCGATCATCTCCACCTGCAATCGGGTCGAGGTGTTGGCGACGTCGAGCGACGGCGATGCCGCTATCGAAGACCTCGTCGACTTTCTTGCTTCGACCGAGCGTATCGAGCGCAGCGAAATCACCGCGCATCTGTCGGTGTTCCGCGGCCGCGAAGCCGTGCGCCACGTCTTCCGTCTGGCTTCGAGCCTCGATTCCATGGTGGTCGGCGAACCGCAGATCCTCGGCCAACTGAAAGATGCGTATACCAACGCGGCATTGGCCGGTACCGCCAGGACCATCCTGCATCGCTGCTTTCACAAATCGTTCAATGTCGCCAAGCGGGTACGGACCGAGACCGGGGTCGCCGGCAAAGCGGTTTCCATGAGCTCAGTCGCGGTCGAGCTCACCGGCAAGATCTTCGATCATCTCGAAGACAAGACCGCGATGCTCATCGGCGCCGGAAACACGGGCGAATTGGCGGCTCGTCACCTGCTCGCACGCGGCATCCACAGCATGATCGTGACCAACCGGACCCACGAACGTGCCCTCGAGCTGGCAGCGGAATTTCGCGGCACCGCGGTGCCGTTCGCCGAGCTCGAGAACTACCTGCCGCTGGCTGACGTCGTCATCGGTTCGACCGCCGCCGACAACTTCATCCTCACTCCCGCGATGGTCCACGCTGCGCTGCAGCGGCGAAAGTACCGCTTGATGTTTCTCGTCGACATGAGCGTGCCACGTAACTTCGATCCGGCGATCAACGAGATCGAGAACGTCTACCTCTACGATGTCGACGACCTCAGCGGCGTCGCCGAAATCAACCGAGACGAACGCGGCCGCGAAGCGACCAAAGCGGAGGCGATCGTCGACGAAGAGGTTGACTCGTTCTGCCGCTGGTTGTCGGGGCTCGATGCCGTGCCGACGATCGTCGCCTTGCGCAACAAGGCCGAGACCATCCGCCAGGCGGAGCTGGCAAAGACTCTGTCCTCGCTTCGCAACATGAGCGAGTCGGACCGCGCCGCTCTGGACGCAATGACCAACGCCATCGTCAACAAGCTGCTGCACGCGCCGATTACACAGCTCAAACAGCAAGGCCGGCGCGAAGCGATTTACTTCGTCGCCGCCTTGCGGCAACTCTTCGAGATCGAGGAGCCCGACGAAAGTTGATGCGCACCGTGCGCATAGGAACCCGCGGTAGCCGGCTCGCTGTCGCGCAGGCGACCTGGGTTCAAGATGCCCTGCATAACTTGCAGGCGGGACTCCGATGTACGCTGGTCACCATCAGGACCGCGGGCGACCGCATCGTCGACCGTCCTCTGCGCGCGATCGGCGGCAAAGGGTTGTTCGTAAAGGAGATCGAGGAGGCGCTGTTGGCGGATGCCATCGACTGTGCGGTTCACTCGATGAAGGACTTGCCGGCCGAGTTGGCGCCCGGATTGGTGATCGCGGCGGTGCCGGCGCGGGAGGATGCGCGCGACCTGATCATTACTCGACGCAGCGGCGACCTCGCATCTCTACCGACCGGGGGGAGAGTCGGTACCGGCAGTCTGCGGCGGACAGCTTTGCTGCGTCGTCAACGAACGGATCTGGAGATCGTCGAGCTGCGCGGCAACGTCGATACGCGTTTGCGAAAGTTGGATGCCGGAGATCTCGACGCCGTTGTCCTGGCAGCCGCCGGCCTCAAGCGGCTCGGGATCGAGCCACAGCATGCGAGCGCGTTCGATCCGCGAGAGTTCGTCCCGGCGATCGGCCAGGGTGCATTGGCCATAGAGTGTCGCGCCGGCGAGCTCGAGTCTGTGCTCGCGGCGCTCGATGACGAAGCGACGCGAGTCGCCACCACCGCCGAACGGGCTTTTCTGGCGCGCATCGGCGGCTCTTGCCACACCCCCCTCGGAGCCCATGCCGTTACTAATCATGGGCAGATCGATCTGAATGCCGTCGTCGCCTCACCCGACGGAAGTCGTGCGGTCCGCGGCGGCAGCGCCGGGGCTTATGCTGACGCGCACGATCTCGGCCGCAAGTTGGCGGAGGATTTGCTCAACGCGGGAGCAGAGGAAATCCTAGCGTCGCTCGAAGCACCCTTCCCTGCAGCGCCGTTAGATCATCCATGAACCGCATCGCACCGCGAGCGACGGGACGGCTCCGCAATGGCCGCTAAGGTCTATATCGTTGGCGCTGGGCCCGGGGATCCCGGCCTCTTGACCGTCAAGGGAAGGCGCCGCCTCGAAGAGGCAGATGTCGTCATCTTCGACTACCTGGCCAATCCTCGGTTGCTCGATCTCGTGCCGCCGGCGGCGGAGCGAATTCTGGTCGGCAAGCACGGCGGCGGCAAGAAGGTCGAGCAGGAAGTGATCAATCAGCTCCTCGTCGAGCACGCCCGCTTGGGCAAGACCGTGGTTCGCCTCAAGGGCGGAGACCCCTTCGTGTTCGGTCGCGGTGGCGAGGAAGCCGAAACGCTGCGCACCGCGGGCATCGACTTCGAGATCGTCCCGGGAGTGTCGGCCTCCCTCGCGGTCCCGGCGTACGCTGGAATCCCCCTGACGCATCGCGACTTCGCTTCCAACGTGGTGATCACGACAGGATATGAGTATCCGGCCAAACAAGAGGCCCAGGTTCATTGGCACGAGCTCGCACGCACAGGCAGCACGTTGGTCATCCTCATGACGACACGGCAATTGAGCCACAATATGGACCAGCTGCTGGCTGGCGGGATCCCGCCGCACACACCAGCAGCGGTGATCGAGTGGGGAACGCGCGCCGATCAGCGTACGACAGTGGGCACGGTCGAGACCTTGGGTGCGCTTGCCGAGGAGCAAGGCATCAAACCGCCGGCGATCGCCGTCGTTGGCGATGTGGTGCGCCTGCGCCCCGCGGTGAAATGGTTTGAACGTAAGCCCCTCTTCGGCCGGCGCATCGTCATTACCCGACCGCGTCATCAGGCTGAGGACTTTGCTCGGTTACTCGAAGACGACGGCGCCGAGGTCATCCCGCTTCCGACGATTGAAACGGTTGCTGCCGGCTCGATCAGCCAGGTGGACGACGCCGTGAAGCGAGCGGCGGAGTTCGATTGGCTGATCTTCACGAGCGCCAACGGTGTTCGCTTCTTCTTCGAGCGATTGCAGCAGATCGGCGCCGATGTGCGCGTCTGGCACCGAGCGCGACTGGCGGCCATCGGTCCGCAAACAGCACGTGAGATCGAGCGGCGTTGTCTTCGTGTCGAGCTCGTGCCGCAAGACTACCGCGCCGAGGGAGTGATCGCTGCGTTCGCCGCAGCCGGCATTGCCGGGCAACGCGTTCTGTTGCCGCGCGCCGCCGGCGCACGGGCGGTGCTGCCGGAGCAACTGCGTGCTCTTGGGGCGACGGTCGACGAGATCGTCACCTACGAGAGCGTTCACCCGCGCGCGAGTATCGCCGAGGTGATCGAGATGATGGTGTCGGGCAACATCGATGCGGTCACCTTCACGAGCTCGAGCACGGTGCACAACTTTGTCGCTTCGGCCGGCAACGATGTTGCCGAATTGGCAAAGCAGACCGCGATTGCTTGTATCGGACCGGTTACCGCGGAAACGGCTAGAAGCTACGGCATGGTGGTCGCAATACAGCCGGCAAGCTATACGGTGCCCGCCTTTGCGGCGGCGCTTTCGCAGTATTTCGTCGGCCATGCGCGCCGGCGCCGTGACAACGACGCGACCTAGCAAGGAGGGATCGATGGAATTCCCGCAGTACCGTCTTCGCCGAATGCGTCGAACTGAGAATCTGCGGCGCATGGTGCGCGAAACCAGGCTCGCGGTCGACAATCTGATTCAGCCGATTTTCGTCGTGTCCGGAAGCGGCATTGCCAAACCGATCGCCAGCATGCCTGGGATCGCACAGCTCTCTGTCGACCGCGCCGTCGACGAGTGCAAGGCCATCGCCGAGCTCGGGATTCCGGGAGTGATTCTTTTCGGCGTCCCGGAGCACAAGGATGCCGAAGGTTCAGCGGCGTACGCCGCCGATGGCGTCATCCAGAAGGCAGTAGCGGCAATCAAGCGCTCGGTGCCGAACCTCGTCGTGATCACCGACGTCTGTCTGTGCGAGTACACCGACCACGGTCACTGCGGTGTCATCGCTGACGGTGACGTCGACAACGACGCGACCGTCGATGTCCTCGCCAAGGAAGCGCTGTCGCACGCACGTGCAGGCGCGGACATGGTGGCGCCCTCGGACATGATGGACGGAAGGGTCGGAGTCATTCGCGACGCCCTCGACGAGGAAGGGTTCAGCAACCTGCCGATCATGGCGTACGCGGCGAAGTTTGCGTCGGCGTTCTACGGGCCATTTCGCGAAGCCGCGGAATCGACACCGCAGTTCGGTGACCGTCGCTCCTATCAGATGGATCCTCCGAACGCGTCGGAGGCGCTGCGCGAGGTGCAGCTCGACATCGACGAAGGCGCCGACATCGTGATGGTAAAGCCGGCGCTCGCCTATCTCGATTTGATCTGGCGGGTGAAGGAAGACTTCGGCTATCCGGTCGCCGCCTACAACGTCAGTGGTGAGTACGCGATGGTCAAGGCGGCTGCAGCCAACGGTTGGATCGACGAGAGCCGCGTCGTCCTGGAGATTTTGACGGCAATCCGGCGCGCCGGCGCCGATCTGATCCTGACGTATTTCGCGAAGGATGCGGCGCGCCTGATTTCGACCGCAACCCGTTAGCGCTGTTTCTTGTTCTTCTTGTTTGGCCGGTCTGCGTTGAAGCCGTTGTCGCTACCACGCCGCTCGTGTCGTGGACGGGACTCTTCGCGCCAGCGATCGTACTTGCGATCGAACTGACGCCGCTCCGCTGGTGGCATCTGCTGATAACGCTCGTAGTTGCGCAGCACTTTCTCCCGCTTCTCGTCGGGCATCTTACGCCAGCGTTCGTAGCGCTTGTCGATGTCTTCCCTGCGTTTCGGCGGTAGGTTCTCGTACTCCTGATACTTCTGCATCGTGTCGTAACGTTGTTGCGGGCTGAGACGGTCCCACTGCTGAGCTTGTGCGGGCACGGCAGCAACAAACGGCACGGAAAACAAGAGCAGACCGCCGATCAGCCAGCGGATCGATTTGTCAGCGGTCATCCGGAACGGACATCGTCGAGATGCGCACGCTCGTCCTCGAGACGCACGGCTTGAACCGCTTCAAAGTGCTCGAGGGCTTCGAGGTTCTCGATGACCTCGAGGTACTGGAACTTGTCGGGGACGGTGGCGACATCGGGCGGAGGTTCTTCGACACCCAGCGACACCAGTAACGGCTCGGGTTGGGTGGCTCGCCAGGCCACAACCGTCAACGCCAGAGCCAGGCCGGCGGAGGCCATCGCAAAAGGCCTGAGGAACCATGTCCACGCGCGGGGTACGGCTTCATCTTGACGCCGCGTGGCGTTGAGCTGGCGTCGAAGGCCCATACGCAGGGCGGCGACGTCGACGGGAGACTCCAGGAGTCGAGCCGGCAGTGTCTCGGTTTGCCAGCGGATCGCTTGGCGCAGCCGTTGTGCCTCGCGTCCACACGATGAGCAGTCGGCAACGTGTCGTGCGACCACCTGCTCGTCGGTGGCGGGGAGCTCGCCGTCGATCCACGCGGTCAACGAATCCGAAATGGAATCACATCGGGTTGTCATAGCTCACCGCCTGATCCGAGCTTGTTTCGCAGAGTCAGCGTTGCGCGATGGATAAGGCTCTTCACGGCCGACACGGAACATGTGATCGTTTCTGCAACCTCTTCGTAGCTCATGCCTTCCACTCGAGCCAGGAGCAACGCGGCGCGTTGTTGCGGCGGCAGCCCTTCGAGGGCGCGTCGTATTGTACCGACGGCCTCGCGGCTCAACAAGGCATCCTCCGCGCTCTGATCGGGATTGTCGAGCATTGCAGTCTCCATGGACACCTCCCTCGTTGGTGTATCGAGATCGACTCGGAGCTTGTGCTCCGGGCGGCGGACCTCGCTAAGGCAGGCGTTCGTGGCGATGCGATAGAGCCAGGTCGTGAACTTCGCGGTCGGGCGGTAGTTCGAGCGGTTGCGGTAGACTTGCATGAAGACATCCTGAGCCAGCTCTTCGGCACGCGCCTGCGACTTGACGAATTGTCTTGCGAACCTCACCACGGCGGCGACGTGCTTCTCGAACAGCCGGTCGAACGCGTCGTCGTCGCCGCGTTGCACCGCAAGCATCAGCAGCACGTCGGGATCCGCTGAGGTGCTCACTACTTATCCCTCCGAACGCTTCGAATCATGGAAAGTTTCGCGGTTTGCCGGAACAGAACCGCACTTTGGGAAGGCGCCCGAGGGGGGGCAAAGAGACGGTTTTAGCGACTTCGCTTGCGAGCGCTCTGGCGTTTGGGTGCCGTCTTTCGGGCTGCGCTCTTCTGGCCTTTTCCGGATTTGGCCGGACGTTGCGACGATGGACGTTTGGAGAGCCGCGTCGCCTGTTTGGCGGCGCGCGCGGGCGATTTCTTGGCCGCCTTGGTGCCCACCGCCTTTGGGCGGCGAGAAGCAGAAGCTGCCGATTTTGAAGGAGATGTTGAGCGAGAGGAGCGGCCGGCGGGCGGTTTGTGGTTGCCGCGGACCACCTGGTATTTCACCTTGCTCTCGAGCTGGCCAAACAACATGTTCAGCCGGTCCGGATCGTGGCGGCGTAACGCCTCCTCGATCCTTTGCCGGTGGTCATCGAGATAAGTGATGACGAACGTGCGTTTTTGCAGGTGAATCCGTTCGGGCACCCTGGCGCGCGATTGCACCAATCGCGCGATCTCTTTGAGGATATTCACGTCCACACGCGCCAACTTCCCCCTCCTGACAGCCCCTTTTTCGCCACCACGGCTGCGCCTTTTTACCACGATTGGTCACGCTGGCAAGGGCAACACCGGGTGCGGCAACGCACGCAGAGGGTCCTTGCCCCGGGTTTGCGCCACCAAAAGTCTGGATTTGTGTCGGGACTTGGAGGGCCGGATTACTCCGCGATCGATCAAGCCCGCCCTCGGCGGCGCTGCTCGCGGTCTTCCTGTTCCGATTTGCATTCGAAGCACAGAGTCGTAACAGGTCGCGCCTTCAAGCGGTCGACGCCGATCGGTCCGCCGCACTCCTCGCACAGGCCGTAGCTGCCATCTTCGATTCGCTCCAAGGCCTCGTCGATCTTGGTCAGCAACTTCCTTTCGCGATCGCGGATGCGCAACATCGCGTTGCGGTTGGATTCGAGGGAGGCGCGGTCTGTCGGATCCGGAAAGCTCTCTTTGGGTGCAGTCATGCCGCCGACAGTTCTCTCCGCTTCAGCGAGCAGCTCCTTTCGGCGTACCGCCAGCAACTCCTGGAACTCTTTCAGCTCATGCGAGTCCACGCGCGTCCTCCAAATCTTCGCGTTCCTACCACCGGGGTATGCACCTGTAAAGGTGCGACGATTCACCTTGCTCAAGGAGCAGCACGTCGATACCATCGGCAGTCGTGCGCACGACGACGCACATGCTTGATCCAGGTGTTCGCGAACCTGTCGAGGTGCTCAATTCCATCGACGGCGTAACCACTCGCGCCAGCTGTGAGGGACAAGGCAGCGCGCCACTGCATCCGCATTCGGCGCTCGCATACGTCACCTTCAAATACCCTCTGCCGCCGCGGTTCCAGGAGTTTCTCATCACCGAGCTCGGGATGATCGGGAGAGTCGACGACGATGCGATCTATTGCCGCTGGCCACCCGAGAATCGCCAGTTCCTCGAGCTCCTCGGGATAGCCGCGAAACGCTACAAGCAACGCAACCGCACGGCGCTCCGCAGTGCGCTCGTCGCTCCGCTGTCCGAGCTTCAATCACATCTTCTCTCCTTCAGTGCCGGGGGGAACGAAGCGGTGATCACTGCGTGTCGAACGTGCTCGAGGCTCGCCGTCGGACCGCACAGCTGCCGAAGCAGCGTGGCGATCTCGCGCTGGGCACCCGCTTCAGCGGACGCGATCTTCCGTGATTTCGTCGAGCTGCCGGACAACCGGCTCGAGGAGGACCTCGTTGCGGCACTGGGCACCGCCGAGCTGCAATGCCGAACGAATCGGGGCGATTTCGGCCCTGCCTTTCGCCGCCGCTGGGGTCACTATCACCGCCTGCGCCGGCGCCAGGAGATCATCGCCGCGCTGCGCTGCGGCGTTCAGCAACTGCGACGGGCGGGCAAAGATCTCGATGTCCTCTTCGACGCCCACCACGCCCGCGTCACATGGCGCCCACGCTCTCGCAGGGTCAAATCGTAGCGACGGACGATCGTGAGGTTTCGATGGCGCGGTGGGCGAACTCGCGTGCCCAGCGGTCGGCGGCAAGTAGCGTTTCCAGGTCGTTCGCCGCGGCGCGCGAATGCGCCTCGACGGCACGTTCGAGCAGCTCCGGAATCTGGGTGAAGCGAACCCGGTCAGCCAGAAATGCAGCCACCGCGATCTCATTCGCCGCGTTGAGCACAGCCGGCACGGTGCCGCCGGCGCGCAAGGCTTCGTATGCCAGACCGAGGCAGCGGAACTTGCCGGTATCGGGTCGATGGAATTCCAGATCCGACTCCGCCGGAAGATCCAGAGAGGGCAGATGTTCCAGCGGCAGGCGCCGCGGATATGCCAGGATGTACGAGATCGGAATCGTCATGTCGGCGATTCCCAGCTGAGCAATGACCGACCCGTCGATGTACTCCACCATCGAATGAACGATGCTCTGGGGATGAATGACGACATCGATTTGATCGGCGGGAAGACCGAACAGCCAATGCGCTTCGATCACCTCGAGTCCCTTGTTCATCAACGTCGCCGAATCGATGGTGATCTTGTCGCCCATCTTCCACGTGGGGTGCTGCAACGCTTCGGCGCGGCTGACACGTGCCAGCTCCTCCGCAGGACGACGCAAGAACGGTCCGCCGGAGGCCGTGAGGATGATGCGGCGTACATCGTCCGCTTCGTGTCCGCGCAGCGCTTGAAAGATGGCGTTGTGTTCACTGTCGATCGGGAAGAGATGCACACCGGCTGCGCGGGCGGTGCGGGTCATCAGCTCACCGGCGACGACCAACGCCTCCTTGTTGGCGAGGGCGACATCCTTGCCGGCTGAAAGCGCCCGAAGCGTCGGCAAGAGTCCAACCGCCCCGACCAGGCCGGCAACCACCAGGTCGGCATTCACATCGGTAGCGACAGCCTCGAGGCCTTCGCCTCCCGCAAGGATTTCACCATGATAGTCGGGCAATCGACGCCGCAATTCGATTACCGATTCGGGGTCACCGACCGTCACCAGGCCCGGATTGAATGTCCTGACCTGGTTGGCCAGGCGCTCGACGTTCTTGCCCGCTGCCAGCGCCGTAACCTCGAACCGTTCGGGAAACCTCGAAGCGATGTCGAGGGTCGTCACGCCGATCGAGCCGGTGCTGCCGAGGACTGCGATGCGCTTCATGACCACCAGCGTGAGCCTATCACGAACGTGGATACCGGCGACAAGTCAGCCGAAGCCGACCGCGCAGGCGCGTTGGCGAGCAAGGTCACCGGACATCGGCTGTTGCCGTGCGGCCCGCGGACGCGACGGAATTCGCAGCGTCTGGCCGTTGCGGATTTGATTGGCGTTCCGCAGTCCGTTCTGACGCATGATGGCGCCGACCGTCGTGCCGTAGCGCCTGGCAAGGCGTCCCAGAGTATCCCCTTTGCGAACCCGGTGGACGACGTACCACTGTTTCTGCCGGTCGTGTTTTTCGGCAGCGGTCAAGCTGGCATAGGCACGGTCGAACTGCCGTGCAACCTGGCGCGTTAGCCAGAGCCGATAACCTTTGGGTACGTAGAGATCGCCGGACACGACGCGCTCGGAGAGCGCTGGGTTCATTCGAGCGAGCTCCGTGCGAGAGACGCCGAGCCCGTTCGCCAGGGCAGAGAAGCGCACGTAGTGCGGGAGCGTGACACTGCGCCAATTGCGCACGGGCGCCGGCCTCACTGCGCCAAAGAAAGTGCCAGCGTTGCGCTCGACTTCCAGCGCTGCAAGAAACTCGGGAAAGAAGTTTTTCGAGGCGAAACCAAACGAACCGCCGTCGTAGCGTTGGATGATCTTGACGATGTCCGTCGTGCCTACTTGCGTGACGGCTCGCGCCATACCGCCGCGACCGTGATTGTATGCGGTGATCGCCAACGGCCAGGATCCCAGCGCTTCGTAGTCAGCCCGCAGGTGCCGAGCCGCGGCTTCCGTAGCGACAATCGGATCGCGCCGCGCATCGACGGCTTCGTCGATGCGCATGTACAGCCGTCCGGTCGCTGGCATGAACTGCCAGATGCCCGCAGCGCCGACGCGCGAGTAGGCATCGAGGTTGAATCCGGACTCGATCAACGGCAGGCGCGTCAGCTCTACCGGCAGCCCCTCATCGCGAAAGATCCTCTCCATCTCCGGCCACAGCGAATGCGCCACTTCGATCGCTCTGTGAAACTTTTCTGCCAAACCAGTCTGCGCCCGTAGCCTCTCCTTGCTCGCGGCTTCGCGTAGAAGGCGGCGCGATGCACCCCGCGGAAAGAGCTTCGCAACCTTCAGTTCTTCCGCGTTCAGCGATGCCGAGCTGACACCGACCTGCTGCAGCCGCGTCAGGACATCACGGACCCTGTCGAGCTCGTTGTCGACGCGATCCCGTCGTAGCCTTTCGGCAACTACCGGCGAAACGCCGGCAGCATCAAGGTAGGAGAAATCGAGGACGGAGTAGACTCGGTTCAGATCCTCACGGTCGTGAATCACCACGTGATTGCTGGTATAGATGGTGAAGACGTCCTTCCAAAACTGGACCTGTTCCTCGAGCCCGGCAGGGTATGGGATTGCCGAGCGCCTTGGCGCGTCGGCACCTGCGTTCACCGCGTAGGGGCTCATCACCCACCAGAAAAACACAGCAAACGCACGGATTCTGCCCCGATTTCCCCTCAACCACACCTTCATGCGCCACGCTCCAGGGTGACGGCTCGCCGATCATGCTGCGGCCATGGCCTCACAACGCACCTGCCTCGAAGTAGCCGCGGCTGTCGTGCGAGTCAACGCCCGCGACAACGGTCGACGGCTGAATCACTACTGTTGCTCAGCACGTTGACCACAGTCGCTGAGGTGCTTGCGCGGAAGCGTCACGATGAACGTCGTGCCGCGCTCCGGATTGGAGTCGACAGCGATCCGGCCTTGATGTCGTTGGACAATCGCATAGCACACAGCCAACCCCAGTCCGGTTCCCTGCCCGACGTCCTTGGTAGTGAAGAACGGTTCGAAAATCCGGGCGGCGACTTCAGGCGTCATGCCGGCTCCGTCGTCGCGAATCGCTACGCGCACGCGATCAGCGTCCGACGGATCGCTGTCGACGGAAGAGACGTCGATTTCAATGCTACCGGCTCGTTCACCGATCGCATCGATCGCATTGGCAAGGATGTTCATGAACACCTGATTGATCTGGCCCGGCAAGCATTCCACGTCGGCGTTGTCGCAGTAGCGCTTCTGAACTTCGATACGATTCTTCAACCGATGCCCGAGCAGACCGATAGTGCTGTCGAGCCCACGCCGGAGGTCCGCCGTGCGCCACTGTGCAGCTTCATCGTTGCGCGAAAACACCCGCAACTCGCCGACGATCTCTTTGCTTCGACGCGCTCCTTCCTCGCAGTCATCGAGTAGCGCCGGCAGGTCGGCGAGAACGCGTTCGAGTCGCAATTCGGCATGGGCACGCTCGATGCGCGCCTTCTCGTCTGCCGATAGGTCGACCGTCGCATACACTTTCAGCCCGGAATGTAGGCGATCCATGGACTTCCGCAGATGCTCGACGTTGGCAGAAATGAAACTGATCGGGTTGTTGAGCTCGTGGGCGACGCCGGCGACGAGTTGACCGAGACTGCGCATTTTCTCCGAATGGACGAGACGGGTTTCGGCCTCTTTGAGCTTGTCGTAGGCCGCCTGCAGCGAAGCGAGCGCCCCGGTCAATCTGAGATTCTTTTCGGCGAGATCTTCCTCACTGGAGCGCAACCGCCGGCCGAGATAGCCGCCGACGTAGACCAGCAGGCCGAGGCAATAGAGGAGAAACGCTGCCCACATCGACCTGAGGATCGCGCCGTCGGCAGCGACAGCCTGCGCCTGTGTTCCTCCTGTGACGGCAAGCCCCGTTGTCCAGGCGACCACGGCGATGCCGGCGCTGGCCACAGCAACACCGGCATCCACCAGCATCGCCGTGGCGACGACCTGGACGAAGTACATCATCAGGAACGGGCTGACGACGCCGCCAGTATTCACGACGACGTACGTGATCAGAATATGGTCGATAGGAATGGCCAG
>Ga0187892_10006718_pt1 | contig 16896 bp, 16 predicted proteins | sample MA1701073metaG_FD_139345 | JGI IMG/M metagenome (GOLD analysis project Ga0187892, IMG submission 139345) | Bio-ooze microbial communities from a basaltic lava cave in the Kipuka Kanohina Cave System on the Island of Hawaii, USA - MA170107-3 metaG ... | reverse complement strand
GGCAGACCGCGAGACACCCCCGATGAGGAAACTACCGACTGGAGAGCCGTGTGCGGGAAAACCGCACGCACGGTTCGGAGGGCGGGGAGGACGCGAGCCCTTCCCGACCCCTATTTTAACTGGTCCATTCGGAAAAGAACTTCCGCTTTCGAATACTTCTCCGGGACCAGTCGATCCAACTTGCACCTCGTCGATATCGAAATCGTCGAGCTGCCAAAAGTTGGGGATAAGCGGTACAACTCTTCTAGCTTGATTGGTGAATTCACCCTCATCGGAAATAAAGGCATCATCAGTCACGCACCGCCACTTGTTGAGCGGTCCCATTGTGTCCATTAGATCAATAATGGCCTCTTGGTTGTCACTATTTGCAGTCAGTTCTACTCGCCAGTTTGACATGGTGTCGTCCCTCGGCCTTCCGGATAGTAGATTTTCGGTTGAGCTTAGTGGTCTTGAATTATGGAGAGCGATCGCGAGCACTAGTCGGCACGAGCCACTCGGAAGGAAGCGTCGCGATGCCGTACGCCGTCGCCCGGAGACCGCCGCTCCCGAGGAGGCCGCGCGTGATGTTGTCGAGCCAGATGCTCTGGCCCGCGTCGTGAAGCCGTCGGGTCCCGTTCATGGTTCCTCCAGCCCGCCCCCCGGCGAGTGCCAGCCGCCGACCTCGGCCGTGAGGCGCTTGGCCTCGGCCGGTCCCCAGGAGCCGGGCTCGTAGGTGTGGACCGGGGTCGTGCCACCGAGGATAGGCTGCACGATCGCCCATGCAGCCGCGACGCTGTCCTCGCGCGCGAAGAGCGTCGGATCGCCCTCCATCGCTTCGCCGAGCAGGCGCTCGTAGGCATCCATCGTCTCTCCATTCGGTTGGTGAACGACCCGGAGCTCGGTCGGATCGGTGGTCATCTCCTCTCCCGGTCGCTTCACCCGTGCGCCGATCGCGATCGTCACGTCGGGGTTGAGACGGAAGCGTACGTAGTTCGTCTCGTGCGGACAGAGCTTGCTGAGCGGGGGCCGCCGGAGCGTGACCAGTACCTCGGTGGTGGTCGCGGCCAGGCATTTGCCAGCCCGGATGAAGAACGGCACGCCGTCCCAGCGCCAGGAGTCGATGTGCAGGCGCACGGCGGCGAACGTCTCGACGTTCGAGTCGGGCGCGACGCCCTCCTCCTGACGGTAGCCACGGAACTGCCCCCGCACCAGGTCCTCGGCGCTGAGCGCGCGGATCATCCGGAAGACCTTCACCTGCTCGTCGCGGATCGACTCATGGTAGGTGATCGCCGGCGGCTCCATGGCGAGGAAGCCTACCACCTGAAGCATGTGGTTCTGGATGACGTCCCGGATCGCGCCCGCCTCCTCGTAGAACCGCCCCCGCCCCTCCACGCCGAACCGCTCGGCCATCGTGATCTGCACGCTCTCGACGTAGTTGCGGCTCCAGATCGGCTCGAGGAATGTGTTCGCGAAGCGGAAGAGGAGGAGGTTCTGTACCGGCTCCTTCCCCAAGTAGTGGTCGATGCGGAAGATGGACGACTCGTCGAACACACCGTGCAAGGTCGTGTTCAGCGCCTCCGCCGATGGCAGGTCGCGACCGAACGGCTTCTCCAAAACCACGCGCGCTCCGCGCGCGCAGCCCGACCGGGCCAGCCCCTGAACCACCGTTGGGAACAGGCTCGGCGCGATGGCGAGGTAGTGGAGCGGCCGTGTGGTGTCGCCGAGCGCCTTGCGCAGGTCGGTGTATGTCGCCTCGTCCTCGTAGTTGCCCTCGACGAAGCGGAGCCGGCTCGTGAGCTCTGCGAAAGCGGTCTCGTCCACGCCCCCGCCGTGCTGCTCGATGCTCTCGCGGGCGCGTGCTTTGAGGCGCTCGAGCGTCCAGCCGCTCCGCGCTACCCCGACGACGGGAACCTTGAGATGGCCGCGCCGGGCCATCGCGTGCAACGCCGGGAAGATCTTCTTGGCGGCGAGATCTCCGGTGACGCCGAAGAAAACGAGCGCATCGGAGTGGGGCGCACTCATCTCTGCGGTTCTTTCTCGATGTGGCCGCCGATGTCGGCCACGTTCAGGTCGTACTGGTAGTACTCCGGGTTGCGGAGCGGCGTCGTCTCCGCGTCCACCGCCCGGACGCGCCTCCCGACGTTCGCGTGCCGCAGAACGTTGAAGCCCTCGGCGTAGGCTGCCATCAGCCCGTACTCGATACCGTTGTGCGCCATCTTGACGAAATGCCCGGCACCGTTCGGGCCGCAATGGAGGTAGCCCTGCTCGGCCGTGCCGGCCTTGTTCGCGCGACCGGGCGCCCGAGACCGATCATGTCGACTTGCATGCGCACCTCCGGAGGCGTTGCATCGCGGCTCGGACGCCGGCCGGATCCTCGAAAACGGCGGAGCCAGCCACCAGCACTCGCGCCCCCGCCTCGACCACTAGGGGCACGGTCGCGGGGTGGATGCCGCCGTCTACCTCGAGCTCGCACGCGGGCCGGACGCGGTCGATGAGCTCACGGATGCGACGGATCTTGGGAACGGTGCTGGCGATGAAGTCCTGTCCGCCGAACCCCGGATCCACCGTCATTACGAGGACGAGGTCGAGCTCGGACAGCACCTCCTCCAGCACCGCGGCGGGCGTGGCGGGGTTGAGCGAGAGGCCCACGCGCTTGCCGAGCTTCACGATCGATTCGAGCGTGCGGTGGAGGTGGATGGCTCCTTCCACGTGCACGGTGAGCCCGTCCACCCCCGCGTCAGCGAAGGCCTCGAGATAGCGGTCGGGCTCGGCGATCATGAGATGGGCCTCGAGCGGAAGGCGAGTCACCCGGCGAAGGGAGCGCACGACCACCGGACCGATCGTGATGTTCGGGACGAAGTGCCCGTCCATCACGTCGACGTGGATCCGATCGGCGCCCGCCGCTTCCACCTCGGCGACCTGCTCGCCGAGGCGCGCGAAGTCGGCGGAGAGGATCGATGGCGCGAGGGCAATCGCGCTCATCGACCGCGCCCGGAGCCGGCAAGATCCTTCACCGCGTCGGCGATGTGCTTCGCCGAAATCCCCGCCGCCTCGAGCAGCTCGGCGGGCTTACCCGATCCTGGCATGGCGCGCACCGCGAGATGCCGGAAGCCCACGATCTCACCCGTGACGCCGATCTCCGCGAGCGCGGCCAGCACCGCGTCGCCGAGTCCACCCTCGGCCCAGTGGTCCTCCACGACGCAGAGTCGCCCGCCGGTGGCTCGCACCGCGTCGACGAGAGCGACAGCATCGATCGGCTTCACCGAGTACGCGTCGATCACCCGGACCTTGATCGTCGCCTTCAGCTGATCGGCGGCCTTGATCGCCTCGTGGACCGTGATGCCCGCCGCGATCACGGCGACGGCGTCGCCCGGCTGCCCGCCACGCACGATGCGGCTTCCGCCGAGGCGGAACTCCTCGAGACGGTCGGTGTAGAGGATCGGCGTCTTCTCGCGTGTCGTCCGGATGTAGCTGATGCCCTCGCGCTCCGCCATGAGGCCGACGAGCCGCGCGGTCTGGTTCGCGTCGCACGGGTAGAGGACCGTGCTCCCGTGGACCGCCCGCATCATCGCTAGGTCCTCGAGGGCCATCTGTGATGGGCCGTCCTCGCCGATCGATACGCCCGCATGCGAGCCCGAGAGGCGGATGCTCGCGCGCGAGATCGCCGCCATGCGAACGAAGTCGAACGCGCGGGTCATGAACGCGGCGAAGGTCGATGCGAACGGGACGAGCCCGACCACCTGCATGCCGACGGCGGCCGCGACCATCTGCTGCTCGGCAATGTACATCTCGAAGAAGCGATCGGCGGCGGTCTGCTTGAAGTCCTCGGCATGCGTCGAGTTGCTGACCTCCGCGTCGAGGACGACCACGTCGCTGCGCGCCGCGCCGAGCGCCGCGAGCGCCTCGCCATACGCCTTCCGGGTCGCGAGAGGCTCGGTGTACGTCTTCCACTCGGGCTTCCGGGGCGCCGGGCGTATCGGCGCCTGCCATGGACCGGGCTTCAACGTCGGAAACGTACGCGCTGGGACGTCGCCGATCGCCGCGAGCGCTTGCTTCGCCTGCGGCCCATCGAGCGCCTTGCCGTGCCAGCCTTCCTTCTCCTCGAGAAAGGACACGCCCCTGCCCTTCACGGTTTTGGCGACGATCACGGTCGGCCGCGCGGCGCTCCGCGCCCGGCCGAACGCATCGTCGATCGCTGCCAGATCGTGGCCGTCGATCACGATCGGGTCGCAGCCGAACGCCTTCACCCGTGCGGCGTAGGCGTCGAGGTCCCACTCGAGTTCTGTCGGGCCGCGCTGCCCGAGCCGGTTGACGTCGAAGATCGCGGTGAAGTTGGACAGGCGCTCGTGACCCGCGTGGTCGAGCCCCTCCCAGATGGAGCCCTCGGCGAGCTCGCTGTCGCCGGTGAGCGTCCACACGTGGTAGGGCGCGGCGAGCACGCGCTGGCCTGCGAGGGCAATCCCAACGGCGATCGGCAGACCCTGCCCGAGCGATCCCGTGGCGACGTCGATCCATGGGAGGACCGGCGTCGGATGACCTTCGAGGCGGCTCCCGAGCTTGCGGAACGTCATGAGCTCGGCGTCGGTGATGGCACCGGCCGCGCGGAGAAGCGCATAGTTCAGCGGCGATGCGTGGCCCTTGCTGAAGATCAGGTGATCGTTCGCGGGGTCCTTCGGCTTCGCCCAGTCATAGCGGAGATGGCCGGTGAGGAGGACAGCCATCAGATCGGCGGCCGACAGCGATGACGTCGGATGGCCGGAGCCCGCGGCCGTCGAGCAGCGGATCGAGTCGGCGCGTAACTGGCGCGCGAGGGCCGCGTAGAGATCGATGTTCCGGCGCGTCATGGGGTGGGGTATGGGTATAGATTCTTTTACCGTGACGTCTTTGCATTTGGCAAAAAAGTTCGTCTGGCATTTGGTTGGGGCTAGGGCCGCCCTAGGAAGGAAGAATAAACGCCCTTTTTTGCCTTTGAAAGAAAAAGGGTACCGATGGCCCAGTGAGTTGTCAAACGCGGCAGTCCTTGCACAGGATGTCTAATATTCGGGGATCCCCATCAGCCTCTCTCAGCGGTAGTCATAATGTCTAGACCTTTGTTACGGGCGGTCGGCGACAGCCCCTGGCGGCAGGCATTCCGGCAGGTCAAGGCGCGCCACGCCGACCCGGTTGTCGGCCATCCCGTAGTAAACGTCGAAGCAATCCGGCGAGCCGAGATCGTCGCGCCGATCGATGGCGGTGGGAAACACGACGTTGGCGACCGTCCCTTGGCGTTCCTGCGGCAACTCCGGCGTCAGCACTGGCTCCTGCGAACGATAGCGGATAGAGCGCGGATGCTCCTCCTCCGAAAGCACCAGGACCCCAGCCGAGTAGCGCAGTTTGCGTGCGGATTCGGAAAGGTCCGAAAGCTCGCTGACGCCATGGTAAATGGTCAGCCAACCGTGCCGGGTCAGAATGGGCGGAGGGCCGCCGCCGATTTTGAGCCGCTCCCAGGGCGCCACCGGAGTGGCCAGCCGGTGATGGGAGCCAAAGTGGCAGAGGTGATACGGATCACAGTCCTCCATGGCCGTTGAGCAATAGGAAATCCAGATGCTTTCGCGATGAAGATCCACCAAGCGGGACGCAGGGTGGCACGCCGTTTCCTCCGGACGAGTCCCGGGAAAGAGCGGCCGGTGGAGGATGGCCATGGACGGTTGTCCGGATGGATCTGGAATGGCGACAGGGAAGACGCTGGCGTCCTTATTGTCCACGCCGTCAAACTCAATGCCGTCATACGGCCGGAAGGTAGCCAGCCCCAGGCGCTGCCAGCGGAACAGGTCTTCGGATATCGCCAGGGCAATCCGTGGGCCTTCCGGCGAAAGCGCCGTGTAAGTCATTACGTAGCGCCGGAGCGGTTCGACAAACGTGATACGCGGATCCTCGCAGCCGCCACTACCGTCGCGTCGCCGCTCGTAATCCGCTTCGGGCTCCAGCGCAATACCGAGCCGCTCGACGCCCGTCGGGTCGCCGGCCTCATTAAACCGCACGCGTGCGATGCCGATGCGCGAGTAATTGCCCCGCGCGACCAGCCGCGGGAAGAGGTAAAGCTGACCATCAGGGCCACGCGCGGCAGCTGGGTTCAGGACGCCTTCGGCCTCCAGCGGAATGCCCGGCTCCGGCTCCATCACCAACCCAAGGCGCTGCAGCTGAAATCCAGGCATCGACTCACCTCACAAACGTCACGTTTGTTGAATACAATCCAAACAAGCGATGATTGCCTCGCTAACCCGCTTAGTCTCATTGGGATCTCTGACTTGGATAGAAACAACGCCTGCTTCCTTGGCCGGATAGTCGTTGCCACCAGGGAACAACGCATCCCCTATAAAAATCATCTCTTTAATTGTAATGCCAAGGATGTCTCGGAGTTTTCTGATACCGTAGGCTTTGTCAATGCCAGGCTTTGTGACATCAACAGATGTCGTGCCACCCAGGCGGACGAAAAAGTCAGGAATAATGGTTTCAAGGATTGCTTTGATTTTCTTCCGCTTGGCGAAATCCGGGTCCCATTTTTTCTTTTCTTCAATGGGGGCCTGCTGACCTAATGCCGAGAATGTAATCTGACTGCCCCGGTCTTCAATCACTTCTCCCCAGTGCTTTCCTGACTTGAAACCCGACAATTCAAGCGCCTTATTCAGAGAACTGATGATGGTCTCCTTTTCGTTCTCGGTGAAGTCTTCTGAATAGATCTTTTCCCAAGCTCCTTCATAGCGGAAGAACTTTGTTCCACATGTAGGGAGGAGAGATAGATTCTCCAGGCGTTGGTCATGGGGAAGATTGGAGAGCAGTTGTTTTTCGAACTGTGGCCAATTGCCTCCGGAAATGACGGCCACTTTGACGATGCTGAGAAGGTCACGCAGAAGTACTGACATTTCGGCATCAAGAGACGCTTTGCTTTCGGCAAGCGTACCATCCAGGTCGAAAACAATTAGCTTTTTCATTGTTGCTTATTCCGCATTCGGCGCACCTTATAACAACCTCACTGTACCCCGCGGCGGACAGACACACGCTCCGACCACAGCCGGCAAGAGCAGCACGTCGCTTTTTCCGACGGTATAAATGGCGCCATTGTGCTTCAGTTGCCCATCGCCGTCGATGCACACCAGCACGCGGCGGCGCGCCTGCCGCACCGACAGTGAATAGCGATTCTCCGCGGAGTCGCCACAACCTGAAATGTTCACAATGGAAAAGTCGCTCGCGCAGCTCTGGCGTCGTCGGTTCCACCACCGGCGCGGTTCGCCACCCTGGTCGTTGCTTGCCCAAGGCCAGATGCTGATTCCAGCGGAGCAGTGCTTGATGGCCGCATCCATTTCGAGCCACTGGGGCGCGGTTGTTTCCCGGCGACGATCACATTCATATGGAGGCGGCTTTCAAACGCTGGCTAGAGTGCGCATCGCATCGTCCCAAGCACACGCTGCCGAGATCAGAGCACGGCGGCGGGCTGATGCTGCTCATAGGCTGGAAGGCGCGCTTCGCAGCGGCCATGCTCGGTCTCTTCATCATCCCAACGACGCTCGTCTTCCGCACATTCTGGTGCGGCGATCCCGAGGCGGCACTGGACCAAATTATCCAGTTTTCAAAGAACCTGGCGATGATGGGGGGCATGCTGTACATTGTGGTCCACGCCCCGGACCGCTGAGCCTGGATAGGAAATGAGCGGGATTTGTGGGGGTCTATCGCGTCATCGGACGCCAAAACGCAACGGCTTATGTTGGTCAGCAGCTTGGGTAACGACGCTCAACAGGCTTGTGAAACTCTCGCCCAGCAGTACCGCACCCTGCTGGAGGTGTCGGAGTCCATCGCCGCCCACCGCGACCTGGGAGAGCTCTTTCACGAGCTCGCCCAAAGCTTGCATCGTGTGGTCCGCTTCGACCAGATGCGGCTGACCCTGCACGATGCGCAGCGGAACATCATGCGCGTGCACATCCTGGAGGGGCGCGATCGGTGCAGCGATCCCTTAACTTGTCAGGAACTGCCGGTGCAGGATTCTCCCGGGGGTTGGGCCTGGCAAACGCAACACCCTCTCGTGGTCTCGAACCTTGAGAACGAGACCCGCTTCCCCCGCGTGACTACCCTCTTGCGCCAGCAAGGCGTAAATTCCTTTTGCGTGGTCCCGCTCACCACGGCACAGCGCCGGCTGGGTGCGCTCGTATTCGCGAGCTTGCAGGAAGCCGCCTACGATGAAGTCGATCTACAATTCCTGCAGCAGGTGGCCAAGCAGGTCGCGGTCGCCGTGGACAACGCCCTGAACTATCAGAGTATACAGCGCTATCAGCAGGAACTCTCCCGCGAGCGCGACCACCTGCGCCTGCTGCTCGAAGTGAACAATGCGGTGGTCTCCAACCTCGAGTTGAAGCCGCTGTTTGCGGCCATTACCGCGAGCCTTCGCAAGGTGATTCAGCACGAATACACGAGCCTGGCTCTCTACGATGCCGACAGCCACCGACTGCGATTGCATGCCCTGGATTTTCCCGAAGGCAAGGGTTTGATCCACGAGGGCCTCCAAGCCCCGATCGACGACTCACCCGGGGGCCTCGCCTTTACGACGCGCGAACCGGCTTTAGTGAATGCCAAAGATCTCGAAGGGTTTCATTCGGAGTTCGTCCAGCAGTTGAGGGCCGAGGGTGTCCGGTCGGTCTGTAGCCTTCCGCTCATCACCCCGAGCCGCATCCTCGGAACCTTGAACCTGGCCAGTCTGCGTGATGGGAACTTCGCGCAGGAGGATGCGCAACTGTTGAGTCAGGTAGCCAGCCAGATCGCCATTGCCTTGGAAAATGCCCTGGCCTTTCGCGAGATCGATGAGCTCAAGAACAAGCTCGCGGAGGAAAAGCTCTATCTCGAAGACGAGATCCGCAGCGAGTACAATTTTGACGAGATCATCGGCGAGAGCGCGGCGCTCAGGCGCGTCCTGAAGCAGGTGGAAACCGTCGCCCCAACCGACTCCATCGTACTGATTCTGGGGGAGACGGGGACCGCGCCATTTCCTTGAGTTAGGTGATGTCTGCACGGTCGGACCCTGGCTGGATCAAGGATTGCCGATGAAGGTATATAGCTTTTTCGCGTACCGGGTACTTTCCCGATGCCGAGAAGGCCAAGGTTCCCTGTTGACACAGGGTTATCGGTTTAGATCTGAAGGAGGTATTGGTTATGAAAACGGAACCCTGGTGCACCCGAAACAACAGGCGGCGGTGGAGGCGTTGGGCGTAGAGCTTGCCCAGATCCTGTTGAAGCTCGCCTGCCAAGCCTTGATCCCCGAGCAGGCGGAACGGCGGCACGATCTCACCCGTATCAGGTGAGCATCTCACGAACCGGTAGTTGTCTTATGGGCGCATCATAGCCCCAATTAGGAGGTGGAATATGGAAACCGTTAAGCAGGTGTTGCGCGTGCACGAAAGCGCCTCTACCCATTGGGTGGGTGATGGCTTTCACGTGCGCAACCTTTTTCCCAGTAACGACTTGGGCCAACAGATCAGTCCTTTTCTCTTGCTGGACTATGCAGGCCCGACTGATTTCTCGCCGTCAGACAGGCCGCGTGGCGTCGGCGAACATCCCCATCGAGGCTTTGAAACGGTGAGTATCGTTTATCAGGGAGAATTAGCACACCGGGATTCCGCAGGAAATCACGGGACCCTTGGCCCTGGGGATGTGCAATGGATGACGGCGGCTTCGGGGGTTGTGCACGAAGAGATGCAAGAAAGGGGATTCGCGAAGCGCGGCGGCACCGTGGAGATGGTGCAGCTATGGGTAAACCTCCCCAGGGCCTTTAAGATGTCGCCGCCTCGTTATCAAACCCTGCTGAAAGAGCAGATCCGCGTCGTCGATCTACCCAAGCAGGGTGGCTCTGTCCGGGTGATCGCCGGCGACTTCCACGGCATCAAAGGACCGGCCAAGACCTTCACCCCGATCAATCTGTATGACATGCGACTGAAGGCCGGTCATCAAGCCGGACTTACCCTGCCTGGCGGATACAACACTGGGATCTTCCTGCTGAAAGGGAACATTGTCTTGAATGGCGTGCATTCCGTAAAAGAAGCGGAGCTGGCCTTGTTTGCCGCTCCGGGAGAGCGGATTTCAATCGAAGCCAAAAAAGACGCGACATTATTGGTACTCAATGGTGAGCCGATCCACGAGCCCGTCGCGAGAGAAGGTCCCTTTGTGATGAATACCCAAGAAGAGCTCGTGCAGGCCGTGAACGACTACAGGACAGGCAAGATGGGCCATTTGCATTGAGTTGCCATCCAACCTAGCGCGGCAACATAAGCTTGGCCGCCACACGGAAGACTATTTGAGAAAAGGCATGTTGAAAATCACCACTCGGCGTGAAGCCGGGGTTCTGGTCTTCCAGTTGGAAGGCAGGCTGGCCGGGCCCTGGGTGCAGGAACTGGAGATCTGTTGGCGTTCCGCTCTCGACACGCGACAGGGCGACCCCATGCGTGTGGATTTATCCGCAGTCACTTTCATCGACGCGGAAGGAAAGGCGCTCCTGGGGCAGATGTACCAGGAAAGGGCCGAGTTGATAGCCTCGGGGTGCCTAAACAGATGCATCGTCGAAGAGCTCATACAGGCAACGGAGAAGAAGGAGGTGCGATGAAAGGCGGCTGCTGTTCCAGCCGAACGCAAGGTAGGCTTCCGCGCGGTGATCGCGGACTAGTATGACTCATCGTGCGCGAACGCTAAGGCTTGCGCTAAGCCTCCTGACGAGTGCGGTGGGACTGAGTGGGTTAGCAGCCTGCCAACAAGAAGCCGCCGCTCCGCCCGCCACTCCCACCCCGGAAGTTGCCGTTATCACCGTGACGAGTCGAACGGTGGTTGACGAACCCGAATTCATCGGGGAAACCGAGTCCTCCCGCCCCGTGGAGATCCGCTCCCAAGTGACCGGTATCATCAAAGAGCGCCTTTTCCAAGAAGGCCGTGATGTCAAGATGGGTGCCCTGCTCTATCAGATCGATCCCGTGCCCTTCCAGGCCGCCGCGATGAGCGCCAAGGCGATGGTGGCTCAGGCCGAGGCGCGCCTGGTGCAGGCCAAGCAAAACCAGGCTCGCGTTAAACCGCTGCTCGCCGAGCAAGCGGTGAGCCAGAAGGATGTGGATGATGCCGTCGCCGAAGAACTGGCGGCGAAGGCGGCGCTGGAAGACACCAAGGCGCAATTGGTGAAGGCCCAGTTCGACCTCGACAATACCCGCATTACCGCGCCCATCGCCGGGCTGATAGAACGCACCCGGGTCTATGAAGGGCGACTGGTGTCCGCGCAGACTGATTTGCTCACGGTCATCCACCAGGTGGACCCCATGTATGTGACCGTCAGCGTTCCCGAACCCTTCCTGCTCAAACGCTTCAGGGAGCGGACCTTGAAGCGGGTCCAAGGGGCGGGCGTCTATGAATTGCGCGGCGTCATCACCTTTGTGGACGGCACGGTCTACCCCGAAGCAGGGAGGTTGGATCTGCTGGATGTCGGACTGAGCACCGCGACCGGGACCCGCGGCGTGCGGGTGGTCTTCCCCAATCCCGAGCGGGGTGTGGTTCCGGGGGAGCGGGCGTTGCTGCCGGGACAGTTCGTCAAGGTTCGGTTCACGGGATCGGTTCGCACCGGAGTGGTGCTGGTCCCGCAGCGGGCGGTCCAGGTCGGTCCGGAGGGACCCGCGGTCTATGTCATAGGGGAGGGCGGAAAGGCGGAGCTTCGCTCCGTCCAGGCCACAAGCTGGCTCAATAGCCAGTGGCTCATCGAAGGAGGGCTAAGCGAGGGCGAGCGGGTGGCGGTGACCGGTCTGCAATCGATCATGCCGGGGTCGCCGGTGAGAACGGTTCCCTATGTCACCGCTGATGCCGCCTCTCTCGGCAAACCGGTGGACACCGAAACCGGAGGGGTTCAGTGAGCCCCCGCTTCTTCATCGACCGCCCGATCTTCGCCTCGGTCCTCTCCATCGTGATCGTGGTCGTGGGTCTGGTGTCCATGCAAGTCTTGCCCGTGGCCCAGTACCCCGAGATCACGCCCCCGGTGGTGCAGATCGAGGCCGACTATCCGGGCGCGAGCGCCGAGGTGGTGGCTGACGCCGTGGCACGTCCCATCGAAGTGCAGCTTCCGGGTATCGACAACCTCCTCTACTACGACTCGACCTGCACCAACGATGGGCACATGACCCTCCGGCTCACCTTCGAAATCGGGACCGATGTCGATATCGCCGCCGTCCAGGCGCAGAATCGCGAGAAGCTGGCCGAGCCGCAGTTGTCCCCCGAGGTCGTCCGCCGGGGCGTCACGGTGAGAAAAGTATCCCCGGATCTCCTGGGAGTGCTGACCCTGGAGTCCAGCGATCCGCGGCACGATGCCTTGTTTCTCAGCAACTACGCGATCCTGCGGGTGCTCGATAACATCAAGCGCTTGCCGGGGGTGGGGGATGCCTTGGTGTTCGGCGCACAGAGCTACAGCATGCGCTTGATCCTCGATCCGGTTCGGATGGCGCAGCTCGCGCTCACTCCGACCGACATCGCCAACGTCGTCAACGAGCAGAATCGCGATTTTCCCGCCGGTACGGTGGGTCGCGAGCCCGCACCCATGGGTACGGAGCTGACCATTCCGGTGATCACGCGTGGCCGTATGACCGAGGTGAATGAGTTCGAGGAGATGATCGTGAGAGCGCTCCCGAACGGCTCCATGATCCGGCTCAAGGACGTGGCGAGGATCGAGCTGGGCGCCCAATCCTACGACCTCCAGGGGCGATTCAAGGGCAAGCCGACGACGTTTCTCCTGACCTTTCTCTCTCCGGGGGCGAACGCGCTCGATACGGTCAAGCGCATTCGCGCCGAGATGGATGCGCTGTCCAAGAGCTTCCCGCCGGGTGTGAGGTACGACATCCCCTACGACACGACTCGGTTCATCGAGGTCTCGATCCAGGAAGTAGTCCAGACCTTGATTGAGGCCCTGGTCTTGGTCGTGCTCGTCGTCTATCTCTTCCTACAGAGCTGGCGCGCCACGCTGATCCCCATGGTGGCGGTTCCCGTCTCCCTAATCGGCACCTTTGCCGGCATGTACGTCCTCGGGTTCTCGATCAATACCCTGACCATGTTCGGGATGGTCTTGTGCATAGGGCTGGTCGTGGATGATGCGATCGTGGTGGTCGAAAACGTCGAGCGTCACATGGAAAGCGGGCTCTTGCCCAAGGACGCCGCCAAGAAAGCCATGGAGGAGGTCACGGGACCCGTGATCGCGATCGTCCTGGTGCTGGTGTCCGTGTTCGTCCCCACCGCTTTTCTGGGCGGGATCACGGGCCAGCTCTATAGGCAATTCGCCGTCACCATCGCGATCGCGGTCACGATTTCCGGATTCGTGGCACTTACCTTAAGCCCGGCCCTGTGCGCCCTGGTGCTCAAACCCAACCACAAAACAAAGAGAGTTTTCTTTCAATGGTTCAACCGCTTCTTCGAGTGGACGCGGCATCGCTACACCGCGATGGTCGGGATGAACATTCGGCGGGCGGCGCTGGCACTTGGGATCTACGTCGTCGTGATTGGGCTCGCCATCGGGATGTTCGGGGCGCTCCCTTCCGCATTCCTGCCCGAAGAGGACCAGGGCTATTTCATCACCGTGGTCCAGCTGCCGGACGGTGCCTCGAGGCAGCGGACTACGGAGGTCGTGAGCAAGCTTGAACGGTACTATCTCGCCGTTCCGGAGATCCATAGCACCAACGCCCTGGTCGGTCAGAATTTCGTGTTCAGCACCCGCGGCTCCAATACGGCGACCATGTTTACCCCTTTGCGCCTCTGGGATGAGCGCGCGCGCCCGGAGCAACACGTCACGGCGCTCATCGGGAACGCATTCGGGGAATTCGCGAAGATCCCCGAGGCGCAGGTCCTGGCCTTCAACGCGCCCTCTATCCGCGGGCTGGGCGCGACGGGCGGGTTCTCGGTGCAGATCCAGGATCCCGCCGGGGGGGACTTCAAGCGATTCGCCGCCGTCGCCCAGGCGTTCATCGCGAAGGCCAAACAGAACCCGGCGGTCGGGGCCATCGGCACCAGCTTTCGGGTGAGCTCCCCGCGGCTCTCTCTCCACGTGAATCGTGAACGGGCCAAGGCCCTCGGCGTGCCCATTTCCGAAGTCTTCGACACCCTGCAGGCCTATTTCGGTAACCTCTACATCAACGACTTCGTGAAATTCGGCCGGGTCTATCGCGTGCAAACGGAGGCGGAGGCCCAGTACCGTTCGCGCCCGGAGGACATCGCCAAGATCTACGTCCGCGCCCAGAACGAACAAGGCACGTCCATGATCCCGCTCGATACGGTGGTTACGACGGAATTCACGAGCGGGCCCGATCCGGTGACCCACTTCAACGGCTACAACGCCGCCTTAGTATTGGGCGGAGCGGCGCCCGGCTTCAGCTCGGGTCAGGCGCTCGATGCCTTGGAGCGCGCGGCCGAGGAGGTGCTCGTCCCCAAGGGCTATGCGCTCGACTGGAGCGGGATCTCCTACCAGGAGCGCAAGGTGGGAGCGCAATCCGTCGTGGCCTTCGCCTTCGGCCTGCTCATGGTGTTTCTCGTGCTGGCCGCCCAGTACGAGAGTTGGTCGGTGCCCGTGGTCGTGAATCTGGCGGTTCCCTTCGGCATCTTCGGGGCCTTGGCGGCTGTATGGATCCGCGACATTACCAACGACATTTTTTTCCAAATCGGCTTGGTGACGCTCATCGGCCTCTCGGCCAAGAACGCCATCCTGATCGTGGAGTTCGTGAACAAGCGCTATCAAGCCGGATTTCCCGTCGTGGACGCCGCGCTCGAGGGCGCCACGCTCCGCTTCCGTCCGATCATCATGACCTCCATGGCCTTCATCATGGGGGTCACGCCCCTGGTCTTGGCCACGGGCGCCGGGGCCGCCGGCCGGCATTCCATCGGCACCGGTGTATTCGGCGGCATGCTCGCGGAGACCTTCCTGGCTATCTTTTTCACCCCGGTCTTTTTCGTGCTGAACCGGAAGCTCGCCGAGTTTCTCTCCCGTCGACGCACCAAGAGGGAGAGTTCCGTGCCGGCCCAGCCTTCCGCTGGTGGAGGACCTTGAGATGCGCGGCCTCGCAATGGCGAGCGTCGCGCTCATGCTGAGCGCCTGTGCGCTCGGTCCCGACTACGTCCGTCCGGACATCACCACGCCCGGCGCCTACCGTATGGCGAGGGCCGAGGGGGAGTCCATCGCCAATCTACCCTGGTGGCAGCTCCTGCGCGACGACGAACTGCAAAAGCTCGTTCGCATCTCACTCCAGGAAAACAAGGACCTGCACCAAGCACTGGCGAGCATCGACGAATTTCAAGCGCGGCTTGCTATCGCCCGCATAAATTTCGCACCCCAAGTAAGTGGAACGGCCAACGCCCCAGCCCTCGGCCGCATGAACGCAACCAGCATCCCAGGGGCATCCTCTAACTACTTCATCCAGGGTGACCTCTCCTGGGAGATCAACATCTGGGGGCGGGTGCGCCGCGCGAACGAAGCGGCGCGTGCGGACCTCATCGCGCGGGAGGAGAATCGGCGGGCGGTGGTCTTGACGCTCGTGAGCGGCGTCGCGCAGGCCTATTTCGATCTCCGCCAGTTCGATATGCAACTGGACATCGTGCGGTACACCCTGCAATCGTGGGAAGAATCCGTGAGGATCGCCCGGGCTCGGTTGCGGCAGGGCCTGATCCCTAAGCTCGATGCCGACCAGTTCGAGGCGGAACGGGCCAACGCCGCGTCGCGCGCGGCGGAGCTCAAGCGGCAGATGGTACAAAAGGAGAACGAGCTGAACGTGTTGCTCGGGAGGAATCCGGCCCGGATCCCCCGGGGGCGAGCGCTCACCGACCAGATCCTGCCGCCCGAGGTACCCGCCGGCCTGCCTTCCGAACTACTGCAGCGCCGCCCCGACATCCTGCAGGCGGAGCAGCAGCTGACCGCGGCCACCGCCCGGATCGGGGTCGCAAAGGCCGAGCGATTTCCGAAGATTACGCTCACGGGACTCCTCGGCCTGGCGAGCCCGCAGCTTTCCGCTCTCGGGGGCGGTGCCTTTGGATCCGCCGGTCTCGCTTTGGCCGCGCCCCTCGTCAATGCCCAAGCCTTGGGCTTCCAACAGCGGGCGGCTGAGGCCCAAACCAAGCAGGTTCTGGCCCAATACCAGCAGACGATCCTGGTAGCTTTCAGGGAGGTCGAAGATGCTCTCGTCGCGGTGGACACCGCCCGGGAGCAGACCGAGGCGCAAGAGAGTCAAGTGGCCTCGCTACGATCGGCCCTACATCTCGCCGATCTGCGCTACCGCGGTGGACTCTCCAACTACCTGGATGTGCTCACATCCAAGCGGAGTCTCTTTGACGCAGAGCTTGCGCTCACGGCGACCCAGCGCCTGCACTTGGTGTCCATCGTCCAGCTCTACAAGGCGCTGGGCGGTGGGTGGTCGCCAAGCGAGACGCTCCAAAGTATAGGAAGGATACGGTAAAGTGACCGGTAAGAACATGCGGATCACCGGCATTACAGTTTTGATCGGTGCGCCGGACGGAGAAAAGCATGAAGATCCTGTCATTTCTGTTCCCGGGCTTCACTGCGCTTGACTTAATCGGGCCGACGACCGTCTGGGGCCTTTTAGCCAGCGCGGAGTTCCAAACCGTCGCGCGCAAGCTGGAGCAACAGGTTGCACGGGTTCCCCGGCAAAAAACGCCCTTTTGACCGATAGCAAGGACGCGAGAGGGACGGGAACTTGCAAGCGATCAATCCCAGATCGTTTTGACCTGGGTGAGATGAAGAAGAATTTCGATTGGAGGAGCTATGTCAAAGATGCGTGTCGTGCAAGTCAGTCGCCCGAATGGGCCCTTTGAAATTGTTGAACGCGAAATCCCGGAGCCCGGCGTTGGATCGGTGCGCATCAAGGTTGAGGCCTGTGGAATCTG
>Ga0187892_10006717_pt1 | contig 16900 bp, 12 predicted proteins | sample MA1701073metaG_FD_139345 | JGI IMG/M metagenome (GOLD analysis project Ga0187892, IMG submission 139345) | Bio-ooze microbial communities from a basaltic lava cave in the Kipuka Kanohina Cave System on the Island of Hawaii, USA - MA170107-3 metaG ... | reverse complement strand
GTTCTGCTTGGTCACGCGCATGCCCATGACGTCCCGGTAGAACGCGACCATGCGCTCGAGGTCGCGCACGTAGATCCCGACGTGGCCCAGCCCCAGCACTCTCGCCATTGGTCCTTCTCCTTCCTCGTGGGTTAGCGGGAGTCTAGGCGCACCCCGGACTGCGTGTCAAAGGCCTCGCCGGGCGCCGAGCCTCACTCCAGCCGGGCGAGCTCCCGCGCGGCTTCCTCGGCCGCGCCCGCGATCCCGAGCCGGCGCGCCGCCGTCTCCGCGGCGCGCAGCAGCTCCCGGGCCTCGCCGCCGCGGCCGGCCGCGGCCAGCAGCGCCCCCAGCCCGAGACGGCACAGCGCCGCCTGCGGCCGCATGCTCGACTCGTCGGCGATCGCCAGGGCCGTCCGGTACGCGGCTTCCGCGTCCTCGCGCCGCGACACCGGGGCTCGCTGATAGGCCGCGGCCTGGAGCCGGAGGGCTCGCGCCTCGGTGCCGCGCTCGTGCCGCTTGCGCGACAGGTCCACCGCCCGCTCCGCTCCCGCGGTCGCCCGGTCGATCCGTCCCACATGCAGGTAGGCCTCCACCAGCCGCGCGAGGGCGGAGGCCTGGACGTTCACCTGGCGCCGTCGCTCGGCCTCGGCCACCGCCTGCTCGAGCGCCGGGAGGGCATCCGCGCGGCCGAGGAGCACGTGGGCGTGGCTCAAGGCCGCGCTGATGCGGGGCACGTAGACCGGCAGCTCCGCGGCCCGGCAGATCGTCAGGGCCCGGTCGAGCAGCACGACCGCCGTCTCGAGCTCCCCGCGGTCCAGGGCCAGGAGGCCCAGCGGGTAGCAGGCCCACTGGAGAGCCTCGGGCTGGCCGCTCGACTCGGCGAGCCGGACCGCCTCGTTCCCCGTCCGCAGGGCCTCGTCGTACTCGCCCAGCTCGGCCAGGCACCACACCACGTGGCTCCGCGCGAACACGGCCGGCGGGACCGGAAGCCCGAGGTTCTGGGTCGCGCGATCGCCGGGGAGCGACCCGATCAGACGGCGGAACAGCTCCACCGCCGCCCGATACCGGCCCTGGGCGTGCAACGACCGTCCGACGAACTGCTCCGCCGCGATACCCATCTCGACGTCGTCCAGCTCGCGCGACATGCCGAGCGCCCGCTGGCCGCACTCGATGGCGCCGGCGTGGTCCCCCAGGGCGAATAGACAGTTCGTCTGGAAGGAGACGACTCTTCCGAGACGCCGCCGATCGCCGGTCCGCAGCGCGACCACCTCCGCCTCGCGCAGGTGCCTCAGGATGCGCTCGACCTCCCCGAGGGGCGTCAGGGCATGGCGCAGGTCGAGCCGGAGATCGACCGCCACGTCGGCCAGGCCCGTCGCGGCGCTCGCCTGCTCGAGGGCGGCGACCGCGCGCTCGAAATAGTCGACCGCGGCGCGATTGGCCGACCGGGCGAGCGCGCGCGCGCCCGCCTCGCGGAGATAGCCGACCGCCTTCTCCCAGAGCTCTCCGCGCACCGCGTGCTCGGCGAGGGCTCCGATATGGGCGTCGGGCTGCCCCGCCGGGAGAGCCTCCAGCGCGTTCAGGATTCGCGCGTGGAGCACCCGCTGCCGCTCTTCCGGCAGGCTGCGATACGCGACCAGATGGGTCAGCGCGTGCTTGAAGACGTGGGCCGGCTCCGGGGATCCCACCACCGGGTAGACGAACTCGGCGGCCTCGAGCGCCCGCAGGCCGCCGTCCAGCGCCTCCTCCGCGAGGGCGGCCACCGGGGCCAGCACCCCGTCGCTGAACTCCATGCCGATCGCGGCCGCGCACTGCAGCACGTGCCGCGCGTCGGCGGGCAGCCGATGGATGCGCGCGGCCAGGGTGTCCTCGACCGTCGCCGGGAGCGTGCGGGCGCTCACCGCGGCGCCGGGCTCGAGCGAGCCGGCGTGCACGCCGGTCTCGACGAGCGTTCTCACGCACTCCTCGATGAAGAACGGATTGCCTTCGGTCCAGGTGGTGAGCTGCCGCTTCAGCGGCGCGAGCTCGACCGCCTCGCCGAGCAGGTGGTCGAGCAGCTTGTCGGCGGCTCGCTCGGAGAGCGCGTCCACCCGTAGCTGCGTGTAGAAGGTCTTGCCGGTCCAGCCGTGCCGATACTCGGAGCGGTACGCGACGATGACCAGGATGCGCGCCGACGGCACGACCCCGATGAGGGAGTCGATGGCCACCTGGGTGTCCGCGTCGATCCAGTGCGCGTCCTCCAGGATGATGACCAGGGGCCGCGCGAGACTCTCCCGCACGATGACGCGCCGGAGCGCGTCGAGCATGCGCCGGGCCCGTTGCGGGGGCTGGAGCTGCGCCCACTCCGGATCGGCGATCTCGACCTCCAGCAGGGCGCCGAGCGGCGGGAGCAGGGAATCCTCGAGGCTCAGCTCGCGGAGCCGAGCGGCCAGCGCGCCATGGACCTCGGCGGCGGAGTCGCCGCTCTCGACGCCGAAGAGCAGGCCGAGCAGCGAGGCCGCGGGCCGGCCGCGCGAGGGGTCGTCGCTCGCCAGCATCGCGACGCGGAGCACCCGCGCGGCCCCGGGATCGAGCGTGCGGGCGAACTCGAGCAGCAGGCGGGACTTCCCGGCTCCGGCCTCTCCGACCACCCCGACCAGCTGCCCCCGGCCGTGCCCCGCGAGATCCCACCGGCTCCGCAGCAGCTCCATCTCCGCCTCGCGGCCGACGAACGGGGTCAGGCTCGACGCGGGCACGATCCCGGTCGGATCGCGCCGCATCACGGTGAACGAGGGCGGCGTCCCCACGTCGGCGGAGTCGTCGGCCCGGAGCTCGAACTGGCGGTCGAGGAACGGCGCGGTCGCGGCGCTCACGTGCACGACGCCGGGCCGGGCGCGCTCGCGCAGCCGGTCGAGCACCCCGGTGAAGGCGGCCCGGTTGTCCTCGTCGATCATGATGGCGTCGGCCGCGTAGCCGATCGTCGCCGGGCCGGTGTGCAGCACGGTCGTCGCGGCGACGCCGGTCTGGGAGACTTCCTGGAGACCCTTCTGGATCGTGAGGGCCGCGCTCGCCGCGCGGCGCGGCGCGTTCTCGATCAGCACCACGCCGAAGGACGCGTCGAGCGACATCCGCCCGAGCGCCTCGGTCCGGCCGCCGAATCCCAGCACCTTCTCGGCGACGAGGCTCAGCAACCGGCCGGCATCGACGGACAGATCCGCGGGCCCGACGAGCGTCACCCGGAGGAGCGTCACGTGCCGCCGCTCCCAGCGGACCGACTCGATCGCCGCCACCGGCGCGCGCGGCAGCGGCGCCGCGACGGCCGGCCCGGGCGCGCCGCCTCCCCCGGGCGGCGGCGGGTCGATCGCGGCTTCCCGTCCACTGCGCAGCCCCCAGCGATCCATGCGGGCGCGCACCGTATTGCGCGACACGCCGAGGCGGGTGGCGGTCCGCATGATGTTCCAGCCGGTCGCTTCGAGCGCGGCCAGGATCTGCTCGCGCTCGCCGCCCGCGGAGGACCCGGACGACGGCCCCGCCGCGCGATCGCCGCCGAGCACGAGCTCGAGATCGGCGGCCCTCACCTCGCTCCGGTCCACCAGGAGGGTGAGGCGCTCCATGACATTGGCCAGCTCCCGCACATTGCCCGGCCATCGACCGCGCGCCACCAGCGCCCGCGCGTCGGGGGTGAGCGACTTGACCGGCACGTCGTATTCGCGACACGCGCGCTCGAGGAACCGCTCGGCCAGCAGCACCGCGTCCCCGGCCCGCTCGCGCAGCGGCGGGAGGCGGACGGTCAGCACCGCGAGCCGGTGGTAGAGGTCCTCCCGGAAGCGCCGCTCGCGGACCGCGAGCTCGAGGTCGGTGTTCGTGGCGCTGACGATCCAGCTGTCGAAGGCTTCCTTCGCGGTGCCGCCGAGGCGGCGCACGTTTTTTTCCTCGAGGGCGGTGAGGACCTTCGCCTGGACGTTCGCGGGCAGGAGCCCGACCTCGTCGAGGAAGAGCACGCCCCCCGAGGAGGACTGGAAGAGCCCGATCTTGGCGCGGCGGGCGTCGGTGAACGCGCCCCGCTCGTAGCCGAACAGCTCGCCCTCCAGCAGCGGCTCGGGGATCGTCGCGCAGTTGAGGTCGACGAACGGTCCGCCGGCCCGCGGGCCGAGACGATGGAGGAGCCGCGCCACGAGCCCCTTGCCGGTCCCGGTCTCGCCCTGGATGAGGACGGGCGGCAGGCGCGCTCGATCCCGGGCAAGCCCGAGAAGCCGACGCAGGTCGGTTCGAACCGCTGCGATCGCCGGGCTCTGTCCGACGAGCTCCTCGAGGTCCGCCATCCCAACGCGGAAGCTTACGCGAACGGCCGGGTCCACACCACCATCGGTCACCGGTGAGCTGACCGGTCCCGCGCGGGCAATGACCGCCGAACCATCGCCGTAACTAGCTGATTGAACATTCTTTTCACCGTGGTACGCCCCTTGCCCTTACTGACGGCATGGACCAGATCAGAGACCACGCCGAGCCACCCCGGACCGCAGGGAGAGTGACCATGAAGCGTCGGATCGCCGCGTGCCTGTACGCCGACGTCAGCGGCTTCTGCCGGCTGATCGGCACGGACGTCCAGTCGACGGTGCGGACCATGACCGCCTACAAGGCGCTGATGGCCCGCCTGGTGAGCAAGCACGCGGGACGGGTGGTGGACACCGCGGGCGACAGCTTCCTCGCCGAGTTCGCCACGATCTCCGGCGCGGTCCGCTGCGGCCTCGCCCTCCAGGAGGAGCTGTCCCGGCACAATGCCGGCCTGCCGCCGGGTCGCCGGGTCGAGTTCCGGGTCGGCATCGACCTCGGCGACGTGCTCGTCCACGAAGGACGGGTCTACGGCAACTGCGTCAACAACGCGGCGCGGGTCCAGGCCATCGCGGCGCCGGGGAGCGTCTGCATCGCGGGAGGGGCCTACGACCACATGGACGCGGCCTTGCCGGTGCAGTTCGAATATCTCGGCGAGCACGCGGCCAAGAACATCGACCGGCCGCTGCGGGTCTACCGGGTCGAGTGAGGAGCCGCCGGGCCCGGATCCTCGGGCTCGGCGGACTCCACCCGGAGGGTCTTCAAGCGGATCCCGTATCGCCGCGCGAGGCGCCAGATCTCGATCCGGAGGGCCTCCGCCTCGCGGCGACCGAAATCGCTCGTCATCTCGATTTGCCGCACCAGCCCCCTGGCCGCGGCCGCGCTCTTCGCGGATCGACGTCCGGCCGCCGGCCTGGCCCTGGTCACGGCCCGACGCTCAGCGGGACCTCGCGCGTCTCTTTGACTTCTTCGCCTTCTTCGCCGAAGCCAGAATCAGCTCGTCCCCGTCGGACGGGTTGAAGTTCTTCACCCAGCCCCTCCTCGGATCGAAGCTGCGCTTGTCGGCGGAGACATCCTCCTTCTTCTGCCCCTTGTAGCGCTTCAGCAGCTGGGCCAGCGCCTTCTTGAGCCTCCGGGTGTCCGACGCCCGGGCCGGCCCGTAGAACTCCAGGAGCACCAGGTACTTCTTCCGCTTGCCGAGACTACCGGTCCCCACGCCCATTCCATGTCCCTCCGAGTTCGGATCAGTGCACTGCAGGGTTCAAGATCTTCGTCGCGTTGCTCACCGCGAACGCCAGCTCGCAAGGCTCGAGGTTGATCCCGTCCTGGTCGACCATGAGCCGGGCCGCGTCGGCATCCGTGCACGCCGGCAGCTGGGTATTGGCTCGCCCCGAGGGCGGGCAGGTCTGCCGGCAGGTCTTCGGATTCTTCTCGGCTTTCGACACCGCATCGAGGACACAGAGATGGCAGAGCCCGAAGAAGTGTCCGACCTCATGGCCGAACTTGGTGGCGCAGACGCTCCCGCCTCGTTGCTCGCAGTCCGCGGCCAGCCATACCGAGGGCTGCCTCAGCGCGGCCGTCGAGCGCGCGAAGCCCGCGACCTGACCGGACTGCCCCACGATCCCGGCCCACAGATAGAGATCGAGACCCTTGAACGGCTGGCGCCCGCCGGCCAGCACCACGTGGTCCTGGTTGAACGCCCGGTTCAGCTTTCTCATGACCGCGGTGTCCGCCATCGGCGTCAGGTCTCCGCTCGTCTCCAGGGAGTAGGTGCAGGTCTCCACCCCCACGAGCACGAACATCACCTTGCGATGCTTCGTCCACCAGACGCGATTGAAATCGCCGTTCGCGGCGAAGAAGTTCTTGAGCTTGTCCAGCGGGAAGACCTGGCTCACCGCCGAGTCGGGCCCGCTCCCCTCGATCCGGTGTTTCATGTAGTGTACGACGACCGGGAAATGCTTCAGGTCCGGCGTCGTCTGCGCCGCGGTCGCCTGGATGCCCGCGTCGAAGACCGGCCGGCAGTTCTGCCGGGAGTTCGTGGCCAGCTGGCCCGCCGAAGGGACCGGAGCCACCAGCAGGAGGAGAACGGCGACCACCGCGGCGGAGAGCGCGGTCCGGGGCGACGCGTACCGGCCGCTCATGCCCGGACCTCCCGGATGTCGTCGAACAGCTCCGCGGCGTGGAACACGCCCGGCAGGGTGTCCAGGTCGCGCACGAGATAGTAGTCCTCGACCGCGTCGTACTCGTCCCGGAAGCCCACCTCCTCGCCGAGGGCCAGCTTCACGTAGGTGTGCGGCATATTGTGCTTGCCGACGTGGTCGAAGGCGGTCATGCCGATGAAGAAGCGCCCGGCATTGATCTCGGTGATGCGCGGCACGCCGTCGTGATCCTCCTTGAGGTCGACGCTGAAGGCGCCGGACACCGACCGGCCCAGGGCCCGGACCGCGGCGACGCACGTGTCGAGAATGCGGTGGTCGACCACCGTCTTGGCCAGCGACGAGAGCGAGGAGACCCCGCTCGGGGTGTTCTCGCCGCCGAAGTAGGACAGCCGTTCGAAGGTGTTCGCGAGGACGAGCACGCCCCGGTGCCAGAGGCTCTGGCAGAGGAAATCCCGACCGGGAAGGTACTCGCAGAGGGTGAACGAGGTGGCGGGCACTCCGCGCAGCTCCTCCCAGTAGCGGATCCAGCCGCGCGCCTGCTCGGAATTCGTCACCGGCGCCGCGCCCAGCGATCGGGTCCCGGTCCGGGCCCGGCACCACAGGGGCACCCGCCATCGGAGCGACCCGAACAGCTCCTCGATCCTCTGGAGGTCGGAGACGGGATAGGTGTCCGGGGCGGGAACACTCCGGGCGCGGAGCAACATCGTGAGCTCGTACTTGTCCTGACAGAGGCGGATGATCGGCCGGCTCGGCAGGAAGAGCCGGCCCGGGAACCGGTGGCGGTGCTCGGACAGGGCTTCCACGTCGACGTCCCCGGTGGGGATGATCAGATCGATCCGCTCGGCCTCGACGATCCGGCGCACCGACCGGATGAAGGCCGGACCCATCAAGTACTTCCGGTCCGCCGAGGACTTCTTGAGCACGAACCGATCGGCGTGGGCCCCGACGATGAAGAAGGACGGGTCGCCCGCCCTGAGGCTCCGGATGAGGTTATTGCTCGCGCCGGAGCCCGCGCCGATGACGAGGATTCTTCTCCTCATTTCCTCTCCTGACGAATCGGTCGACGGGGCCGGTGTCTCGCGCGTCCAGCTGCCGGGGGGGCAGCGCGAGGGGATCGTAGGCCACTCACCCAGGCAAGTCAACAGGCTCGGAGGCTCCGCCTACCGCCGATCGACGACCCGCACCGCCTTGCCCGGAGGCCGCGGCAGCTCGCCCTCCTTGAGCAGCGTGATCTCCGGGCTCAGGTTCAGGAATTCCCGGAGCTCGCCGCGCAGCCGCGGCAGGCCGGTCTCGGCGAAGCCGTCCTGAGCCTCGAGCAGCAGCGTGAGCCGGTCGCTGCCGCCGGGAGCGCGGTCGAGCACGACCTGGTACTCGTGGCCCGCGCCGGGAAGCTTGAGCAGCAGCGACTCGATCTGGCGGGGATAGAAGTTGACGCCCCGGAAGATGACCATGTCGTCGGTCCGCCCGTGCAGGCGGTCCAGGCGCAGGTGGGTGCGGCCGCAGGCGCAGGGCCCGCGGCTCACCACGCGGGTGAGGTCGCGCGTGCGGTAGCGGATCAGCGGGAGCCCCTCGCGCGTGAGCGTGCTCACCACCAGCTCGCCTTGCTCGCCGTCCGGGCACGCGCGACCCGTCCTTGGATCCACTACCTCGCAGAAGTAGTGGTCCTCCCAGACGTGGATCCCGTCGCGCGCGCCGCAGTCGATGCCGAGCCCCGGCCCGCCGGTCTCGGTCATCCCGATGATGTCGAAGGTGGTGAGGGCGAGCCCACGCTCGATGAGCCGGCGCAGATCGTCGGACCACATCTCGGAGCCCAGGATCGCCACCCGGAGCCGGAGCGAGCCCAGGTCGAACCGCTCCTCGCGCGCGACCTCGAGGAGGCGCAGCGGGTAGGTCGAGATGCCGGCCAGCACGGTGGTCCCGAGATCGCGCATGAGCTGCAGCTGCAGCGACGTGCGGCCCGCGCCGATCGGCACGACCATCGCCCCGATCCGCTCGGCACCGTAGTGGAAGCCGAAGCCGCCGGTGAAGAGACCGAATGACGGGGTGATCTGGACGACGTCCCGCGCGCCGACCCCCGCGGTCACGAGGCAGCGGGCCATCACCGTGGTCCACTGCTCGACGTCGGCGCGCGTGTACGGGTTGACGACCGGGTTGCCGGTGGTGCCCGAGGACATGTGGACGCGCAGGACCCGCTCGGGCTCGACGCAGGCCAGGCCGAACGGATAGGCGTCGCGCAGCGCCTCCTTGGTGAGGAACGGCAGCCGGGACCAGTCGGCCGTCGCGCGGATGTCGCCGGGCTCCACGCCCGGGAGGCGCCGCCGCCAGGCCGGATGGGCCAGGACGTGGCCGAGCGTCCAGCGCAGCCGCTCGAGCGTCTGCCGCTCCAGCCCTTCCCGCGGCAACGACTCCGCCGGCGCCTCCCACATCTGGGCACTCAAGGTGGGGGGGGCGCTCACGTCGGGGGTCGGGCCGCCACCGCCCGGAACACGCGCTCGGGCGTCATCGGGAGCTCGGTGAGCCGCACGCCGACCGCGTCCTTCACCGCGTTGGCGACCGCGGCGGCCACCGGGATGACCCCGGACTCGCCGAGCCCCTTGGCGCCGAAGGGGCCGGCCGCGTCGACCGTCTCGATCAGGTGGATCACGATCTCGGGCATGTCGGCGGCCGTCAGCAGCGCGTACTCCATGAACTGCGGGTTCAGCACGCGCCCGGCCTCGATGCGCAGCTCCTCGGAGAGGGCGTAGCCGAGCCCCATGTGGATGCCGCCGTGGATCTGCCCCTCGGCGGCCAGCGGGTTCAGCGCCCGACCCACGTCGTGCGCCGAGGCGACCTTCAGCACCCGCACCTGGCCGGTGGCCTCGCTCACCTCCACCAGGGCGGCCTGGGCCGCGAAGCCGTACGCGGCGGAGACATTGCCGCGCAGGTCCTTCGACAGCATCTCGCTGGGCGGATCGTAGAAGGCCTCGGCCACCAGGGTTTGGCCGCCCTCGCGGAAATGGCCGGCGCGGACCACGCGGTCGTACTCCATGCCGCGCTCGGGATGCCCCTTGACCCGGACGTGGCCGGCGACCACCTCGAGGTCGTTCTCGCGCTCGTCCATCACCGAGGCGGCCAGGGCGAGGAGCTTGCCCTTGAGCGCACGCGCCGCCAGGAGCGCGGCGTTGCCGGCGATGAAGGTGGTGCGGCTGGCGTGCACGCCCACGTCCCAGGGCTTGATGGTGGTGTCGCTGTTCACGACCTCCACCCGGCCGAGCGGCAGCCCCAGCTCCTCGGCCACGATCATGGCCAGCACGGTCTCCGAGCCCTGCCCGATCTCGCTGGCCCCGGTGAGCAGCGAGACCTTCCCGAAGTCGTCGAGCTTGAGGATAGCCCCGCAGCCGTCGGAGCGGTAGACGCGCGCGCCGCCGCCCACGTGGAACATCGCGGCGTAGCCCACTCCGCGCCGCCAGCCGGGGCACGGGGCCTCGGCCGCCGACCTGGTCATCTCGCGCTCGACCGCGTCCAGGCACTCGGTCATGGCGCAGGAGGTGATGACGCTGCCCTGCGGGTTCACGTCACCCGCCCGGGTGGCGTTGCGGCGGCGGATCTCGACGCGATCGAGGCCGAGCCGCTCGGCCAGGTCGTCCATCTGGGCCTCGATGGCGAACGTGCTCTCGAGGTTGCCGTACCCGCGCATGGACCCGGAGTATGGGTTATTGGTGTAGACGATCTGGGTGTCGAAGCGCACCGCGGGGACGCGGTAGAGCCCGGCCGTCGTCGAGAGCATCACGTACGGAGTCGTCGAGCCCCAGGAGACGTAGGCGCCGTTGTCGATCACCACGCGCGCGTCGCGGGCGAGCAGCCGGCCGGCGCGATCCGCCGCGGTCCGCAGGTGGATCACGCACGGCTCGCGGGTCGGGCTCGCGATGAACTCCTCGATGCGCTCGAAGGCGATCTTCACCGGCCGGCCGGCGCGCCGGGCCAGGAGCGCGGCGATGATGTCGATCGGGTAGAGATCGAGCCCGCGGCCGAAGTTGCCGCCCACCGGCGGCTGGATCACGCGCAGCCGATCCCCGGTGATGCCGAGGGCCTCGGCCAGGTCGCGCTGGTAGAGGAACGGCACCTGGGTCGTGCTCCACATGGTGAGGGCCGCGTCGGGGCTCTCGGGCGGGCTCCAGGCCGCGATCGCCACCATCGTGCCCAGGCAGGCGGTGGTGACGTAGTTGAGCCGGTACTCGCCCTCGACCACGACGTCGGCGCGCGCGAAGGCCGACTCCACGTCGCCGTGCGCGAACTGGTAGCGGAGGTTGACCAGATTGCTGCCGCGGCCGTCGTGGACGAGGGGGACGCCCGGGCGCAGCGCCGACGCCGGGTCGAACACCGCCGGCAACTCCTCGTAGTCCACCCGGATGAGCCGCACCGCCTCCTGGGCGATCTCCTCGGTCAGCGCGGCCGCCGCCGCGATCTCGTCCCGGATGCAGCGGACCTTGCCGCCGTCGGCCGCGCCCCCCTTGAGCGCGAGATGATCCTTGGCGAAGCCGAACGGGTGCTGCTCCACCCGGTCGGCGGTGACGACCGCGAGCACCCCGGCGAGCGCCTCGGCCGCGCTCGTGTCGATGCGCCGGACGCGCGCGTGCGGATGGCGGGTCCGGAGAATGGCGCCGTGGGCCATGCGCGGCAGGGTCAGATCGTGGAGGAACTGGGTATGGCCGGTGACCTTCTCGGCCCCGTCGCGCTTCGGGGTGCCCTTGCCGATGACGCTGAAGCTCACCGTCGTCCCGTCGCGGATGATAGCACGGCGAAACGCCCGTGATGATTCGCCCCGGCTCATCCTATAATGACCGCGAAGGAGGATCGCGGCATGGGCGCCACGCCGAAGTACGTCGTCATCGACCCCGCCACCGGCAAGATCGACCGTCGCATCTTCAGCGAGCGGGCGGTCTACGACGACGAGATGGAGAAGATCTTCGGGCGCGCCTGGCTGATGATCGGGCACGAGAGCCTGGTGCCCGCGGTCGACGATTTCTTCCACACCTACATGGGCGAAGACCCGGTCATCCTGACTCGCGACGGCCAGGGCCGGCTGCACGCGCTGCTGAACATGTGCCGGCACCGGGGCAATCGCGTGGTGCGCTGCGACGACGGCAACGCCAAGCGCTTCATGTGCACCTATCACGGCTGGACCTATGGCAACGACGGCGCGCTCGTCCACGTCGCGGGGACCTCCGAGGCCTACTACGACGCGCTCGACACCGCCTCCCTCGGCCTGGTCGAGGCGCGCGTGGAGACCTACGCGGGGATCGTGTTCGCCACCTGGGCCAAGGACGCCCCGAGCCTCGAGGCCTACCTGGGCGACGCGCGCTGGTACCTCGACACCGTGTTCAATCGGCGCGACGGCGGCATGCAGGCCCTGGGCCCGATGAAGTGGCTCGAGCCGGTCAACTGGAAGACGATGGTGGACAATTGCTCGGACAACTACCACGTCCCCACCACCCATCTCTCCAGCGCCCGGGTCCAGACCCGCTACCTCGGCCGCCCGCAGCTCTCGCACAAGGACCAGTTCGAGAGCCCGAATAAGCACGCCTTCGTCAACGGGCACTCGATCACCTTCCGCGACGCGGACGACAATATCCCCCGCTATATGCACGGCGTGTCGAGCGAGACCTTCCAGATGTTCCAGGAGTACCACGACGCCACGATGCCCGAGGTCGAGCGGCGGCTCGGCACGCTCCGCGCGCGCCGGGTCCAGCTCGGCAACCACAGCATCTTCCCGAACGGGATCCTCGGGCTCCGGCTCGCCCTGCCCCGCGGCCCGCTCCAGACCGAGTTCTGGCACTTCGTGCTGGTGGACAAGGCCGCGCCCGAGGCCATCAAGCGCGTGATCCGCATCGGGAGCCAGGCCAACAACGGTGCCGCGGGCATGTTCGAGCAGGACGACGTCGACAACTGGCGGCAGGTGACGGCCGCTAGCGCGAGCCGCCTCGGACGCCGGTACCCCCAGGACCTGTCGATGGGGTTGGGCCACGCCGGGCCGCATCCGGATTATCCCGGGCTCGTCTCCGAGCGGTACATCTCGGAGAACAACCAGCGCCTCTTCTACCAGCGCTGGGAGGAGTTCATGAACGCCGGGAGCTGGGCCGACATCACCCTCGACCCGATCAAGGCCCGCTTCGAGGGCACCGCGACCCTGCGGGGCTAGCGGACGGCGACCCGGTGAAGAGGAAGCGCGCGCGCCCCGCCGCCCGGCGGCCGGCCCGGCCGGTGACGCTGACGGCGCGGCAGGCCCTGTGGCTCGAGCTGATGCCGTTCTACATCCGGGAGGCCTGGCTCCTCGACGAGCGGAAGCTCGAGGAGTGGCTCGATCTGTTCACCGACGACGTGCTCTACTTCATGCCCCGCCGCAAGAACGTCCCGCGCCGGGAGTCCCATCGGGAGCTGACCGCGCTGGGCGACCTGGCCATCCTCGAGGAGGACAAGCGCTATCTCCGGATGCGGGTGGCCCGGCTCGACACCGGGATGGCCTGGGCCGAGGATCCCCCGTCGCGCACCCGCCACCTGATCGGCAACCTCGAGGCGCAGCCGCTGGCCAAGGGGGAGGTGCAGGCCAAGACCGCGTTCCTGGTCTACCGCTCGCACCTGGAGACCGACCACCAGCTCCTCTCCGGCTACCGCGAGGACGTGCTGCGCAAGGTGAAGGGCGCGTGGAAGGTGGCCCGGCGCACGATCGTGCTCGACGCCAACGTCCTGCTCGACAAGAACCTCAGCGTCTTCCTCTAGCCACCCCCTCACCCTGCCCTCTCCCCCTCACGGGGGAGAGGGTTACCAGGCTCCCTCTCCCTCCTGGGAGGGAGGGGGTCGGGGTGAGGGTGGGCGCGGGCCGCTCAGTAGCCCCGCAGGAACGCGAGAACGTGCGCGGTGTACTCGGCCGGCTTCTCGAACGGCGGCCAGTGGCCGCAGTTGTTGAGGAGCACGAGGCGTGAATCCGCGATGTGGTTCAGGATCGCGATGCTGACCTCGAAGGCGACCATCCGGTCGTAGCGCCCGTGGATCAGCAGCGCCGGCGCCTGGATGCCGGGGAGGTCCCCCGTGTAGTCGTGCGGCACGCTCACCGATTGCCGGCGCGCCTCCATGAACTCGGGCGACCAGGTGTGGGCGCGGTGGATATAGTCGACCAGCTCGTCGGTCACCAGGCTCTCGTCGTCGAGGTGCACGCGCAGGTAGCGCCGGATGTTCTCGCGGCTCGGGTCGTCCAGCGCCTGGCGGGTGGCGCGGCTGCCCTCCGAGGGGCGATTGGCCATCAGGTAGCGGTCGCCGCCGGTGCCGATGTGCGAGCCGCCCATCACGAACTTCCGGACCCGCTCCGGGTACGTGATGGCCGCGACCATGGACGACTGCCCGCCCTGCGAGCTGCCGACCCAGTGCGCCTGCTCGATCCCGAGGGCGTCCAGCAGGGCGACCGCGGTCCGGGCCTGGATGGCGTGGACCCCCTCGCGGTAGACGATGGGGCCCGTCTTGCTGAAGTTCGGCAGGTCCATGAGGATGCAGCGGAAGTGCCGCGAGAGCACGCCGATCGTCTTGTGAAACGTGATCCAGGCCGTGGTGCCGGGGCCGTACGAGTGCAGGAACAGCACCGGCTCGCCCTCGCCCACGTCGTGGTAGTGCACCGGCATGCCGCCGGTCTCACCCCCGACGGTGCCCCCAACTTTGCCCCCAACTTTAATGGTCCGGCTGGTACCCGCCTCGGTGAGCCCATTCGACGCGATGAACGGCATGGCTGTCGGGGCACTGTACCGCGAACGACCGGTTCGAGTGAAGCCGGTCAGCCCGCCTTGAGGACGCGGCCGACGCACTCGAGGAGCTTGTCGATCCCGAGCGGCTTGGCGAGCGCCACCGCCGCGGTCGTCCGAAGGAACTCCGACTCGGCGGGACCATCGCCGTAGCCGGTCATGAAGAGTACGAGAGGCCGCGAGGGGGCCAGCCGCGCGACCGCGCGGTAGACCGCCATGCCGTCGACGTCCGGCATCCGCACATCGCAGACGACCAGGTCGTACACGGTCTGCCCGAGCCGGTCCAGGGCCGCCTGGCCGCCGTAGACCGCCTCCACGACATGCCCGGCATCCTCAAGGACGGCCTGTACCAGCTCCGCCACGTCTATTTGGTCATCCACCACGAGGATGCGGCTCATGTTTCAGAGGCGCGGAACCGCTGCTTCACGAATGCGTCGACGATCGGCCAGATGCTCGGGTCGGGCTCTTGGGAGCCGGTCGCGTCGGTGACACACCGCACGACCGACGTCACGGTCGACGTCATGACCGCGGCCGCTCGGGCGGTCTCGTCGATCTTCCTCAGGTGCTCGTACCATTCGACCTGGGCCTTACCCTTGAGCGTTCTCCAGCATTCCTGCGTCGCGAGCGCAATGGGATCGCTGACATTCTCTCTCGCCGGTCGCTCGTACCCGGGCGTCGCCGTGAGTCCGCAGAAGAGTCCTGTCGCGGCAACGACGAGAAGTCCTGTCCTCACGATCGCCTCCGCACGCGTGGTTGGTCCGGGACGGAGGAGCCGCGACCAATGCGAAGATCTGGAGCCGAAAAAGTAGAGCGCCAGCCTGGGCGACCGCAGGCTCCGTCCCGGACCTCACCGGGAGGGAACGCAAGAGGCAAGCCATCGCAAGAATACTTCAGAATCCAATACTTACAATTGAGGGCCCCGTCCCGATCCGCTCTTCACCGTCACGACGGTGCCGGAAGTGAGCCACAGTCGGTCGATGCTGAACGTGCTGAAACGGGAGACTATGATGGCGAGAACATGCAGCGCCGCGACGACCAGCTCCTCTTCTCCCCCTCCGACCTCGGCAACTTCCTGGCCTGCGAGCACCTCACGCAGCTCGACCTGACCCTCGCGCTGGAGCGGGGCCGGCGGCCGAGCTACGAGAACGCCTACGCGGAGCTGCTGAGGAGCAAGGGCGAGGAGCACGAGCGAGCCTTCGTCGAGGCCCTCCGCGCCACGGGCCGGCGCGTGGTGGAAGTCAGCCTGAACCGGACGCGCGACTTCGAGGACGGCGCCCGGCGCACCGCGGAGGCGATGCGGGACGGGGCCGACTACGTCTACCAGGCCGTCTTCATCTCCCACGGCTGGCGCGGAATCGCGGACTTCCTGGAGCGGGTCGATCGGCCCTCCGCGCTGGGCGTCTGGAGCTACCAGGTGCTGGACACGAAGCTGGCCCGGCATCCGCGGCCGGAGCACGCGCTCCAGCTCTCCTTCTATAGCCAGGCCGTCGCGGACACGCAGCAGCTCGCGCCCGACCTGGCCTACGTCGTCCTCGGAACCCGCGACCGCGTCGCGATCCGCCTCGCCGACGTGACCGCCTACTTCCGGCGGGTGCGCGAGCGCTTCGGCACCGCGGTGGCCGCCCGGCCCGCGACCGGTCCCTACCGGTGCGACCACTGCTCGTTCTGCGACTACCGGAGGCCGTGCGAGGACCAGCTCGAGCGGGAGGACCACGTCCTGCGGGTGGCCGGCATCCAGCGAGCTCAGGTGAAGCGGCTGTTCGCCCGCGACATCACGACGCTGGCCGCGCTGGCCCAGACCGCGTCCGGCACCAGCGTGCCCAAGATCGCCCCGTCCACCTTCCAGGGACTGCGCGAGCAGGCCGGACTCCAGCTGATCCGGCAGCGCACCGGCTCGCTCGAATGGCGCCCGCTCGCCATCGAGCCCGGCCGGGGCTTCGAGGCGCTCCCGCCGCGGTCGCCCGGCGACGTCATCTTCGATCTCGAGGGCCACCCGTTCTTCGAGCCCGCTCGGGGCCTCGAGTACCTCTTCGGGGTGCTCCTGCTCGACGGGCCCGAGCCGCGCTACCAGGCGTTCTGGGCGCACGATCCCGACGGGGAACGGCGGGCGTTCGAGGGACTGGTCGATCTCGTTCACGCGCGCCTCGCGGAGCATCCCGGCCTGCACGTCTATCACTTCAGCGGCTCGGAGCCGAGCACGCTCAAGCGGCTGATGGCGGAGCACGTCTCGCGCGAGGCGCAGGTGGACGATCTGCTCCGGCGCCAGGTCTTCGTGGATCTCCACACGATCCTGCGCCAGGCGCTCCGCGCCGGGGTGCCCAGCTACTCGCTCAAGGAGGTCGAGGCTCTCTTCGGCTTCGCCCGAAGCGGTCCGGTGCAGTCGGGCACGCAGGCCATCCTCCACTACGAGCGCTGGCTCCATCAGCGGGACCCGGCGCTCCTGGACGAGATCGCGGCGTACAACCGCGAGGACTGTCGGGCCACCCTGGGCCTGCTCGACTGGCTGCACCGGGTCCGCCCGGCCGACCTGCCCTGGCCGGAGCCGCCGGAGGCGAAACCGCTCGCGCCCGAGGCCACCGAGGCGCTCGACGCCCGCCAGCGCCTGCGCCAGGAGCTGATCGCGGGAGCCGAGGCCGGATCACCCCGCTGGCTCGCGGGCGAGCTGCTCGAGTACCACCGCCGCGAGGC